>ERZ501053.115-NODE-115-length-14427-cov-42.723421_pt1 | contig 14427 bp, 16 predicted proteins | sample MGYA00510862_ERZ501053 | MGnify/ENA primary metagenome ERZ501053 (study PRJEB25958, sample SAMN03398521) | human skin metagenome | study: EMG produced TPA metagenomics assembly of the Human Skin Microbiome Metagenome (human skin metagenome) data set. | reverse complement strand
GAGCGTGATGTCTTTCGCGGTAATTCTGTAATTTGGTAGTCATCACAAGAACTCCGCTGTCGGAAAGACCTTATATAGCGCTATGCGATCAACGCCAGTCCGAATAAACCGACATAGCTTGTCACAGGCACGCATTTCTTTATGATTTCGCTCAGAAGCCCCGGCATTTGCGCTTAGTAGCAAGGGTCAAAGTGATACGCTGTGTCTTCCTACGTGAATACTTTTGAGCGCGGCTGCGATTCCTAGGTTTAAATGATGTTGATTCGTATCGCTAATGCGTCCGCACTAATTAAATAGACTGAACCTAAAGAGTTGCTTTCCACACCGCTGCAATAATGCTTGAAATCTTGCATGTCGCAACAGATATGTTGAATACTACGAAGGAGCCGAAACGACGGGTCAATTTCATTCTTGTATGCAGTATAGCCCAGCAGCGTCGGGGTGGATAGAGAGCGACGCATCTGCGCATGCAATGAGCTGTCGAAAAGTTCACCCATTTGGTTGATAAACATCTTCTCGAAGCCTGGGCCCCAGTCAAGCTTTGATATATGATGTATGCATATTGGGACCTTTTTCATACGAACCCTGATCTTCGGGTGATAGGGGAATGTCAACATCACGTAGTATGCACATGCCGAAATTGTAGTGACTCGGATTCCATGATAGACTCACTGACAATGTATTCTGTGAATCATCTATGTTCTTTTTCCTACATGCACATATGAATTTATTTTCAGCAAGTTGCAATATGTGTCCTAGTACCTATCAGAGGAAAAGCATGGTCGTCTTGGATTGGCGACATAGCTTTCCTGCGCCTAGTGCATCTTTCACGTCGAGGCTGGCTCAGTCAAAAAAAGAGCGTGGGATTTTCAGTTTATCCTGGTTAGCTTTTATTGTCTTATAATCGCAGGTGAACGGTGAGTGTCAATTTAGGTTGCTAATTCGTTGTTGATGCATGGGCGAACTAAGAGTAGAGGCTGTCGGCAAGAACGTATTCCAAGATCATGACAGTGAACGACATCTCCACACATGTTCTCCATGAGATAAATGTGACCTATTTTACACATCTATTTCAGTAGCGACGCACGGCCCTCTTCCTCAAGTGCCTGGGCCACAGCATCAATGACCTTGGCGTGCATATTAGCTTGACACGCCACCACACCCTTATTGGCGGACAGCAAACGGCCAAGACCAAAGTTCAAGGGTCGTGCTGCAATGTCCGTGACTTTACCGCCGGCTTCTTCAACAAGCAGGGAACCCGAAGCATGGTCCCAGATTTTTTCTTGGTAGCTGCCATCTCCGACAGGCAGACGTAAGTAGACATCTCCATCACCCCTTGAGATACTTCCATACTTGGCCTGACTGTCCATACGCACGTGCCGATCGCCCATACCTAGTAACTCGGCAATGCGTGCATTTGTGCCAAGAGACGAATGTCCCGCGTCTACTGACTCACAGAACGTCGCTTGCCGGATATCGCCTTGCAAGTCTCGCATACAGACAGGCACTAGTGGTGCATGAACATCATCAATAGGCACAGAATATGCGCCATGCCCTCGCAAGGCAACGAACATTACACCAAGACCTTCCATGGACGATGTGCGTATTTCACCATCGGCAGGCTTCGGCTTGCTCTTGTCACAAGGCAGGTTCGGACATCCCATCACACCCAGCTCAACATTTCCATCGACAATAAGTGCAAGACATACAGCATATTGTCCACCGCGCAAAAAGCCTTTGGTCCCGTCGATGGGATCAAGTGTCCAGAAACGTGACTGGCGTCCACCCTGAAATGCGCCCTTGTCTATTGTTGCAAGAATATCATCATCAGATAAGGGGGCTTGAATTTCCCCTGATGCCTGCAGAGCTTCGTTCACTAGTGCACACACTTTGTCTCTGTTCGTCTTCCCGGCCTCTCCCTGAAGATCGGACGAGGTCTCTTCAGCGACGATGCCGTCGTGCGGGAACTTCTTATTTAAAATGTAGTTGATCGTTGCTTGTGCACTAAAGTCGCCGATAGTTACTGGAGACTTGTCTTTCTTTGTGACAGATTCGGCAGTCGTAAGTGTTTTAAACACTTTTGTCGTGATGGAGCATGCCGTACGCACGGCCGCCATTGACGTGTTCCGCTCATCAACGAGGTAAGATTCCATCGTACACTTGAATCGAGGCCAACAATGTTTTGGACTTAGCTGTTCAAGTCGCCAAGATGCTGTAGTGATTCGGAAAACTCTCGTCAGCATCTATCGCCTGGTCATGGACGTGCTAAACGAGTCGTCGTCTGTGATGACTAAGCTGAAATTTGGTTCTGTGCCCGCATAATTTGTCGGCCATCAGCAATTTGAAAGCCTAGAGCCGTATAGGTGCGCATACGTGGCAGTGCAGATTGAGTTGAGATAACTATATTATCCAGCAGCAAATTTGGCTATCTCCTTCGTGCGGGAATTGCACGCGTCAAGCCGAAACGTGTTCTTTCTGAAACTGTACTCATCTCATTTTCACACTCCTTTTCTTTCACACAGCCTTCACCACTATACTTGCTCACACCGACAATTCGGGACACTGCCATCTTTGCTCGCCACCAACTAACACGAATTCATGCTTCCTTTTTAGTGCACTACGTATGAGCTAAGTAGATACAGACATAATATTGGTCGAATCAGCCGTGGGGAATTTTCTTCTTCGCCCAGCGAGTCCTCATGGAGTGGAGTATTTCAGTTAGGCGCGTTTAAACCCAGTGATTTGCAGATGGACCCTGCGCATTGACAATCGCGACAAACCGGCATTCTCCCCGACTCAAATGAGCCAATCGAAATGAACTATTGCGACGTGGGGTGCATCGATCACATGAAAGGACCAATCATGGTTTCATGGAACATCCTTCGGATGTTTCAAGAATGACATCTTTTCACCAAATCCCCGTGCTGACATAACATCAGGTGGTTCTATTGGTTCACAAGGGCACTCGATCTACGCGTGGACGCACAGATGGGGCTGTATCAATCGGGAACAACCTGCGAAGTCCCGCAGTTGCACCGCCGAACCTTGGCGCGTGGGCAGGCTTGAAACACATAAATACCGTTGTTCTGTACCACCTACATCCTTACCAACAACGTATTATAATGTCGAACTTCATGAATCAGGCTCAAGACGGTACGTTGCATGTTGTTCCGCTGAATGAGCTAGTCTAACAGTTTAGCTGTATCGCAGGCTGGCAGCAAGGCCCAGGAACTCGCTGGTCAAGCCAAGGACCAGATCAGCAACTTTGGTCAAGGTGGCCAGGGTGGCCAGAGCATCTCGCAGCAGGCCGGAGAGTATGCTGGCCAGGCCAAGGAACAGGCAGGCAACTTTGGCAAGCAAGCCCAGGAGCAGGCCGGTAACCTGGGCAAGCAGGCCCAGGACCAGGTTAACAACCTGAGCAACCAGTTCGGCGGCAAGTAAATTCCTAGTATCCCCTCCTCAACCTATCGACTGTGTGTCGAGATATCTTGCTGTAGATACATTTTAGGCACATGGAACTAGTACATGTATTCGAGGGCTTGGTGTAAGATGTTGCTGATTTGTATTGCTAGCAGTCGCTAGCAGGCTGAGGTGGATTATTATGCCTTCAATGAGCCAGGAGCAGACGTGGAAGTCAGGGGCATGAGTGAAATTATAAAAAGAGCGAAGCCTGTTAAATGGGCACATACTTGAATATACTTCATAGGGCTTCCGTTACGATGCGTTGAAAACTTTGGGAGTCCCATGACATTACAAAGGATGTGTGCGGTTAGCGGTGCCCATACCGTGCCAGTGCGCATGAATAAAAAGTCCGCATACCATCCAAACACGGATGTGTAAGTGAACTGCAAGGCTGCGGGGTTGAGTCATTAAGTCGTGTCCGGTATTATACATACCACTACTCTGGAATGCCAGTCGCCCTGCGCGTTTTGTGAATCCACCTTGCTTCAGCGATTCCCACGCATGATGTATATGGGCGATGCCGAAGTACAGCGGCGGTGTCAACATGAGTGTAGCTTTTGAAACATGTGGATTCAAGTGTTGAATGCTAGTCAGCATACATGAACGAAACACCAATTCCTCTGTGCACGGACCCTGCACGTAAGCATTCGCATCAGCTGCGTACATACAATGATGTAGTTTCGTAGGCATTGAAGCCAGGTGTCCCTAGGTTCGGGCGATTTAGACTCGCGTTGGGATGACAAGTGGTCGAGCAGCTTGGCAAAAAATGTCCCGATATACAGGCACGATGTTAACATGAGAGATTGTGCACATATCCAGCCGATGCGCCCGAGAAACACACCTACTGATGGGTTGAAGGGGAAGAACTGGGATGTCAGAAACGTCGGTTCTGGCATGGGGAGACCTAGCAGACGAAGAGTGTGCAATGTTCGAAATGGCTGCTGTTCGGGAAGTACGTCGCATCTCCTTAACAGGGTGGCTGTGGCAATAAGGTTTATAATTGTCGCTGTACACGCCGAAGCGAGTCGCTCGATGATGACGTGTGGATTGTCGCGATATCTGTGCTTTTCCAACGGGCGTTTACGGCACCACGCAAAGAGACGTGGCAAAGTATATAATGAACCCACATACACACATGTGTATGACGAACAAGCAAGAATCGACAAACTATGATACATGTCTTCTAGGATCGGTCGCTTGTTTGCTATTTGTACCCTAGCCAAAATTCAATACGAGACAGACGCCGTGTCGTGACTATATACGAGTGTTGGAATTCTTTCGCACACTGGCTGACAAAGAAGTAGCGACACAATGTAAGATAGATCGGGATAAATTCAGGCTGTTCGTTATTCATCGGGTCTGGGACTAATATTCGACGACGAACCACATCATGCAAATGAAGCGCGTTCTCCTGCTACTGGCGGTCTTTGCCATAAGCATACTCGGTGCATTGGCTGCTGGAGATTGGGACAAGAGTGATGTTGAAGTATGTTCGTGCAAAGACTGCGCGTAATAACAGCCAGATTTTTGAGCTTCAGAACGCTCTGGAAAAGTCGGAGGGCGAAGGTGTAAACTTTTATTCGTTCATGGGCCTGAGTCCGTCCGCTTCCTTGTCCGACATCCGAAAAGCTTACCGAGAAAGGAGCTTAGAGTGGCAGTATGTATGAGTTACATGCTAGCGTGTTTATGCGCCTGTCTACCGTTGTTGCAGTGTTTGCTAATACCGTTCTGCAGTCCTGACAAAAACCCCAATACGCCCGAAGTACATCGACGATTTGAGCAGTTGGGTCTGATTCATCGTATTTTGCGTGACGAGCGTCGTGATCGCTACAATCACTTCCTCTCGAATGGCTTTCCAAAATGGCGCGGAACTGGCTACTTTTACTCGCGCTTCCGCCCCGGATTGCTCATGGTCCTTTCACTGGTCCTCTCCTTGTCCGTGGGTGTGCAGTATTTGATCCAAATATCGTCCTGGCGTAGAAACCAAAAGCAGATTGAAAACTTGCGTCGCAGTGCGCTGGCGGTTGCCTGGGGTGCTGCGTTCCAGACTCCTGCATCGGCATCAAAGACCTTGAAGTCTAGGCCACATCCACAGCAGAAGAAGGTCCAAGTCCCGATCCATGGCTTCGGCGAAATGCCGCCTGCGCCGGCTCAATGTGACATCATTTCCGGTAAGGTCGACTGGGATGCTGAAGCAAACAAGGTCCGTGAGGCCATGAACGCGCCTATGCCCGCGACAGATGAAGCTCCGACAATTGTGGAAGTGATTGTCTTCGCTGATGGGAGCATGGTTGTAAATGATGCGAAGTCTGGCGAGCTCGTTCCCGTTGAGCCGTTGCCCGAATCCGAATCTCCCACGCTCAAATCGACCTGGCCTTTCCAATTATTCCATTCCCTTGCCGGTGCATCAAAGGAAACGGCGCCTGAGGTGATGGATAAAAATGATGACAAGGACGAACATCGCCAGGATATTCCATCCGAGAGCGTCATATCGCCAGAGCAAGAGACGACTGGGTTTACTTCAGCCAAAGAGCCCAAGAAGTCTGCTGGCAAACGCCGCAAGCGTAATAACAAAGCACAACAAAACTAAGCTAGCGACTTGTTTTGTCTATGAACGCAAAAACTTAGCGTGCCAATGCACGTGCTCAGCAGCAAATGTGCTCACAAAGTAGTCTGTGTGTGTGTTAGCTTAAAGTTTATTCGCGATGGACGTACAGCTGTGATCGTATCCATCATGCAAACGCACTTGGATGCGTGCCGTGTCGATACCACTCTTCTTACCAGCCTCAACAAGTGATTCTGGCTGCAGTTGTTTTTGTTTGTAAAAGTTGTCGTTCAGCCCGCAGTCCACTAACACATCGACTTGACGTGAGCTCTCCAGCTTGCTTAGCAGGACCGCCGCGTCATACTGCTTTCCATCATCAATACCACCAGCCAGGTAGCCCTCAAACAGCTTCTTGCCTGTTTCGCAGTTTGTTGGATGACAAATTGGAGCAAATGCAGAGACCGAGCGGAAATGGGCTTGTTCGCGGAGGTACATGACTAGAGCACCATGTCCGCCCATGGAATGCCCGAAAATAGATGCTCGACTCACGTCGATTGGGATTTGTTCCGATGCAATCAATTGAGGGATTTCTTTCAGCACATGATCGTACATGTTGTAGTATTTATTCCATGGCTCTTTGGTCGCATTCACATAGAAGCCAGCGCCCGTGCCGAAGTCCCAGCTATCTTCCTCACCTGGAATGTTTGCACCTCGTGGACTTGTATCTGGGAACACAATGGCTAGCTGCTCCTTTGCTGCAGCCTCAAAAAAGTGGCCCTTCTGGGCCGCGTTGTCCTCCGTGCACGTCAAGCCAGACAGGAAATAGAGAACCGGCACCTTGTGTCCGGCATTGGCACTCTCAGGCAAAAATACATTCATTTTGGCCTCAAGTCCACCCAACACCTTTGAACGGAATGAGTATTTGGTCAGTACACCCTCAAACACCTTGTTTTGCGATTGGATCGTCAAGCTCATGTTAACCGTGGTCGTGGAGGTTCGGAGGCAACATGAAGCTGCGGCTCCGTCAAGAGCGGGATGCGCACCGTGCGAGCGGAAGAACCTGATGTGGAGAGTCATTGAGAGCATCTGGCCGTGCATATTTCCTAGTCCCAGCGCCAATCCTCACACACCCACCCTTGTGACACAGCCCGGAACGCACGCGCCCTCATTCGTGCTCGGCTGTCGCGAGCAGAAATTCCCTTTCCATTAGAGTTTCGTGGCTCACCGTCCAATCCCTCCCTCATAACTTGATAACGCAAGTCGGCGCCAATTCTCGAGGAGTATGTCATCCTCATCGTCATCCTCGTGGGATAATTGGAAAGAAAAGGCATACTCGACAGGTTCGTGCTAATGGCTATCAGCTCATGATGTGCAGCAAAGAAAGTCGAGACTAGTGCATGGCGCACTTTCGACCCTATTGGTCATTGGACCAATCGACAACTCGGTCGATTTGGACTAGAGGCATTCTATCCAACTGCTTTAGAGGGTGAAATTGACAAATGTGCGCGTATTGTGTCGACATTCTCACAGGGTGGTGCTGAGGTAAAAGAGGGCGACGCACCTAATACACCATACAAGGACGGGCAAGTTACGGACGAGTATGCGCATCGGAAAACCCAGAAAGTCCTGTACAACATACCTTCGAACGTGCTCCGCGGTGCGAAAGGCGTAGCCATCTTTACCGTATTTCGCTCAGGCCTCGTGTGGTCTGGCGCTGGTGGTTCAGGTATTGTACTCTCTCGTGATGAGAATGGCGACTGGGGCTGTCCTTCTGGTATCTTGGTTCATACTGTGGGTTGGGGTCTCGTCATTGGTGTGGACGTATACGACGTGGTACTTGTGCTTCGCACGCAGGAGGCTGTGGATGCTTTCAAGCGCCCCAAAGTCAGTGTGGGTGGCGAACTGTCTCTTGCGGCAGGACCAGTCGGGAACGGTGCTATTGTTGACTCCGGCATAGAAGCGTCACCGTGTCTTTCGTATGTGAAATCGAAAGGATTTTATGCGGGCGCACAGCTCGATGGCTCCATTTTCCTAACGCGGTCTGATGAAAACTCTCGCTTCTACAACTATCCAGATATTCCCATTGACACGATCCTAGACAATAAACTCCCTAAGCACCAGATCCCTCACACGTGCATGCCCATTTGGCAAGCACTTTACCAGGCAGAGGACCGACCAGAATACATGGGCACAAGTGCCATTCCAACCGGTCCTTCTCCAGGTAGCTATGAGGCGACTGACGAAGACATTGCGGCACTGAAGAGAAATGAGGAGGCATTCCGGGCTTCCGGCGCTAGCACGGCTAGCTCAGCTGGTGCTGATAGCACTCCTGGCGCTTCTGGCCCCGTCGGAGGTGCCGGAAACCGCACAGCTGTGCCACCACCTAGTAATGCGCCCATCTTGCCACCGCCGCGCCGTGTGCCAGGAGCATCGTCCAAGGCAGCAGAGGCAAGACAAGCCAAGGAGGCTGAGGCGCGTGCTGAAGCCCAAAACAATGCATCCTCAACATCAGGACTACCACCTCCATCTTACGACGCATCGCAGGCAGCTACATACCAATCCGGCCCGGCACTATCGCGGCTGCCATAAAACGATCTTGAATTTCGTCACTACCATCATTATCGAGCACATGATTGGCTTATTAGGCAAACTGAATTCTGCCTTGGTCATCAGCTCGGTCTCGGAAACCGCGCCACCAATCCTGTGATAAGCGCGCTGGTTTTCCTCGTGTCTGTATGCGTGTGATGCCATACATGCCTGATATAGTTTTGAACGCCAAGAATCCTCCGTGGCTGACGTAGACGCCCTGTCCAGGCTTCTCCAGGCTCTTCGCTTCCGATGGTGTCTCCAACAACACATGTCCTTCATGAATAATGCATGGTGCAGGGCTAAATTGAGAAGTTGCAGGTATAAGCGTCGTTGTTAATGGCTGCGTATATCCGAACGCTCGCATACGCGCGTCTATCATGGCCGCATTCCATGCATCCCATCGGATCTGTGAGAAACGTGGCGCTAGTTTCGGTGCTCGGGTTGCATGTGTTGAGTCTTGTGGGATCAAACGGGCATGGCATTCCGGTAGTCTTGCTACAACGTCAACCAGAAGCTCAGCACCGCGTGGCGCGAGTTCCTCAACAAGTGCGGGGTATGTGCAACTAGTTGGTATGTTCACGATCACTTGTTTCAGTATACCACCACGATCAAAGTGTGTTGGGTGCAATTGCTGTACAGTAATACCTGTCTGGGTATACTGTCGTGCGATTGCCCATTGAAGTGGTGCTGCACCTCTAAGATCAGGAAGCATGGATGGATGCAAATTGATCGCAAGTGATGTCGACGGGAAGTGAGACAACATAGAAGTTGGAATTCGATGTCCAAATGAAGCTGTTATGAGCAGAGGTGATTTTGATTCACAAATAGATGGTGGGAGAGTAAATGCCTCGAGTCCTTCTTTTGGCACAGTCGAAACAGGTACATGCTTTTGCTCAGCGAGTTGTTTTACAGGTGAGACGCGCATTCGCCGTGCACCCCACGCATGCAGGACATCAGGCGGTGTTAGTACATGTATTGATCGACAAACGCCCGTACTACCAAGAAGTCGTTCTAATGCCGCACACGCAAATGCGTCGGAGCCGCAGAACAGCACATCATACGGCGGTGCACTTGGTGGAGCAAAAGAGCTAGTGCAGTATCGCCGTTTGCTATAGTTGTAAATGTTGTCTGCTAGATTCCAAGACGTAAAAGTACTCCTCAATCTAAGCAATGCTGCCATCACATTCGCGAGATCCGGGCGCCGTCAACACAAACGCTAGCGATGACGCTCAAATGACACATAGGGTGACAAGATGATGTGCATGAATCGTGAGTAGTGATTACGTAAAAGTCTGGGCGACGAAATTATTGATCCACATCCATTCGTGTCGTCTAAAGTGGTAATTCTATTATCACTTCTCCACAAAACTGGGTTTGTGTTGGCAACAGCAAAAAGGTGGATTAGTCGTCCTTCGAACACTGGATGCCATTAGGATCCAAGTGTTTTTTCTCAACAGGACGGCGCTTGGGTATGAGAGGAGAACCAGATAGGCCATTGTCGTGTCTTTTCGGCATATTAAAACCAAGTGGACCGACGTCAATGGAGTTGCTGGATCGACTGAAGCCGCTCTTGGCATCGTCCGACCTATTCTATGCACCTCATACACCGAAGCAGGCGAAGCCATCGAAGCGCTTGAAGCCATGGGAACGTGAATTGCTTCAACGGTGTGGGAGACTTCCACCAAAAATAGGTCAAGGCGGAACTTTAGATCCGTTAGCAGAAGGTGTACTTGTAATCGGCATCCACCATGGAACGAAGCAACTGCAGCAGTTTTTACACTGTACGAAAGAATACGAAACGACAGGACTCCTTGGAACAGCAACTACTTCCTATGACTGCAAAGATCCGGTCATGAAACGCGCTCCGTATGCGCATGTAACAGAAGATATGCTGCGTGCCAAGTTGCATTTATTCCGGGGCTCTGTTCAGCAGCTGCCGCCGCTGTTTAGTGCACTTCGTATGGACGGCAAGCGGCTCTTTGAATACGCGCGAGAGGGTCTTCCACTTCCACGCCCGATTGAGCCGCGAAATGTAACAGTAGAGGAGCTGGAACTTGTGGCATGGCTTCCAGGCGCGTCACATTCTTACATGCCTCCAGACAGGGAAGTGTCGGATGATGAAAAAGTTCTCGTATCACATGTTAGAGAATTAGCTGGCAGCGAAGCGAATGGGCTCGATACGATGCGCTCTGATCAAAATGCAGATAAGATGTGCACTGACCCGGCGGGTCCGAATGCGATTTCTCATGCGAATGGCTCGACAAACACACAGGCTCATGCACCAGCTGCAGACTCGAAAGATCCCATTAACCCGGAAAATGTAGCCGCACCAGCAGACTCTGAGAACTGTGCCGATATAAGAAACACATCACTGGGCCCGCCAGCGTTCTCACTCAAAATGACTGTGTCCTCCGGCACGTACGTACGATCGATCGTACATGACCTAGGGACCGCATGTGGGAGTGCTGCGCATGTTGTAAAACTTGTACGGACGCGGCAAGGAGCCTTTCATACGGGCAATTGCATCCCTTGGTCCGTCTTTGAGCGTGGGCTTGAAGAACTTGCAGCACCGACCAATGCGCAAACAGTTGGCGATCAAGGGCTGCGCGAATGGGAAAGAATGATCCTGCAGCACATGCAACGATGTGACTAAGGTGCGTCGCGTCGGAGCGGCACGATGGAATCAAGCGATTTCTGTACGCGTTGTGTGTGTTGAATTGCATACTGTAAGGCACGAGCCGTCTCATCCTGCCTAGTTTTCGGGATGCGCGGACCGACATCTGATCGAAGAGTTGAAACGGCTCGAACATGCATTAGCGAACTCGGTGTGCGTTCAACAGGGCAGTTGGTTCCGTCCGTCGACCACTGTATTTTTTTGGGTTAGCATTTCTTTCTGTAGGCATGTATGTATAGAATCAAATAAGTACGCACCTCGATAGCACGAAAAACGCGAAGCTCATGGAGCACTAGCGCATTATCCGATGGCAATACGAACCGCAATCCGTACCGCATAACTTCTCGTGAAGGCAACCATTGCAACAATTGTATAAGCTCGTCCCATCCGGACCGATGCTGCGAATGATGGCCTAGCTCTTCCATAGACATCGCAAAGATCGTACTAGGGTCAAGATGCTCTCCAGGTGCATGTATCGAAGGCGATATAGACGTCGACTCGGCAACAGGCGTAAGTACATCAACCATCACGACGGTGCGAACTGCGACTGTCGGCGCCGCACCAGGTGGTGACGGCGGCTGGGGCAGCACGAGCTGCGTCATTCCATGCTCAGTGCGCACCAATAAGCGTATCTGATCGCGAGCCCTACGCACATTGCTCCATTGTGTATCGGAGAGTTCGATTGTGCGCGATGCTTCGTCATCGCTTCTGTGCAAAAGCGTCTCGCGCTCAACAAACGCTTCTGGAGGGGTGTGCACCATGCGGGTGAGTGCTTCTAGTAGTAATCCAACATGTAATGGCTCTATGTCTCCGATTGCTGACACTTGCATATGCTGTAACTGGACATCAGCATTAGCCATAGTGAAGAGCTCTCGCTTACAAACTTGAGATCTGTCGGTGTAAGTGAATGGCTAGTGTGCAAGTGCATGTAGATCGACCGATCGATCGATCGGGCGGACGACGCGTCACGCGTCTATGCAAAGGCACATCCCTAAATGACACGCACATACGCGCAAGTGCATAATCCGCATCGCCATCAAGAGCTATAGAGAGGGGTCAAGGTCGCAAGAGTCTGTATAATTTCCCTGTCACCTCTTGCGAAATATGTCGGCATCGTCAGCCGAAGTGCCTGATTTGGGTGCCTACACTTCGCATACGCAGCCAGGCGCTCACGATGATGAAGATGATGAGGTATTTGCGGAGCTTGAAAGAGAGGTCGAGGCACTCAATGAGGCAGATGCAGACGAGGCGGCACACATTACTGGAAACAGCTCAGGACGCAGTACTGACGGTGATCTTTCCAAGGCTTTTCAAGAATATCGTGCTCAAAGGCTCGCTGAAATTCACACAGAGTGCGTTCAATTCGACTTACATGACCAGAGTGGCTGCTCGCGCCGGCGCAGATGCAAGTGATCCGGACAGCGGCAAGTACAAAGAAGTGCGCGATGAAAAGGAATTGCTTAGCATGAGCGTGCGCGAGCCGAATGTGGTTATTCATTTTGCCAAGCCTGAGTTCCGTCGATGTCGGATACTTGATCGACATCTTGAAGTGAGTTTGCCTATTTGACCTCTCAATGGAACACATCGAATATGCTCTGACCACGCGCAGCACATGGCTCGACAGCATCCATCCACGCTTTTCCTCAAGGCTGATGTTGAGAGAACGCCTTTTCTTGTCAATAAGCTCGAGATTCGTGTATTGCCATGCCTCTTTGTATTCAAAAATGGTGTATGCAAGGACAAGCTTATTGGGTTCCAGGAATTTGGAAATAGCGATGTATTTACTACGGCAGCGTTAGAGTGGCGACTAGGACAAACAGGTAAGCATAAGCGCACTGGTCCTCCTCACACGACAGGCGTTATTGTACCACAGCAAAAGCCAAACAATCCCATTTTAGGTTTTGGCGTTCCACAATCCTCCCAAAATGCCATGGCGTCTGACGATGATTGGGACTAACTATGACATGCAACTAATTGACATGAAATGACAGTGTGCCTATCTTCTGGTATTACTCATTGCCGACGTCGGTCTCGACGGATAGTGGAGGCTCGATGTACACTCCCCACCCTTTCTCATCGACGTGGAGATCGTGCAGATTTTGAGAGCCACGTGGTTCTTGTCCCAACTGCCTACCTCCAAGTCCACGACAGGTGGGGGAAACTGGCAGCGTAGCCTGCTCGATTGTTACTGCGATTGGCTTGGCCTAGCAGTTGCCAGTAATAGTATATCGTAGCCCATTCCGCTAACTGACTTGTGCTGTAAAACATGCCACAGGTCACACTCCAGTTCCCCGTTGTTTATCCGATCGTAGGCATGTACCGCCTCGTACATGACGACAAGTTATGGCGACCCATGTGGAATGCATGTTATGCAAAGGTAACACAGGCCGGTGCAACGACAGTGGCATGGTCTTTTATCTCTATGCCTGGGCAACGCTTGGTTTCAGGTCTCGTGCTTGGCAAGATTGGCCGTGCGAGTGGCGCCAAGTGGGCGTATGAGCTCATCGAAGCTGGTGCCAAGCAATTGGGAGTGCCGATGCTGTCTTTTGGAACCTTGACGACATTGCTCTTGGTGCTGAATCAGGTAAATATTGTATTTGACATGTTCCTCGGTCCACAGCTGCGTCAATTCCGGAATACAGCCTATCAAAAGACAGTCGAATCGCGTGGCAAGTCTGCGAGCTTTTGGACGCCGTATACGGAAGAGTATCAGCATCCACCTGATCTAAATGCAAAATCGAATGAGGGCATCAAGGAGCGCATATCAGAGATGGTGGTCCGCAAAGCCGTATTCGTTCTGTTTGGTTCCATTCCATGTATGTGCTCACCTCTCGAATAACTAACCTCACGCAGTGTTTGGTGCCATTCTTTCTGCAGCATATGGCGCCCTAGGCTTTGGCCGTCGCATCCACCAGCCATTTTTCGAGGCCAAGCAGATGCAAGATCAGGAAATCAAACTTTGGGTGGCCGAGAGACGTTATGATTACATGGTATTCGGCTTCTTTGCCCTACTTTTAGAACGCCTTCCGCTCTTCGGGCTAATCTTTTCTATATCGAACCAAATCGGCGCTGCAATGTGGGCTCATGATTTGGAAAAGCGGCAGCACATGTTTCAGCGAGGCGAGCTATCTCCCATTGTGCAGGACGCGGAGCAAAA
>ERZ501053.113-NODE-113-length-14580-cov-42.792427_pt1 | contig 14580 bp, 11 predicted proteins | sample MGYA00510862_ERZ501053 | MGnify/ENA primary metagenome ERZ501053 (study PRJEB25958, sample SAMN03398521) | human skin metagenome | study: EMG produced TPA metagenomics assembly of the Human Skin Microbiome Metagenome (human skin metagenome) data set. | reverse complement strand
AGGTCAAGATTCGAAGTATTCACTGACGCGGACTTTCTCCTGCTTTGATGATGGGAAGCATAGTTGGCATGGTCGCGATGTTCGTACGCATGGATGTGGTACACCCATAGCAGCAACGAGTAAAGCGACAGCCACTGACGAAATAAACGCATCGTATCAGGTGAGGGTGTGGGGAGTGGTTTTGAAAAACTCTCGTAGCGTGGATCCTGACAAAAATGGCGGAGACGTTGCTGGCTGAGAAGAATGGCAAACATAGGCGGTTGTGAGCAACTCCTTACTCGACGACCCCACAGATTCATGTCATAATCTCCAGACAAAAGTAGTAATAGGTTTATTTTTATTTTTTATTTTTAACGATTGTATCACTTCATCATACGAGGAAAACGGGGTCCATTCATGGCATAGATTCGATATATGATGCATATGATCATTCGTTTGCGTACGATGAGTTGAAGGAATGGCTTTTGACACAAAGTGTTGGCTGGATTCCAAGGTGCACACATAACACCACATGCACACTTACATACACAGCCAAAAGAGTCATGTCATGCATGTGTCACACTTTCATCTGGACCTATCGCCCGTGTCTCCGGAAGCATATCGAAAAGCGAAAAGGGGGGTATCTAGGACATTGGGGCTGTTGTAGCAGCAGCGGAAGCAACAGTAGCATTATTCGACTCTGACGCAGCTGCTAGATCAAATGCATGAGGCGCGGTGGCATCTTCGAACTTGGTCTTCTTCGCACTTTCGTCTGCCTCGTTGGCCTCAGGCTGTTTGTTTTTGGCACGTTTACTTGACACCTTTCTTGGCCGTGGATCTCCATCGAATACGTACTCGGGCAAATTTACACTTCGGTGAGTCAACACACTGGACTTCTTTCATTCGTTCAAACGTACCCTTTAACGTAGCGCACGACAATGCCCATGGCAGATTCATCGTACTGATCCCATTGCTTGACGCGCTGTGTAAAGTCAAGTGTTGGGTATGAAATATCGAAGCGGCGGACAGAGGGATCATGTGGCTGCCTGGGCTCGACTTTAAGGCCAATATAGAAGGTTGTCGTATACACGGTGCGACGACCGTTTTCAGTGGCATCATGAACTTGAACAGATTCATCCTTCTCTTTTGCAGCTTCACCTTCTGGGAGATCCTGCATTTTGGCGCGAGAGGCAACATCGGCAGGTACGTCACCGGTAGCCACCTGACGGACTTCTTCATCTGTGTAACACACACACTCATGGTTGAATCCCTTCACAAATGGGTGTGCACAAAGCAGTGCCGGCACAAGTTCGAGCTTCATGATCAACTGCCGAAGTCGCGACTCGACCGTGCCTTGCCATTTGAGCTGTAGGTCTGCTGATCCTGACGATGCAATCACTTGGAGGTAATACTTGTACTTGTGGAAGAAATCGTTCTTCTCGAACAGTTCATTCCAAGATGTCTTTCCACGGAAGATACGATCCACAACCTCGCTTCCGCGCCGGAACTCTTCGGTCATAACCATTTGGGTTGACTGCGTCACGTTGTGTGTGGCACACATCGAGGGATATGCAGGCGTGATGATGGGCATACGATGCAAACGGTCGGTCGGATATAGCCTTGGATTCCACACGCGAATCGGCAATGGACCATCTTCAATCTGTTTTAGAAGCACTGGCTGTGGCCATTTCCACTGCAACAGAATGATGAAGAAGCGACTCACGATGGCTCCGGCCACTTCGTTCGGGTACAGCTGGCATATCCGCGCCACAAGCATAGCCCAAGCGACACCACCGAGGAATCCAAGTACGTTTGAGTAGATCGCTCGACGACTGGCCCATAGCTTGATACATCGTAGTGCGAGTCGGAATACATACACATTCGGTACCAAGTGCAAGATCTCATCGGTCACACGTGAGCCACCCAGACTGCGAACGTCGCGCTCGTCCAGATTCTTCAACAAGTTGTCATCACGCAGCTCGAGTGAGTCGTCAATGCGCGGTAGAGCAATGCGAGAAAACAAGAAGTCGATAGAAATGCCCATAAACTTGGTTTTGATCAGCGGTACGTACGCCTCTGGAACAGATGTCACCTCCGTCACGTCATCGCGTGCTTGTAAAAGAGCTTCAAAAATCTCAAAGAAATCTTCGCGCTGCACATGTTTTGGCGCGACGCATAGTGTGTCGATATCCGAGCCTGGACCATGCACACCCAGTCGATACGAACCAAACGTGAAGATTTTACCACCAGATGCGCGTGCCGCACTTTCTGAAAGCCCGTGCTTGATCGATGCTCGGTACACAAACTCTTTCACCAAAGCGTCGACTCGTCCAAGAACAACTTCTCTGTTTGGTTAGCTAGACTGGCGTTCCTGGACGCACGCACTTGTGCAGTCATTCACGTACCGCAGCTTGGCCTCTTCGGGTGACTCGAACACATTGTTGGCACGAAGCTCCGCCTCTAGCGCGTTTGTGACTTCCAAGTCCTTTTCCGTAGGCCCATTCATCGAGATGGGCGGCGTTACGCCCCACATCTTGACTCCTGTGCTCATAGCGTCTGTAACGACAAGAATTTAACCTCGTCGCTCGTTGCAACTTGGTCTCACCTGGCTTACTCAACTGCTAACTCGCTTATTATTGTTGGGCCCTCAAATCAAACCTGTAAGCGCTTGGGCTTCCCAAGTGCCCGGGTGGCTGGTTTGGAACGCTCAACGTGCGCGTGACACTATTTGCCCCTGCCCTGCCCTACCCTGCCCTGCCCCCTCTCCCCCTTCACCCCACCTTCCCTCGCCGCATTACCTTCTATCCATCGTCACGTAGCTCGGCCGACATGCTCTCCATGTCTGTGCGTATGGCCAAAAAGGAGTGTGCGTGATCCTTGCAATCAAAGATCCAGTGCTCATTTCCAGACGAGGGCAGAACTGGCTGGTTCGCTGCGACTGACGTGCGCCGCGTCACGTCCGTAGAAACGGACATCTGAATCAATATGCTTCTTCAAGTCATGATATGTGTGATTATCTGGACAGGAGCACTTGCTGTCTTGCATCTGAGGCTGCGCAGGAATGTGCCCTCATGGATGCGCCTGCGCGTCGAACGGGGATGGATTCATTGGGATGTAACTTGCTTTAATGCATGGCCAGCAACAATTGTACGTCCTCTGCTTCAAGGTAAAGCGTACAAGCTGGCACTTTTTTTTTATGATGCGGGCATTCTTGTCGCAGGAGCCGCTATGATGGGAGGCATAGGTATAGTCCTCGTGACTTGCTCGCAACTATGGAACAAGATGCTTATGTCTTCAACTGAGACCTCTTTTCATAAACGGTCAGAATTCCAGCAGGTTTCATCGCTCTCCGCGCTGTCGTCGCATCTTGATAATAGCGCGTCTGGCTCTAGCACTAGCTCAACCCCGCTGTGGCTGACGCCCCTGATCCCAGGCGTCAACATGCCCTTGCGCCATGTGCTACCATTGTTTCTTGTGGGCGTTGTGAGTCAAGTAACTCATGAAGCGGGGCATGCCATAGCGGCAGCGCTGCATCAGATTCGCCCCCTGTCAATGGGCCTGTGGCTTGTGTTTCCTGGTGTGCCTATCGCATACGTGAGTCTCCCCGACCTTGGAGCATGTTCCATGCGTACGAAATGGCGCATCATCAGTGCAGGCGTCTGGCACAATGCAATGGTTCTTGGGTTCTGTGCTCTGGTGCACGGCCTTCTTTCTTGCATGTGGACCGACACACATGGCTTGCATGTACACACATCAGGCGCGCTTCATGACATCATCCCACGTGGATCTCGAATCACTGCACTAAATGATTTAGGACTTGAAAATCTTCACCGTAATGAGAGAATGTATTTGTGGAATCGCCTTGTGCAAGATGTTCCAATGCCGGCAGAGCCAGGCTGGTGCATTCCCAGTGCCATATGGTTGAACGCCACGGACGAATGCTGCCGATACCCTAACGATACCCTTGCCTGTTTTCAAAGTGCCAAGATACAAAAATGCTTACGACCTATGTACTTGTTTGACATGCCGCAAAGTGTGCGATGTCGAGAAACGTGTGACGCAGGTGTGTGTGCTGTACCAGATCCTCATGCGCCTGCTTTGGTGCGGGTGGGTATAGATTATGGTGCAATGACGGGTCTTGTCGTGTTGCGAGGGCCTTTTCGTGGACTGTCTCAATCGATGCACGTGTCTACGCATACACTCCGAGCACCATGGTCATTCCTTATACCACCTGCATGGGTTGATGCATTGTTGATGTCTATGACCTATGTATTTCAACTCGTGTTGGTTGTAAATTCCGCCCTGCTGGTACTTAACATGCTCCCTATACCTACTCTCGATGGAAGTCTATACCTTCGACTGTGCTTGCAACAGCTGTATATTTTTTGGTCCGACACGAATGGACGCGGCAGTCTGAGCTCTTGTGACATTGAGGATCCTGGAGAGGCTGTGCCAGCCTACTCACTGCACCGCCTTGACTACATCCAATCTCTTTGTGAGATGGCTACATGCATTGTCACAGGCATAGCTTTTATGGGCAGCATCCTTACTACTCTCGCACACACATAGCAATCATGACATACTTCGAAATCTATACCCTTCTGCAATGGCCTGAACGCACACTGAGCCTCACGTGCAAATGTGGAGGTGTTCCTGGTCACAGCAAATCAAACAAATCTTTTGACGCGCCCGACGATGTCGATGTCGATGCAGGTGCACCTCGGCCCGACGGTGCTGATCCCCAGACAGAATGACTAGTCTGGTCTTTTGCCAGCTGTGCCATACTCTTGTTATTGCCTACCTTGGATGTCACCCCAGCGCTGCCACGCGACTCTGCCCACAAATCGTCAAAGAGCGATGCAGACGAAGCTGGGGCTTTTTGAGTCGGCGTCGACGTTGGCTTCATGACTGCTGGCTTTGGATTTGGCTGCAAGGAGGACACTGGAGGAGGAATAGAAAGGGGGGCTGGTGCAGGAGCTGGAGAACGAGCTTGCGTTTGAGACCGCGATGGTGCAGGTGCGCTTGGCATGACGGGTTTGGTCGAGGATGAAGTAAGGGGCGCATTGTCCAGCAAGTCAAAGAGAGCGCCATTGTTCTTCGGTCCCGCAGGCGTCGACGATCCCGTCGAGCCAGCTGGACTCTTTGTGCTTGCATAAGAAGGCTGGGATGGCAAAGCCGACTGAAAGTCGTCAAAGTCGTCCGCATCTGCTAAGGAAGAGGACCCAGCAGCAGAGCCCAGGCCATCGTTTTCGGAAGTCAAAGCGGCAGTCTTCGGTGTAGGGGCAGGCTCGTCATCGAAGCTAAAAAGGTCTGCGACAGCTGGCTGAGCAGAACCCTGTGTCGACGCAGCAGTCTGAGCCGGAGCTGGCTGAGTTACCGAGGAAGGTGCCGTGTGAGTCTCATCATCGCCTGCGTCATATTCATCAAAGTCAGGCTGTGCAGATGCTGCCGAAGCAGCGCTTCCATAGGCTCCGGAAGCACCGCCGCTCGCATAATATGCGTCGCTACTAAATCCGCCGTAACGACCGCCACCACTACCTGGCACAAAGTCGGCGCTACCAGCCCCTTGGTACTTGGCACGGTTCGCACGAGCCTTGCGTCGTTCCATGCGGATCATATCGACATCGGACAGCAGGGCAGCCAATTCTTTTGCACGAGCACGGATGTTCACGCCCTGGTCTTTTCCCTGCTCGTCGATGTAGTGGAAGTTGCGCAGAATTTTGATCGTCGACAAGTGAGCACGAGCTTCATCGACGACACGTTCGGAGCCATTCTTGACAATATATTCGAGTAGTTGGAGCGCCTGTTGTTAGATCATCGTTGTTGGATGAAAGGAAGCGACATTTTTGGATATGTGTGTGTGTGTGTGTGTGACGTACTTTGTAGATCTGACGCCAGTCATGAGCTTCCTTTTCAACAAAGCGACGGAAAATTGTGGGCATGATTTCGTTAAAGTCATGACTAGGGAACATCGTTAGTCATTCTGAACATCTGATTCACCATTACACGCCGCGCGTCGCGCCATGAACATACTAGTTGAACGTAGCCTGAGCGATCTCCTGCATCAACGTAGAGCTCGCGCCCCTGTGGTCTTAGTGCACTGGACACATAGAGTACGCACCATGGATCATCGTTCGTCGCTTCACGAACCTTGGCCTCAATCTCACTGATGTTGAGTGCATAATTCTTTGCCTGGGTATACAGTTGCTTCAAATCATAGAATGTCAAGTTCGAGAGCTTGTTCCCGCTGGACGGTAAGTGCACACCATTGACACCACATACATTTCTTCCAAGTCCTTCAGGAATTTCGTCAGCACTACACGCTTCTACAAAGTGTACGCACCATATCTGCTAGCTAGAAACACCAAGCACAAGCAATACAACGGGGCGGACAACTGGAGTGTGTGCGCAGGTGTGTTTGATGTTGGGCACTTGGGGCGTCGCTGGCGCAGCGAATAGCAGGTCTTTGCCATCGAGGTGTTTGTGTCGTAGGGCTGACTAAGCATGTGATCGAGGGTGGATTTGGATTCGCGTCGTTTCTTGGGCACGTCCGCACGAATTACGTGGGGCGGCGTTCTTGTGGCGGCGCTACTTGTACACTTGCTTCGCTGGTAAGCACGAGTGAGACGTGGACGTGATGTTTCTTACGCGGTCTGAATATGGTGCGTGTAGACAGGATACGTATGCGGGTGGCAGTGATTATGCTAACCATGAATAACAGACCGCGGCGTGAATACGTTTTCACCCGAGGGCCGTCTGTTTCAAGTTGAATATGCATTGGAAGCGATCAAGCTCGGCTCGACGACTGTCGGCATTGTAACCAAAGAAGGTGCAGTGCTTGGTGTGGAAAAGCGCGTGCAGTCATCACTGCTCGAGAATAGCTCCATTGAGAAGATCATGGAGATCGATTCTCATCTGGGTGCGGCCATGAGTGGACTTACTGCTGATGCACGCACTATGATTGACCATGCGCGTGTTACAAGTCAAAACCATCGGTTTGTCTACGATGAAGAGATCAAGGTCGAGAGTATTGCGCAGGCTGTGTGTGACTTGGCCCTGCGCTTTGGCGAGAACACAGAGGATGACGAAGCGCTTATGAGTCGACCATTTGGGGTGGCGCTCCTGATCATTGGCATCGATGAAAATGGGCCACAGCTCTTTCACGCAGATCCTTCTGGCACTTTTGTGCGTTACGATGCAAAGGCGATAGGAAGTGGGTCGGAGGGCGCGCAGGGCGAGTTGCAAGAAAAGTATTCGAAGGATCTTTCGCTGCGTGACGCGTCTCTTCTGGCGTTACGTGTACTTAAGCAGGTGATGGAAGAGAAGCTTGATGAAAACAATGTTCAACTTGCGCAAGTAACTCCTGCGACGTCGAAGGATGGTCGACCTACGGGCGACTTTAGAATCCTCGATAAAACACAATTGAAGGCGCTTGTGGATGCTATGTAGGGAAGTAGCAAGCGATACTGGCTTACTAGCTAGTGTGTCACTCACTGGATATATGACAAAGATCAATGGCATATATGCTACAACTATGGCAGACCATGCACTGTTGCTCGACCTGTGGGTCTCAAGCTCATAACGCACGTAAGCAATTTTATCGGTGCCACAGTCCGCCTCGTCCTCCTCCCATACCCCTTCCCCCCGGAGGCGCGCGCCTGAAGTGACAGACGATCTCATCACGTGCACGATCGAACACGTATCCCTGCATGCATTTTGTGGGGCGCGAGGTGAATGGTGATGAGGTTGGCTTAGGCCAGCTGGAGGGAGACCACTCGCGACGGACGATTCCTGCTCGACGCGCGTTTACATTCAAGCTTGGAACCACACCACGTTTGCCTTTGTTCTGTTCACAACACGGATCTACGTAGCCACTGGCGGCCATACATATCCGTGCTTATATTATACGGGGCGCTAGAGAGAACAAGAGAGAGAAAGTGTGTGGACGTGTGTTGTGTGAAACTACTCGGGCAAGAAGTCGTCGCTAGATCAAGCCTTGTGTGCGAGTGTGCATACCATGACAGACCCAGGATCTGACGTGCGTGTGCCCATAACGTATGCGACACACTCAGCGTCGCAAGCGACGGCCCAACTTGCGCATATCGTCCCACTCCTTGCTGAGCAGTTCCCTCTGCGAAATCTGCATTGGCGTCCACCAGTGACGATGCAAACTTTGCGTCCATTGAAGCGATCTAGTGGATCGAGTGGCATGGATTCTGTGCCAGCGCTTCGAACGATTCAAAACCTCAACGTGGAACTAATTCCACTCGCGACGCACTTACCAAATCAGCAAAACGTCCAGATTCTCGAACGTGTGCCTTGCGTGCACATATTCTTTGTCACATGCGATGACATTGACGTGTACCGAGCGCAGGTGCGGAATGAGATTCGACATTGGCTCGCAACGCTTCGAAAGCACATACCCAATGACTTTGATCACCTATCCACGATACGGAGCGACGAGCAGGACAAGGCAGGCACTGCACTGCCGCCAGAACATTTAATTGTGCTATTGCCGCCGCCATCCAGTGGTGTCTTTACGGCGTCAAGCGCGACTAGCTCTGGAAAGAGTGCTATGGGACGCTTCTATACCATGAACAAGGGCACGGTTCTTGAAAAGCTTCGTGCAGACTTTAATTCGAGTGCCAAAGAGCATGTGCTGGCCCTTTCGAAGCTACCTACCAGTAGCAAAGACAACGATCCGGCTCTATGGATTGATATCATTGCTCACATCAAGACATGTACGCTCGCATCTCTTGGACGGGTGCTTGACATGCAGGACCGCGTCGTTAGCATGTACGATGAATCGACCAAAGGTGTCAACTGGACTCTGAGTGGTTCGATCACACGCAAGGAGTTTGTCATTCAGACACTCGAAGGACTCGGTCTCCTCCATGATGTGTTGCATATCTACGATACGGTGGAGACGCATCTGGAGCGCTGTATCGCCGATGGCCGGACGCCATTTGTCCCTGGCGGAAACGAGCCTGGCGACGATAGCCTTATGCTCCTGGGTCCTTTACGCAAGCCGTACCTGTCGCTGATGGCTTCGAACAGGCTCTCGCTCTTTGATATCCAGTGCTACTTGTACGCACGCCGCTCGACGGTGCATGCGGCGCTTGGGGAAGTCGTGCAAGTGATGCAGATGACACCGGCATTTATCGCTTCCGTCACTCGCATGCTTCGTCCGCACCGGCATCTTCTCGCGCAAGCGTTCCTTGAGGCATGGTCATTCTCGGTGGCACTGGATGCCGTCGAGCAGTGCCAAGCGTGGCTTGTCGAGGCGCAAGGAGAAACAGACGATGTAAGGACGACACATGCATTCCATGCAGCCAAAGCTGAGCTTCTGGAGCTCGCAGTCCGTCAGCTTATCAGCATTGGTCTCCAGTCGGGTCATTTGCCGCGTGTAGAGCCATTCCAGTTTGTCGCATCCGATTCACTCTCGATGTTCGCGCCCGATGCACGAATCACTCGCAAGGAGCTCGTCGAGGCAATGGCTCATCGGCATGTCTTTGAATCACAGCTATGCAATGTGATCCACCGCACGCTACTTGCTGCTGTTTTGTGCCAGCAGACTCCTCGCACACTCCGCCTCAAGTATCTATTCGCGTGCTTCCACATGAGCCGTTCGTCATTCCACCATGCGCATGCCCTGTGGGATGAGCTGCTTGCACACCCAGCGTTGCCTTATTCCGCTGTGCTTTATGGCCCTACACACTCGCAGTACCTGGCGTGCCTCCAGGCTGAGCACTTAGCCCATGGTGACGTATGGATCCAGGCGCTTGTGGCAGCTATCCAGGCGATCAGCACCTTGCGAGCACAGCCACTTAGCCCGCAGCCCATGGATGAAATGAGCCTCCTCACATGGCTGGCTGATGAAAGCGACAACCAACACACGTATGCCACGCTCGTTGGCTACAATGGATGCCGCGTACATGTACGCAGCGTACGTGCGGACCGTGACGGTGCTCATACGTTCTTGGACATTGATCTCCTTTCATACCTACCAAAGCCATTATCTGTTGATGCCGTTCATATCTGGGTCGCCAACTACCGTCAAGTCCAGCTCCAGTTCAGCGCAAGTGCACATACACTAGAGCCGGGGCTCAATCGTCTGCGCCTTGTGTGCATGACCAGTGCCGTCGGCTACTTCCACCTGCAAGCGACGCAGATCCAGTTCCGCCGCGTGCTTTTGGAGAGCATTGTGCAGAGCGCTGCCTCCTTATCCACACTGGCTGATGCACAGCAACTCGAGTACCGACGTCATCGTATATGCATTCCTGCAGATGGCGCCGCACTGCAGATGCATGTGTCAATGCCACGTGTAATGTCTTTGCAGGATGCGCGATCCGTCGAACTGCATCTCGACAGTGGAAGAGACCCCTTGGAGGAAGCCACTATTTCTGTCACAGCGCACGGCGATGTGCGTCTCAAGCTGGACGAAGACCCATGCTTGGCTTGCGATAACGGTGAGACCAGCGTGTCACGAACCGAGTCTGGTTCCTTGCTCCTTCGGCATTTACCAGCGCGCACGTCGTGTACTATGGCTTTGCCGGTGTCATATATACCACGGACGCCGTACATCGAGCTGTCCATCGTTGTCTACTTCCAGCGGAATGGCTACGATTGCTCTGTCCATCGCACTTTGCGTGCACCACTTCATTTGCCATTTAGTATCAACATTCAGGACTTCTTCCGTCTGCACCATCTTCTATCGAAGCTATCCTTGGAAACCACCGCCGGCACGCATGTGCGTGTCTGCACGCCTCAGGTGACAGCTTCCGAAGAGGGGCCGGTGAGTATACAGGTCCCGGTGCAAAGTGTACCTCTTCGGATGCGTCCACGTGAAGCGAGCACATTTTTACTCCAGTTCCAGTACAAATACCTTGGCACTCGCCGAGCGGCCAATCCTCCATTTGCGCTGTCGATTGTCTATCGCACGGCAGCCGACGAAGCCCAAGGCCTTGCGCTGTATTATTTGTCGCTACTTCTCGCGCAAACGCCGTCGTGGATGGATGGCGACCAGCAGCTGCTGCAGCGCGCGTTATGCGAATGTCTTGAACACGCGACATTCGACGTGGGATCAACTCCGATGTACGAAGCCAAGTATTGGCACGACACACTCTTCCGTTGGGGCTGGCCACAGGAATCTCAGCGATCTATCCAAGTACTTGAGCTTGTTCGCCGCGTGTTTGCTAGGCTGGAGGATCCGTCTATGGATGCCATGCTTATTCCGACAACCGCGCCGTCACATGTGCAGCAGAACGCAGCACAACAGCATGCATGGGAGGCGAGTCAAAAGTGCTTACAATGGCGCACACTCACTCTGCCGTTAGATGTGCCATTCGTCGATGCTGTCAATTCCGTGAGCATTCTCGCGCCAGAACGTTCACATATTTCACTGGGCGAGCCTATCGACATCACGATCGACGTAACAATTTCCCTTGTTTGGTCCCAAGCGTCAGATGACGATGATGTGTCCACAGTCCTGCAGTACAATATCCTCACCGATTTCGACAACTGGCTTGTCTGGGGCAATAAAAAAGGCATGTGGGAAATCCCGGCTCAGCAGCTCGAGAGCCACCACACGATTCACGCGACTTTGCTTCCTGTGCGTACAGGATGGCTCTTATATCCCCGCATTCGAATCGCGCCAATCGGTCCGGCAGCGCGTCCATTTCGTTGCGAAACCTACATGCGCCAGGCTGACCAAGGCATCTATGTCGTTTCATCTTCACATCCAGATACATATTGGGTTGACTTGCGACCTGTTGAGATAGCGGCCCATTGACACCTTATTAAACAATCGACGCACTGCACCCGATGTTGTGTCTTTCATGCACTTTTTTATATATTGAATGATGTATTCCTTCCAACATCCTTTTCGTACGGCATGTATTCCTCGATGACTCGACCCCTCTTTCTCCATCTTGCCCCAAGTCGCACTTCAAGCAGCCGCGCAGACCATAGTCAATAGGATCTTGTTCGCATGCTACCTGACGGGCGTGTTTGGACAACAACAATTTCCACTCCGCATGTGGAGGCCCCTCCATCTGGTTGGCGTGTAGTAACATCACTTTGTCATCTGTCTTAGCTCGCCTCTCTTGGTCGCACTGACGCACGCTTCCCTCGTTCCAGGCACCGTTTCTAGCTGGTATGCAGGCGCCATACGAAAGAGTGCGCCCACGTATTTCTGAATTAAAGGCAAGTGACGGTGACGACTCATGGATCGATTGGCCTCCGGCAGCCAAAGTCGTGCGTGCTAAGCCACCTAGCATCTCACATGCTCAAACCACTTCGTCAACGACTCATGCAGCAAAGGAGACGTTGGGGGCGTCTCAAAGTGACTATGAATGTTCAGATGATCCAAAAGAGACTCCCACCAATCTATCGACGCCCATTCGTCCCATTATGGGAGAGATCTTAGAGCGGGAGCCAGCTTCATCGTCACAACCCAGGGACATTGAACCAATGGGGAACAATGGCAAGCCAATGTCTGCGTTTCGTCGCTCACGTCTTGAGCGCACTAAAAAAGACTCTTCTCGCAAGCCACCATCACCCCCAAGGGATGAGCTCGTGCCTATGCAGGATGCCTCTCGAGATCCAGGTGGTGGCGCACCGCCTGAGGCTATGACATCACTGATGCAAGACATATCGCTAGAGAATGAGTCAAAAGTGGCAAGCATGAGTTACGAGACACGGGCGGATGAGCTAAAGGATGCGGAATCGTTTTTTGGAAAGGACGTACTGGAGAAATTGGCACAACGAAGCGCGCGGCGCGATCCAACTCATGAACAACCATTAGATAAACACGAAACTCATCCATCAGCTGGATGGCCATCGATTGAGCGTCGTGCAACCGAGCTTGATGAAGAGATCCAGACAAATCCACCGAAGTCCGCACAAATCTCAGATCGCGATCATTGGGAGTCTTTCCGGCAGAAGTATTTTCCCGATGAACCAGACGCCGTGCCAGCCGCACTCGAATGGACTGTGTCACCAAATCCCACAACCACGTCTAGCGTGCGCTTTGATTTTCATGGGCATGTCACGACTGACTCGCGCCATACATGGGCAGAGGCACCAGATTCTACCTACCTCGCGGGCTTGCATCACCACGGCAGCGAGCAATCTGTACCTGGCTACACGCTCGAGGAGCTCCTTCATCTCGCTCAAAGTAGCGTTGCATCACAACGAGCGTTGGCGCTTCAAGTGCTTCAACGAATTAGCGAACGTTATCCTTCGTCGCAAACCGGGGCACCACTATCAAACTCAGCCCAGCTTGCTTTGAATGCTGATGCACATGCCATCCGAGCGCGCATTCTTCTCACTTCTTTTTGGCTTTTACAGGATCGGCATCGCAGTGTCAGGTTAGCCGCTGTTCCTTGCCTTGATGCAGCTTGTCGTGCCGTCTCAAACGTGCCAGATGACCCCTTCATTCTTGCCGACATGCTCACGTGCGCCAATCCAGATGTAAACTGGCTGTGGCCTGCATCCCAGCAGGATGCTTGGACACCTCACTCCCATGCGCCCCCGCTGCATTCACCAGATGCATCACACCTCGAGCTTCTGCAGCATGATTGGGCTGATGCATTGCTTCGCATGCATGTCTTGGATGCTTTGGATACCTGGCTCGTTGAAAATGCTGCACACCCAGACGCGATAGTCTCGATTCTTTGCATGCTTGTTCTCCATCATCAAGCCTGCGCCAAGGCACTCGCACAACATCCGCATCTGGTCCAGGCTGTAGTGCAGTTGGGCTGCACACAGCGGGCCTGGCCTGTGGCAGACGAGTCATTTCCGTCTATGGAGGCAGTCCTGATTCTTCTGCGCATGGTCCAATCAAATCGTGACGTTGCGTCTTCGCTCGTTGATGAGGGAGTGATCGATCCTTTGTTGCGTTATGTGCTTATACCACCTCGAGACGTATCGTCCTCACAAAGTTCGGCTGATGCAGCCAGTCCGTCTGCTGCTACCAATATTATACGACAAGAACATGCGTTCTTGTTTGTGACACTCCGCATTCTGGCTGCGCTTGGTCATTATGGTCTTGCAAGTACCAGCATTCGTGAACTGGCCGTAGCGCTATCGCGCTTGGCTGATTGGACTCAGTCCCTTCCCAACAAAGTGAGCGCTGACGACATACAATGGTACTCCGCCCAGGCCTTGTACAACGTACTTAATGTGTGGACGCACCGGGCGATTCAAGGTCCTCGACATGGCGACTTGGGCGTGAATGGACCCATGGTCCAGGCTTGGGCCCCACTTTCAGAAGGATTCTTGACCAATGCTGTAGGCCAGTCGAGGCCGACATCCAGTGTCAATGGTGCCATCGGCACGGCCATGTGCCATCTGGCTGCATGGGCTGATTGTGCAAAGCATTGCGGCATTCCGTGGGACCGTTCGTCGTATGAGGCCCTTCTTACAACATGTGAACAATTTTTACGACATGCACACGCATCCATCACTTCTGCTGCTGATGCATTCCGCTCACGAAACAAGCAGGAAATTCGCGCGTCCCTACAAATTGTGGCTCAATCAGTGTGGATGTATGCGGGCGTGACACGTTTCGCCCAGATGATGGGATGGTCATCTTTGCTC
>ERZ501053.109-NODE-109-length-14765-cov-2.636506_pt1 | contig 14765 bp, 7 predicted proteins | sample MGYA00510862_ERZ501053 | MGnify/ENA primary metagenome ERZ501053 (study PRJEB25958, sample SAMN03398521) | human skin metagenome | study: EMG produced TPA metagenomics assembly of the Human Skin Microbiome Metagenome (human skin metagenome) data set. | reverse complement strand
CCGATCTCACGTCCCAGTGATCTCCGTGCGGCAGGTCCTTCGACTTGCAAAGACGCTGCCGAAGAATCTGACTCGCGCGATTGGCCACTTGCTGGCTCGTGTCGCCAGAACCGCGCGCCAGCGCCAAAAGGGGTGTGACAAGACGAAGCACGAGGATATTTCCGCTTTGCTCTTTGGCGTATATGTCTAGAAGATCAAGAATCTTGTTGTGAAACAAGGCCGTGTCGCGTTGGATCCATTCACGTTCTTTACGCTTCGACGACGTGTGCTGTTGGAAAATTTCGGCCAGCTTGTCATCAAGTTGAGCCATCTGGTCGTCATCCATAACGGCATCTTGGTCGTCGTCGTCATCGTCATCGTCATCCATCATGCCGGTAGACCGGAAGGCTTCTTCAACGCGTGAGCGAAGAACAGGATCCACATCAGAGTCGTCCATGTCTTCTTCATCCCCCTCTTCGTCATCATCATCATCATCATCTTCTTCTTCTTCTTCTTCTTCATCTTCATCATCATCTTCTTCTTCTTCTTCGTCGTCGTCGTCTCCGTCATCTTTCGCATCTTTTATCTCATCATCCTCTGCATCTTCGTTTTCGCCCATACCGAGCTGATCAACAAGGTGGTTTAAGCTGTCTCGGGTCATAGAACTGCTAAAAGCAGAAAACACCTGAATCGTCATGGATCGCAGAAAGGCTGACGAGATCTCTAGTAGACCAATAAGTGCATCGGTGAGTAGTTCCATCCCATCCACTTCACGCTGCGAAGCCTTGTCGTCAAAAAATAGAAGCTTGGCTGCATCGACGACAGGCTCTACCATATCAGGTGCATCATCGTTATCCTCAAAGGTTACCAGAAGCACAGACGCTAAAAGAACTTCGAATGCACGTAAATGCATCTTGCGTATCTCATTCTTTTCTTTCTTAAATGCGTTTCGCATCTGGTGTAGCATGCTCTTAGCGCGCTGAATTCTTTCCTGCGCGATTGGCCTAGCCGTCGTGGTAAAATGCTTGTGATCTTTCTCCATGGTATCAAGCATATCCATCACGGCCAAAGACCATGGTGTGCCACGCTCATCTGGCTCGCTTAGCTCAATAAGGCATGCCTGGAGTCTAGAGCGGCATACTTCCCGAAGAGCATCAGTGAATGGCACAGTGGGTACCTGCAGAATACCACTCCATGGTCCTTTGGGGGGGTTCTTAACAGCGTAGTAGCCATGCCCAGCAAAAAAGATCAGCACATCACGTACCCAGCCGCTCGAAGACTGCACAAGATGGCTGCGGACAAGTCCCAGCATTTGATCGCAAGCGCTTTGGCGCTGCATTGCAATGCCTTTTGCGTCCTCGGGGGCGGCAGAGGTAGGTGCATATATAATGTCTCGAAGATATGCCAAGTAACGCTGTAAGCCTTCTTCATCAAGGGACGAAAGAATTGACTCGATGGTTTTGGTATGTGTTACACGATCAAAGTTCTGGCGGCCATGCTCACCCGTAAGTTGTGTCACTAGGGCGATACCCGCCGTGGGACTACGCTTCACCGCTTCTCCTACAAGCGAGACTGTTTTTTGCGCCATGCTGTGAAGCAAGCGGTCAGGAACAGAGAGCTGATTCACCCATGTGCGCATGACATGAGGTGTGAATAAGAAGGGAAGTACATCTTCAGATGCATGTGCAAGCGTGCGGTGAAGCACCTGAAACCCCCATGATTTGCGCTCTGGCGATGCTTGCGGAGCAAAGAGCGACTCGTCAACGACGACACGGAAGAAGTCGGCAAATGGCGCTACGCCCTCTGGGATTTTATCGTTCAAATACAAATTCAGTAGCTTATCCCATACAAATGGCAGCTTTGTTGACCAAGAGCCAGCCTTGGGAACTGGTGTGTCTGGCTGCCAATGCATAGGTGAAGCTTCGCGGAGCACAGATGCAAGAACAGGCAGGTTGGCCGATGCGAGGAAATTAGGCGTCTTGAAGGGTGGTATCATACGTTCGCCCAGCTTCAAAGTGGGATCCATTTGCGTAACTTGAAGGGCAAGCGCCAATGTTTCAGGCGAAAGGGAACGATGTGAGCTTAGTTGATCAGCGATCCATCCGAGCGCGCCGTCAGCCCAAGATGGGCGATCAGGATCATTGCGGGCTAAAGGTTCGACGAGCTCAGTGAGGACCCATCCGCAGGGCTCACTAAGCCAGGACTTGTACGAGGCAACTTGCACCAAGATATGAAAAGCACGTTGAAACGTGCTAAGGGACGCACGGTACAAGAGTCGCGAGCGCACGAGAGCATAGATACCGAATAGGCGCGCAAATTGTAAATCACGTACTTCTTGACCATTCATGTTACCATGAACCATGCTATACTTGAGAATGAGCACAAGAACATCGTTGGCAGATACTGTCTTTAAGTGTGTCAATAACCCACTCAATGCCACAGCGAATCCAATGCGTGCATTCTCACGCGGACTTGCGAGACCACGCACAAGTCGTCGTATCGCATAGCTCACGTCTTGCGTATTGGCATCGTCGATGCGTTGTTCAGCGCCAGCCACTTCATCGTCAGTCACTTGCTCCGACAGGGGTGATTCCATCAGCGTAGTATCATCGACATTTCCGAAGTCTGAAGATTGTTGCAGCAATGCATTGACAAGCTCATTTGATGCATCTATACGCGCCTCGCGATCTGTCGCGGCGAGGTTCCAGAACAACGCCAGCGTATTCGACATGCAAGCGACGAGAAAATCAGCAATGGATTACGACAAAAAAAAATTCTGCAGCCTCGTGGAGGCAGGTGCCGACCGCTGGCTGTCTCGAGCGCGCTTATGCTAGGCCATGCGACATCCAAATATGATGGATGACTAAGAATACGCGGTTTGGTTTGGGTGATTGTGTGCGATTGGTTGGTACGCGCGCGTAGATACTGAGACAAGTGTTGTTTCCTTGTCGGGGCTAGGTGAGTTTTCCTTTCGGCGGGAGAAAGACCTTTGTATCATTCACTCATCTGAGGCGCGGGGAGAGTCGCAGGTTCCCGGTGTGAGCATTTCCTTTGTTCATACACCCCTTCAAACGTATAAATTTGCGCGGGACTTGTGCAATTGTGCTCAGGCAGCATACATTCTTTCGAAAAGAATGTCATCATCGCTCCCGTTCACAAGTAAAAACATACCTGCACCCGCAGGTTGGGGTGACGATGTACCTACTGTGCGCCCCTCCTCTCCTGCAAATCTGTCGCGTGATGGTTTCCTTATAAATGATCTCGACCGTTCATTTGGCTCATCTATGTCGATTTCGTCACTCGACAGCCCTCATCGCTCTGTGCGACGAGCGCGTGCCTCAACGCAATCGGCTATAGGGGTGCATTTGGATGATCCGTTTGCTGCGACAGCATATGAAGGCTTCCTAGTGCCAACATCTATACCACCCACTTTTGCACACGTTTCTTCTATACCATACCGCGGCATACCTGACAGCTCACCCCATGCAATGGAAATATCATCACCAGCTGTTATCATGGAGCCACCTGCAGGCAAGACTCCCGCCGCCTTTCGGTCAATTCAGCCTTCTTCTGTCTCTTTTTTGGGACGTGATAGTGGTACGACGCGGTATTCTATGCCTGCTCTTGGACATTATTCGAACCTGATGTCGCGCCCATCAACACCGGATAGCCCGGACTACCGGCGGCCTCCGAAAAAGCGTTTAGCATCTACAAGTCAGCTGCAAGACGCGTCGTTTGAGACAGATGGCCCTGAACGCTGCGTATTTTTTGATGAAAATAAGGGCCGTATTCCCGTACAAAATAAGTCACGGCTGCACACACGAACGCAAAGTGTAAGTACAGTATATGCTAACAGGATCAGGAACTGTTGTGGTGGAAAAAAACAGAGATGGATTGGAACACAGCGGATGGAGAAGATCCCACTTCTGTTTCACCCTCAGATACGGCACACCCAGACCGGCTGACGGAGGACGACAGCACTGCCAGTGATTCATTTCTGGCACCCACGCAGCCAGCGAAATCTGTTTCTCCTATGGCGAACTATTTCTATGACCCCCAGTCACCTCATGTCAGTATGATTAGTGCCGTTCCTTCTTCTCCTGCTTCATCTCCGAGCCTCACTTCTACTGACCAGAACTGGGGCAAACGATATCATACTTCCACGATACCCTTACCAGAAGTGCGGGCGCCACTGCCATCGGCAAGTTTCAATGCAGATCCCATCATGCTCGATGAACCCAGTGAAGATGGGCCTGTCCAGACTGGATCGCCTGTGCGGTCATCTGTGCGGCGGAGCTCGCTTTCTGGGCCCAGGCGCACGAAAACTACCAACGATGCTCTCACATCGAAGGAAAACGTGCCTCCTGTTCCCTCTACAGCTCTGTCCCACATTCTGCCCGGATTTGGTAATCACGAGCTCGAACATAAGGTTTTGCCCTGTTTCCCCGTAAAGAGTGACGGTCTTATGCGCGTATCTTGCCAAACTGTTCGTGATCTAATGAAAGGCCATTATGATGATCGTGTTTCTGGCTATCAAATTGTCGACTGCCGCTTTGCATATGAACACGAAGGTGGACACATTGCAGGGTCGATCAACCTCAACTCGATTGAGCAGATCCAGCAGCATTTTCTCACGCCTGGTTCTGGTCTGCATGCAGAACACGCCCTTCCTCCCCGAACACAAAGCGGACATCCTGATGAACAAGGCAGTACGCGCAAATTTGTTCTCATTTTCCACTGTGAGTTCAGTTTTAAACGGGGCCCCAGCTTGGCATTGGCGCTACGCCAAGCGGACCGCTCACTTTCCAACGATTATCCAAAATGCCATTTTCCCGACATGTACATTCTTCAGGGTGGCTATGCTGAATTTTTCCGGACGTGTCCAGAGATGTGTGAGCCAAGGGCTTATGTTGGCATGGATGATCCTCGCTACTTGCGCAAGCGCTCCTCCGAGTTATCTGGTTTTCGACGCCAGTTTTCGCGCAATCGCAGCTTTGCTTATGGGGATGGTCAGGTGACTGGCTCGGCAGCTGCGCCCGTTGGGAGCATGCGCCGTGCACCGAGCCTTATGCCTTCGCTGCCACTTCCGACCGTGACAGGCTCGCCGCCACGTTTCTCACCGACAGAAGTGGCTACTGCTGCGAAGACCAAAAGTGGCAGCACGACAGCAGCTCAGCATCGAATGGGCCATATACCCGCCTTTGGAAAAGTATCCTCGTTGGCGCCACCTGATTTGGCGCGTGATGTAAGCTATTCATCGTGTGATTCGTCGTTTGATGGTAGCACGACAGATTCACCATGTGCTGTGGCACGGTCAGGACGGCCTGCTTTAATGGACCTGCCTCAGCCTCAGCAGCGAGCCACAATAGCAAACCGATTGTTGAGGCGTGCAGATACCACGCCCTCGGTTACGTTACCACTGTAGAAAGTTGCGGTTATGTATGTATGATGCTAATATTGGTATTTTTAATTCCTTCACAATATGGCCCTTATGGCGCTACAATACAATACAAGAGTGCGCGCACGTCACAAAGCGCGGCTTCGTAAACGTGTCGAGTGGCTACGCGGATAGGTAGCGCATGTCGATGCATTGCCAGAATGACGCCGCTTCGATTGTGCATGTGTGCTGCGCATAGATCTCTTACGGTCATTGACGGGACATGCAGTTGGTTCGAGATTCTCTGGCGAGCCCCAAGCACGATCGAGATCAGTCAAAGCCATAATCTTATCTGGCACATTGAATAGGGGGTCCATGTCTGCGTCATCACGCAACGGCAGTTTCATGGACGTGCTTGTATCGAGCCAAATCTCAGACCTGGGTATGATATCCTCACGTGGTGTAGGAGATTGGTCAGATGACTCAAATGCATCTTCGAGAAGGGGTGCAGCTGGCAGGCTGTCCAAATCACCATTCGCACTTGCGCTTCCGGCGGCATCAACACCCGTCATCGTGCTGGCCATCAGTGCATCGGGTGAGCGCGGTATCGGTGTCGGTGAAACACGCGATAAATCCGATGGAAGAGACGGGGTAACGAGCGATGGCAAAATGTTCTTGTCGTCTTCTTTGTCAGATTTTTCTGCAAGCTCAGCAGCCGTAACGGTGTGCACAGGTGTGAGTGGCGTGTCACCATGCGCATCCAATATAGGTGATGCCAATGCGGCTTCATGTTGTAAAGAGTCATGGTGCATGCCGGGCGCAAATTCATATGGCAATGATAGGGTAATCGAGCCGGCATGAGCTCCAGACTCAGATGACCGGGAATGAGGAACTGGGAGCGCATGCACAAACACAGTGTCTTTGTTTTCATCTGATGTGGGCGAGCAGCTCCGCGTGCAAGAAGGTGAATCTCTCGATCCCGGGGAGGCAGGCGTAGTCATGTGGCCATCTGTCAAAGGGCCGTCGTATTCACTGCCTTTTGGTGAATCGACGCGAGTCAGCATATCCAACTCAGCATCCAGTAGCATCGTACGGTGAAAGTCATTATCATCATCACCATCTGACTCGACATCTGGAGCGGAAGCGGCAACCGCATGCGCGCCCGATTTGGGTGCATCTTGTACGGATACAGACCATGCGCGTTCAGCAAATTCGACGTGCAGTGCATTCCTAGCGAGTTCATCCACTTCATTGTCATCACCATCGTCATCATCATCATCATCAGAGACAGGAGCAGGGCCTACTCGCCCAATCCCGGCAGCCGTGCGTACGGGCTTCGGGCTCATGATGCCTGACATGTAAGTTTCATTGGTGGCCGTACCATTGTTAGACTGACGACGCCGATTGGGTTCCGTTATACGTTCACCACGTCTTGTAAATGTTGGAGGCATTTGCAAATCATTGGTAGAGGGCTGGGGGCTGCGAGAAGAGAAACGAAGAGTTATGCGAGCAGACGTGGGAGAATCCGAATTCTCTTCAGATTTAATATGGCTTTTGGATTTTGGACGCAGTGAAGATGAAGTGGGTGTAGATTTGCATTTAGGTACTGTATTGGGTGGTGAGGCACGCTTAGAATCAGCCGTGAGAGCCTCAGGAGGCTTATACATGGAGTTGGGACGGCGTATCCGCTTACCGGGGCCAGTGGCATGTGTTTCTTCAGGGCTGATGGGTGGGCTTGAAAGTTTATTGGTGGTTTCCAGTTGTGCGGAAGTTCTTTGTGTGGGGTCAGAGGGGGGTCGTGGTGTAGACAAGGGCGTGGGAGACGGCGAACGCAACCAGCTGGGTAGCTTTCGCGACCGAACAGCACGACGAGGCGCATCCGTCTCCATTTGCTCAGCTTCTTTATTCATGAGGCGCGCAGAATGTGGTGGCAACTGTCTTGAGAGTTGCAAATGTATGCAACGCCACCAACGCCGGCTCTACCGTGACTCTTGGTCAGAGATAGGCGCGCTGAAGGGCGTGGTCCACACACGCTAGCCACAAGTATGGTGCAATGGACTAGCACGCAAAGGGGACACAAACAGTTGCTCAACAGCTCGTGTCCAGACGACTCACACGCCAAGGGGAGCAATAATTCGTTTGGTGGTGCAGAAGAAAAATTGAAAGATGAACGCCCCAGAATGTTACGCAAGCGGGACTAACGGCGCCCGATGCCGCCAAATGCCCCCGATGCCCGCCCAACCTGCGCACTCGCATTAACTCGGCCGAAGGGCACCGCCGCGCGCTGACTCAGGCGTTGGTGCACCAAACCGCTGGTTGGCTAGTCACAGACCTGGCAGACCAGCAGGGGCTTACGTCGGAGTACTACGTAAGCCAAGCCCACACAACCTGGCATACGCCTAGTCGGTCGAACGATCCAGCTTCGATCTGGAAAAAAGGACCCTTGCACGACCGCGCACATCTCAGTAAGCGACTTGTATCTCGCAGATACAGAGTCACTGCCGAATGAGTGCGCACGATACTGCGTCTAGTTCTGGAAGTGCATCTGCGGGAACTTGGTCTTCGGCCCCTATGTGGCGTTCCACGCCGAGTACGAATGCTGCTACGACCTTATCCGATGAGGATTTCATGCCGACACTCGGCTTCCCTAGTATGCAAGACTTGCCTTTACGTGAGATGCAGCCCATACTGACAATGTCGCGTGGACGACATGCAGCTACGAGCTCTTTGTCTACGATCCCTTCATTTGACTCACGTCCCAACCTGTCCACGTTCGATACGGGAATAGCTGCAGGAACGAGTCAGCCTCGCGGTCGCGCCCGTGCGGGCACCTTGCCTTCAAGGTTTGATGCGACCGCACCGGGTGTGCCAATCGTTGGTCTAAAGGAACAGAGCAGTCAGGCCCCAATCGGCGGTACAGAGCATCTCGGCATACCGTCACTCAACGATAATAATGGATTCCCATTTTTCACTGGAACCGATGATACAGATGCTCTCGGACAGACGCAGGAAAATTCGTTAGCCAAGACATTGGACTATTTGGGCTTAAGTGATGAGCCGCGCATCCCTCCCTTGCCTCGGGATCGCGCACGAACAGATGCTGCCATGATGACTATGGGATATAACGACTCGATCCCATTGAGCACGCATCGCTTCTTGCACCCGCAAGGGCCGTCCCAGGTTGCTCCAACTGCGCCTTCTGTGGCTGCAGCTTTGAGTCCTGCGCCACCGCTTATTTCCCGTGCTCCCGGCTATGGTCGTGCGAGGTCTGGTACCGTTGCAGCGATGAGTGGACCTGACGGGCGGCAGCGAACAGAAACTGAGCTTCAGCGCGCATTCGGTTTGTTGTCATCTGATGTGCATGCCACGCGACTTCGAAGCAATTCGATGCATTTGCTCTCCGGCTCAACGCGCAAAGACTCGGAAGAATGCTACTTATGTATAACGCGGTTAAGTACACAAGTATCCACCCGGCTGCTTCTTCGGTTGTTTGAGCCGTATGGTCTAATAAAAGATATATTACTATTTCCTCAGCATGGCGCTGCGCTTATTCAATTCGAGGAGCCTTCGCACGCAGAACAGGCAGCTGAAGCGGGTGCTACATTTATCGGTGCCTATTTGATGGAATGCCTCAGTGATCAAACGGTATTGCCTCAATTTTTGGCAAACTCTGGTGCATTACCCGACAGCGCCATTGAGGGCGAGCCGATAAGCACGCGTGTCGTGGAGGTATCACCTGTACCGCCTGGCATAACTCATGCTGACTTGATGCATCTTTTCAGTATCGCCGGACCTATCGAACATATTTCTTCGAAAGCTAATGTCTCGCAAATTACGTACGACAGCGCGGAGGAGGCTCGTATGGCTTTGCAGCTCAATGGCAGCTTGCCTTTTGGTGGCACCTGGCCGCTATCCGTGTTTTCCGTGCCGGAGGAGAAGATATGGCCTCGTCGGCAACCGCGTGCTATGCGTGTTGGTGGTTCTGGAACTATGGTGCCTAGCAGTGACAAGGGGGGTGTACCATTACCCTCAGATCTTTCACCTGCGCCAGATTCTGAGACGCAGAAAGCCCTGCTAAAGTCGCTTCACTTTCAACAGGGCGAAGATCCTGAAATGCAGACGATGGACTCACCCGTGGAGCATACGTACGCAATAAATATACCAATGCCTGCAGATGGCGGTCGTGCCAGTCGACGTATGGACCATGCCAAGTATCGTGAACTGCGCAAGACGCTCGAGTCGCATCAGTTGAGCCAAGAAGAAGTCGATAACGTCGCGCGTGAGCAGCTCTCGGTGATCGTGGATCTCGCGCGCAACTATATCGGCAATACGGTCGTTCAGCGTTTCTTTGAACAGTGCTCTGAGACGGTCAAGACAGAGATGCTCGAAAGACTCGCGCCACATCTCGCTTCTCTCGGTACGCACAAAAATGGAACATGGGCGGCTCAAAAAATTATTGACTGTGTTCGAACAGAGAAACAGCAAGACCTGATTACCATGCATATGCAGCCGTACGTGCCATCGCTGCTCCTAGATCAGTTCGGGAATTATGTTGTGCAGTGCGTGTTGCCCTTTGGTTTTCCCAAGGCTGATTTTATTATGGACGCCATGGTGGATCGATGCTGGGAAATTGCTCAAGGTCGTTTTGGTGCTCGCAGCATGCGTACGTGTCTGGAGCACCCTGGCATGCCTCGGAAGCACATTAAGCGTGTGGCTTTGGCGATCATTCTGCACTGTGTCCCACTCTCGACTTCGTCCAATGGCACACTCTTGCTTACATGGCTTTTTGAATCGTCAGGCATGACAGGTATCTCTCAGCTCATCGCCCCGCGCTTTATACCGTACATGCCGCTGTTGTGTACACACAAGCTGGCATCAGGCATCGTGTTGCGTATCATGATGCAGGCGGACGATTTGGAATCCGCTCACCTGCTTCTTAATGCGCTATTTGATGCGCCTCGCTTCCAAGTGCTCGAGGAAGTACTTCTTGATCCTGTCCACGGTGTTCTTCTGGTAGGCCGTGCTCTACTGAGCCCCGCGCTCGATGCAGAGACGAAAGCTAGCTTTGCACAGGCTGTGTCCGAACTCTTGCAAGCCAATGACCTTTTGCAAGTGCGAGCCTATCAACGACTGGCTGATGAATTGAGTTCTCTTCCTTTCCATGGCACTCAGCTGCCATTGGTTGGGCTACAGCGACCCCCACCGGGTTTGATGTACCCGGTTGCTGCCTCCCTTCAGCCGCAAATATGATTAAGGGCAATGGCATGATGTTTGTATACCACATTTGTACATCCTTTAACGAAAAAGGTACATAGTGCACGAAAAATATAACTATGGTGAGAACTTGATACGATCCGCCTGTAAATGCTGACCGTTTACGTCAGTGTCATTCAGAGCATTGCACACGTTGTAGGCATCTTGACCTGAGCCCATAGTTAGACGCACAGAAAACGTCGTGTCGCCAGCAAGATTTGCGGGAAAATCCATATCAATAATACGACCATGTGGTTCAACAAGCAAGCGAACGTCGTCTGCATCGATCGTGGCTGCAGGCAAAAGACCCTGTAGAAGGACCATGGGAGAGGATACCGATATCTTATCATCGTCCAGACAGCCGTCACTTCTTTGTACGAGTGCATATGACACTTCAATCGGGTAGCCATGCCAGATATGACCATTTAGTGCATGCATCGCAGCTTGTGCACTTTCAGGTGTATCCATATCAATAAAGCCTCGCCGACGCGCCTGAGTGTCGAGCATTGCCAGAATCACGCTGTGTACGACGCGCCCATACCTTCCGAACAGCTCATTGAGTTCATTGGCTGATACGTCAAGTGGCAAATTGAGTACATACAAGTTACGGTACCCATTCTGCTCATAATCTGCCTCTTGGCCAGCGCTTTTGGCTACTGTGGCCCAGGAGGGCTGCAGCAGTGTCGATCGAACCCCTTCATCCATACTTCGAATTCGCACAGATTGTCCCAAGATAACACCACTCGATATTCTGCATGCACTTTTCGCATCATCTGTACTCGACAAGAGCACCGTTGCCGTGCCTTTTCCTCCCTGTACTGTGATAGACACGCTCTCTACTTGCAGTGGATGTAAGAGACGCACAATATCGACGGTCGTAGCTGTTAAAGGAATCGGCTCAATGACTACCTTGGAGCTCTGCTTTGGTGGCATGATGCCCAAAACATGACCACACTGCCACGTTGCAAGGTCATAGATGCCTTGTGTCGCTGCCTCGTCGCTGCTGGGACCGCTGCGCACGGACGCCTCAGAGCGCAGAAAAATTTGGATGCGCCGGATCGGCCGAGATGGGAGCGTCGACGGGCACTAGCCATGAGATATGACGCTCAACAATTTCACCAAGGCTGGTCATTGCATACTAAAGACGAGCATACAAGACGACTGTCGTAGCCGTGAATATACACTCAAGAAAAGGTATTTGCATCCAGCCGCTTGTTTTCTTGAGGAGTCGCTGAACGCACAATGCAAGCGGGTGATTTCATCTTGTATGACGACCAAGAAAGAGATGTGAACTACCCTATTGCGTCACCATTCAGCAGGCCTTCATTCCAGCAGCATCGGGGGCAGCTGGCAGATACATCGCCCTTATTTGAAGAGGCGCAATTTTATGCGCCTAATGATCCAACCCAGTCCCAAAGCTCCTCCGAAAATGTGTCGCGCGTGTCACCAGTGACCTTGGAAAATGTATCGCCTGATGCTACACCGCCGAAACAGCCTTCTAGCGGTACACTCGGTACACCGTTGGATCTTTTATCACTTCATGGATCAACAGATGCATACCAGCGGACAACACCAAAAATGGCACCTTTATTTCCACGTTTGCCGCAGGAGAACCAAGCATCACCGACCGCGTCCATGTCACAGCAACCGCCTCAAAATAATGACATGAATGCAGCTACAGCTTCTTTGTTTTTGAAATCGCCAGAAAATGACCCCCATTCCAACATGCAGCTCTGGCGCTCATACTGGAGCACACATGGAGGTAATGCGCCCGTGCCATCCATGATCATGCATCCAGACATGTTGCGTTCGACGAACGAGGCGATGGGTCTGCAGCATGCTCAGCCCAACGACAAGCTTACTGTATCTCCACGCGACTTGCATCTTGACTACAATGAGGCAACGACGCCGCCTGCGAAACTCAAAGAGCCGCCTGCCTTGGTCGATACAGCTCCCTTGTTCCCAGCAGCACCTACGACCGAAGACGGTCTTTGGAAAGCTCCATGTGGTGTATCATCCGGTATTGAAACTGGCTCGAGTACAGAAGAGGAAGATGATGAGGATGAAAGGCCGTTGGTCAATGGCGCGAGTCTTGGAACAACTGTACCAAATGAGCAGCTGCTCCAGCAATGGAGCCAAGCCATGTTTGGCAGTGTCCCGACAGATGAAACGATGCGGACTCAACCTTTTCGTGATTCGGAGTCAGTGTGGCCCTCTGTCGGTCCTGTCTTTTCTACGGTGTCGACCTCGAGCGAGTCAGAAGATGACTCGGAGCGCGTCCACAAAACACCGCAAACATCGAGATTTTCTTCATATACCCCTCATCAAGCAATGTATCGTGATGGATCAGGTGCCATGGGTGCTTATGGCTTTATGCCCGCTAGCAGCCAAGGCAGTGCTATGAGTACAAATATGAGCACAGACAGCGAATCAAGGCGCAGCTCGGCCGTATCCATGAGTGTATCTGAGAGTGAGGCAGGCGGACAGGATGCCGCGGGTAATAGGAGTCCCTCCATTCGGCGCACAGCTCAGGTGGTAGACCCTACCCCCGATACACAGCTTTCTCCATCGTCACCTGCGCAGCCTGCCATTCGACCGCGTCGTTCATCTAGTCGCAATCTTCGACAGGAAGAAATGGAAGCCTCGTCTGCTACCATGGGTCCACCCTCTTCTGAATCTTCTAGCCAGGACGGCGAAGGAGACGGCGACTCGGACTATGAGCAGACGCATCATGTTGCACAGCCTGTTTCGCGTTCAGTGCCGCGACGCGGACGTCCTCCACGCACCATTTCTGGTCATAACAAGACGCATGGATCGGGTTCCTACCACTCACTAAGCACTTCGCCAACATCGCATGGACTGCCTCGTCGGAATGCATCACCTCCTGCTTCAGGCTCCGTCATTCGCTGTGAGTATGTGTCGCCCGTGACGCGCCAAATGTGCGGTACCGTTTTCCATCGCATGTACGACCTTGCACGTCACCGCATCACGCTCCATGTACGTGAAGAAGCACAGCTCGTGAAAGAGGGGGTGCTCAAAGTAGACCAGTGTGTTGTCCTTGGTAAGGAAGTCGATGTCGAGAAGGCCCTTTCTGACCTTGAGTGGACATGCCGCATTTGTGGTGCAAGCTTTTCTCGAAAGGACGCCATGCTTCGTCATGAACGTCTACGACACCATGCTTAGATGTAGTACTTGATATTCCTACGGCTGCCGTAACGAATGTGTAATACAAGTTCATAACCTCCACCCTTGTCGTGAGCGGCGCGACTGCTTTTTCTGTTTAACTGCCGCATGGATGAAGCACTGCTGCAGGACGTGAGTGACCCGTCAGATTGGACCGGCAGCTGGTCGGAGCTGCGTCACTTGGATATGACGCTTCGATGCGGCTTGTGCTTTGTACGTACGTCATTTTAACCTTGCCAGGATATTTTTCGTGCACCCGTGGCTTTTCGTGAATGCGCGCATGTATATTGCTCTTCTTGTATACGTATGCACATCAACCAGCCTGGTGGTGCGGGAGCGTTTTGTCCAAATTGTCGTCAGAAGAAGGCATATGACTCCGAACTTGTGATACAACCTGTTCTCGAAGCGGCTTCAAACCACTGGCGACATACTCGGTCTTTTCTCATGAGACAATGGCAAAAGATGCAGGAGCTCGAGTCAAAGAAGTCTGAAATGGAAGATGCGAAAGCGAATGAGGAGCCTCATGAAATTTTGGCGAGATCTCGCAAGCGTGTGCGTGGCACGCCTGATGAGGACCAGGACTATCGTGCATTGGATGCAGGTACGATTGTACAATGTCCTATCTGCCAACGCGAATTCGATGCAATCGCAATAAATGCGCATTTAGATCGAGGGTGCGGGACAGAAGACCCAGGACCTCCCACCATGGACCATTGGCTTCGTGCGTCATCACCTGTAACGCACTCACCCGAAAAGCGACTCACTCGCCCGCAGTACCAATTAAAAACGGAGCGTGATATGCGCAAACTTCTTGAAGTTCGTACAAATCATAACTGACTCAGGCACTCCAGCTTCCGACGAGTGGTAACAAGGACCGCATGGTCGAGCGGCATCGACATTGGGTAAACCTATACAATGCAAATCTTGATGCGGCACCCGCTCTCAGAGCCTCTTTACCATCCCTTCGAAAGCA
>ERZ501053.106-NODE-106-length-14845-cov-42.176133_pt1 | contig 14845 bp, 10 predicted proteins | sample MGYA00510862_ERZ501053 | MGnify/ENA primary metagenome ERZ501053 (study PRJEB25958, sample SAMN03398521) | human skin metagenome | study: EMG produced TPA metagenomics assembly of the Human Skin Microbiome Metagenome (human skin metagenome) data set. | reverse complement strand
TTAGCGAGTGCGGATGATACCAGCAGCGATGAGCTTTTGGATCTTGGCACGGATGCCAGGGTTCTTCATGTGGTCTTGTAAAGCAGCAGGGTTTGACTGCGCTTGTTGCAAGATAGTCTGCATCACAGGGTCCTGCATGATACCAACGACTTCAGGATCGCGCATCGCCCGCTCAAGCGTCTGCTCGTCGGACTCACCTGAGCGCTGGTCGTAGAGCGCCTGCATACACTTCGTTAGAAGCGGCTGAATTTCTCGCTTGTGTTGAGGTCCACCCTCAATTGTCTCGTCGACTTCATTCGCTGCGTTAGCTGCTTCCAGAGCCTTCGTGAACTCTTTCATGGAAAAGAGCACATTGCTCTTGCGGATGTATGCTTTCACAAACTTCGGGTCCACTTTGATTGCTTCCTCGGCATCCTTGAGTGCCTCAGGCAATGCTGCAAGCTTCGTATATGCAGATGCGCGGTTTGTGTAGCCACGAGGGTCAGACGGGTTCCGCTTGATTGACTCTGTGTATGCCTGAACGGATCCCGGAAAATCACCTTCCTTGTACAAAGTGTTGCCACGATTCCGTTCCTCTTCGGCCTTGGCTGGATCAATGTACGCCTGACGCGCACGTTCTTTCTGCTCTTTCTCTGTCTGACGGAGCTTGTTCAAAATTTCAGGGGTGCGATGCTCCGTAAGCGACTTTTCAAAAAATGTTATAGCGTGCTCTAAGTCGTCTTTCTTCAGGTACGCAGAGCCAATGCGTCCAAATGCCTTCGCCACGAGCTTGTAGTCGGCAAGCATAGAGCGACCTTCTTCCACAGCCTTTTCACATGTCTTGATGCACTCATCAAGCTCCCCTTTCTCGAAATACACGGCACCCAAGTTGTTCAAGTATGTAATATCTTGGTGCAACTCCCATGCCTTTTGGTAATGCTGTGCGGCCACGTCGAAGTCACGCTTCATGTAATGTTCGTTGCCCAATTTCTTTTCTTTTTCCGCTTCAGCAACATTAGGGTCAAGAGGCTTCGTCTCAGCCTCTGACTTTGCCTCTGACTGTGATTCCTTCTTGGTTTCCTCCTTGCGCGAGGCTGACGTTGGTTTTGGCATTGACTCCTCTTCCATAGGTTGCGCACCCTCTGACGATGGGCGCTCAAATGCCTTCATGTCCACGCCAATAAGCGCACCCATAACCTGGATCATACGCTGATCCTGCAGCGCCGCCATAGGATTGGATTTGCCGCTTTGGAGATCTTTGAGCTTCTGTACAAAGCTTGGATCTTGCAACATGCTTTCAGTCATAGGATTTCGCGAAAGCTTGTCAAAGAGCTGCGGGTCGCGAAATAAGTTTCCAATGGACGCAGAGGGGTCTCCACGCAATCCATCCGCCGACGCACGCTCGACATCGGCAAGACCCTTTTTAAGAGCAGTGTCGTCGGGGCATCTCTCAAGACCCGTCTTGTAAGCGGCAATAGCATCTTCATAGCGACGAGCGCCATGGAGTGCACTACCCTTGCGGCCATAGCCTTTGGCGAAAGATGAATTTAGCCGGATTGTCTCCTCGGCATCACTCAATGCAGCGTCCCAGTTTTTCATGCCAGCGTAGCTGGCACTGCGGTTCGAGTAGAGAACATGCACAGCGTCAGATTCGCCGCTTTGCTTGGCAGCCTCGATGGCAGCCGTGTAGTGCTGAATGGCTTTCTCATAGTCCTTCGCAGCAAAGCTTGCATTACCCTGCGCTTTCAGCTCAGCCACCGACATATTTGTGCGTTGAGAGAAAATCGACACCACGAATACCCACCATTGAACAGTGTCGGCTTGCTATATACGCGTGAACGACATACTTTTCCAGCACATTCTATCGGCCGAGCGCATTGGCCAAGCTCACGGGCACACTGGATCCACATGGCTCCGCTCGCGATGTATGTCCCCAGCCTTAGCCATGCTTAGGACTGCGGCTCTCGATTCGTGGCGGGTGTCGTATCTGCTTGATTCTCGCAAACCGTGCACGAAGCGATCGAACTCTGCGGAAATGTAAGTAGATAAATGCGTACCGTTCATTCGCTTCCTCTTGCGCACGCTGCTCCTCTTCAATGCGAGCGAGGATCTCTTCCCGAGCTATTTGTTCCATATGAGCTCGTTGGTGCCGAGCGTCAGTGTTGTCCGGCTCCTTCAATGCAACAGACTCGTCAGGGTGCAATTCAGGTCCAGCAGAAATGATCGCATATTCGTAGGTGGAGGCTTGGGCCGACTCTTTCGAAGGCGCAAGAACAGTGCGCTGGAACTCCGCCCACTCGTCATCGAAGTTGTGGGTATCCTGTCGAGCGCGCTTGGACTGAGAGGTTTGGGTATCAGAGTCTTTGCGTTTAAGTGTAGAGCTTTCAGACGATTCTAGCGCTTCAGAAGCGGCAAGGTGCCCTGCTCCAGCATCGCCGACCGGTATCGACTTGGGATGTGTCTTTTCCATTGGACCAGCCTCGTCGGCCTGATGAGTCTTGGCTGTACCAATTCCGTCATTCATGGTTCCGACTTCTTGGGTATCCCATTTGCGCACGTTTTCACGATGTGATCTCGTGAGAGTATGTGCCGGCCATAGTCGCTCGTGCGTTATAACTGCATAACTACATGCAATGCAACGTAGAGCACCGGTTTTAGGGTGGTATGATGCCCATCGGTCTTGGACTGTATGCATTGTGCCGGTGCGATGTGAAGCTGCCTCACGAAGTAGCGCACGTTCGTCGACCATGACCTAAACGCTGTTACGATTGGCGATAGCAATGACAAGCGCGAAATGGATGCGCGCAGTTGATTCAATTATTGTCTGGCCTTGGCTTTCCACACTTCTCGTAGCTGCTTGCTGAATGACTCGCGAGAATATAGCGAAGGGGTAGATACTCGTATACACGCCTCCATATATTGGGTGGGTGGACCTTGCAATCGTGCGGCGTCGTAATGGCATCACGTGCTCGAGAGTGCTTGTGCGCAAGCAATAGTGTGCGTAATGAGGATATGTGTGCTTGTCCTAGCATAAGAAGCAAGGCACAAGCCTCCCCAAAACAAGTGGGGAGTGTTTGGACGAGTGTTTGTTGGATCCATGTTTGACATGTCAGGCACACAAAGTGTACAGCCTGTGCAAATCACAGAGCGGCAGGACTATGAACGAGAGGTGTCGAAAGATCCACGCATGCCGGGGCCATGGTTGGAGTTGATAGCTCATGTGCGTCGAGGTGGATCAACTGACGACATTCGTGATGTGTATGACCGTTTCTTTGAGTTCTTTCCTCAAGCAGCTGTACAATGGATTGAATATGTAAACTGGGAACTGTCTCAATCGAACTTTAGTGAAGTCGATGCGATATTTGTGCGCTGCTTGCGCACGACCCTCTCCGTGGATTTGTGGAAAGTGTATTTGGCATACACACGACGGGTGAATCCATTGCCACCCTTTACGGCAGAGGAAAATAGTCCGCGCGATCAGACGAGGCAGGTCCTCGAAGATGCATACGAGTTTGCTCTCAAGTATATCGGCTGGGATCGCGAAAGTGGCCCTATATGGCAGGAGTATATTCAGTTAATCCGCGAACGAGAAGTGCGTGGTGCATGGCAAGAAGGCCAACGAATGGATCAGCTGCGTCGCGTATATCAACGAGCTGTATCCATTCCGCTGGATCATGTTGAAGTTATTTGGAAAGACTACGATGCTTTTGAAAACTCACTCAATAAGCTTACGGCTAAGAAATTTCTAGGCGAGCATTCGCCAGCATATATGCAAGCGCGCACTGTTCTGCGTGAAATGCGCCGACTCACAGAGTCATTGTCGCGACCGGCCGTCCCATCGCCGCCGGTATGGATCGCACCTCAGACCAAGAGGAATACAAGTGCCGGCCAAGAACAGGAATCTTATGCAGCATGGCGTGCATATTTGTCATGGGAGCAGGCAAATCCACTTGCTTATGATGATCCAGTGACTCTGCAGTCACGAGTGCTTGCTGCCTACAAGAAAGCAACGATGTGCGTTCGATTCGACGCTGTGATATGGTACATGGCAGCAAGCTTCTGCCGTATGTCGCAGCGAGAGAACGAGATGCTTGTATGGCTGCGAGATGGGATTGAAGCGTGTCCTTGGAGTCTGCTTCTTCGTTTTTCGTATGCGGATGCAAGTACATCCCTTGGTCGCCTCGCCGACGCGACTGCTGCGCTTGACGACCTTGTCCTATACACGCAGCACCAAGTGGATATGCGATTGAATGCTTTGGCAGAGTTAAAGGCTCGTGTGGATGCCGAGATATCGCGTCAACGTAAACAGCGGCTCGAAAAGCACGCCCAAGTAGATTCGGCGCCTGACGAGGACGATGGGGACAAGGTTGAGCTCGCAGATATTGAGCGACGATTGCAAGAGGAGCGTATGTCACAACATCAGCAGCTTGAGCGCGATGCGCAAGGCGAGCTGGAGGTGTGGCGCGCAGCTGTGAGTCAGGTATGGATCAAGTACATGCAGTTTGTTCGGCGTACGGAAGGCATCCGACCCACCAGGCAAGTATTTTCGCGCGCACGGAAATCAGCGCATTGTTCCTGGCAGGTCTATGAGGCGAATGCCATGCTCGAATATCACTGCTCAAAAGAGCCTCTTGTTGCTACAAAGGTGTTTGAACTGGCACTCAAAACATACGGGGCGAACGAGGAACTCGTCGTGAGATACTTGGACTTTTTGCTCTCGATAAATGATGATGCAAATGCACGGGCGGTGCTTGAGCGGACCGTTAGCAGCATGCCACCCGAGCGTGCCCGAATCATTTGGGACCGCTGGTCCGATTACGAATACAGCTATGGCGATGCCAATGGAATTGCACGTCTAGAAGCACGCATGGCTGACATGTATCCCGATCGGTCTGCAGCCGATTGTGCTGCAGACCGACTCAGGTATGGCAGTCTCGATTGGGTTCGGCTCCGGGACATTGGCTTGGCTGCATCAGTACCGTATGTGGGAGCGACTTCTATTGCACGCATGCCAGGCAGGGACATAAATGCGCTTGAGAGTATAAAAGCCGCAGTGAGCGGCGCTAATACAGCTGCTGCACCATCCACAGTAGCCAATGCTGTGGCTGATGCCGCGGGCCTGGTGGCACTTCCAGGCGCTGTAACAACTGCACCAGACTTGTTATCTACAGAAGCATGCACTTCTTCGAATCCTGCTTCGGCGACCAAGACGGATGTGCCAAACAATAGCAGTGGCAGTGGCCGACAAACAATGGAGGATATCCGGCGCTCACTAACGTCGACCGCTTCGGATCCTGTAAAACGCACGCGCGGGAAAAACGAGACGGATAAGTTAGCAAAGAAGGCTAGAGGCGGTCCTGATGCACAGTCTCATACGCGAAAAGGCGGCTCTCGTGATACGCCGCCGCCACCCCCGATGATACCTGATGCTATCCTCTACTTTATGAGCCTTCTGCCAAATGCATATACATATGATGGCCCACCTATACCGCCTGAGGCCATAACTGAATGTCTTTTGCGCAGCTCGCTTCCAGTCATGCCTTTGTGTGCTGATGTGCGAAAAGTCGGCAAGCGGCGGACCTAAACTATTGCAGCTCATGTGAACGCATAGCAATCCTAGCTTTTTCACACATAGACGGTCTTTTTGACTTGGAGTGGAGAACAGTTATCTGTCTGATATCCGATGTGTCAAGAAATAGAGTCCACATGCGCAGGCAAGATTTTTGCTGCCATCCCCGATTGTGAAGCAAGAAAAAAAATAATTATGGAAATAAACGATTAATCATTTGGCGAGCAAGGAACAAGCGACTCGGCTGTTCTCACGAAACGGACGATTGACTTCCAAATACATCGTGAAGCCCGTGTCGTGTCAGCAGCTTCTCAGTCACTGCTACGTGACATGCGGCTAGGCTTGTAAATGACACGCTCATTCTCTATTTTTGTGGTATTTCCATATGCGTTTTCGCAGACAGCACATGCTATATGGTATAAATATCCGAATCCTTTTGCTGAGCATGTGCGTTCGATCGACGTGCTGGACCAGTACGTGTGTCCGACGACAGGCATGGTCTATATGGAGCGGCTTATTGGTGTGAAACAAAATATACCTGCCTGGGTCCGTTTGGTACGTATTTTTTTTTTCTTATATACGCCATTACTCTCATGGCGTTCATATCCCGTCAACCACCATACATGTGAACATGCTCTTACACCCTGTTTTCCTCACTTCAGTTGGTCGGAGTTCGCGATCGCTCATACGCTTTAGAACGAATCCAGTTCAATCCACACCATCCTTGTGTGCATATGCACACTGTAAAGTACGTTCAGTCAGTCATTTCATTCAATGCGAGTGTGAACAGCTATTGATGTCTAGTCTCTCTTACAGTGACTTTATTCAAGTCAAAGAACATATATCGTACATGCCCGATAACGGCCGCACACGATATATTCAGAATGCGCATATTGAGTGCCCAGGGCTCACACATGTCGCACACGGCGTTTTTGACTCGGCGGCCGCGCGACTCGAGGAGTTTACTCTTCATAGATTTCGTGAAAATGCCGAGCGTGGGCGTTCCGGCTTTACGCATGTGCTTCAAGCTATGTTCGGTCCTGCGCTAGCTCAGTTTGCGCACATAGCTACACCAAGCGCGAACTGACTTGGAGGACGCGGCGCCCTCCCCACCATAACTCCATCCTAATTTTGTACTAGTACCTCTAGCATCGATATAGTGAAAGTTTCTCTTTTATAAACTATACATAATCTTGCGGAGGGGATGTGTCGAAGGAACATGGCGCAAGGATGAATGCGATTGTAAGTGTAGCTTACAGAAAATACGTTAAGATTGTGCATGCATGTTCGGAAGTTTGAGTGTGGGTCGCTAGACACACATATACACACACAACCAGAACGAAGAAAAGAAATCCATCATCAAGGGAATGTACACAGTTTGCAGGACTAATTATTCATCACCCATATCCATTGCACTCATGTTACTTGCACCATAAGCCGGTAAGGAAGAGGATGAAGGAGTATAGAGCCATGAGGTTCGGTGTGCCGAAGCAGCGAGCCATCCAATGGACGAGTGCATATGTGCAGCTGCATCATCCATCACAGCTCGCATCGCTTGCTCTGTCGAGCCATGAGAGGGGGATGTGCTAGAACCTAGAGATGCCATCCCGCGTTCCCATGCCAGAATAGCTTCCTGTCCAAACATTCGAGCATGTTCATTCACGGCCACATCAATGGCATCTAGCCATGCCTGCCATTCACGAAGAAGCATCGGAAAAATAGTATGTGCAAGCAGGTCACGCACATCAGGAGCAGATGAGAGAGATTGTTGATATGTTTTAAGCAATGACGACGCACGCACATGTTTGAAGGACACCGGATCGGGGGGCAGCATGCGTGCAATTCGAAGCATGCAGCTCGTAGCGCCTTGCAAAAATGCAAAGGTCGTGCTTGGGTGTGGGGGCTCTGCATCATCGCGGCGTGGTAAAATCGAAAAGAGCGGAACTAAACACGCCAGCTCTGAAACTAGCTCTGAAAGCACAGTGCGTACACGGCTCCACACGTACTGATCTCGTACAGTCACTGACGTGGATGTAGGAAGCGCGGTACGAATGCGAGCCTCGTAGGCCTGTAAGGCTGACACGGCATGATCCACGGATGGTGTCGGCAAAAGGGTATAAATGCGGTCGGCCATGCCGTCCTGCTTGGCAAGATCGAGGAGAAGTGAGAGAAGTGCTTGCTTGTCAAACGAAGCAAGAAGACGCCCGAGATCACGCGACTTGAGTGCGTCCTTCGCGGTCGAGGGCCCTGCATCGACATCGTTCAGGAGCCCACGTTCATACACCGAGCCACGTCGACGTTTCGTCAACTCGTCTTGTGTATCAGCACCTGCCTTGTCGAGAGTGTCGTCGTCCGACGAGAAACTGCGCCTGCGCTTGTTTGCTCCATGGCGATGCTCTCCAAAAGAGCTGACCAGACGAACAGGGGATTCCCCGGTGGCATGCGAAGACGACGACTGCTCAGGTGGCGCCGCCATCGGCGCTCCGACATGCCGAAGAGCAGATGCGTGTGAGCCTGAATGATCTGACGGGGATGAATTCATAGAAGAAATCCCGCAGCCAAACCCGAATGACAAGGCAGGAGATACTTGGAATGTACTACAGGCGGAGTTGAAGGGGATCGTGGGCGGCGGAGGCGGAGCTTGAACGGTCGAGAATGAGGGAGAAGATGAAGACAGTGGCGCAGATACTGTTGCGGCTGTCGATGGATTGTCAGACATGCGCCATGATGTAGGATGATGTGGCCGCTGTGGCGGCAGTAATGGCGTCGAGGACATGTTCGCTTCTGGAGCGTCGTCGAAGGAAGACAAAATCTCTCTGACAAACTGCTCACATCCGTGCTTGTCCAGTTAGTTATATATTCACTTGAAAAAAATCCTTGGAGAAGTCACCTGCACCTGTGGCCTGCTATTGGATATATCTAGGTGGAGTCAGAAGTGTCGTGATCCATCATCGATGGGCGCGCACACACACACACCCGCAGCAGTAACGTCTGAGCACCGCTTGACGCTAGACAGCCAAGCCTCGGCTGACTAAACGTTATGTCTGGTGCGTTGATGCCAGACTGCCGCGAGCAGAGGCACCTGGCGCGTGTCTAGTTTCACTAAAGCTAGCACCTGCTAGAATCACGCGTCGTCGCTGTGATTACACTGCTGGTGTTACGAGAGTCGCTACATAAGTACTCAACTACAACTCATATTTCATTTCGGGACGAACGGCTGCGCGTGCGATGCCGGCATCCGATAGCCCATCGCATGCTGCTATGCCTGAGCAAGATGTACTGAAGCACGATAACGAGGGGTTTGACACGCAGCTGGAAATCTCCGCGTCTGATGCAAAACGTCTCCAACACATTCTCCATGCGTACGTATTTCAAATCTTCCTGACAAGTGTCAAAGTCTTGCTCCCACTATGCTTGATGTCGCTGCCCCTGGCAAGCCACCGCTGCGTGCATTGCTTGAGCAACCGAAAGTAAATGCCCACGAGGTGTGGGACTGTGTCGCATCGGAGAGTGGGCACGCAGTTCGACAGGATGCGCGCGGACATGCGGGTGCGCTTATTGTGCTGCATATCATAGCACAACTCACTGGATGGAGCATTACGACGCCGCCGTCGAAGGCGGTTGAAGACCAGCAGAAAGACGTAGATGCGCGCGAACGCATGAATGTCGATGAGGTTGAGCGTCGGCATACACATCGTCTTGCTCCTTTTTCTACGTACGCACTGCATATGCGCCTGCCGTCTGGTGACTATTTCACGAATGGCGTGAGCTTAGAAGAGGCCAAAGCACAGGCGCTAGATACTGGTGCAGCTGATCTTGTGTCGATTGCGCCGCGTATGCAAGACACACGTAAAGCTACATTAGGCGAACGGCTCCCACCAATGCCAGGTGCTCGATCGAAACGCATGCATGGAGGAGGCGGAGGAGGACGTGCGTCAGCATTCTTGTCATACGGTCCGTTTGGCTCATCACTTGGACCTTCATTCGACTCTTCTGGGTGCCTTTTTGGGCCAGAGGCAACGCAACTGGTGTGGACTGAGCGTCAGCGCGTATCGCGGTACTTGCGTCGTCGTTGGGGCGCTTCTCTGGCCCAGCAAGTCGAGTCAGCCTACACTCAGCAGGCAATGGATATTGCCACGGATGAGCTATCACCGACATTGCCAACGCCAGTACCAGCACAAGCGCATTCGATACATGATGTGCAAGAAACGTCTCTTTCTTCCTTGTCTTGTTCTCGTCTTGCGCAGAGAGCCGTGGAACTAGAACCGACCTTGGATCCTGCCTTAATGGAAAGTGCCCTGCATATTCTAGATACGGATGAGATCCTAGCTCAGAATCAGGAGCGGCTAGATGAGCTCCAAGAGCTTCAGTGGCTTCGCGTGCGTATGGACAACGACCATACACCTATTCCACTTGCTATGATAGAGCGCGAGCAGCGGCTCGCCGAGGACGCACTGCATTCTCTTGTTGACCTAGTGCGCCGCGTACCACCATCCGCGCTGGGCCACACTGCTCAAGCAGCTGGCCCTCTCATTCTCATGTCGCATGTCGTGCTGATGACGTCTTTGTCCACACGAGCTAACCACGATATATTGTCGCATGGGTACTGGGGCACTTTGCCCGATACATATCACGGCGCGAAAACTCAAACGAATGTGGCCGTGCCAGGCTCGACTCCTAGTCTCATGGCATGGGCTCCACTCGTTCGTCCTGGAGTCGTCGCTGATAATACGACAGCCGAGCCAGAGCCTGGCAAGAGACCCGCATTCATGCACGCCTATGAACAATACTCAGGCTCACCAGCGGCTGCTGTGCGAAATGCTATGGTGCAGCCACGGCCTGTACCATCATACCCCGCGACAGCGGCCGCAGTACAACGACCATTGGTGTACGCTTCCCCCACTAGCATGGGCCTCGGGATACATGGATCGATAAATGGCAATAGAAGCTAGTAGACAATATGTAATGACAGGCTACGATGGACACGCAAGCGCTCGCCCTCTACCCTCCCACGTCCCTCATAGTCAAGCTCGATGGCCCACCGATGGGTATATGGTCACATAATGGCCTGCGCGTTAGAGAGAAAGAGATGCATCGCTTGGTATAGGTGTCTAGGACTCGTTGTCGGTGTCGTTGTCGTTGTCGTCGTCACCGTCGTCTTCATCTTCATCGTCAGATGCCATATCATCCTCATCCAAACCCAATTCATTCTCCTCATCTTCCTCCAGAGACAAATCGCTATTTTCTTCGGTCTCTTCCAGAGCATCTTCATTCACCAGCTCATCTTCATCCATGTCCTCGGGAATACCATCTTCGTAATCGTCCTCGTCCGCATTCATGGATACGTCATTGCCAGCTGTCAAGCCAATATCCTCCACGTCGTCATCTTCGTCTGGCTCGACCCAAGTTTGGCCCTGTTGCTGAAGCTGAGATGCCTGCTGCTTCTTCTCAAGCTCAGTTGCAGATGACCGCTTCCCAAGCTTTTGGCCTTGCACGGGCATCTGTGCCTCGTCTGCCGTGTACGACATGTGCATATCGATCTGGCTCATGACAAGCTCCATGCGTCCCTTCAGTGCCAGAAGACGCTCATGGGAAGCAAGCCGCGCTGCCAGGCTGTGATGCAGCTGCGAGAGACGTGCCACAAGATTCGGCAGTGACATCAAGTACGCTGCATGGAACGTCAGTGATTGGTGAATCCATTCAACAATGCCGCGCGCACGTCCACTACCAAGCGCGCCCTTGCTTTTCACACCACCCCGATTCAGTCGGTCCACACAGGCTTCCAACAGCCGCACAGCCAAAGGCCCCGAAATACGCCGCACAGTAGCACGGATCAGCGTCACATCTGAGTGCACAAGGCACGACGTGAGTAATGCATGATCACCAGAATGCAGCGCCTGCGTCAAAGACGACGCCAGGGAGGCGCCGCCGACCGGCACTTCTGCACCCGGGTCGGGCGCGGCTCCGTCAACGTCACCATCATCTTCGTCCTCCTCTTCACGCTCGTTGACCGTACTAGCACGTGCATCGCCACGCTGAACCTTCAAAGCCTTGAGACGCTGCGCAAGTGTTGGCTCATTGACGTCGCCATCTTGGAGAGCATCGTCATGTAAATCCACTGACGAGCTAGCGGCATCCGGCAGCAGTCCCCCCTCCGTGCCGAGGAGCGCTGCTGCTGCTGCTGTATGGCCAGGCAGTTCTGCACGTGTGCCCGCAGCACCGCGAGCTTCTTTGTAACGCTGTGTGTCGCGCAAAGCAACCTCGGGCTTCGGCGCAGAGCTGGCTGCCAGTGTGACAACAGATCGAAGCGCATTGTCGTCCTCGTACAAGGGCGCCTCATCCAACACGACTTTGAAACCCTTAACAATGCGTGCATATCGGAGCGTGCCGTCAGGCGTGCAGATGGCATCGAGAAGCTCCGTGCCTTCAAACGCTGTCGACACGACAGACACCGGCGTCAATGTAGCGAGCCCTTTGGCTTTAGGCACCTCCCTAGGTAGTCTGTATACGTTGGCGGTACCCAGCTGGGAAATGACAAGAAGCATCGCTGTGCCATCCGCCTCAGCCCAGGTGACCAAGCGATGTGCAGGTGCGTCCAGTGTTAGCATCGCTCCTGCATGACTCAGGTGCGTGAACCAGTAGTACAAATGACGGTCTTCCGCTGCAGCACTGACAAACGCATCTTCACCCGCCCAGGCAGCGTGCGTGATGGGCGTTGCATGGCCTGTGAATTGCCTTAGTGGTGCAGCAATGCGCTCCGTGCTCACGTCGTACAAAGCCAATGCATGATGCGCCGTAAGCATGCGGTGTGATGGACCACATGTCAAGAGCGACATGGGCATCTTGCTATCGGGCAAGAAATGTCGTGTGGGTGGCACGCGCTCGTGCACAGATGCACTTGCAAGCCCTGACACAACCCAGCCGTGCACCCAACCATTCGCAGTGACACCCCAGAGATGGTTGTCGCGGTACGATAATGATACAAGAGCAGCAGTTGAGCTATCCTGGGAAGACACAACAAGTACACGCATTACACGGGCTGTGACCGGCGAATATACCAGAACTGTGCCGTCTGACATGCCTAGTGCCACATGCGGAGTAGGCGCCGTTGAGTCGCTTGTATGCTGCTCAGCCGCAGCTCTCGCCAAAGCCTTGCGTTTCTTTGAAGACGCCGACGTCGATGAGGACGATGGTGACAGGTCAGACTCCGACTGCGCTCCCAGAAGAATCCATGCAATCGCACGACATGTTTGAGCTTCAGGAAGAAGAAAGTCCGCCATCACGCCAGCCTTATGTGACGCGTACACTCGGAGACGAGCACGATCGACAGCCTGTGAGAGTTGTGCAAATAGAGTGGCATCAGGCGAGAAGGCAGTGATTTGTACATTTTGATCAGCCATTTGCGGCTGTGACAGAGATGAGGTCGAAGCAGGACGCGACTTGGGAGGCTTCGTGCCTTTGCTCTTCGCCATCCTGACCACCTACGACTCACAAAGCAGCACTGCTAAAAGCGGAGGACCAGAAAAATATAAAAAAATTGTTGCGTTTTGCCTGCCTGCTTGCTTGCTTATGACGGAAAGGCGACTCGACCGAGGGCACGACACAATCAGGGCACACGGCGCATCTAAAGCGCGGCTAAAAGGGCGGCGCCGGCCTTGACAGCGCGGACTCACTGGGGCCTAGCAAGCCCTGGTGGAGATGACGTGATAGTTAGTCAACATGTGCACGAGGACAAACACACGGAGCGTGTGCGTCAACACGACCGAGTGCGTTGCTGATTGTTCCTGTTGTTGCTCCTCAGGCGTGGATCAGCCGCAGACAAACAGCGTTGCTGGCACAATGAACTATGTTCGTACGTACAAGCACAACTCACGCGCGCAGAACTTGAAAAGCTTGGTGTGTACTGCAGTAGTGGGAAGCTGACTCTATCCGAGGCGAGGGAACCTATGCCACTGTGTACAAGGTGTGTGTGTGTGGTGCGACGACCGGGTCAAACTTGTTTGCTAACGCCGACGATAGGGGCGCTCTCGACTCACGAATGAAGTTGTCGCCTTAAAAGACATTCACCTCGATGCAGAAGAGGGTACACCTTCCACGGCGATCCGTGAGATTTCACTGATGAAAGAGCTTAGGCACACGAACGTCGTGCGTTTGTACGATGTGATCCATACCGAGTCCAAGCTCATGCTAGTGTTCGAGTTCATGGAGCAGGATCTGAAAAGATATATGGATATGCATGGAAATAGGGGAGCACTTGACCCCGTCACGGTGCGCAGCTTCATGTTCCAGCTATTGAAGGGAACCGCTTTTTGCCACGAAAATCGAGTTTTGCACCGGGACCTGAAACCACAGAATCTTTTGATCAACAAGCGCGGTGAGCTGAAGCTCGCTGACTTTGGTCTTGCGCGCGCTTTTGGCATTCCCGTGAATACGTTCAGCAACGAGGTCGTGACGCTCTGGTACCGAGCGCCGGATGTGCTTTTGGGCAGTCGTACATACTCAACGAGCATTGACGTATGGTCGGCTGGATGCATTATGGCGGAAATGATCAGCGGAATCCCACTTTTCCGCGGCCGCGACAACAATGACCAGCTCATGCAGATCATCCGCGTTCTGGGCACACCGGACGAGCATACCATCAAGCGCATCCTTCATGAGTCGCCCGAAATCCAATACCGCCCACTCCCCCGCCTGCCGAAAGTCCCATTCCAGAACCTGTTTCCGAAAGTACACCCCCTTGCTATTGATCTGCTCGAAAAGCTTCTACAATTTGATCCATCACAGCGCATCACTGCTGACGATGCACTGCGCCACCCGTACTTTACAACGAGTCATGCCGTCTCTCACGCGTATGCGCCAACGTCTGCTGCTGTTGACGCAAGTGTCTCGGACATGTATGCTAAACAAGAAGCCAAAGCCATGTAATATTGTGTGCGCGTGTGTTTGCTCTCCTCTATTGTCATTTCGCGCATGACCGTAGCAATCCCAAATACTCTCTGGTATGCCCCTCCCCACCACCACCTGCTGCCCTTCATTTCTACGCGTCTCTCGGTTATCAATCCCTTGTTCGCATGAACTGCCTTAGTGTGTGTGAGTCTTGCTTGTCCATAGCTTTGGCCTCGAAGGTCCCCTACGGATTCTACTGCACACGGAAACGTCTTGCGTTCATGGGATAGGAGAAGAAACTTCTCTCCACTGGCGCTTCTACATCATTTGACCTCCATTCTGTGCCCGTTCCATTCACGAAGCCCTGACATTTTTTCGCCACATACACGTATATTCCTCTCCATCCTGTAG
>ERZ501053.101-NODE-101-length-15054-cov-3.945596_pt1 | contig 15054 bp, 18 predicted proteins | sample MGYA00510862_ERZ501053 | MGnify/ENA primary metagenome ERZ501053 (study PRJEB25958, sample SAMN03398521) | human skin metagenome | study: EMG produced TPA metagenomics assembly of the Human Skin Microbiome Metagenome (human skin metagenome) data set. | reverse complement strand
GATCTCGTTCATGCTGTATTCGGGCAGGGCATTGCGGGTGATAGCCTTGCGCAAGTCACGGGCGAACTGGGCATAGGGCTGGGCCGATCCGCTCCGAGTGTGCAAATCCCGGAAGGTGAATATCCATCCTGCTTGCCTGCCAACATGGCGACGGGCGAGGCGATACAGAAACCGATCAAGGCCGCTCGTCAGAGCGAAATATCTGGGCGAGATCGACAGAATATCCCGATCCTCTGCCACGGCTTCGAAGAGCCATATTGGCAATTCCAGCCACGCCGCTTTGGCTTGGCCTTCGTCGCATTCCTCGATCTTGAACGCTGACAGAAGGTTGAATCGCCCGAGGCTCCGGCGCTTGCCTTTCAGAGAAGGACTTTCATAGGCTACAGAAGTTGATCCGAGCCGATGCAAGGCCGCTTTCAGCTCGCCATACCCTTTGCCGCCCGTGTCGCGTCCTACCGCCTTCAGCAGGTTGTAAGGGTGGAACTCGATTCTGGGCGAGACGGGCAGGCCAGCGTTCACCGCTTCGTTGATCTGCGACACCGCCCACAAGAGCACGTCATAGTCCCAGATCGTCGCAATTCCGGTATCCTCAGGGGCCGTGACAAGCACCTTCTGGCCGCTGGGGCCTTCCCATTCGATCCGGGTGCGCTTGTTCTTGGAAAGGGCAACAAGGGGGGCGCTCATGGCCTCTCGCTCGTCCCTGAAAGGCACATCTTCGATCAAGGCCACGAACAGATCAAGCTGGCGGTTGGTGCTCATGCCGCAAGGGCCTCGATCTCGCTTTCCCGCGCCATGATGTTGCGCACCGTCCCCGCATACCACAGGCCGCCCCGCGCCGTCTTAATGCCCCGAGTGTTCAGCTCGTCCGCGATCTGTCGCAGAGACGCGCCGTCCGCCGCGATCTGGCGAATGATAGGCAGGACGTTGGCGGCATGCCGATCCGCCTTCTGGGCGTTCCTGGCCGCGCCCTTGCGGGCTGCCTGCCGCTGTTCGTCCCGGCGCTCAGGCATAGACCAGCCCAACGCCACGCCACGGGCCTTGGCCGCCGCCAGGGCGGCGCGGGTGCGATCCGAGATGGCTTGCGCCTCATGCTCCGCGACAGCCGCCATGACGTGCAGCAGGAAGCGGTTGGCCTCCGGCATGTCCGCCGCAGCGATCTCAACGCCGCTTTCGAGAAGGTTGGCGATGAAGGCGACGTTGCGGGCGAGGCGGTCGAGCTTGGCGATCAGGAGCACGGCGCTGAGCCGCTTGGCCTCTGCCAAGGCGCGGGCGAGTTGAGGACGATCCGAGCGCTTCCCGCTCTCGATCTCGACATACTCAGCCGCAATCGCGCCCTTGCCCGCGACGTGATCCGCCACCGCCTTGCGCTGTGCTTCGAGGCCAAGCCCACTCCTGCCCTGGCGATCCGTGCTGACGCGCAGGTAGGTGACAAAGAGCATGACCGGCCTCCTGTATAAGAACCCTACATCCGTTGGGTCTTTATACACCTACACCCTCCTACGCACTTACGCAAATACGCTCTTACGCTCTTGCGATTCTACGTAACTGCAGTAACGTCGATCCATGAAAACGATAGTCATAGCCGCTCAGAAGGGCGGGGCCGGCAAAACCACCCTTGCCCGCAACCTTGCCGTTGCCGCCTCGCAGGACGGTCGCACCGTCCTTTGCCTCGACCTTGATCCGCAAGGCTCACTCCGCGCCTGGTGGGAGGGCCGCGAGATGGAGGCCCCGGCCATGCTCGACCGCGACCCCGCGCCCCATGCTCTCAGAACCACCCTAAACGCGGCGCAGGCACAATTCGACTTATGCATCATCGACACCCCGCCGGCTGCGCCAGAGTGGCTGGCAGAGGCGCTAGGGGCCGCTGACCTGGTACTGATCCCTGTTCGTCCCTCGCCCGACGATCTGCGCGCCGTGGGGGCGACGATTGCCGCCGTGCACGCTGCCAATGTCCCGTTTGCCTTCACCTTATCGCAGACACCCCGCGCCAAGATAACTGATGAAGCTGCCCGCGTCCTGGCGCAGCATGGCCGTGTCGCGCCGGTCAACATCGCGCAACGGGTCAGCTATGCCGAAACCGGGGCCACAGGGCAGGGCGTAACCGAAACGACTGACGATAAGGCGCGGGCAGAAATTGTCGCCGCCTGGGATTACGCGAAGGGGATTTTGGATGGCTAAGAAGCCTCTCGCTCTCGATGGCCTGCTGAACACCCAAAGCCGCCCGACCGACACAGGGATACCGCAACGCGGGGCCGCCCAATTAAACATTGAGCCAAAACCTGCGCAGAAGAAGCGAAAGGGAGAGAAGCGGCTGACGCTGGCCCTAGACGGCGAAACCTACCGCCGCCTGCGCTTGCATGCCGTCGAAACCGATCAGACACACCAGGACATTCTAGAAGCCGCTCTTGCGGAATACCTTAATCGCGCAAATGCGTAGTTACGTAATTGCGTACGCGCGTAATTGGCCATAAACCTTCATGCAGCCCGTCCCTACGAAAGGTGCGCTTATCCAAGGGACAGACGATGGCGTGCACTGTTGACCAGCCGATTGCCGAAGCCATGGTGTCTCCAACAAGATCGGTGTTTCACACCGACAAGATTACGTCTGGTTTAGCAACAGAAAAGACTTCGGATGACTGCCCCACAAGCTATACGAGATTTGGTTGATCGTTTCAAAACGCACGAACAGGCATATAAACGCCCGTCCTACAACGAGACGCAGGTTCGTCGAGAATTTGTTGATCCCTTCTTCAAAGCCCTTGGCTGGGACATAGACAATGAGCAGGGTTATGCGGAAGCATATAAAGACGTTGTGCATGAAGATGCATTGAAGGTGGGCGGCAAGACGACAGCACCTGACTACGCGTTTCGCGTAGGTGGGACTAGAAAGTTCTTTCTTGAAGCAAAAAAGCCATCTATCAACATCAAGGATGATGTAAGCCCTGCGTACCAACTTAGGCGATACGCTTGGAGCGCCAAACTCCCTTTATCTATCCTGACCGATTTTGAGGAATTGGCGATATACGACTGCCGCGTGAAGCCCGAAAAAGGCGATAAGGCAAGCGTTGCTCGCGTTGCATACTTCACTTACGAGGAATACATCGAGCGCTGGGATGAGATTGCAAGCACATTCTCCCGCGAAGCAGTCTTGAAAGGATCATTCGACAAGTATGCAGATGACAACAAATTAAAAAGAGGAACAGCCGAAGTTGACGACGCTTTTCTCGAAGAAATTGAGACGTGGCGCAAGACACTCGCAAGCAACATGGCGCTGCGCAACCCAAGTCTCACTGTTCGAGAACTAAATACAGCCGTGCAACGGACAATCGACCGCATTATTTTTCTGCGGATCGCAGAGGATCGGGGGATAGAGTCATACGGACAGCTTCAAAATATCAGTTCCAAGAAAAACGCTTACGCAACCCTTGTTGAACTATTTCAGCGGGCCGATGAACGATATAATTCTGGACTGTTCCACTTCCGAAAAGGAGATGGCTCAAGCGAGACGCTGGATACATTTACATTAAACCTCACGATCGACGATAAGATCCTTAAATCCATTCTTGGTGGTCTCTATTATCCAGATAGCCCATATGAGTTCTCGGTTTTACCAGCTGATATCCTTGGTCAAGTTTACGAGCGGTTTCTAGGAAAGGTCATCCGACTCACTAACAACCGAGCAGTGATAGAAGAGAAACCAGAGGTCAAAAAGGCTGGTGGCGTATATTATACGCCAACGTACGTAGTCCGGTACATTGTGAAGGGCACAATAAGCCCCATGCTTGAGGGCCGGACGCCTTCGCAAGTCTCAGGGGTCGATAAGCGAATGCGGGATATGCGGCCGCTTCGGGTGATTGATCCTGCATGCGGATCTGGCTCGTTTCTGATTGAAGCTTACGATTTTTTGCTGGATTGGTACCGCGACCAGTATATTAAGGATGGCCCCGAGAAGCATAGTAGAGGGAAGAGCCCGCTACTTCTCCAGGCAGGAAAAGGAGATTGGCGACTGACTATAGCTGAACGCCGCCGAATACTTCTAACGCATATATATGGCGTTGATGTTGACCCTCAAGCCGTTGAGGTCACAAAGCTCTCGCTCCTTTTAAAGGTTCTGGAAGGAGAGACGGCAGACAACGTTGCTCGCCAGATGGACTTATTTAACGTTCGAGCGCTGCCGGACCTTGGTGCTAATATAAAATGCGGAAATACACTTGTTTCAAGCGATTTTTACAGCCAACACGAGATGGGTATCTTCTCTGAAGACGAGTTGTTCCGCATCAATGCGTTCGATTGGCCTGAAGAGTTTTCCTTCTTTGACAGCGAGGGGGGCTTTGATGTTGTTATTGGCAATCCTCCTTACGGGGCAACCCTCGTAGCCGAGGAAAAGCAATACTTCAAAGACAAGTATCGGCATCAAAGTTACCAGTACGACAGCTACCTTTTGTTTATGGAACAATCCATATCAAAGCTTCTGAGGAAAGATGGGTATTTTGGGATGATTATCCCTAATCCTTGGCTAACAAACCTGAACCAAGCCGCTCTTCGTACTTACGTTGTAAACCACACAACCCTCAAAGAAATTGTTCACTTTAGCTTTCCCGTGTTCGCTAAATCTAAAGCTATTGTAGATACCGAAATTGTTATTTTCAAAAAGCAAGCAGCTCGCCGCAGTAAATTCACAGCTCACTTTGTGAGCGCACTATCGCCCGCCGGGGAGATAGAAGTTTTTGATAAAATCATCAAACATAAGCAATCAGATTGGAAAAAGCTGGCCGATCAGTCGCTCAACATATTTCTGGACGAAAAGCGCGTGAAACTTGCTACGCAAATAAAAAGTTCTGGAGAGCGTTGCGATCGCTTCCTCAACTGGAATGTTGGGATGAAGCCTTATCAGGCCGGCAAAGGCGTCCCCAAGCAGACAAAACAAGACGTTCAGAATAGAAAGTTCGACAGTGATATCAAAGTTGATAACAGCTATAGACAATACGTGCGAGGCGCGGACTTCGAACAATTCTTAGTTCGGCCGCTGCAAGAGCGCTGGATTAAATATGGTCCATGGCTGGCGGAGCCCAGGATAGGAGCTCAGTTTGATAATCCTAAAAAAATTCTAGTGAGGCAGACCGGTGATAGCCTAATCGCCGCAATAGATAGAAGTAGATTGATTTGCATGAACAATGTTCATGTTGGCGTTGCTATTTCCGAAGATCTAAATGTAGAGTACATTTTGGGAGTGCTGAATTCTGCGTTGATGAACTGGGTGTACCATTCGCTAAATCCGGAGATGGGAGAAGCTCTCGCTGAAGTAAAGAAGGAAAATGTGGCGCGATTACCAATCATTAGGGAATCAGCCGCGAACAGCAGGCTTGTAGAGGCAATAGCGCGGCACGCTTCGCGCCTTGAGGATCTTCGCTTGCGGTCATATAATTCTAGAACTGAGATGGAAAGAACTCAGCTCGCTCGGCGCGAGACGGTGGAAATGGCGGGATTGAACGAGAAAGTTTTTACTCTGTACGAGATCGACTTTGCCGACCGCGATATTATTCTTAAGGACGAGTATAGGGGGTGAGAGCACAAAATAGCCTATCGGTTAGCCATTATACTTGCAACTGCTCGTCACTGCATCTCTGTGGCCGGCTATAGGCTATGCGTGGCAAACTCGCGTTTGTGCGGCGATGCTGTCTACTTCGGGTTTTGTAGGGCAGGCCCGCCCCGGAGACCTCACAGATCGGAGGGGCGGGCCTGCCCGGGTCGCAGTTACAGCCCATGGTCCAGCCCCCTGTCCCGGAGCGCATGGGCCGCCTCCTGTTCCTTCACAAGCTCCAGCTGGCGGACGCGCTCGACCTGTTCCGCCACCTGCCGTTCCCGCTCCAGATCGCGTGACAGGTCGTCGCACAGCCCGCCCCCGGCGGCTTCCGCGAAGAACTCGCCCCAGGCATCCTGCGCCGGCTCCAGGGTCTCCAGCGCCCGCTCGGCCAACCGCCCGAGCCAGTCGCGGGCGTGGCCGGCCAGCTCCTGCGCCACCCGCCCGACCTCAAGGGCGCGCTCCCGGACCTCGTGCCAGACCTGCACCGCCGCGACCTCGATGCCGCGCTCCTTGAGCTGCCACGCCCCGAGCGACAGTTGCGGCAACGGCTCCCGGTTCAGCGAGACGGCACGCACCGTCTGCGCCAGCTCCACCGCCTCGTCCCCCCGCTCATGCGCCTCGGCGGCCAGCTCCAGCGCCTCCGCGCGCTGCGCCTCCAGTGTCCGGTGGTCCACCCGCAGCGCGTGGCCCGCCCGCTCCAGGGCGGCGTTGCTGTCCTGCGCCCAAGCCTCCCGCCAGTCTTCCAGGACCGCCACGGCGTTCCAGTCCCGGTTCTTGGCGGTGAACCCCTCGGCGTCGATCTCGCGGGTGGTGAGCATGATGTGGGCGTGGTGGTTGCGCTCGTCGCCCGTCAGACCCGGCGCATGAAGGGCGATGTCCGCGACCATGCCACGGTCCACGAAGGACCGCTGGCAGAAGTCGCGGACCAGCGCGACGCGCGCCTCGTGGCTCAGCTCGGCCGGCAGAGCCACCCGGACCTCGCGGGCGAGCTGGCTGTTCTTGCGGGTCTCGGCGGCCTCGACCCGGTTCCACAGCGCGGCCCGGTCATGGACCCAGTCCGGCGCATGGGCGGGGGCGAGGATCTCGACATGCTCGACCCCGCTGCGGGCGCGGTAGTCGAAGTCCAGCCCGGTGCGGTGGTCGTGGATCAGCTCGCCGGAGCGGTAGGCGGCAGCCCCCGTGGCGCTGCGCCCGGCCGAGCGGGAAATCATCGAAGCCCGCAGGTGATAGATCGCCATGGTCGCGCCGCGCTCAAGCCAAGGGGTCGAGGGGAAGCGCAGCCTCCCCCGCCCACACAAACGCGGCACGCGTTTGTATAAGTGGGCACTTCGTGCCTTGCACCCTAACCTCTCGGGCGGCACAGTTGCAACCTATAGCCAAACGGGGGACGAAAGAATGGCGCGCACTGTCGATCAGCAGATTGCCGAAGCCGAGGCCAAGCTCGCCCGCCTCAAGGCTCGCGCCAAGGCCACCGAAACCCGCCGCAAGATCATCGTCGGCGCCATCGTCACCACCGAGGCCCTGAAGGACCCCAAGATCGCTCGCTGGATGGCCGCCACCCTGCGCAAGAACGCGACCCGAGAGGTGGACCAGAAGGAACTGACCGGGCTGCTCGCGGACCTCGACGCCAAGGCGGCCGAAGCATGAGCGACACGCCCAAAAGCCCTGCCCAGGTCATCAACGACCTGACCGACCAGGTCCGGCTCCTGCGCCAGGACGTAACGAACCTCACCGCCACCGCCACGACCAAGAAGGAAGCCGCCGCCCTGCGCGCCGCCGTCCAGGCGTCCGTGAAGGAGGCCCAGGATCGGAGCGCCAAAGTCCTCGATGCGGCCGAGCGGGTCATCGACCGAAGCTACCAGGCCAACCTCCAGGCGGCCCGGGACGGGGCCGCCAAGGCCGTGGCCGAGCTCCAGGACGAAGTCACGCAGGCGGCCAACCGGATGCGCCTGGAGGCCCTGAAAGGCAGCCGTCAGGCCCTCTACTGGTCGGGCGGGGTCTTCGCCGTGGCGGGCGGGCTTGTCGCCCTGGGGGCCCTCCTGGGCGTTCTGGGGCATTTCTGGCTGCAAGGGCGGGCCGACGCCCGCGCTTTCGGGGAGCATCCGGGGATCTTCTGCAAGGGAGCAGGCGGCGAGCTCATGACCAGCCCGGCCGGCGACGACGCCTGCGTGATCTGGCTGGAGCCGCTAAAAGCTGGAAAGTGAGTGATCCAGGGGCGGCGCTTGTCAGCCTGCAAGTGCCCGCTGCACCACGCCAGGCTCTTTCTCGATGACCCGCAGCAGGGCCGCAGCGGGGCCGGAGACGCGCCGTTGGCCCTGCTCCCACTTCCGGTAGCCCGACAGGCTCATGCCCATCAGCGGGGCCATCTGCGCCTGTGTGAGCTTCGCCCGCGTCCTGATCTCGCGCGGATCGACGGGGGCATGAAGGATAGCGGGACCCTTGCCCTCGGCATGGGCCAGGGCTTCGCCCATCGCCTGGATCAGATCTTTGCCAAAGGTGCTCATTTCCTCTCCTTCCATGCGGCTTTCAGCGCAGCAGCGAGGGATGCCACCACGCGCTTTTCCTCGGGGCTCATGTCGTCCTTTGCGTTCTTGGCATAGGCCAGCAGCGCATAGAGCGGCATGGTGTCGTCCAAGTAGTAGTAGATCACCCGAGCCCCGCCCCGCTTGCCTCGGCCCGAGGCGGCGAACCGGACCTTGCGAACGCCGCCGGTGCCGGGGATTTCATCCCCTGCCAGCGGGTTCTCGGCAAGGAAGTCGATCAGCTCGCGCTTCTCGTCCTCGCTGAACAGCTTCTCCGTCTGCCGGGTGAAGATCGGGGTTTCTGCAACTGCCTGCATGCTTTCATATGACCCATTGGGTCACTTCGTTCAAGTGTTCAGCCTCATGAAAATGCGTCCTGACGGACAAACCTTCTTGTCGGTTCCGTCCCGGCAACGCCCGCCGTTCGCCTGCGTGACGGGCGCCACTCACGGCGACCGCCGCCGCGCCGGAACCTCCGCCTTAAAAAGAGTGAGAAGGGAAACAGCGGTTCAGCCAAGCTACGCTGACTCACGAGCGAAGAAATTCTGACATCGAGCGAAGAAATTCTGACATTGAGCGAAGTTTTCCATTGATTTTTCTTCGCTCATCCTTCACTCAGGCTTCGGACAAGCGAAGAAAACACGTCTAAAAGACGGCATTCGAGGACACCCTGTGGATAACCCTATCAACCTTCGGAAGCTGGAATACTCCCCAAACGAGAACCCCTTTGTGGCGGGCTCGGAAATCAGGACCCGTCACAAGACCGTGCGGACGCGCACCAGCCCTCGGGATCTGATGGACCCGGACACTGGCGAGGTCGTCGGGCAGTCGATCATCCATGTCATCGAAGAGAAGGACGAGGAACACTTCGTCAAAGTCTTCGCTGATGGAGTGAGGGCCGCATACGATCTGACGCGGACCGGCGCGCGGGTCTTTCAAGCTGTCCTGGCCGAGTATCAGCGAGCCAAGATGACAGGCGGCTACTCTGATTCAGTCAACTTGATCTGGTTCGATGAAGGGCTGAACGGCCGCGCCTTGGATATGAGTGATCGAACCTTTCACAACGGTCTGAAAGAACTGATCCAGAAAGGTTTCCTCAAGCCAAAGCTACCCAACCAGTTTTGGGTGAACCCTGCGTTGTTCTTTAAAGGCGATCGGGTGGCCTTCCTTCGGGAGTATCGCCTGAAGACGGCCAAGCCACAGATTGAAGGCACTGAGAAGTGACCCGGACCGGACCGGACCGGACCATGGGACAGGACCGGTCCACCCTGTCTCCCCGTGAAGCGGCCCGCATCGCCAATGTTGGAAAATCTACCATCATGCGGGCGATTGAAGCCACTCATCTTGAGGCGCGGCGGGATAATCGTAATCAGTGGCGCATCGAGCGCAGTGCCCTAGATCGTTGGACCATGGACCGCCCTGGTCCGGACCGGGACAGTCCCACAGATCGGGTCAAGGCGGACCGGGACAGTCCTCTGGGCCGCAGCGGGGCGGACTGGTCCACCCTTGCTGATGATCTGGATAAGGCTCGCCTGACCATTGCTCAGATGGAAGCCCGGCTTGAGGAACGTGCCGCCTTGGTGCGCGCGGCCGAGGCGGACCGCGACCGCTGGCGCGCCTTGGCCGAGAAACTGACCGACCAACCAACCGCGCCTTCTGCCGATCCCGCGTCCTCCCTGGCCTCCCCGCCCCGCCGCTGGTGGCCTTGGCGCCGGGGCTGAGCGCCCCCGCGCTCGACCGGGGAGCGCCGCAAGAGCCGTAACCGGTTTTCTGTAACGCAAGACTAGACCCGAGAGATCGCGCGGAGGTTGTGGGCTGGGGTGTAGTCATCCCCAATGTAGGTGCTCCCCTCTGGATCGAGTACGCTAGGCTGCTAAGCTTCCTGTTATACCATTATTTTGAGGATGCCATGACAGACACTGAGCCAGCGAATTCCGAAACATGGATTTCAAAAATTATAGAGGGTGGCTTGCCACAGATATTAGCTGGTCCGGCTGGAAACGCATTAAGCCGCCTTCTAGGTGCTGTGGTGGATATACCTACCGCATACCTACATGGTTTTTCTCAACGTGCAAAAGACAAAACTGAGGCGAGAGCCTATATATCACAGCAAATTGCAAAGCGGGTTGCTGATATGGCAGTTGAAGATCCAAAGGTTATGGATCGCGCACTTAATAGCATGTTGCTGCGCTCCTACCGAGCGCAAGAGAACAAAGATGGCATTGCAGTTGTAGCAATAGAGGACTTACAGCAAGAACCGCCTTCAGAAAACAGCCCAGGGCCATCTGACAGCTGGATGATGAAATTTGAACGTTATGCAGAAGATGCCTCAAGTGAAGATTTGCAAATAATGTTCGGAAAACTTCTGGCCGGAGAAATAAGGAAGCCAGGGAGCATATCGCCTTCAACGCTACACTTTGTCTCCATGCTAGATACGGAGACTGCAAAATTAATTGAAAGGGCTTTGTCTTTTTATGCGCTTAATGGCGCTTGCGTAATAGGGTTTGCTGATCAAAACTTTACCATTACTGAAATATCATTGCTAGAACAGTCTGGGTTCTGGAGTCCTGATAAAACACTTAATATAAGAATCGGATACGATGGTAATTTCGGATTTAATGTTGGGGTTGAGGGAATGGGCGTGGCAATTACTGGAAATCCAGGCGCAGAAATGACCTTTGACACAGCACTAGTTTCAAAGGCTGGCAAAGATATAGCTAAAATCGTCAAACAGGAGTTTGATTTAAGATCTTTTTACAAGGCCGTTATAGGGAAAGAAGGTTTCTCTGCGGTATTCTATGGAAAATTCCACGCCAATGGCTTTTCCATTTCAAATCTGGAGGAAATCAGCTATTAGTTAGCGTAATTTTTTATCCTACTTCTGGATAACTCCCACTCCACCATGAACGGAAAGATGTAGAGAGGGGGGCAAGCCGCGCTCAACCAGAGGGCTGTTGGTACAGTCTTATGGTACGTCAAACCCCAACCTGAAAATTGCACCCGGGCTGCGCCTCATACGGCAACGCTCGTTGTGGCTGTCACTCGATGGCACTGATGGTTGTGGTAAATGGCAGCTCTGCGGGACAAAGCTGACCCTCAGCGGACCGCCGCAAAAAACTGTCCAAGCTGGTCAGCAACCTCGTCAGGAGCCTCCTCAGCCATGTGGTGCCCGCTTGCGATCCCATGTCGTAGAACGATCTGATCACTCCAAGCAGTCCAAGGATTTGCGGGATCGCCATAAAGGCTTTCCATGTCATCATGCTTTGACCAGAGAACTCCGAGGGAGCAGCGTAGACGTCGCCCTGCCGCTTTGTCGCGTCGGTCATCGTCATAATCGAACTCAAGCCCTGCGCGATAATCTGCGAGCATACCACGCACCACATCCGAGTTTCGGGTGGCGTCAAGATAATCCCGGTTGTTCTCTGCCCCGGCGGCGGCTTCTGCAGGATACCAAAGGTCGGGGTGAGCCTGAATCGCCGCCTCCGCCTTCTCGCTTTGGGCAAAGAAGAACCAGTGCCACCAGCTTTTGGCAAAGCGCCAGTCTACCCGGTTCAGAGCCTCGTAGATCGGAATACCGTCCATGACGACAAGGCCGGCAACACTTTCGGGGAAATCCATCGCAAGCCGAAATGCCCGATATGAACCGCGATCATGCCCCGCGACCCCGAACCTGTCATGTCCGAGCACTGCCATGCACTCATGTAACGCTTCTGCCTTCGCCTTTGCCGAGCTACCGGCCAGTGTTTCCGGTTGATAGCTTCGCCCAAAGCCCGGCATATCCGCACAAACCACATGGAAATTGCGCGCGAGTTGAGGTGCCACCCTGAACCAGGTGGTGTGCGTTCTCGGGTGCCCGTGAAGAAGCAGGATTGGGAAACCAGAACCGCCACACCGCACGCGGATCTGACCACGCGATGTTGTCACGAGCTGTTCGGTGAAACCTTCAAAAAATTCGGACACCAGCAATCCTTCGATCAGGCCGTTCTCCTTTTGCGTAGGCACTACGCCCTGCAAGGAGGCTAGTTCCGAATGACCGCAAAGGGCTCAAAGCGACGGTAGGGCAGGCCCGCCCCGGAGACCTCACAGATCGGAGGGGCGGGCCTGCCCGGGTCGCAGTTACAGCCCATGGTCCAGCCCCCTGTCCCGGAGCGCATGGGCCGCCTCCTGTTCCTTCACAAGCTCCAGCTGGCGGACGCGCTCGACCTGTTCCGCCACCTGCCGTTCCCGCTCCAGATCGCGTGACAGGTCGTCGCACAGCCCGCCCCCGGCGGCTTCCGCGAAGAACTCGCCCCAGGCATCCTGCGCCGGCTCCAGGGTCTCCAGCGCCCGCTCGGCCAACCGCCCGAGCCAGTCGCGGGCGTGGCCGGCCAGCTCCTGCGCCACCCGCCCGACCTCAAGGGCGCGCTCCCGGACCTCGTGCCAGACCTGCACCGCCGCGACCTCGATGCCGCGCTCCTTGAGCTGCCACGCCCCGAGCGACAGTTGCGGCAACGGCTCCCGGTTCAGCGAGACGGCACGCACCGTCTGCGCCAGCTCCACCGCCTCGTCCCCCCGCTCATGCGCCTCGGCGGCCAGCTCCAGCGCCTCCGCGCGCTGCGCCTCCAGTGTCCGGTGGTCCACCCGCAGCGCGTGGCCCGCCCGCTCCAGGGCGGCGTTGCTGTCCTGCGCCCAAGCCTCCCGCCAGTCTTCCAGGACCGCCACGGCGTTCCAGTCCCGGTTCTTGGCGGTGAACCCCTCGGCGTCGATCTCGCGGGTGGTGAGCATGATGTGGGCGTGGTGGTTGCGCTCGTCGCCCGTCAGACCCGGCGCATGAAGGGCGATGTCCGCGACCATGCCACGGTCCACGAAGGACCGCTGGCAGAAGTCGCGGACCAGCGCGACGCGCGCCTCGTGGCTCAGCTCGGCCGGCAGAGCCACCCGGACCTCGCGGGCGAGCTGGCTGTTCTTGCGGGTCTCGGCGGCCTCGACCCGGTTCCACAGCGCGGCCCGGTCATGGACCCAGTCCGGCGCATGGGCGGGGGCGAGGATCTCGACATGCTCGACCCCGCTGCGGGCGCGGTAGTCGAAGTCCAGCCCGGTGCGGTGGTCGTGGATCAGCTCGCCGGAGCGGTAGGCGGCAGCCCCCGTGGCGCTGCGCCCGGCCGAGCGGGAAATCATCGAAGCCCGCAGGTGATAGATCGCCATGGTCGCGCCGCGCTCAAGCCAAGGGGTCGAGGGGAAGCGCAGCCTCCCCCGCCCACACAAACGCGGCACGCGTTTGTATAAGTGGGCACTTCGTGCCTTGCACCCTAACCTCTCGGGCGGCACAGTTGCAACCTATAGCCAAACGGGGGACGAAAGAATGGCGCGCACTGTCGATCAGCAGATTGCCGAAGCCGAGGCCAAGCTCGCCCGCCTCAAGGCTCGCGCCAAGGCCACCGAAACCCGCCGCAAGATCATCGTCGGCGCCATCGTCACCACCGAGGCCCTGAAGGACCCCAAGATCGCTCGCTGGATGGCCGCCACCCTGCGCAAGAACGCGACCCGAGAGGTGGACCAGAAGGAACTGACCGGGCTGCTCGCGGACCTCGACGCCAAGGCGGCCGAAGCATGAGCGACACGCCCAAAAGCCCTGCCCAGGTCATCAACGACCTGACCGACCAGGTCCGGCTCCTGCGCCAGGACGTAACGAACCTCACCGCCACCGCCACGACCAAGAAGGAAGCCGCCGCCCTGCGCGCCGCCGTCCAGGCGTCCGTGAAGGAGGCCCAGGATCGGAGCGCCAAAGTCCTCGATGCGGCCGAGCGGGTCATCGACCGAAGCTACCAGGCCAACCTCCAGGCGGCCCGCGACGGGGCCGCCAAGGCCGTGGCCGGGCTTCAGGACGAGGTCAGACAGGCGGCCAACAGGATGCGCCTGGAGGCCCTGAAAGGCAGCCGGCAGGCCCTCTACTGGTCGGGTGGGGTGTTTGCCGTGGCGGGCGGCCTGGTCGCCCTGGGTGCCCTCCTGGGCGTTCTGGGGCACTTCTGGCTGCAGGGACGGGCCGACGCCCGCGCCTTCGGGGAGCATCCGGGGATCTTCTGCGAAGGCGCGGGCGGAACCGTGGTGACGGGCGACGATGGCAGCTCCTACTGCGGCTTCTGGATCACCCACCCATCACAACTGCGGAAATGACCTGGATCAGCGGGCGACCACTTCCGCAGCGTCCTGGCTGAACTGGTCGATCCTGATCTGACGGTCGGGGAAGCGTGCCACGATCTCCAGCTCGCCCCCCATCGCCTGAATGAAGCGGCGCAGCGTCCCGATGTACATGTCGGTGCGCTTCTCCATCTTGGCGACGGACGCCTGGTTGATGTGGAGGATCGCCGCCAGCTCCTCCTGAGACAGCTTCATGGCGCGGCGCACCTCGGCCAAGGCCATTTCGCTCTCAAGCGCCTCGGACTTGGCCCGGGCGCGGTCCTGCGCCTCCGGCGACATCCGGTTGCGAAGCGTCGAAAAAGAACTGCGTCCGGTCATTTCCTGATCAATCCTTCTGCCGTGAGGGCTTCGATGTGCTGATCGTAGAGATCATCGGCCACCGGGATCATCTCTTCGTAGAACCTGTCGTTCCCCGTCTTGTCGCCGCCGATCAGCAGGATCGCCGTGCGCCGGGGATCGAAGGCATAGAAAACCCGAAACGGGTTCCCGTGGCTCTGCACCCGAAGCTCGCGCATGTGGTCGTGCCGGCTGCCGTTGATCCCGCTGGAGTGCGGATAGGGCAGATTGGGACCACGGGCCTCAAGGCGCTGCACATAGGCATCCACGTCCTCCTGTTCGGTCTCCGTGAGCATGACCCACCAAGCTCCGAACTCGTCTGTGTATTCGATTTCCCAAGCCATCAGGGCATATTATTCCTCCAAGGGCATATTTCAAGGCATCACGGTCTCTCGGCCCTCCCCCCGCACCCCCCCTCGAACCGCTGGCGGGGCC
>ERZ501053.94-NODE-94-length-16088-cov-43.048151_pt1 | contig 16088 bp, 13 predicted proteins | sample MGYA00510862_ERZ501053 | MGnify/ENA primary metagenome ERZ501053 (study PRJEB25958, sample SAMN03398521) | human skin metagenome | study: EMG produced TPA metagenomics assembly of the Human Skin Microbiome Metagenome (human skin metagenome) data set. | reverse complement strand
GCTCCCAGGTGCGGCCGAGTCGATACCCATAGTAGCCATAGGATCTTCGTTTGTCTCGTCCTCAAGGGAATCTGCGACAGAGGCCTGGCTTCGGAAGCCATCAAGGCTGTCGAGATCAGTCTCTTTCTGCTTGAGGCTTTGCGTAATAAGGTCGCTCTGAGTCATGGAGAGCGACCTCGCGTCCAACGAAAGCGTGCCCCACATTCCCTCACGAAGTAGGTCAACCGAAGCCATCGAGCCACGGAAAGGAGCGCGAACTGGGTCCATCGCAAGCGAGTCATTCACAGAGTTTGCCTCCGAAGCTGCACGTTCAAACCGAGACATAACCCTGCGCTCGACAGGTGGCGGGCCAAATCGAACCATCGATGGCTGCAAGTTCGACAGGGCACCCTCGACAAGCAGATTCCGGTCTTTGAAATGAACGAGTAGGTGGTACCAGAGAGGATTCTTGCATAAGATGCGTGGGTTTCCAATCAAAATCAGACCGAATCGAGCACGTGTGAGCGCCACATTCAGGCGACGGGGATCGCTCAAGAATCCTATGCCCAAGCTGCTGTTGCTTCGGACGCAACTGACGATGATATAGTCCTTTTCACGGCCCTGGAACGCATCGACGCTTGCCACTTCTACATTGCGGTATGCGTCTTTCATCATGCTGCCGTGCAGCTGCATATAGTTGATGACAAAGTTTCTTTGACCTTCATAGGGTGTAACCACACCAATATGTTCGGCAGCAACGCCTGCTTTTAGCAGTGTAGTAACGAGCTTCTCTACGCTCGATGCTTCGGTCCGGTTCAAATACGACGTTCCACTGGCGGAGATTTCTTCCTGTCCCAGGTTTTGATAGAACATCATAGGCATGTTAGGCACTGGCCAAGGGATTGCAACATTTCTTCGCAACCGCTCATGCGCACTTACGCCGTTCTGCAACATGCCGTCGTAAAACATGTTGCTTGGGAACTCCGACAATGCTGGATGCATACGGTATTGCACTTCAAGACGCCGTGGCTTCACACCAAGAAGAACCAGCCGTTCGAATAAGCTCAAGTTCATACCAGCATCAGCCACTTTGCGGTTCAGCACGACAGGACCTAGCTGCTTATGATCACCAACGAGTACAAGCTGACGGCAACCACGAACAATTGGGATTAGACACTCTGGCTCGACTGCCTGAGTCGCTTCGTCAATGAGCACAGTCTGGAACTCGTATGAATGGAGCCGTCTGTCTGCTGAGCTCGAGCACGTCGTGCAAATAACATCTGCAGCATCGAGAATCTCCCGCTCGCGCTGGAACACTTGACTCCTGTATCTGCGCTCTTCCATTGTGCTGAGCTCTCCATTGTTCCGCTTTTGTTCGATCAAATGCGACAATTCTGTGTTTTCTTCCACCTGCGCTACCTGCTCATGTAGAGCCAGGAAACGAACTTGACTACTGATGGTTTCGCGCATGCGTGAGACGAGACGTACGACTTTGAGACCTGTGCGATGAAGCTTTTCTGTGAGCTGATCAACAGCCACATTCGAAGGAGCACACACCAGAATCTTGCCCCGCTTCATCTGCACGAGGTGATAGATCAAAGAAGCACTCGTTACAGTCTTGCCTGTACCAGGAGGACCTTGGATCAAACTCAAGGGGGACGTGAGTACCGTTTTTAGCGCAGTGAGTTGACTGTAATTAAGCTCCGGCAAGCCAGAGACATGAAGTCGCCGAGGCATTTGCACCTGTAGTGGAATGGCTTTGCTTGGAATTCCCAGCAGGACTTTTTGGAGGTACGTCGACATACAAGGACGACCGCGTGAAAATCGAGAGAGCGCATTTTTCATGCGCGAATAAGTGATGCCAATCCATACAAACTCGAGCATGTAGTTTGTCGTGCACTCGAGTGGCGGCGATAGATGCTTTGGCACTTCGCAAGCCACTTCCATCGACGATGTGGGTGAGAAGCGAACCACTGTCACCGTTGATTCCCACGCAGGTGCCATGCTACCTGTGTAACGAAGCAGCAACTCATCGCCCATACTTAAGCGAATTTCACCACTTTCAAGCTGCGGAAGACGCAACCAAACTAGCAACATGTTTTTAGTCTCTTCCCACCGCACGGTAATGTCATGCTGAGCGAGATTTTCTTTGATCTTTTTGTCGTATGCTTCCTCGACAGAAAGCAAAACTCGGAATATTTCATAGTATTGTGCAAGTGAGTCGTATTTTATCATGGTCTCAGGAAGTTTCCGTTCCTGTTCCGGATTCTCGACGTCCCGGAGTGTCGCGAGCTCATTTTCGCGCCAGAGATCCTCGAGTTTGCGGATCTGGTCTGATGTAATCTGGCGCGCACTCTTTTGCTGCTTCAAAGACGGAATCTTGACAAACCACGACAAAAATGCGCGATTCTCAATGAGTGGCGACCACTGTGATGCGTCCCAGTCCATATCCTTCGTATTGGCCGCAAAATTGCAAGGCGTACGACAAAGCAGCATGACAACAGCTTCACCCTTCGCTGGCAAAAATCCAAGAACAAATGGATTTTTTGAACCACATGTATAGCATTCCGGCACTGTATCACCTAGTGGTGACATAGGATGCAGCATGACGGCCTTGTGTCGCGCACGAACGAGGTGCGTCACAATATGAGATGACGTCGTTTTCCCACTCCCGTTGCAGAACCTGAAGTATTAGAAGAATACATAAGATCGCGAACAAATACACACCATTTATTACACACTGTACACTTGATCACGCAGTCCACATCGGCGAGCCCGCAGTAGGCACAAGCGTGCTCTGGAAGAATTTCCTCAGGCTCCGTCGGCGCTTCCTTGTCCTCTTCACGTTCTTCTTGATCGTATTCATATAATGGCTCTTGTTCTTGTGGGTGGACCAAATCGTTTTCATCATCTTTATGCTCAACTTTAGCCTTTGTCTTGTTCTTTGGCTTGTTCTTTTTCCCTTTCATGTTACCCTTTTCGGTGTTTCCAGCGTCTGGCTCATTTTGTATTTGCAGATTCCTTACATCTTCTGTTAGCTTTTGCACAGATGGATGGCCAGACTTAGAAGAGCCTCGAGCCATCCTTGCAATGAGTAAAGGGTGCGGCGAATGTGGTTGTGTAAATCGGAAGTGAGAATCTCGATTTGCGAGCAGAAACTGAACGAGTTTGCACACGAATTCTTTGCTCAAGTCGCCACACTCGGCCACAGCCCACAGGGTGTGGGCTGCTCGCAGTGTCTACGCCAATTTATCTTCCTGCATCACGTGTGTGGAGAAACGATTTAAGCATTCAATGCTGAACTCGTCCCCATCAGCCATTGCTGTCTCTTTATGGGCGAGGACGTCCATGTGGCACGGCTGCGTCAGATGCAAGATGTGCCGCATATTCCGCATATGAACACATCGATTCCTGGTCCTGACTATGTGTTGCCGGAGGTGACAGAAGAAGAGGAACAAGCGCTTGAAGAGGACCCCGTTCTCCACGCGCATGATGAGGATGAACTCGCTTGGCTTCGTCGTCTACCTTGGTGGCATAAGCCTCGGCCACTTTGGCTTCTTCCTGTTTTATTTTTATTTGCATTATCTGCCGGTATGATGCTTGCATCTCGCCTCGAGCTCTTTCTCGCTTTAATATGCAAGGCGATGCACGTCGATGACATAGAACTGCACGAGTCATCGTCTCTCTCGCTCGCATCCTTGCCATCCTTCATTCACCCTGTACATGCTCCATCTGCCGTCTGCCGCAGGTCAGTTCAAGCGCAGAGTCGCCTGTCGATTATCCAGCTAGAGCTCGTCGTGATTGTTGGTGTCTTTTCAATGCTGACGACGAGCTTTTGGTCTCAGCTATCTGATCGCAAAGGACGAACGCGCGTACTTGCCATTGCACTCTCTGGATCCTTATGCAATGATGCTGTGTCATTGTGTGTATCGCTTGTGTCTTTGTCCAACATTCCATTGGGATGGTGGATCCTCGTTTGGGGCAGCGTAATGGAGGGCGTACTTGGTGCGTCTGGCACCGTTACGGCAATGGCACAATCATATCTCACTGATGTTACATCTAGCGGTACTCGATCGCGTTTGTATGCACTGATGACAGGGGTGCTTTTTGCTGGTGTCGCTATCGGCCCGACCATCGGCGGCTTTGTCACCAAGTATACGGGTAGTTTGAGTCTGACGATTCTCCTCGCAAGCCTTGTCCGACTTTCCATTTTTGCCATTTCTCCTATGATACCCGAAAGCTTGAGCCCAGCGGTGCGAGAAAATGCTACCCAAGAGCATGATTCAATGCTTCGTTTCGAGCGAGATCGCCACGGTCAAATGGTTGCCTTTTGGGCGGGGGTGAAAAAAGCCATCATGACTCCTCTAGAAAGTCTCAGCTTCTTGCTACCGCGGCGTAAATCAAGCTATGCTCTTGTGCCGAACGAGTCGTTCCCTACGCTTTCTTCTACCGAGCAGCGTGTGACATCGAGCGAGTGGGACACGAATCTGCTTCTTCTCTCTGCGGCATATGCGGTAGAAATGACATGCATTGCAATTGTGCCGGTCAAAATTCAGTATGTCCAACTCGTATTCGGCTGGAGCTCTAGCGCTGTCGGATTGTTCGTCAGCTTTGCAGCTGTCTCGCGCATGCTCACACTTACAGTCTTGGTACCTCTTTTGGTCAAGCTCCTTCACCGTATGCCGAAGTCTATTGTGCTGCCTCAAGATGCCGCTTTTGTGTCGGCATCTGATGCCTATGAGGTCTTGGACGAGCATGGTCGCCTCCTGTATGCGTCCCCGCCTGCTTTATGGACACAGGCTGAGCAGCAGCTGGAAAAGCGATGGATGGCACGAGCCAAGCAGCTTCAGCTCATTCACGACAGCCACATGGACATGTATATTGCTGTGGTCTCTGCGTTTATAACAGTGATTGCCTCGATCATCATGGCGCACTCGCGGACATCTGGTCTGTTCATGTTTGGGACATTCGCCGTATCACTGGGTGCAGGAATAGGATCGGCTGTGAGCTCCTTAGGGATGGCTGTGATACCGCGTGCGGACGGTGCGGGTCGTTTGTTTGGTGCATGGGCTATTCTCAGTACTTTGTCTAGCGCGATTGTCGGCCCTTTTATGTTCTCTATGGTGTTCAGTCGCAGTGCTTCAACTACACCCTCGTTGGTGTTTTATTTAGTTGGTGCGCTTCAGCTCTTGACGCTATCTCTCCTGTACTTTGTGCGTCTTAGCTCGAGTGATACGCTTGAAGGGCTTGCACCACGACCGCATGCTCCATTGCGTAGAAATAGACTATAATATATCAGCAACTTCTCCTGCCTCACTCCCTCAACCTTCTGTTCATCAAAAGTGAGCTACTATCACTGTCATCAGTCATGGAGTTGCTTCAGAATGATGTTTCAACGGTGTCGTGGCCCTTTGCGCCTCAACTGTCCTTCCTAACCCCACCCCCACCCGCACCCACCGCAAGCCCTGCCCTCCTTGGCCACATGGCCCCCAGGATGAACATCGCACATACCTTGCGGGTGTGTGTATCACGTGATACGCGTGCGTGATGGACCTGTGCTGTGGAGAGTTACGAAGTCCGTCGCGCGGGCGTTTGGCTGACTTGAGCCTCCTGGCCCCGAGTTGCGGAGGCAGTGAGGCTGACTTGGGCGACTGGGGTCTTGTCTGGCGCGCCGGGCGAAGTGGCAAGCAAAAAAAAGACAACCAAGGTGACGGATATTACCGAGCAACCAGAAAAAAAGAGCGCTCAGACAACACTGTCGACGATAAACCTTGCCATCTAGACGCGGTCATGTCGTCGTTTTTTCAAACGCAGCAGCAGGTTGCTGCTTTGGACCCACGCCTCGGTAGTCTGATGGCAAGTGCGGGTCTGTACAATCTGCGCGCATTGATCAAGGGTGTAAGAGCGTGCAAGACACTGGCTGATGAGCGAGCGCTCTTACAGAAGGAGTCTGCTGCAATACGTACATCATTCAAGGACGACGATGCGTATATGCGATACAATAACCTATCGAAATTGTTGTATATTCATATGCTTGGTTACCCGGCGCATTTTGGGCAGATGGAATGTCTCAAGCTCGTGGCATCGCCACGCTTTGCGGACAAGCGTCTTGGATATCTGGGTATAATGGTATTACTGGATGAGAATGCACAAGTGCTAATGCTCGTAACGAATGGGCTAAAAAAGTACGTGTCATTGCATGTGCATTTGTGCATGTTACCGCGTTGGGCCAAGAAAACTAACCACGCCTCACGGGCTTTAGCGATATGAACCACTCGAATATGTACATTGTGGGTCTTGCGCTGTGCACGTTTGCGAACATTGCGTCGGAGGAGATGTCACGCGATTTGTGCAATGAGATCGAAAAGCTCATGTCAAGTGCAAACTCATACATCAGGAAAAAGGCTGTACTGTGTGCCAAGCGCATCATCCGAAAGGTGCCCGATCTTGTCGACCACTTTCGACACCGGACATTGCAACTGTTGAGTGACAAGAGCCATGGCGTCTTGCTCTGTACCATCAGTCTTGCGATCCAGATCTGCGAGACGGATCCATCCTCTGTGGCACTGTTCCGCCGAGCGACGTCGTCTCTCGTTGCCATGCTGCGCAATTTGCTGTCGACAAGCTTTTCGCCGGAGCATGACGTTGCGGGTGTGACGGATCCGTTTTTGCAGGCCAAGATCTTGCGCTTTATGCGTGTGCTAGGCCGCGACAGTGCCGAAGTATCGGACATGATCAATGACATCCTCGCACAGGTCGCGACGAACACAGATGGAAGCAAGATCGTAGGCAACAGCATTCTTTACGAGTGCGTATTGACGATTCTGGACATCAAGGCTGATTCTGGTCTACGTGTGATGGCAATCAATATTCTCGGCAAGTTCCTTGGAAATCACGACAACAACATCCGCTACGTCGCCCTCAATACGCTCATTAAGGTCGTTTCGATCGATACCAACGCCGTGCAGAGACATCGAGCGACTATTCTTGCGTGCTTGCGTGACGTTGACATCTCAATTCGCCGGCGTGCATTAGAACTTGCGTACACACTCATCAATGAAAATACCGTACTGTCCGTCATGCATGAGCTCCTGCAATTCCTCGAGGTGGCTGACACCGAGTTCAAGCTTGGTCTCACCACGCGTATTGGCATGGCAGCTGAGCGGTTCGCACCCAATGTCCGCTGGCACGTGGACACCATGCTCCACGTCCTGCGTGTCGCTGGTCAATATGTGCGTGAGGAAGTGCTGGCTTCGTTTCTTCGTCTTGTGTGCCATACGCCCGAGCTGCATGCGTATGCCGTGGAGCAGCTGTATGTGGCTCTCCACTCAGACATGTCGCAGCTGTACCAGACACTTGCAGCTGTGTGGGTGATTGGCGAGTACGGCGATCTGCTCTTTGAGCGTGGAAGTGTCGAGATCGACGGTTCCGTCTACAAACTAGATCCGAAGTCCGTGATTGATGTTTTGGCAATGCTCCTGGACTCCGTGTACGCCACAGAGCCGGTGCGTGAGTACACTCTGACGGCTCTGCCCAAGCTGTACACGCGCATGCAAGATGTAACGCAGCAGAAACGCATTCAATCGATCCTCGCACAGTATGACGAGAGCATCGATCTGGAGACGCAGAAGCGTGCACTTGAGTATGGTGCATTGCTGAAGCGTGCTTCCATTCGAGATGCCGTCATGGAGGTCATGCCGCTTCCACTGCAGCGCCCGCTGACGACCGGCTCAGCGAGTGAGGCCCAGTCATCCTTGGGTGCTGCCGCTGCGGCTTCGTCAGCTGCTACGTCGGATTCCTTGCTCCTAGACACGGATGCCGGCGCTTCTAGCACGGGTGGTGCATCGACAACGCCGGCACCCAAGCAAAATGCACATGATCTGTTGGCTGATATATTCGGTTCAGGAAACGAGTCGGCGTCGGAAAATACGTCGTCGGCTTCGTCAACAGCAAGCACAGTAACAAAAAAGCCGTCGTCTGCGCAACAAGATATTTTGGGTCTGTTCGATTCTCCCGCAGCCTCAGAGCATACTACTGCTTCAGACGTCGCACAGACGACGTCGGCGTTTGGGGAGATGGATCTGCTCGGTAGCAGTGGAGACGACACGTCGTCAATGTCCAAGGCACCAACGCCACTACCTGAAGATCCACCGGTATACTCGAAGAACGGGCTGAATCTTGCCTTGGTCGTCACCAGACAAGAGGGCAAGGATGTCTTGGTCCAAGCACGCTTCTTGTGCACGAGTGGCGCAGTCGAGAGCATCATGTTGCAGGCTGCTGTGCCAAAGACACAGCATCTTCAGATGCATGCACTATCGAAGTCAACGCTGTATGCGGGCGAGCAGGCTATGCAAGACATGGACATTGCAGGTGTCATGAGTGGGAAGGTGCGACTGCGAATTCGATTGATCTATCGAGTGCGTGGTGAAGAAGTGCGTGACCAGTTGGACTGGACGCAACCGTAGTTCATGATGTGCTTGGCATAGCACTATGTACGAGTGCGTTAGCTCGAGTCCCGTCAGGCATAGTGCACGTACCTAATGATGTGGATGATATACTGGCGCTCGTCAATGAATGATTCGTCTGCGAGAAAAAAAAATATGCGAAAGAATGAGTACAACAGAGAGAGAAGGCAGCGCCAATGAGAATGCAAGCACGTGTGTGAGTATGGCTGTAATGGGGGGTAAAGGGGGGTGGGCCATGGCTAGCATACCTGTGCGATCGGGAAGAAATCCTTGCAGAAACGTGAGTAAGCGGGACCGGTTGCGGCGGAGGATCGATTCGACAGCCGGCGTTTTTTTGGGATTTGCGACAAAAACTTTGAACACATGGAACGCTTCCAGCTGAATATGCTTGCTGCGGTCACGCAGCGCATTCATGATCCTCTTCAGATTCTCCTCATCTGACACGTAACGGATCATTGTTGCATAGTGCGCACGGTCGACAAGCAGCTCGCCTAAGAGCTTAAGCGATTGCCGTCGTGTCACATAGTTTTGTGAATCCAAGAGTTGGGTGTACATATGAAAGAAGCGGTCGTAGTGCATGTTCAGGAATTCAGCAGCGATGCTCCGGTGACATAGAAGTGCATCGCGCAAGTTCTTGAAGGCATCACAAGATATGCTGAAGGACGTCGTTTCGATGTACTGGGGAAATCTGTACAGGTCGTCCGAGTACAAGAACAGCTTCGCTAAAAGCTCGTACTGTAGCATTTCGTGCAAAATAATGCCCGTGTTGAGTGCGATGTCAGGCACATCGTAACCACGAATGGCCATGCGCAAGATCGCTGGATGGGTCCATACATACTCGACAGTCGGTCTCCTCGATCCAATGCTCCGCTGCAAGAGAGCCACGAAAATTTGAACAATGTCTTTGCGCGCTTCGAATTCCAAACGAGGCATGACAGTCAACAGACATTCCATCATGTGTAGCTGGTATGCTTCTTGTGCGAATTGTGCTACTTGTTCAGGCACAGGTTCACTCTCGCCCTCTCCGTACAAGACGAGTTTGGCCTGCTGCAGCTGCGAAGAGAGCTCATCGTAGATCTGTGCAAATGTCAGCCGTTTGTGGTTTCAGAATTCAGCAGATAGAGCAGCCTATCTGCCGAGACTTGGATGCAAGCATACCTTGCGTCGACTATCGCTGCTGGCCGAAACATCCATCAAGTGCCACAACGCGTCGGGCATCAAACACACGCCCATTCGATTGCACGTATCACACAGCGCACGCACGAGTTCTGCGGGCGTGCGCTGCTGCCTACCTTTCATGAGGAAGTTCATCGGGACGTCGCGCCCCAAGGGCTAAGTGCTTGGGAAGGCAACAACACACAACGATGGGCGTTCGCGTTGTGAGCTGATGTTCCTTCCTTCATGCATTGTTCGAGAGCCATGGACGTTCCTCCACAAACCGCACGTGGCTCGGACGTGCCACTTTGACTTGGTGCTCGTGTGCAATAAGAGGCTGAGAGTCAGATAGGCGAGAGAGCGAGAGCGTGGGATCCAACATCTTGAAGGAGGTTAGCTGCCTGGGTGGCTTTGGGCGCGCGTGCATTGTTTCTCAGTTGCCTGTGGAAGTAGATCTTTCTCGAAGCTTGTGAGGCTTGTGCAAATCGTCTCTGTGGCCTTCTTCCTCTGGCATGCCGCGCTTGAGCATAGCATGCGTCGCTGTGTTTACAGCTGGTGTTGTGTTCCGTATCTTTGCGTCGTGGATGAGCAGCTGGGGCGAGTTGCTCGTGGACCGAGTGGAACTGGCCACCGTTATGGACCGACTTGATTTGCTTCGTGAGCTGCAGACACTTCGGCACTCTGTGCGCGCGAATCCGCGTGACGTGTGGGCGTCTTTGAGTGTGCACCATTCACCATTGCTCCTGCTTCTTCCGCAAGCCTGGCTAATGGATCCAGTCCGGTCTGCAACTCTCTGGATCTTGTTGGATGTGGTTACAGCCGCATGTCTCGCACGCATTGCAAGTGTACTTCGATCGCGCATAAAGGACAAGTCAATTCTGAGCGTCTCGCTCACACCGACCCTCGTTGCTGCAAGGTAATGTGCACCAGCCCCATACAAGCGGCTTGAATCGATTCGTCGGGACTAACTCTCGTCTAGCTTCCTCATGAACCCATACGCAGTGGCATCCTGTGCTGCCAAGTCCATGAGTCAGCTTCGGGCCTGTTTGACCGTCCTAAGCTTACTGGGGGCTGTCCAAGGCCGTGTATGGACGCTATCTCTTACGCATGCTCTGAACAGTGTGCTGTTCATGACGCCGCTGATACTGACGCCTGTGCTAGCGTTACTTGGCTCAGATACCTATGCGGCCTTTGGCGCTTGGCGCTCTTCGTTTGGCATGCGACGAGTTGACGCTTGGTGGCAGTTTCTACGTGTATTTGTACGGCGCACTGTGGGAGCCGCGTGCATTTTTTTGCTTATGTCGTATCATCTCTCCGGCGATGCTAGCGGCACTTTCCTACGCAGCGTGTATGGAAGCCGGATTTTTGGCGATAATCTTGCACCGACGGTTGGCTTGTACTGGTACTTTTTCGTCGAGATGTTCTCACACTTCTTCGACTTTTTCCTCATGGTCGTCCAAATCTACATGTGGATGTTCATGGTGCCCGTGACGCTGAAGTATCGGAGTGATCTAATCTTTGCAGCAACAGTTCTTCTCGGCATCGTGAGCATTTTCCAGGCATATGCATGCTTGGGCGACACAGCCGTGTTTCTCGCCGTCTGGAGTCTCTCATACGGTCGCCTTGCTGACTACCTTCGATACCCCATGGTCTCGTTCATGCTCTTTGCATACTCGACCCTCTTTTTCCCTGCCTTTTACTACCTGTGGACATACACTGGATCAGCAAATGCCAATTTTTACTATGCAATCAACCTCGTACATGCATTGGGTATCGCGAGTGTTGTTCTCGACGGCGCCTGGGCCTGGGGTCGCGAGCACTGGGAATATACACGCCGCTCAGAGGTGCCGTCGTCGTCAACGTCGGATTCTACGAGCAAGCACGCTCATGAGCAGCAGCTACATGGGTCCACGACTCAGCGGCTCGTTCTGCTGCGATAGGGACCGTAGCGTCGCATACCAAGGATGCATTGATGGTATCCAGGTGTCGGGCGTCGGCGCACATCGATGTGTACGTACCCAAGTCTCTAGGGCTGTACTTGTGTCCAGCACGTGTTGATCTAGCGTGCGTCTTTCACGGCGGCATAGAAGTGCCGATGGATCTGACGCTCGGAGCTCTAACGTCTGTTTTGCATGGTGCGAGGACGTCTCTAGGAGCTCAAGTAGTGGCTCGATCCATTGGCTTTCTGAAAGCGTATCGGAATGCCAGCGAGCATAAGATGCCCAGAACAAGTTCAAGTCAAATGGTTCAGAAGACGTCACCAGATGAAGGCGGGCTTGGGAGCACCATGCAGGGCGTCTCAGCCACTTGAGTCGGCGCGAGAATGCGGCTTGCGCACGCGACAAATCCGGGCCAAATGTGCGGGCATACAGTATGGCATGTGCATAGCACAAGTCCCGCTGTGCTCGGGCTGAGTGTGCGTAGCACTGCCATGTGCTGCCGGGGCTGGCACTGCCTTTCCACTCGTTGTGAACCGCCCCGAGCGCAGAAGCCTCCTCAAATAGATGTGCCAGGACCCAGTACATGCAGGCTCGTTCCCTCACATCATATAGTTCGAGATCAAAGCCACTCCCGATCACTTGTTCCATGTGTACGAGGAGCATGTACTGGACAGGTGCAACCAGTGCGTCAGGAGGAACGGCGGGAAGCACAGCACACACACGTGGGTTCAGCGATGTGGCACTATCAAGTAGACTCATCCACACTGTGTATGCTTTGCCAAATGACCGTTTCTGACGTGAACGGTTCTGTACAAATATCGCAAGAGATTGGGCCACGCAAGAAGCGAGGCGCCCAAGGAAGCTGCCCAGCATCGACGACACTGTGCCCAACCCTGCAGAAGCACCGACGCTCGACAGCGACGACGATGATGAGGGTGCCTGATGCCATTCAAGACGAACCTGGAGATCCTGGACAGAGATAGGATGCCATGCCTCAATGAGACACGCAGCGAGGTGTTCGAGGTCGCGTGTACCCCCCATAGCCGTCGATCCATTCGCTAGAAGGGTAGGTATAAGCGAGCGAATCAATGGCTCAGGCGCGCCGTGGTCCTGCTGAAAGGACAAACTCATACACACAAGCAGCGACTGCCATGCTAGCACGTCATCCGATGCAAGAAGACGCAGGGGAATCGACATGTGCTTGGTCATGAGATTGTGCCAACCTGCACACACGTGCGCGACATCTGGCAATGCCACAGGCCTTAGAGGAAAATGGGAAGACAAGGCACGGCTGAGCGTCACATCAAAGTATGAATGCAGGTGGCGCGGTGCAGTCCGCATAGCGGTGTCTAAAATCGGGCACTGGGATTGCGCAATCGCATGCCATATTCGTAAGCACTCATCCAAGTGCATGCTGGCATCGAGACCGCTCGGTTCATCCGACGTCAATGATTCCACACACAAGAGCCAGTGCTGGCGAAAGAGGAGACGAAGACTAATGCACTCGGCAGCCGTTGGCTCCCCGACATGCGAGTACACACGTCGCACGCATTCATCAGCCTCACTGAGCTGAGCTGCGATGGTGCGAGGTTCGACCGCATCAGGAAAAGGGGTTCCGCCTGTCTCGCTGCAGTAGTCCTCCTGGTCCAGCACGTGGTGCCGGGCTAGCTCGTACCACTGAAGTGCGCAGGTCTTGACGACGGCTAACACGTACGCAGACAAAACGGAGTGGCTCCAGTGAACATAAGCTGAAGTGCCCGCCAATACGTGTTTGTGAAAAAACGTACATGTATACACCGTCTGCACGAGACTTGTGCCACGCAACCACTCAAGTTCACAGGCCAAGAGACGGTCCATGACCCAGCATACATCGCGCCACGTAAGCTCTGCGAAGTGCGATGCACCGCCTGCATCTGTAGGAAGTGGCTCAATACGCTCCTTTTCAGGAATCATCTCTTGCGGGTACGCCATCCCAGCGTCCATAACTGGGTCCATGACCTCCATGGCATTCATCAACGTCGCGAGTGAGTATTCATCGACATGGACGAATGAACCAGGTCCGAGTGCTTGTGTGTAGGCGTGAGCAAGCGAGCGAGCGAGCGAGCGAACGCAGCTTCATGACATACCTTGGCATGAAAGCCAAAAGGCTTGCGTCTGATCGGTCCAGCCGTCAGGCAACGCCGCTCTTCCTCCCTGCATGAGGCACTGCGTCGTCCCACTGTGCACTCTGTCAACCCCGTCTGGGGGGGAGGTGGGAAAGCTGCCTTGTCTTGTGCGGCCGGTGCCAAATCACCACGCCCGGATCTCGAGAATTCATGCGTGTCATTATGCGTCAATGAAAACGAGACCACGTGGACAGCCCAAGTCGATCGATGAGTGGACCCGATCGGACGCTGTGGCGGCTCCCACACTAAGCACGCTTGAGCTGTGTGCTTAGCAAGTAAAGTACACACGCCACCTTGGCTCTACTTTCGTGTGCCTGCTCCGCTTTATGGCCACCGACGCGTCAGTTTCGATGGATCGCAGCAAGAGTGGTCCTATGGCACCGCCATCTGCACGGTCTGCGAAGCACGTTGACAACGAAATTCATGAGCTTGCTTCGCCTAGTACCATCACAAACAAGGGCGGACGAAGACCATATGCACCCCAATGGCGTGTGTCACCACCTGGGTGTGTGACCAAGCCTCTCAGCCAAAAGGACATGCATGCATGGAAACTTGGTACTCACAATCCTTTGCGCCTAGAGCAAGAAGATGCGAGGACGAATCAGCATGTACCGTGCCGACGGCCAAGGCATTCGGACAGTCGCACATCAGACGAAGCAGCGGGCGTTGCGACTCACTATAACAAGCGGCAAGATGTCGGGCTGAAAGCAAGAGAGCTCTCACCGATCATTGCTTTGAAACGATTCAACAACTGGATCAAGTCGTCGATCATTTCACTACACACACCACGAGTAAAGGCTGGACCAGGGCGTCAAGGAATTCGCGTGTTGGACTTGGGCTGCGGGAAAGGCGGCGACTTGCGCAAGTGGTCACAGCACCGCATATCCGACATGGTCATGATTGACATTGCGGAAGTGTCGGTCCAACAGGCATCCATGCGATACAAAGAAGGGCGATACGCATGGCCTGCTCACTTTTATACGTGCGATGCATTCCGCACACCGCTTGATCAGGTCGTGCCTGCCGGCGTGCTAAGCCCCATGTTCGACGTGGTATCGATGCAGTTCTGCCTGCATTACGGCTGGGACTCCGAGGCCAGTGCACGAACGATGTTGTCGAACGTGGCGCGATGGTTACGGCCTGGCGGCAGCTTCATTGGAACCATACCCGATGACGATACCCTTTTTGGCCGTTTGCACGCGCTGGAAGACCCAGCCGCGCTCAAGTTCGGGAACGAGAACTACAGTGTAGAGTTTGACGAAAGGCTTGAACCAGGGGCAAAGCCGTTTGGCAACAAGTACTATTTCTGGCTCAACGACGCGGTGGATAATGTGCCGGAATACGTGGTGGATTGGGCCACCCTTGAAACGTGCGTTTGGCAGCGAAAAAATAAAGTACAGGCAACTAACATGGATGCTTAGGATTGCTAAAGAGGTAGGATTACACCTCGTGTACAAGGCTCGATTCGATCAGATTCTTAGTGACGGCTACCAGACACGATCACTGCGCGAGTTGCTGAACCGCATGAACGTCCTGGACCCGAATATGGCCGCTGCCGGCTATGTTGCTCCTGCTATGCCGACGAGTCTGTGGGATGTTTGCAGTATGTATGAACGAGCGTCTGTGGTGCAATGAACTGACCAAGTTCGACAGCGCTGTATGTTGGGTTTGCCTTTGAAAAGATCGTTGATGATGCCAACATGCCTGTGGAGGTGGAAGAGCGCAGCACATCTGGGCCAGAGGAGTTCGGTGAATTGCAGAACGAGCATGATGGCAAAGACGAGCACGAACTCTGAAGAGATTGTGCCAGCAACAGCGCTGTCCTCATGAAGAACTCCACCAACTGCACATAAACCGGATACCGAACACGGCTTCGCCATTCTCAGTCTTCATCCAATGATATCCATGCATCGCTCGCACAAAGTGTCGGGGGTCTGGCTCTGATATTTCCAACACCGAGGACACTTGGCCTGTTGCGATGCTTCTACGCGCACATCCACTTGTAGATCAGGCACGCGGCAAGTACGATGCCACGCACTTGGCGCAGGCGCAGAACGTTGCCAGGCGACTTCCTCCGTATATACATCCACGTGAGCGACGTGCATTAGATCTGCAAGCTCTGATCTGTGCTTGTGCAGCAGAGCACCCAGTGAGTCCTCAAGTACATATAAGGCCACGACTGTCTCAGCAGGGCCTTTGACGAGGTGCTCATCTTTGCAACGCGTGACAAGTGCAAATACCTCGGAGCGGATTCGTAGGACCCGCTGCATGCGCTGTTCAAGCGCAGGATCACACCAGTGCTCTTCGATGGTGTGCCAGCCCAGCTGGAAGAAGGATGGCATGCACGCAGCTTGCTCTGGCGTCGGATCGGACGTAGCACCACC
>ERZ501053.89-NODE-89-length-16626-cov-46.663569_pt1 | contig 16626 bp, 16 predicted proteins | sample MGYA00510862_ERZ501053 | MGnify/ENA primary metagenome ERZ501053 (study PRJEB25958, sample SAMN03398521) | human skin metagenome | study: EMG produced TPA metagenomics assembly of the Human Skin Microbiome Metagenome (human skin metagenome) data set. | reverse complement strand
GTACGAGTTAAAGAATGAATATTGGCCAGACCCTAGAACGAACACATCAGAGCAACCCGCCAAATGTAAACCCAGAGCGCGGTCTTCTGAATAACGTTCATAAGCACATGACAGTGCATTTGTTCCTTGGGCAAATATTCGAGAGCAGTCTGGATCAGGATAAGCTGGATGAGTAAGTGCACTCTGCGATGCTGGCTCAAACTCATGTCCTTGGAAGTAAGGCGACTCCGTTTGAATCATGGCAAGCAATACATTTGATGCGTTTTTCAAGGAGTATTGATATAGTAAAGCGTGTTCACTGGCCGTTCCATACATCCAAGTTGGACCTTTTGATTCAATTAAAACACCGCGATCAGTCAGTACATTCAATTGTTCCGGTGCACCCTTATCGAGCTCGTGATCAGCGGTCCATATCCAAACGTTTTGAAAGTATCCACTTGCTTGCTTAGTTACATGTAAGCTTAAGAAAGCAGCTCGTGGCAATTCAGTTAATTTGGCATGTTTAGGACACTCTGTCAGTTCCTGTTCGCTTCCTCGGAATCCACCAATCCGTATATGTGCATCAAACATAGCCACAGATCCTTGTTGTCGTTCGTGGACATTCCATTCCATCACAATAGCTCCAGCTGCATTTCCACGTGTGCTAAATACCATGTCAGCCATCAAGAGTTCTCCACGCTCGCCAGCATAGCCAACACGAATCACGGGACATGGATTTTTTGCGTCTTGAAATTTTGGACCGGTACCAACAAATATGGGTTGGGCTTCACCAACCATTAATGTTCCTGTAGGAATGTGCAGCGTGTCGTGCAGAACATACACACCGTAGGGCACAAATATGACCTGACCAATAGCTTCATCCAACACAACCTGTATAGCCTTTGTATCATCGCTCACACCATCGCCTTTTGCCCCATACTTTTGAACGTTGACCAAATTGTGCCAAGTTTCATAAGAGGGTTTTTCTCGACCAAACCAATGCCCCTTCTTATTCGTTAGGCATTGAGGACGAACGGGAGGCGAAATATGGCCCATGTAAATCGGACCGTCTGGAGTATGACGCAACTGTAGCTCTGAGGGTGCTGACGGAAGTGAAGCAGGTGCTTTAAGCCAAAATTTGACTGTATCTTGAGTACATTTCGGTAGAAGAAGCGGACCGCTGGGTCCTTTTACTATGCTTTGGACATCTCGAATGTGCATATTGTCGAGAATCAAACGTCCAGTTCCTTCTTTTTCAAGCTGAACGACTACCGATGAGTCAGACACATCCCAATCAGATAATATCAAAGACCCCACTCCTTGTTTGTCCGGAAACATGCCGAGCAATTCCAATCCAATTTCGCAGTTATGAACGTGCACATCGATGAACGTCCATGCCCAATTCCAATGCATACATATAGCTGTCTTGCATTCAGAAAAATAAACATTTCGAACGGTAAATTGTTGGTTACCCATCCAAGCGCCGAACCTGCCTCCATGAAATGTTAGGTCCGACATGAATCCACCACTGGCATTCTCCATAAAGATCTGTATGTAAGACTTGGGCGGTCATACGCACGCCTTGCTGCTTCGTCATGGCTTCTAATCTCATTTCAAAATGAACATTGCTTAGTCCAGTAGCCTGGCTGACTTGATGATGTCTGTGTTAGTACGATAAACTTACATGCCAGTGCCTTGCTCAGTTGGCATGTCAGTAAGGTCGATGATCATATGCGAAACTGAGCGGAAAAAGTTGTTCTGTGGAATATACCAGTTTTTTCCACTCTCTTCATATGGATTCTCATCAATGACAGCGCTGTTGTCAGTGGATAGATACTTACATCCCCTGAAAGTGCGGGAGTGGCTTGATGCATGGTCGAGTGGATGCATTTCCCATCAAGTGAGTCAGGTAGTACGATACAATAGGTCTTGATACTCTGTACGTTCCCGCTTTGAATCAGCGCTACTCAACGTACGAGGAAAATATACCAAAGCCGGTGTAGTGGTGGTGCTGTCAGCTTGACTCCCACAACGATCTCCATAAGAAATCGCCATATTAATGGCGTTCGTGTCATCTGACACACCGTCACCCTTTGCTCCGAATTCACGAACATTTCGGTACACAACATATGTACAGGGTTGAAAAGGTGCCTTGGTGGTAGCCGTCTACAGTACGCACCTGCCCTGAAACTTTGACTCGCTCGAGCCAATCGACCATGATGGTAGTAGTGTGGAGGGCCGTCTTTCGTAGTCACATGGTAGTGCATGAGCCCGCGTGCCGACTAAACACACACACCTGTGGGATTATAGAGTGCAGTCAGATTTCTCTCCAGAAACACCGTCCGCCATGGCTACATGGAAAGTTAATGCCGGTCCACTCCTGCGCTACGATACAGTCGACAGTCAGGGTATCTACCATGCATTCGCTCTTATTGTAACGGAACATGTCAATGGAGTAACTCTTCCTGCGCCACCGATTCTGCAGTATGTTGCGACAGCCAATCAGCAGCCTACTGGCCCTCCAATGCAAACCAAGGGTCTGCAGTTATGGGTGTACAATGACGAGCAAAGGAAGTCGCATGTATTCTGGCGCTTCAAGTTCGAAATAAAAATGATGAGGGTTCCCCAGCAGATTGTGTACATTATTCCAGGTGCTAGCGATCTGCTTGACTTTCATGTGCCTGCATTTCACCAAAACTTCCGATGGTCAACGTATTCATGCAGTGGGTTTAGCTCAAGTGTGAATCAAGAAGAATTCGGTGGTTTCGATCCCATGTGGAATGACATGCTAACTGAACATGCTAACAATCCATTCCATGTAATGATCGGTGGTGGTGACCAGATCTACAATGACAAGATCACTGAGGAAAAAGTAGTGGGATCGAACATTGCGCCCATTGATCTAAATACCGAGCAAGAGGAAAGGCCCGTAGCGCCTGAGATTGCGATCGCAATCGACCGATTCTTCTTTAACAACTATGTTCAGGTGCGTCTTTCAGTTTTCTAACGTTTCAAAGTGTTTTGGCACTGGCGCAATGGCAAGGGCTATGGCGCGGATCCCCATGGTGAACATGCTTGATGATCATGACATTATAGACGGGTTTGGCACGTATCCTGAGAATTTGATGCGCTCGCCAGTATTTAACCTGATCGGATCGCGGGGCTACTTTTTCTATCTGCTTTTCCAGCAATTTATGCAAGATGAAGTGGATGGAATTATCAACGAAAACACAAAGAACCCTAATCCATCAGAAATCAAGTCACTTATAATCGGTGGTCCCGGCACTTACATTCCTTTCCCCACTCACTCGTTCCTGACCTGGCTTGGTCCTAAACAGGCAATGCTTCTTTTGGATTGCCGTGCACAGCGCACGCTGAATCAGGTTTGTGCACCTGAGACGTACGAGCGCGCGCAAGAAGCAATCGAAATGTTGCCAGACACTGTGCGGCACCTAATCATCCAACTTGGCGTACCCATCTCTTATCCTCGCATGGTGTTCCTTGAGAACATGCTTACGAACCGCTTCAACCCTGTCGTATCCATGGCTAAGATGTTCATGCCTGCATTTACCAACAACTTCAACGGACAAGTTGAGCTATTGGATGACCTCAACGACCATTGGTGTGCAGCCCATCATAAAAAGGAACGCAACCAACTCATCGAGCGCACCCAGGCTCTGGCTAAGACGCGAAAGATGAGAATTTCGTTTATCAGTGGTGATGTCCATGCTGCCGGTTGCGGTGTATTTTATTCAGAGCAACAGACGGAGCCTAGTCGTGACCCAAGGTACAGCTTGGCTGTTATAACCAGTGCGATTGTGAATGCACCCCCGCCCCCCGCTGTCATTAACATTGTCAACAAGCTTGCTACGAAGCACCATAAAAGCTTGGAATATGCCAATACGCGAGAGACCATGTTGCCTCTTTTTGAGCTTGATTTGGAGGATAAGAATACCAAGAACAAATAGTACGTGCATCGACATCATGCTGACCATATCAGTATCATTGGCGCACGCAATTGGTGTGCCGTGGACTATGATGAAAACACCAATGAACTCATCTTTACTTTGCATGTCGAAAAGGCTCCAGGACATGGACGTGCTAAGCTATACAGCATGAAGGCACCGCCGCCTCTTTTCTAATGTCTATGTACTAAAATCCGTGTTTTCATTTACTTGTTGATATTTGCCTTTCAAGACCCTTGCTTGTTTTTCTTCCATAAGGATTCCAAAGTGCATGTGCGTTTTACACGTTTGCGCGGGCTGTACTTTTGGTCATCTTGCCTCATTGACGTGCTGGCTTTGGTTTTAGGATCTTGTCCGAAGGCATGTTCGGTTTTTGGTCCCCTTACCTCTGGCAAAACATAATCACACGTAGAATTTGTATTTACTTTCGATTCGTGCGAATACCCCTTTGCATTCTGGAATGCAGCCATTACACTGTCTTTACGGGACCATAGTGGATAGATGTAACTTTTTTTGGAAGTTCCCACCGTCCCTACATCAGGCGGCACTTGGTAACACTCTAAAGGTCCATCAAATGGTTGCATAAGCTTCAACACATCTTGCTCATCAGAAAAACAACCTAACCACGATGCAAGCGCCTTGATATCTGGTAAAATGAGGGGCATACGATCGTGTAAGAAATCAAGTTGTTTATTATTTGCAGTGGTTACAATCGTAAAGGCACAGTCATGTTTGTTCTCGGTTGAGCTCCAAAATGCAGCCATAGGCATAAGTTGTCGCGATGATCCATCCAAAGCCTCCCTGCCTTTTCCCTCGTGACTCATACCAATAAAATGAGCTACGCGCTTGGGCCGTTGGACTGAAGGCTCTCTTACTTTTTGCCATTCAAAGAATCCTTGACAAAACACTACGCAACGTTGTCTAGTCACTAGACCCCTCCAAATAGATTGCGATTTCAATATAGTGTCATCACGAGCATTGATTAAAAGACGATTAGATCTGTCGGACAAGGAAGAACACGGAATTAACACGTCCGACTTAATGCCCCATTGCATGGTTTCCGTGAGCACAGACGATCTCTCTCCGCTTTCCATGCGAATCACAGGGAATCGCGCGCCAGGTGCAACATTATAACTAGGCTGATACTGAGGGATGGATGCGGGATTTAGTCGCGTAACGTTTGGAGGAAGAAGCTCGTCAATTGCCTCTGAAAGCTGGTCCCAGTTTAGTCCGCATGCGAACCTCCCACACATACGAACGCGAACAGGAGCCAGAACATTGATGGACACTAATAGTAGGGAGGTGGAGGATCGTGAACCGGGGGACGTGAAACATAGCACAAACTGAGGTGACCAAGGGACCACCCACTCTACATGATCAATATGGATCCGGCTGAACAATGAGAACATAACAATAAAAAAACAAGCAATATGATAGTGAGAGTTGGTACAAAATTTTTCAAGACGCATCAAATCACGCTACGCCCATGCTGTCATCAATAGCATGCAGCGGATGCTTGTGAACTTTGCGGCGAAGCAAATAGCGATTAATGAAGTAAGGAATTTGGCGGACTTGGTACGAGGCGAACTTGGTTGTTGGAATGTTGAACACAATGTCGAGTTCTTCCAGGGAAAGCGCTTTGGTTTCTGGTAAAAGGAAAAATATAAGGACCCAAAGAATAGCACACCAAGCTGCATACCAGCCAAAAGCACCCTGTGGTTTGAACGCCTCCTTCATACGGAACCAAGTAATTGAAAGTAAAGCGTTAAAAAACCACAAAACTGCCGTGGAAAGAGCCATACCAAGTTCACGCACGCGAATGGGAAAAGCCTCTGCGCCGTAGGTGAGTGGTACAGGTCCGAATCCAGGGGAATAAAAGATGCCATAAACGTAGATCCCCATTAGCACAACGCCCAAGCGAGCATCTTGATTGGACTTGTCAATCCAAAAAGCAAACCCAGTTATTAAAAGGAAAATGGCCATAAAGGGGAGAGTTGAAAGAAGCAAATTTCTCCGACCAAAAGTGTCGATGGTATACCAGGCCGGAATAGCAAACAAAAAGTTCAGCATACCGAATCCCCAGCTGCCAAGCAAAGAATCTAAATCAGAAGCATTACCCACTTCCTTAATGATCGAACTCGAGTAATAAGCAATGACATTGATACCGCAGAATTGTTGACCAAACATGAGAATCAACGTGGGTATCAAGGCTCGAAGGTTGCGGGGAACGGTGAACAGATGCGAAAGGTTAGCACGGCCATGAAGTTCAACGTGCTTCTTCTCTGCTTCAATTAGACAGTGGGCAAGGTACATGTCACGAGCCGCAAGCAGGGGTGCGCTTCGCATTTTTAAGAATGATTGCATGGCTTGATGATATTTACCCTTTTTCATAAGCCACCGAGGAGACTCTGGGCAGAGATACACTTGGAACATAACGAAAAGCGCTGGGATACATGCACTGCCCATCATGAGCCGCCAGTTCAAACCAGTGATGTGTGGCGGGTCAGATACCTTGAAGAGCACCAAGCTTGCCGCATTACCTAGCATGATACCAAAAGCAGTCCAAGTCTGCCATTGCATGACAAGCGCACCACGGATGAGCGGAGGTGAACATTCTGCAGCATATACAGGCACAGTTGCAGACTTTGGACCAATGCCGATACCCAGAATAAATCGAGCGATGAACATGTGCCACCATGTATTTGTCACGCCCTGCCATACACAGGTGGCAAAGCTAACGAACGATGCCACAAATATAGTACCACGACGACCTAAAACTGCATTCAATGGCTCAGTGAGCCAGCAACCAAGAAAGGCACAGCAAATATAAGGCGCAGAAGATACAAGGCCAATGAGCCAATTGTTTTTGCTGATTTCTGACGCCACTTTGCTGTCAGTCCAACCTTTCGCCTGGTACTCAGGCTTAAGAGGCCCAGTGCAATCATCAATTCCATTTTCGTAATATGCGCATCGGTCTGTATGAAGTCCAAATTGATCAGGAAAAAACAGAATCGCACCATTGATTACCGACTCATCCGCACCTTGAATAGCAGCAGCGACACTGCAACAAATCGCGAGCCAATACAAGAGAAAAGGTTGGTGCCATTTATGCTCTTTTTCTTTAGTGAGAATTTCATGATCTTCTTGCGTGAGAATTGGAATAGAGCTGTAGTCACCTGTTGCTTGAGCCTGTGCAACAAGCGCACCTTTAAGAAATTCGCTATGATAATTCTCTAATCCCTTTGTCGAGACAAACTCTTGTACATTAGACTCGATCTGCTCGCTAGAGAGACCCAACAATGGGTTGTTTAATCGAACTTCCACCGACATTTCCGGCGTTGCGTCATCCTCACCAGCGTCTTCAAGTACGGCTTCGCGAGTGTTGAAGAGAATTTCATTATTTTTCTTTTTCGTTAATGTATTTTGATCCATGTCCAAGTCTGCGCGATCAACCGTTTTTTCATGAAGGGTATCGTCCATCATGATGATATGCTCGTGAGAGAGCAGCAAAGTGGGAGCTTGCTTAGGAGCGCAATATTCCTTATATTCTAGAAAAATACCAACACGCCAGTAGACCTGCATCACATTGGCACTCACCCCGCAACAAGACGGATGCGCATGAAATTGGGAGATACGCACTCATCATTGGTTCAAGCCCAATACTGCATATTGCATTTGTCGCGCGTGTTTCATTTTAGCATGTCATTGGGCTAATTTATTGGCGAGTTTCCTCGTGTCTTTGCTTCAACTGGGCACAGGCTACGCGTGAATGCATGTTGGCCCAAGTCATTTCGCCTAACGCCATACACTTTTGGACATATTCTTTACATGTCGTGCGTGCATCGATATTCGTCATCACAACTAACGTATCAAGAACCAATACAACCATGAATATACCCAAGTGGTTTGTCAAGCCCCTAAATCATGGGTTGGTCCGCCATGCATCCTCGCGTTCCGGATCATCATCGAAATGTGCGCGTAATTTGCTAACTAATTATAAGATCTTTCAAGGCAGAGACATGATCAAGTACGAAATCACTAGCACTCACCCCAGTTTGTGCGCGATCGTAAAGCAGATGGAACTGGATATGTATCGCGTTCTGCGTATAAACTTGTCCAGTTGAGTACCAAGTATCCATTCTTTCAGCCTGGCCGGGTTGTCGTGGACTTGGGTGCCGCACCCGGAGGATGGAGTCAGGCCGTGCTCCAGCAGTGTCCTAAAGCCCGTGTATATGCGTTGGATCTTCTTCCTTTGCAAACGTCTCTACCTAATCTCACATTTATGCGTGGTGATTTTCGGGACACGCAAGTTCGCACAAGTCTTTCCTCACTCATTGGGCAAGATGTGGATGTCGTACTGAGCGACATGATGGGTGCGTGTGTTTACTAACTTACGCAGCAAATACCTCCGGTAATTCCATACGCGATACTCAGGCATCACTTGATTTATGCATGGCAGCATTTGTGAGTGTTGCCACGATTCGTTGACACAGGAATTTTGCCTTCACATGCTTAAAGACTCCAAGTCAGGCTCGTCCGGGCAATCAATCGATGCTCGAAGGATGCCCTCCTTTGTGTGCAAATATTTTATGAGTGCAGAAGCCGATGATTTTCGACGCCATGTGTTAGAGCGTCACTTCCATTATGTTCGTTCAGAAAAGATGAGGGCGAGTCGGTCCGAAAGCCGTGAACAGTACTGGGTATGTATAGGTTTCCGGAAGACACTATGACTGCTCGATGTGCAATATGCACACTTGCCCTTCAGTTTCGGGGTTATGTACTGAAGGGAACAAGCGAAGGGTATCCAAATTGGGCCATGTGGGTTGTGCTGCTTCCACGATAGTCCAGCGCATATGCCGCTCACGCAGTGATTGCAAGAACTGTTCGTATGTGTCAGGGTTCCGGATTGTGCTTGCGACTAATGCGTATGGACGTTGACCGTCTCTAGTTGTGCCGTTTTGTAGTGTCACAAGAAGCGTATCTGTCAAGCAAGGCACTAATCCTGGATCATATACGACATCCGCAGCCAATATGCATGTGGGCCGAATGCGTCGGATTTGCTCGAGCGCCTCTGGTTCTCCTGCACTTACCTCAACCCAGTTTAGTGGCTCAATTTCAACGTTTTGCGCATTGTCTGTTGGGTTAGTAAAACCGTAGTTAACATACTAAGGTTGACTGTCTCTTGCAAACGATTGAGGACTTGACCCTCAACGTCTGTCAAGACGAGCGAAAAATCTGTGCGCGGGTCAGAACAAAAGCGAAAAAGTCGAGAACACACAAGGCCTAGAAACCCTGTGCCACTTCCCAATTCGAGGATTCGAGCCTGGGGGTGCCAGATTTGAGGGGATTGAGCAGTCAAATGAGCGGCTAGTCGAAGACTTGCTTCCCACGTGGTCAGACCTGTGGTCCCTTGGGATATGGCAGCACCCTCTTGGCGAAGCACAACCGATTCACACCGACCAAGCACCGGATGAAGCGTCAATGCATCGTCTGTAGGGAAAAAATGAATCACATGTAAAGCACACGGGATATGAGTCCCGTGAACTGAACTTGCTGTCTCAGGCAACGACACCAATGTCATGTATCGTTCCAACAAGGCATCATCAACAGTTAAGTCTTCTTTAGTGGTATCCAAGGATGCTGCTTGTTCTTCTGAACATTCTTCAATTGCTTCATCAATATGCTTTACCAAATGCTTGAGAAAGGCACGGTCATACTCAATCGTGGATCCTGGTGTACTATTCTGACCGAAAAGAATCGCGTCTAGACCAAGTTGAGCAACTAAAAGCACCGGTCCCGAAGGCCATTGAAATGCAGGAGATCTTGGTGGAAGTCGCGCATTATATTGAATGTACAGTTGCACCTGAGCTGAATGTGCGACAGTATTCGACGCCATGCCAATAGTAAATGTATGTTGGATTGGTGAGTGGAGTACAACGCACAAAGGACCAGCATGATGAATAATTCCTCCTTGCCCTCGTCCCAACGTATCTTACATGGGCGCACGTCCTTCGTCGGAAGTGGTTGACGATGACAGATTCGTGGATTACTATGAGCTCTTGGAAGTTGAACAAGATGATTCGATGGATGTGATCCGCAAGTCATACAGGCGTCTTGCTTTGCGTCTTCACCCTGATAAGAATCCTGGTGAGGAGGAAGAGGCCAAGAAAAAGTTTGTTCGGCTCCAAGAGGCTTATGATGTACTGATGGATGAACAAGAGCGTGCATGGTACGATAAGAACCGAGAGAGGCTTGTGAATGGAGTGGACGAAGACGAAGGCGAGGAAGATGTAGATGCAAAGTGCCAGTACTTCAAGTCTGGCGGAGAGGCGCCCAAAGCGACATCTATGTCTGCTGGCATCGGTGTGCCGCACCTGCTTCGCTTCCATGCGCCTTCTCTTGCCAAAGACACGAGCGATTCTGCAACTTCATTTTTTGGCACTTTCAGGCGCTTATTCGAACGTATAGCGGAGGAAGACTGTGTCGCATCGCCTTACCCGGGTGAGGAACATACCGGCGATGCAGCTGAATCTTGGCGAGACAACGTCAGCATGTACCCTTCATTTGGCCACCCAGATACCCCATATGTTTGTGCTAATGAAGCGGATGAGCTAGCATGTGTGCGTGCCTTTTACCAATTTTGGAGCTCGTTTTCGAGCCGAAAATGCTTTGCGTGGAAGGATGTACATGAAACGCGACAGGCCAAAGACCGGAGAATCAAGCGCCTTCTTGAAAAAGAGAACAAGCGTTCTCGCGATGCTGCACGCCGAGAGTACAATGAGGCCATTCACGGACTTGTGACTTTTATTCGACGTCGCGATCCACGCGTCAAGGCACATCACGCTCAGCAGCAAAACAAGGCATCAAATGAAGCTGATCAAATGTGGCGCCGTGCAGAGGCGATCAAGAGACAGAATGAAAAACGGGCACAAGCGGACGCATTCGAGGCTCAAAGCTGGCAGATGACGTCTGATCCGGAAAATGACAGCGAGTTTGTGGACGATTTTAGTGACGGTGCATCGCTAGACGAAGCATCCGGCGACGAGTCAATGTGGGACTGCGTGGCATGCAACAAGCGATTCCAGTCCCAGGCTGCATGGTCGAACCATGAGCGAAGCAAGAAACACAGAAAGGAAGTCGAGCGGCTTAAGCGGGAGATGCTCGAAGAAGACGAAGAACTCATCGAGACTATGCATGACACCGACGAAATGCATGACATCAATGCCAAGACCTCTGATTTGACTCTAGACGAAAGCGCAAATGAGTTCGCGCCTGCGTCGCGTAAGAAAGACAAAAAGCGACGAAAGCAGCAGATGAAAATGGAGGCTGCCATCACCCCTGATTCTTTTGCCCAACCAAGGCATGAAGGAACCGGCTCTGCGGAAGAGAATCCTAACGACCATGAACGCCAAACTATGTTCCAGACTATGCTACCACATCTTGCCGAGCTGCCTGTATATAAAGATCGTCCAGCAGGCTCTTTTGATATTTTTGGATATGGCTCACTGATCTTCAAGCCGCCGCCGCATGCTATCTCCTATACGCCTGGCTATATACAGGGATATGTCAGGCGTTTCGCACAGCATTCTGAAGACCACCGCGGCACGCCTGAGCGTCCTGGTCGTGTAGTCACGCTTGTGTCCGCCGAGCTTTGGCACAGTCTCGCGCAAGCAGACGAAGCACCTGAGGGCGATATCGTGTGGGGCATTAGCTATACAATTGACCCTGCCTATGCTGAAGAAGTTCGTGCGTATCTCGACCATCGAGAAAAGAATGGTTACACACCCTTGTGGGAGCCAATTTACGGCTACCACGACGGCAATCGCGATGCAAGTGAGCCACACATTCTTATACCTGAGGCTTTGGTGTATGTGGGTCTCCCCGATAACCCCGCTTTCGTTGGTCCGCAGCCACTTGATGAGCTTGCGCAACGTATATATACTAGTGAGGGACCAAGTGGAAGGAACGATGAGTATCTGCTTCGGCTTGCCGACGCCGTGCGCATTCTGACACCACAAAGTTCCGACCATCATTTGTTTGCTTTGGAGGAAAAAGTTCGCGCGCTTCAAGCCAAAGCTGCTGATCAAAATGGGCCTGAGACTAAGCCAAAATCCCGACGCAAGGCGAAGGACAAGGCACAACCACCTGGTACGGAGGTGTGCAACGTGTGCCAAGCAACGTTTTCCTCACGCTCCAAGTTGTTTGCGCATGTTCGCGAGAAAAACCATGCCTTGGCAGCAGCGCCATCCACAAAACGGTCAGGAGGCAAGAAGAAGTAGAATGTGGGTATTACATTGCTTGTGCGGATTGAATCAGACGATCAAATGCGAACGTGCAAGGTTGACGAGGGAAACGGCCTCGCTAACCTTTGTAGGATCAACCGTTTTCGTCTTGTGCTGCAGCGCAAAATCAAAGCAGCATACGACATGACGATACATCTTACGATCAGCAAAGAACACAAGGACATCAATCAACAATTGTGCATCTGTGAAGCGCACTTGACTCGACTTAGGCACGGGAACGAAGTCCGTCATACCACGCGCGGTTGGGAGGGCGATGCCCATGTAGGTGCCCAATAAGGCACAAATGTCGCGTACGTGTGAATTTGGTTTTCCCAGGCTAAGTGCCCATACCAACGTTTTGACGGCAGTAGCATCAAGCAGTGCATGATGGGAGTGAGACCGACCGGATAGTAACATGTCATCTTGCCAACGACTCCAAATCTGACGAACGAAACTTTGACGCTTTTCCAGCGATATAGGACACATAGCCAAGTTACGGACGAAGCCAGTATACATTTCTGCTGTGGCAAAATACGAACGAAGAAGTCGATCGTGTTCGTTCAGCAGTGTCACACCTGGATAGGGATCCGGACACACGTCATTGAACACGCGCATTGCGTCATTACATCGTCCAAGTGCACAAAGAAGCGAAAGATATGAGCGGTATGCTGTAGCAATAGATGTGATGTCTTGAGCCGATGGAGAATAAGTAGGCGGCGTATCGTCGGTGTCCGACATAGCGTCATTCGTAAGTTGCGCGTGGAGAGCCCCAAGACTGTCATACAGTTTGCCTAACCGATCGCGCCACGTCTCTGATTGAAGCACGTCAATTTTCCGCGCGCGTACCATTTGTGTGAGCGCATGGAAAATTCCTGCAAAGGTGCGAGCCGTGGGTCGAATCCCCTCACGTTTCATGTCGCAATAGAGATGCCACGCTGCGGTGGGACTGGCTGCACGAATGGCGAGTATGATCACCTGATTCCAGGCAGGTGCACCAACCTGCGGCGTCGCTAGGTGTTTGTCTAGGATGCGTTTCGCTCGCATTGTCCGCACCAAGCCGCGCCATTCTTGCATTCGTTCATGTAAAATCGATTCAGCCCTTTTGTACGTCATCATCGCATCTCTCTTTTCGTGCACAATGTCGGTGATTTTGTGCGATGTCTCGAACATATGATGTCGCAGCCGGTCTGCAGGACTGTGTCTCGATTGGCGATCAACACGCACGTTTTTATGAAATGCACCACCGCGTCGACGCTGCATATTGCGGAAATTGACCACACTCTGAGGCGGCGCATCATGGTGTTTGGGTATCCGTGCTGTAGCATATGTGGCGACAAATGCGCGACGGATGAACATCGAACCTGTCCCATACCATGCTGGCGGCCAAGCGCTGTGCATCAAGTATAGGCAACGCGCGTTGGCACTGTGACTCAAGGTACATGTCCTGTCCAATCCAAACAATGTGTGAGTGAAAAAGCCTATCGCACGTGATGACTAATACAATGGACGAACGGCCCCGTCCTCAAATGTCTGTTGGCTTGCAGATCGGCTTCTCCCTCATCCAATTGACTAGACGCTATGGCGACACATCGCGAAGCAAACAACCCGACGTTCTCATACGTCGAGCCTATGCCATGGCCAAAGGATGTGCCCAAGGTGGATGAAGTGGGTGCCACATCTGCACCCTTGAAGTCGATTGCGTTCTTTTTTGGTCAGTTCTGTCAACCGTACGCGGAAGACTTTATGCTGTGCAAAAATGAAAACCGGGACCCAGAGCACTGCCTTAAGGAAGGCCGAAGAGTCACTCGCTGTGCACAGGATCTGTATGTATATACGTATAAGCTAACAGGCAGCATCCAGAAAATCGGCGAGAAATGCGGTAACGAGTGGGACGCGCACTGGCAATGCCTGGAAAAGAACAATCAAGTACGTATGCACGCTCACAAACACACCCAAACACCCACACTCTCGCTCTTTCTTACACAATCGCTAGGAATATATGCCTTGTCGTTCATTCGAGCGCCCGCTCAACAAGTGTGTGCTTGAGCAACTTGTACGTGTTCTATTTTCTACATTCGAGCGTGCCTAACAGTCCAGAACCTCATTAAGAAGATCCCAGGCTCTCCTGAGGGCCAGCCCCAGATTCATGAGAAGACCAACCCTGTTGTCACGCGGCTGCAGAAGTAGGTTCAGGGTAGTCCCAACGTCTACATTCTCCACCACATATATGCTCATGAATGATCGACGCCGACTGCCTCCTCGCCATCGATATCTTCCCACGACGGTTCCCGCACGACGGGCTCACTTGGAGTGTCTTTTGTCAGTCAAACATAGCACGTACCTTCACCTGGTTCACGAAATCCCACATAGATCACACTATTGTCTGCTAACTGACATGTTGAGCACAGAGGCGTTCCATCCGGCGCGCGGTGTGCCGACGTGCTGGACACGGCTAGAATCACATATGCATTATTTTCTTTTCGGAAGAGTTCAACGTCTTCAGGACCCATGTCTGTAAAGGGACGGGTTAGATTTTCGTCGGAAGGCTGCTTCGAGTCCACCAACGCACGAAGCATGGATACTTTGAGGTCTCGCACGCTTGTTTCTGCAGGAATCACCTGAAGAAACAAGGACGTGGTCCGAAACTTGAGTATGATCGTAATTTCGTCATCTCGCTGTATGTATGTAAGACACAACACCACCTGGAACGCACCATGGTGTCCGATTTCTCTAGAAAGCACAACCAACGTCAAGCGCCTCGTAATCGGCGTAGCCACGGGGGAATGCAGGATAGGTGGGTGAGTGGATGGATGAGTGGAGAAAAATTCCAAGAGTCCTATTTCTCGGTGCCTCCAGCGTTTGTGGCAACCCTCAGGAGCATGAGGTCTATCCTGCAGCAGTTGCCGCGGATATCGCTGCCAATGAATCTTCTAAGAGGTCCAATGTTGGGTATAACAAAGATACTACAAAAAGGAGCTATCATCAGACTCGGAGGAGGGATAATGCCCTTGTGACCGCTTCTGCATGATGTGACGAGCATATGGAGACGACTTACGCAAGGAGGTTGAGCTGCCAAAACCGTCGCCGTCGACATACAATCCCAGACAATCCTCAGCAGGTTGGCGTGGAGGTGTTTGAATTTTTGGAGGAGCACGTCGCTGCTGGAGTCGTTGATTTTGGCTCTCTTCATACAAAACCCACTGCGATCCACGTGTGAGGAGTTGGGGAGAATCTTCTGCAGTAGCAAGTTCTCTTGAAGCAAACAAATCAGGTTGCGGCATGGACGTAGCCTCTTTCAGGCGCGAAGCTTCTGTGTTCATCGAACGCTGGTACGACTGCAGATTGAAAGAATCAGTCTCGTCATCGAGGTCTGCGGACATAAGCCGCGGAGTACGGTTGAGGTTGCTTTGCCACAACCATTCGTTGTCATCTGGCACAGGCTCATCCTCGTCGTCATCATCATCAGATACATGCACGGAATGGCCCTTGCTTGGCGTGATGAACGGGCGCCTGTTCTCCCACTCGAAACGCAGGCGCGCCATGTCGACTTCTTTGCGTGCAAGTGCATCTTCGCGACGAGCAAGCTCAGCATCGCGCTGCGCGAGCAAATCTTTTTGTCTCTGTAATTCATTATCCTGTGGGGGCTGTACAAGCACGCGTGGCTTAGAGGTGTCCGGTGTCGTGGTACTGAGCCCGTTGTCTCTAGGCCCTTGTTGGCTCCGACGACCCATCGCAGGTTGCGACGCCGAGGCTCGTAGCCGGGGTGCAGGTGCAGATCCCATCGCCGGCGAAGATGCGGCCGTAGAACTGGATGCAATGCCAAGCACAGGTGCGGGTGCAGGTGCAGGTGCACCTGTCGTCATGGCACGGGCTTGTGTGGGGGGCGTAGGAGCATCTGTGGTACCGGTTGCGGCTAGGTTTGTGCTCGGCTCAACCCCTGAGCCAAGTCTGGGCGATGCAGCGTGCCGCTCTTCTGTCCGGAGGTTTCGTTGACTTCGGGACTTTCGAAGAAACTTTAATGCCCAACGATGGATAAATGATTGAGCACCGTCAGATTTAACACTTGAACGTGTACTGCGGGCCTGGCGACGAAAAAACCTGCCACTTCCTGTTTTACGATTATGCTCACGAAGTGCCTCGGCCGTAAGCGGTTTTGTCAATGCCTCCTCTCTCGATGGCGCAGGACTAGCGGCACGTATCGCCTCATCAGAAACGTCAGCCGGCTTCTCTGATGGCAGCTGAGTCCTGTGTGCAGCCGGGGACATTGACGACGGAGGCCTCTGACTTGGCAGTGGCTCTTGCAAATAAATTTGCTGTGGATGGATTTGCGGCGACTGCCCTTGTAGCCATGGTTGAGTTGGTGAAGGAATATTCTTTCGTGGTGAAGAGGGCGAAGCGGC
>ERZ501053.88-NODE-88-length-16925-cov-42.870362_pt1 | contig 16925 bp, 10 predicted proteins | sample MGYA00510862_ERZ501053 | MGnify/ENA primary metagenome ERZ501053 (study PRJEB25958, sample SAMN03398521) | human skin metagenome | study: EMG produced TPA metagenomics assembly of the Human Skin Microbiome Metagenome (human skin metagenome) data set. | reverse complement strand
CGCGGCAGTTTCTTCGCCGGTGGGCGTGAGACACTCGTCGGTGGCTCGCCGGAGCCGACAGACACAATGGAACTCTTGTACACATCACCCACAGGAATCGACTCGTCTTTGCGGAACGACACATGAGCCTTTTTGCGGCCCTTGCGCACATACTCTAGTTGCGGCGCAATAACAACGTGTGTGCGACCGCCTGTCTGCTGCAAGAGATACGCCACAAACTCTGTTTTGAAATCGCAATGCAAGAGAGGGTCGCCTTCGTCTGTGCCGACTTGCAGCACGATCCAGTCATCCCGCAGCGTCGAGAGACCGACTTGCCGGATCGTGCTGAGTGGAATCACTCGCTCACATGTTGTTTGGGGCCGCTTGTTCACGAGATGCGTTACTAGAATGTACACGGCGCGCGGCGACATCAGCAAGAAGCGCGGACTTGGGATGGACGTGCGTCCTAGTCGCGACACAAGGAGCTGCGCGCGCGCACTAAACACGATCGGCTCGCTAGGCGGCAGGTTTGCCGAGGCCCGGAGCATGCGGCCCTCGGCAGACGACCCATTCAAATCCAGGTAATCCCCCATAAAGCGGCGCATGCTGATGAGACTGAAGCGACGGCGTTCCTTGCGACCAGCGAGCAGTTGATGTCCGTACTCGCGGAGCTCGAGGAACTCGTGGCCCTCTCGGCTTCGACGCCATGCACGCTGGATGCGCCGTGCGCTCTCTTCTCGTCGCCGCATAAAGGCACGCCATGCCCGCTGGATTCGCATGGCCATGTTGTGCCAGTATCGATCGCGCATGGTCTCGAGTGCAAAGAGCGTCTCGGGGTTCTTGATGAAGCCCTTCGTGACACCGAGCTGCCATTCGTCACGCGCAATGCCTGTATCAAGGAAGATGCGCTCACAGCCGCTGCGCGCATCGCCTTGCCAGATATAGTCACCTGCATACGATGTCGCTCGTGACAAGAGATAGAAACGCTGCACAATCTTTTCAAACGTGTTCCGGTATGCAAATCCTGCGCGGCGGACGCGAATGTTTTCCCGCAGACCCAGGTACTTGATCTGGTGCAGGACCGCCTGTGTGTCGTACTCCGTGGGGCTTTTGTTCTGGTTGGGTTTGATCGTGCGGATATAGGACGGCTGGGCTTGCATCAAATTGTCCACTAGCGCATTGGCACTCGCTTTGATCCGGTCACCTGCCGACGGCGGCCGTTTCTTGCTGTTAGGATCTGGCCTTTCAGGGAACAGGCCGATCAAGAATGCATTGGACGAGCTGTCCACGAGGTTCAGAATGTCTTTGAGCAGGGCATCCTTGTTCTTCTCTGTCATGCCCTGGACGTTGTACATGACATCACCTGCATAGTGCCGGACAAGGAACTTGGATCCACGGGCCTCGAAGTGTGGATTGCTCGAGAGCATGGACGTGCGCTGCATGAACGAGTTGTCGGCCGCAGATGAATCGGCATGTGCCGTTGCGACCGCATCGTTGAGAGCAGAAAAGATGCCAGGCGGCCGTTTCGCCTCAATCAAGTCGCACACAATCTTGTTGTTGAAGTATTGGATGGGCGTCCATTGGATTTGCTCCTGAGCATATTCTTCTTGCTCCTTCTTGAGTGTCAGCTCGATAAAGATCTGCTGGAGCTTCTCATTTACATAGTTGATGCACAACTGCTCGAACGAGTTGTTTTCAAAGATTTCAAAGCCGTAAATGTCCAACACTCCAATCACGGAGGCCGCCGTCTGACTCTGTGCCTGCAACGATCTGTTGATCCGGGCGACAATCCAGTCAAATAGGTTGTTGTAGATGGCCTTGCTTAGTGCATCACGCACAGCCGCAGCCTGCGTCGGGTTCAGTGGCACTTCGTACACAGACCCACGCCGTCCACCGCGCTGTGTCTCCATAATGCGCTGTGTCAAGGCTCGCTGCACAGCTGATGGGTCCACTTCGAGCAAGTACGCACAGAACGCCGTCACGTCTGGATTCGCGATCTCTGCATCGCCCTGAGCATTTTCCACAAAGTGCACGTTCCCGAGCCACAGAATTGTTGCGAGCATGCGCACCATACTCATTTGTTCGTCATCGGTAAGTCCAATGATCCGCATGGCCTCAAAGGCTGCCGCAAAGTCGGCATGGTCATCGATACCAGGCACATCCAGACACTGACTATCAGCCGTATACGCATATGCCTCTGGGCCCTGTAGCCCAAACAGTTCGCGCTGCTGTGGCGACGCAGCTTTCGTCAGCTGGTAAAAGATATGGAAGTTGCGCTCGTTGCGGATCTGACCGACAACACGGGCCTTCTCGAGCAAATAGTTCGTAATTGTGGCACCCACGGGCGAGCCATTAGCATCAAACATGATCTCGAGGTATTTTCCGTGCCGCGAGCTGTTGTTATTTCGTAGCGTTTTGGCGCATCCGAAACTCTCTAGCAGTGGATTGGTCGCCAGCACCATGTCCTTGATCGTATGAATGCCGGAACTTGAGCTGCCCGTGCCTGTCGTATCGCCACTGACCGCCGCAATGTATTGCATGATCCGCTTCGCTGCCTCTGTCTTGCCGGCTCCTGATTCTCCAGAAATAATCACGCACTGATTCTCCTTGTAGGCCAGCATGTTGTAGTATGCACCCTCGGCAATGGCATATACATGCGGCGGCATCTCCAAGCGATTCTTGCCGCGGTAAGAGCGCAAGATTTCGTCCGTGTATATGCCAAGATCTCGGAATGGGTTTACAGATATCAAAACATTCCCGATGTATGTCTACAGAGTCAGTCACCAAGTACAGCCATTTATACGCACATAGATCTCAGCATTGGAAAAGCGCTTGTGCAAGTTGTCATTCACAGCTTCGTTGGTAATCTGTGTCAACAGCGTCATGTCAGAGACGCCTGCCTGTGGTTTCTTAAAGCCTTCGCGCCAGTCGGCCTTGGCAATTCCACGGTTCACGGGCGGTGCAGCCTGTGCTGCTGCGCCGCCAGCAGCACGGCGTCCACCCGCGCGTTTCGATATCACCATCGTACCACGATGCCAGGATCTGTTCTCCTGTCTGAGAAGACGTCGTAAGCACGCTCAAACTCACACACGGCTTCCGACGCCCAGGTCGTGACAGTATGCACGGCCTGCCTGCCTGTCTGGGAACTCGACAGGGAGAATGTGGTTGTGTGCAAGCACGTGTTATTCAGATTACCTAATGTTTACGAAGCATTCTCGCGAGCGCCCCTCTAGGTGGACGGAGCCACGTTAACGAGGACTCGTGCTTTTACACGCCGAGATGTGGAGGACAAGGAGCGAGAGAGTAAGTGGAAGCGTCAGGTCCCGTGGCTGGAGGTTGAGGCCTACATGATCTCGAGCATATCGAGCCACATTATATTATTAATAATATTATTATTTTATTAGTCCAAATCGATCGAAGCGTGGACGTGGAAGCGACGATGACGACAGCGGCTTTGAGGACGGTGGTTGTGCCGCCAGCAGCAGGCGGCATGCCCTCAGCGACAGTATTTATCATGCATGGTTTGGGCGATACTGCACAAGGTTGGCTGGATGTGGCCCGGGCCCTTGGACGCAACCAGGCTCTGCAGCATATCCGGTTCGTGCTACCGACAGCTCCAGTCCAGCCCGTCACTATCAATATGGGCATGTCCATGACATCTTGGTTCGATCTCTATTCACTCACAGATTTAGACCAAGGTGAAGATGAATCGGGTATGAGAAAAAGCGCTGCAGCCATCTGGGACTTGGTTGCTCAGGAGACGAATGGTAGTGCACCTGGTCTCAATGGGCATAAGGTGCCGATGAATCGTATCGTGCTGGCTGGATTCAGTCAAGGCGGCGTTATGGCTCAGCTGATGGGCTTAACGGCGCAAGAGCGCCCCGCAGGCATTGCCGCGTTGTCGACATGGCTTCCATTGCACCAAAAAATGGCTTCAATGCACAGTAAGCACACATTTCCTTTCTTCCAGGCACAGGGCACGGTGGATCCGCTTGTGGACTACAAGTATGCACGCCGCTCGTTTGATTACGTGCAATCATCCCTGGGCTTCGGAAAACTGGCTGAGTGGCACGAATATCGTATGCCACACTCGGCGTGTCCTGCCGAAATTACCGATTTGGGCAGTTGGCTTGAACGAGTCGTGCCTGTCTGACGCTATTCAGAGATAGTTGGCTTCAATGATCATGTAAAGGGTATCTCTATATCTCGAGCTCAAAATGAAACGTAAGTGCACATGGAACGTCTCTGTTATACAATTTCTATTCTGTCGCTCTTGTTCATGGACACAGTCCCGCCCGCCCAGAGCTTCCTACCCAGGATGGTCCGGATCGCACATCGAGTTCTTTGCACACGTGCACATGCGTCTGCAGTATCTTGACGATTTTCTTTTTCTGTAACTACTCCTTCTCTTTTGTTACAACGGCATGTGCAAAAGCGTCGGTGAAGATGGCCGCGTTGCTCCAGGTGTAAGTGCGGCTCGTGAACTTCCCCAGTGTGACGCAGGTTTAAACAGATCGACGTCACGATTCAAGTCAAATGCATTTGTCGTTGAACCGAGTCCACTGCCGACAACACCACTACCGTAGCCTGGCGGTAGCAACGATGTCCAGAAACTGTCGTCCAACACACGGTTCACTTCGACACCCTGTGCTTTGGCATACTGCAAAGCATCCCAGCCATGTAGATCAGAGAGGGTATCTTGCGTAGGACCAGGTGCGTCATGCAATTTGTTGTGGAACTCTGCCGGGCTCGGCGTTGTTGACAAAGGCGGCATAGATATAGCTGTCGGCAGCCGATGCTCATTAGTGTCGCAATGATGAGAACCTGACAGGCTTTTGCTCGGAGGATGCTGATTTTGGTCTCTTGAGGCAATCTCAGCTGCCATAGGATTCACCTGCGAGGGGTTTACAGTCATGGCTGGCGGCCGGGAAGACGAGAGTGATGGATCCTGGTCCATTGAAACATGCGTTGACGTCGACGGTGCCATGGTCGATTTGTTCAACCTGGACCCATGCGTCGTATCATGAGCAGATCCAGCCTCTGCGGAAGGTGGTGGTGCCATGGTCGTTCCTTGCATCCTGTAGAATTCATGTGATTCAGGAATCCCCTGAGCGACGCCGTCCATAGAGGTGGCAGTCCGCCTTGGTCCCTTGTCGGAAGACTTGTCTAAGGGCGACGAGTTGTATGTTGCTTCGCCAGAACGTTGATCTAATCGTGATTCGACGAGCATCCGGAGGAAGGACGCATAAAGAGCAGGTGTATGTGACGCGTCGACTGCCGCCTCTTCCAGAACCTCGATGGTGTAGTTGACAAGGGCAAGAATCTCGTCTTCATTGATGTAGCGAGAAAACACCGGTCGGATGAGCTTCAGAAGAAAGACACATGCATACGCCACAGCCACGAACGTTGGATCTGGGGCATAACGCAAGATTTCCCGCATGCCGCATTTTACTGTCGCAATGATTTCTTTCGCAGCATGAACACAGCGCACGAGGTATTGCGGCTTGTCAGCAGAAGCGCCGTCCGATGGGTGTTCAAGTGCATATTGCAGGCCAAATGAATTCAGCACCAACACAGCATAATTGTATCGCAACGGCGCTTGTCGTGCAATATAGTACATAGAACGAGTAGCCAGATCAGCGTCGTCAGCTGGTGGCCCTGCTTCATGCAGCGCCAGGAGCGCCGACGCACGCAGTGTGTCGGCCGTGCCTGTATGATCCAGATGCGTCACAACGCGGTCAAGCGCTGGGATGAGCGAATGGATTCCATCTCCACATTTGTTATTTGGCGGTACACCTCTGTGCGGAACATCGGGTTCACTGTCCAAGGCAGAATGTGAATGCGACGCATGCGGGCTGGGTGCGACGCAAGTCAGGTTGACAGGTGAAGCTGTAGCTCGTGAGGGTGTCTCGGAGTGGGTACAGGGGGGCCCGGGTGGGTTATTCCGAGAGCCTAATGCATTTAGGGGCATAGTATGTAGATGTGGATGTGAACGGGCATGCGTGTAAGAAGGAGCGTGAGAGTGCGAATAGAAATGGGGCTGTGGCTCTGTTTGTGACGATGGCCGCGCCGACTCGTGGGTTAGTGGTGGCTGCAACGTGCGCCTAACAGAGTCGAGTCCAAGCCGGTACCAGTACTGCATGGTCTCTGTCAGTTGCTCGTTAAAAGATGGGAGAATCGCCGGATAGTCCAAGTCGATGTTCAAGCCGGATGGCGTCACAGTTGACGAGTACAAAAAATCTAGCTGCCTCGTCTGTACGCGCAATAAATCAACGAGAGCACAAATGCCTAGGTCCCAGGGCCGGCTAAAGCGCTGGACACACCACTCAGACGCGTGCCGGATCAAAAAATCTTCCCGAATACTGTACGGCTTGCCCATCTGAGCGCTCAGCGTCCGGTCCACACAAAAGCAGATATACCATGTCCGTTCTCGATTGAGCACATCACGCATCGTAGGCTCGTCAGCTCTTGCTTCCGCTGACATCACACATTTGCGGTGCAAATTCAGGTCTTGTGCCATGCGGATCGCCACACCAGCAAACAGCCAAGTCCGATCTTCTTCGTATCGCTCAACAGGCTGGTTGTAAAGTGTGAGTAAGAGGAAACCTTGCACGATATCTGGTGATTTGAAACCATGACTCATCGCATCAAACGCTCCTTTTATTGCACGGCGTTGGCATTGAACGTACAAATCCGGTCGCCGTGTATAAAACTTGGATGCCACCGCACAAACGCATGTGAACAGGAAGGGTGAACGCGAGCATACAAGCGTCGGCGTGTGCCACTCAGGATCTAGGAGGAACATGTGCAGTGAGCAATGGTGGAAAAAGATACGAAAGAGCTCCAGAGCTTCCTCCGATGAGATGATCCCCTCCGTCAATAGCTCCGGGGGGGACTCCGTTCCATTTTCCGACGTACGCAGATCTGACATGGAACTAGGATGAAAGTACGCGTCATTTGCCACCCCAAATTGTGAAGAACGCCTTGGCATCCCGCGTGCCTCCTGCGATGAATTCTCTGACTCCGTGCTGCTGCCCTCTTGCCCTCTACCGTCTGGGTGCGTGGAATCGGCCATCGAAGAGGGGCGCGAGGTCGATGCATTCCGCCCGTTGTCTGCTTGCTGCCTATGCCAATTTTGCAGGCTTGCCTCAGCGAAGAGACCGAGAGGGTTCAATGTGTTGTCAGGCAAATGCGGCACTTGCATAGAATCCACCGTCTCAGACCTTGCTGGTTTCGACAAAGGCGGATGCGGTGCAAAAGTATGCCCGGAAATCGCAGTTCGAACGACATGCTTCAACAAGCCTTCTTCACTGGTATCGAGCACACGCACCATCATACTGTCTTCCAGCATGCCCATCTGCTGCATAAATTTGGCTGCCTGCTCTGCGACTGTATGAATTGAGCGTGGATCGTTAGTGACACGCTCCATTGATAGCAGACTTTGAACTCGTGTCACGAGCATATCGACAGTCGTTGGTGATATTGCCGTCGTCGTGGCACTGCCAGATTGGGGAGAGCCAGCCGCCTCATTCATAGTAGTTCCCAAGGATATAGGATATGGTGACACAGGGTGCGTTGTTTCACAGCTCAGCGGTGAGTGGCTCAGCTCATAAGCATTCTGCAACAATGAGACAAAAAGCTCTTCAACCTTTTTCAAATTCTGCTGTGTTGCCTCAGACTTGCGCCGTTTATCAGACTTACGTCCGCGATTGCTTTCAAGAAATATACATTCATGTCCACTGCGTGCGCAACGCTGGCATGGCCCACCATTCTCGCTGACCTCGCACTTCATCTTAAGTCGATGGCAATTGGTACAAGCGCGTGCGCCGCGCGTAGATTTTTGCTTTTGACCGCCAGTGGTCTCTTTCAAGACCTTACTCGTAGAAGACGGCTCACATGCATTGTCAATCTCATTACTACTGTTGTCCATTGTATCAGCTGACCGCTTCACCCCAATTCGATTTGAATCCCCCTCATGTGACGATTCATTCATATGAGATGACTGCGGTGTACTAAACAGGTCCGGACCTGTCTCAACGCGAAATTCTGGCAGGCTTGGATTCACATCATGCGATTCGTGCCCAATATCAAAGATCATGGCGTCGTATAATGCTATACAAACGACGTGCCCGCACTAGTGACACTTTGACGAGAGGCACGATTCCCAGACTCAGCGTGACCGGTTCGTGGGGAGCAGGACGCGCTGCCAAGCCCACACACACGTATCAAATCGCCAAGTAACAGCGTATTTGTACGTTCGTAAAGTCACGTAATCAAGAGCAACCCTCTGCAGGCCTCAGTGTCTTTGATACTCAAGGCGATACGAAGATTCCCACACAAGGTTGGAGTTTCCAAATAACGTAGTGTGTGGGGCCTCCGATGGTCTTCGTCAGCAACAAATAGGTTTCATTGTAACTTTCGCATCTGTTGCAACATCTGTTGTCTGATTGGGCAAGTTTTTTTCGTAAGCCGTGTCTAACGAAATTAAGCCATTACGTGTGGGTGGCTGCAACGAGCTACAAAGGCCAGAACATGGCATCTCATCATTAACGTAATCTGGTAGGCCAGACGCATAATTCCACGATCACTGCGCTAAGGTCCGCGAGTTTGAATGCCTTTCTATAAGCGCGCGCCATGCGAGCGGCGCCAAACGTCCTTCTCAGACCGGGTGGGAGACTAGTAGCGGTTCATTAGTAAGAGGAGTTGCTGGGTTCCATGCTGCAGACGATAGGTGGTATGTACTCCTGATTTGCAGTTCTTTGGCTATTCGCAAGGTCAAAGGGGATTCAACCATTCCTTTCAGCAAACGATGCCCGCATTCGCGGCAAGATACCCCATGCCCTATATCAGGTGTACCTCATATGTTGACACTGGCGCAAGTTGACCATCACTCACTCCTGTAGACGGATGCACGAACGCACTTTTAACGTGTCGCAACTTCAGTTCTGCATCAGCACCATCATTGATTGGTGCTACAAGACATGTATCCCTACATGACACCGTAAAAACGGCTAAACCATCACCCCTACTTCATCAAGTCCGCAGACTATACACAAGAGGCGTATGTATACATAAGGACAATTTTGTAAATAGGAAGAAACAATAATCAAATGCTTCTAGACATTCGCTTACTGCTGGGCCTTGGCCTGCTGCGCCTTGATGACATTCTTCACAATCTTCGACTCTTCCACAAGGAATGCACGAACAACACTGTCATACGTTAGAACCAGACGCACACGTCACACTGATGCACATAAAGACGATACATACCGAGTGCGAACACAGTCAGCGCAGCGGCTACCACCGTAGGCGCGCTGGACTGTCTTGTCACGCTTAGAGAGCGTGGCGTATGCACGAGGACGCATAGCCTTGATGCCCTGGAGCTTGGTGTGACAGTCACCGCACTTGGGGGCAGTAGGCAACTTCTTCAAGTGAAGGTAGCGCAGATGCCCGCTAGGCGTCTTCACAACGCGCCGGCGGTTCGACCGGGTGTTGTAGGGGTTACGCTTGCGAAGGGTGAGACGCTCAGCCATCTACAGTTTCCGTTAGTTCCAATGTTCATGAATTGCGCGAGAGAGACTGGCCATGTCACCATGGCGGCGCCGGACACACTGGAATGCAAAGAATACAAAGCCCTTCATCATGTCACTGCGCTTTGCGCCTTTGGCGTACACCCGCTCTCCCTCGCTTTTTCTCTCTATCGCGAATACACACCTTCTGGTATATAGCAACGGTGAAGAAGCTGGAGTGGAAGTGATTGCTCCCTCGGCGGACCAGTGAGCAGGCCAGATCTATTTCACGTGACTCGATATAGTTTTCCTTGTCGGCTGACTCAGCATGTAGCGGCGTGGCACGCTTGCATTTGGTCCAGGTGTGGGCGTGCACAGGCGTCTGTGATTGATTGAGTGAATTTCGGCCATCAGCGAATCAAGCCAAGAAGGTAATAGCGAGCTTGCTTAGTGAGACCGGCTTGCTGTTTCTGCCTGGGACAACACTCTGTGTGTGTGCGAACAATTAACGTGAGTGCCCATGCGAGGTGTATGGACGCCAGGCTTGTGGTGCCACGCGCACGTATACCATGGTTCGATAGGATCCCTGCATCCTTCATTGCTTCGATGTGCTGTGCGATCTATTCATACCCGTCGTAAGCCGATCACTATACCTGAGTCGATCAAGCTTTCGATCCTGGACTTCCCACCGCAACCGAGGCCGACACGACCACTATCTGCACTCATGCGTCGGGCAAAGACCCTCGTCTTCAATGGGCCGAAGGGCGAGGTTGTCGTGCCATTGCATCATTTTGTCAACATGGTCTGGGCCGATAACCCCGAGACCAAACAACGCAATGTGACATTTGCCGTGGAAAATGAGGACATCAAGTTACAACGAGGAATTTGGGGCTTGACTCGCGCACTGTGTGCAAATGCTATCAAGGGTGCCCAGGATGGCCATGAGGTCACGCTTCGCCTCGTCGGTGTTGGTTATCGTGCGAGTATTGAGCCTGATCCTTTGCCTCGCAAGCATCCACTTGAGGTTGAGCTGGAGCGTGGTCGTGGTCATTGGTATGCAGCCGAGCAAAAGCAGACTGAGATTGATCGCGTGAAGCGCCTCATTGAAGCATCCGGTCCAAATCAGCGTCTTCATTTGCGTCTTGGATATTCGCACCCTGTTTTGGTCCCGATTCCGTATGGAGTTCAGGCTGAAACTCCCTCACCTACAACCATTAAGCTCTCAAGCGCAAATAAGGAGCTACTTGGTCAGTTCGCTCAGAGTGTGCGCCAGTTCCGAAAGCCGGAACCGTACAAAGGCAAAGGTGTCTTTATCAATGATGAGCAGATTAAGCTCAAGACACCCAAAAAGAAGTAATGCCATTCCACCCACCCACCCCATGCAAGGCCGTGCATGAGTGCATTCGCATTGCGTATATGCGAATGCGTACAAACGCTGGCGTATATGTGCTTTTTTTCTTCCTCTTTCCATACCCTGCGTAACGTGCTGAAACAGTGATTCACATCGCACAGAAAAGCAACATGGTACTCCCATTGAATTCGCAAAGAGCTTATTCAAATTTTGGACGAGCCAGACATACATAATATCTATACAGAAAGCCTATGTGAATATGGTCTTCTGCTACGCTAGATCACGAGACTTGCCCTTGTGAGGGCTGCTGTTGGGGTGGTCGACGTCATTACCGTCGACCGTGTCGTAAGGAGCAGTGGCGGATGGCCGTAATACTTCTTGGATCTGCGCAATTGTGCGCTCCAACGTAGCATTTGTATCTTGTAAAACACAAAGTCGCCTTCGCAAATGTTCGTCGGTGATTTGCGCCAGCTGCTCCGTAGACAAGGACAGATCCGGTGCGAGGGACGATCTCGATGCAGCCCAACTGACCAATGGATGCGGCAGCTTGGACTCGACCCGCGAGGAAAAGTCGTGAATTGATGCAGGGTCAAAGAGTGGTATCAAGCCAGGTGTTGCCGTGTCCTTATGATTAGTCGCTGTTAGAGTGTGCTCTCGAGTACCAAAGCGTTTGAGCGCAGCCTGTCGAACAGCTTCGCGGGGATCCAAACCAGCCGCCGTGGAGTCATCTTTTACAGGAAGATGGTACTCTGGACGGGTGCGGGAGCTGCTTGCCTCCGGGGAAAGAGGGGCTGACATTGACGGTAGGGTATCACGGGAAGAAGTTGCTTCGGCTTGGGGAGACAATCGTGAGATCAGCGACTGCAAAGACGTTGACTCGATGCTGCCCGCTGGCATGGTTTGCTGAGCTGCATCGTGACTAACTTGCTGCTGCGATGCTTGCTCGCGAAACAGTCCAGATGTAGCACCAAGATGATCAGGTGTCTGAGCGTCCGACAAAGGAGATGGTTCTGGTGTTTGCGTCGGTACAGTATTAGGATCAGAAGTGTTCTGTGCAGCTGGAGTTGGCGCCAGGACATCTCGACGACATGTGGGACAATTCTGCTGACGCTCGAGCCAAGAGTGCAAGCACCGGAAATGAAAGACGTGACTGCATGGCAGCTTTCGAGGTGTATCGGCCAGCGAACGGGAATCTACGTCAAAGTCCTCGCGGCAAATAATGCATGTCTTGTCATGCATCTGCACGACGTCGGACTGAGACAGCGGGGGATACTTCCGGTCCATATCGCGCGTGGCGGCACGAAAGCGCAGGAGCTGAAGCGTCTTTTTGTACACAGAGTACGCAAGGAGTATGAACTGCCGAAAGGTGCCAAATGGAAGAAACACCACATGCATGTTAACGAACAGGAAAGAAAGGACGATGCTGAACGGATATACGAGTAGCATGACAATGTCACGTACATATCCAATGAAGAACACATAGCGGCTTTTTTCGTCCCAAGGCCCTTCGCTTGTAAGTGCGACGTATTCGCAATAGTAGAGGGCAATTTGTGCGAACAAGTTGACCTGCATGACCATAAGTGATATAAAGTATTGTGATACAATGCCAATAGGACCGGCATCCTGCGGCATTAGCAGAATGGCAATGGGAATCAAGATTGCCAGGAATGACTGAATAAATGCAAGCAGTCCAAGCATGCGTATGTGAAAGAAGCGAGGGAAAGTAGTCATTTGCCCCAGGGTGTCGATGCGCACGCTGCACATGTTTTGCAAGACAGCTACTAGCAGCAAAACACATCCGAAGTAAAAGAATAGTAGATCTGAACGGAATTGTCTTACAGATGAGACGATCAGCAGATCAAAGAGCAACATCGTGAGAGATTCTTGTACAGACTGACGAAGTGTTAGATGGGACGCGTCACTTTGACAGCACGCCATACGCATGCACAATCACACATACCTGCACTTCCTGTCGCCCAAGGGGACCTAAGAATATAAGTTGTGCAACTTTAGATAGTAGCACGAGCACATACACCACAAAGTTTGATAGAATCTATTACGTCGTGAGCATTGCATGTATCCCGCACGCAGCCAAACATACCAGTAGACAACCGTTACTTCTGTGCACCCATGCAGATGCCATGAAAAGGTCCAGCTGTTCATGCCGGGCTTTGTATATCATGGCTCCAAATGCAATTGTTGAAAGCATGCCATACAATGTGAGCACGCGCGCGCTCATCAGAGATGCCGCTTCAAACCGCGCCATGATTCGCTATACCCGCACTCGACTTTCTCTTGATCTATGCCTTTCTTTCGCGCTATTCTGTCTCTTTCTCTCTCGCGGCAAATTGGTTGTCAGACCACACTGGCACCAGATGGTTGGACGTGAAACGCAACCAAGTCCGACCCAGCGTCCACATCACCGACATCCACACGACGACTATGGATAGGAGATAACGCCCAGATATATTTTAGTCATCACTTCGGGAGAACGCTGCAATCTGCCTGTTGTTTCGTGCCCTTTATTCAACTAACACGTGCATTCATCCACAATCGCAGATCGCCATCCACATTTGACATTGGCTGACGTCGGTCTTGTAAAAGGTGCGTGACGAATGGCGCAGGACACAGACCAAGTCGAGTACACACCCGAGCACCCGCCCTCAATTCAGGGTGTTTTGCAAGAAAGCCAAAAACATCTACACAAGACGTATCCAGATACCTGTCCCAAGCAAGAGTTGCCCCACGAGCAGCAACAACAGGATATTCTAGATATGGATGACGCCAAAGATGGCGATCTGCTTCGCTGTCTTACGCAGAAGCTCGCACAGACATCCATTTTTGTGCGCGCCATGCACAAGCAGTTATGTGTGTACACAAATCCTAGAGGCAGGAAACTGACCATCAGATCGTGCAAGGGTAAATTCCAATGCTGAAAGTGTTTTGATTATCACCAAGGCGCGCGACAACAATCTGGTCAGGTTGACGCGTGAAGTGAGCTTGTGGCTCATGAACCGTGCGCGTAAAGATCGGAAACGTGGTTTGATTGTATACGTGGACGAACAGTTACGTCACTCCAAACGTTTCGATGTCGAAGGCATGCAGCGAGACTATCCTCACTTGTTCACATCGTTTCGGGAATCAGGTACCCCCGAGACATCGCACCAGTGTTTCAACGTAGATGAGGGCCAGCTGCGGTTCTGGACGAGTGATATGTGTACACTGTCTCCTACACTGTTCGACCTGGTTCTTACCCTTGGCGGCGATGGAACCGTTCTATTTGCCTCGTGGCTATTCCAGTCAAGTGTTCCACCAGTGATTCCTTTTTCTTTGGGTTCGCTAGGCTTCTTGACGCCATTTTGCTTCGATGACTACCCATCGGTCTTGGACTCTGCCATCACAAACGGCATTCTCCTCAATATGCGCATGCGGTTCCGTGCTACTGTGTACCGTGCAATTGATACTCTGAACTCAAAGCCACGTTCCCGGCGCCGCAAGGCCCCCAAGCCCGACAGTGCAGACTCGATCTTACAGGAAGTTAAGGAATGTGGGTGGTACTGTGTGGAAATGGAGCCAGGGGCTGATGCGCCTGAAGATGCGCCTCTCTTCCATGATGAGCACGTGCATTTGTTCAGAACTCGACCGGTTGAGTCGTTCGAGTTTCTGAATGATCTTGTGGTGGATCGCGGCCCCAGCCCGTATGTTACAATGTTGGAGGTGTTTGCCGACGACATGCATTTAACCACTGCCCATGCAGATGGTCTCTGTATATCTACGCCAACAGGCTCCACTGCTTATTCCCTCTCGGCTGGTGGCTCATTAGTACATCCTTTCATACCAGCCATGTTGATAACCCCTATTTGTCCACACACACTCTCATTTCGTCCGATGCTTGTGCCAGACAGTATGGAGCTGCGAATCGCTGTCCCACACAACTCCAGGAGCAACGCATGGGCCAGTTTTGATGGACGTGGCCGGATTGAAATTTGCCGCGGGGACCACATCAAAATTACCGCGTCTCCATACCCGTTCCCCACCGTCACGCCCGAGAATGAAACGGGTACATGGTTCCATTCGGTGTCGCGCACATTTAATTGGAACCAACGCAAGCATCAAATGGGATTCATGGTTTATGATGGCCACCCAAATCGAAAACAGTCGCGAGGCAACCCACAGACACAGAACAGTGCATCAAGCCGTGGCACTTCCAGGTCGGGAAACAGGGTCAAGGACAAGTTTTGGAGAGAGGAAAACACGTCTGATTTTGTCCATGATGCCAGCGAACAGTTTGATGATGATGATGCCGACGATGATCATGACGACGATCATTATGATGATGATGAGGATGACAACGAAGTGTTTGACATCGACGAGGCCACTCCAGAAAATCTCAGTCGTTTGAGTGGAAGCTGGGGTCAATCTTCTTTTCCTACACTCCCGGCAACGTCTACATTCTCTCAAGATAATCTATCGTTTGGGCCATCATCCAAGGGGGAACCTGTTCCTATTCATTATCCAACGAACGAACTGCAAGAGGCCAAATGGCGGTGCATTCGGAGCCCTGATCGCTTTGGACCAGGCGGACCTCCGCCAGCGCCTGGTCCCTTGAGCGAACGGCATTTAGCCACCATGGATTTCCGATTGAGAAGTAAACTAGACGATCGTGCCGCCAGGAAATGATGGCTTTGCCGCAAACTCTGCGCTTGGCCGATTTTTTTGTCCTTTTCCAGACGCAGTCCTAGACATTGCGATCGAAGTTTTAATGCCTTGAACAGTTGGTCTTTCGTGCAGCGAAAGCCTGTGTATAGAGACATGTGCGATGGAGCCATATTCGATGTAATGGCGTGCATTTACCCAGGACTATGTCATAAACTGAATCAATGCTTGTGTAAATTGACCCGAATTCAGTCATCTCCACAGCCGTAGCGTAACTTTGCTATTTGACTCGAGCAGATCTCAGCGACTGCATGATCTGCATGATCCGAGCGGCATGCGTGTGTGACTTCGGGTTAAGCGGTTACGTGTTTGCCTGACCTTAGTCCTTGTCCCTAACTGTCTGTCAATGCCTAATTTTACCGACAGCTTCGGAGCATGTGCTCCCAGTTTTGGTGCCAGGGTCTATGCTTGTCATATCTACCACGACAGCGGCACCACATAGTAGAATAAATCTATATTTTAGCAAACAATACATCTTCAAAGTTACGACTTTACTCGCATCAAAACGCATTCCAAATTGACTCATCAGCTCATCTAGCTCAGCTGCTTAATTCGAAACATATGATACTGGGGCTCGATCCCAATTTCATGAGTTTCGGCACCTCAGCATCTCATATTACTATGTATGACAAAATGAGCTAGCACCAAGTCACGTCTACTCAACGAACTTATTATACCCACTCAGTCTCATTTTCGATGAAATCAAAACTTGGCCTTAAACAGCAAGATTTTTTCGCTTCGACTGCTAGCAACAGGACCACCAAACACGATCGACGTGACCCAACACAACAACTGTACAATTCATGCCTAAGAGTAGTACAAAATGTAATGCAAATCTACCTTCGATTTTGAACTTTGTTCCAAATTTTCTTTACTGCATGAGCATCCTGGAAAACCACGAAGTCAATGTTACTAGCGACATGCGATTCTAAGGAGTTTATCGGAAAAGAGCAATTATGTGAAGCTCGCACAAGTTCACGCCAATAACGAAAGTGGATCGGCATCATCTTTTTCATGTTTGATAGGATTCTAATGTGAAGGATCAGAGCATATATTGTCTTATTCTAGATTGTTGTAACGCCAAGCCTAACGCTAATATAAGCTGAAACACGCATATATTATTCGCATTCGTTTTTCTTTTATTATTCGGCGCGCGTATATTCACAAACGGTTTTTGTACGTTTGATCATGCGTACGAACAACATCTTATCGCGGTTGAGTTGAAATGGTATCGTCCTCGGCTTGACGCGTCTAGGGCACGTAAGCGGGCTCTTAAAAACCTGGTCATTAATTTGTGGGGTTCGTACTTCTCTCGAGTCTGCCAATTACATACATTAAAGTTACATTGTGGAGAAATAAAGTTAATCCAT
>ERZ501053.82-NODE-82-length-17781-cov-40.820264_pt1 | contig 17781 bp, 14 predicted proteins | sample MGYA00510862_ERZ501053 | MGnify/ENA primary metagenome ERZ501053 (study PRJEB25958, sample SAMN03398521) | human skin metagenome | study: EMG produced TPA metagenomics assembly of the Human Skin Microbiome Metagenome (human skin metagenome) data set. | reverse complement strand
GTGACATACCTTGGTCGTGTGTCTGCCAATTCAGAGCCACAAGCTGGCAGCCCGATGCCCACATGTCCATGGGAAGGAAATTCGCGCTGGACGTGAGGCGGCTTAGCTTCGTCATCGATGGATAGACACGCGTCAAATGCGTCAGGTTGTGTTTGACCAAGTCTGCATGGCTCTGCCGCATGAGCCGCGCCGCAGAGCGCTCGGATAGAGAGAACATATGCTCAGCAGCATACTGTTCTTTCTTGTTGAGTCCGCGGAATGGCACGCCGACGGTATACACGAGAAGGCGCACAAGCTCACGAGCGAGAGGCCGAGCGATTTTCCCTCGCTCGGTGCGATGTCGCGCGAGACGTACAAGATTCCGCGCTTGATCCAAAAATGAATCGCTTTCCCATTCCGTCTGTTCAGTCGAGGAGGAGCTACGCCCCTGGGGCAGCGGCTGCTGGTCGTCCGCATCTTGTGAACCTTGAGAATGAATCCAAACATGGTCCTTGCACTTGACAAGGATGCGGAAGCGAAGCTGTTCAGGACTTGGTAGCATCCCTGGCTGGACCTCGTCGTCCAATGGCGCCGTCACAAGCATGTCGCCCAGCCGCGCCTGCAAAATGTTTGCCAGAACAACTTGTTGTGCAAGATCATTATGCACTTCCAACGAAAGAATCAGTGGGTACGGCGAAGCGACAAACGCATATTGTGCCACGGCCGCCACCACATCGTCCAAGGGCACGCGACTGGTGAGTGTATGTCCATGTGTGACCTGTGGCTGTCCGCCAGGCCCGTCCCAGCAGTCGAGCTCAACGCACCGGGCGCCTTTATGCAGTGCACGTACATAGCCTTCGACAGTGCTATCGCCTTTCCATTGCCCGCCCTCCAGGTATGTGTTATGACTTGACGATATATAATAGCTGCTTAATGGCTCATCCAGTCGGCCGCTCGATGCTTGAGTCCTCGCATGAAGGCTTCCACTTTCCTTCTCTTTTCCTGCCGCTTCGCCTCCAGACAAAACGGGATCATTGTACGCGCCATTGTCTCGCGACATGAGAAACGCCGCAAACCCATCCAGGGTGTCGACCCGGTAGCGTTGATAGATGTGGGCAATATCGTCGGATGTCCACTTCCACTCGCCCTGCTCACGATGCAGGAACGAGGTGAATGAGCTAAGCGAAATCGAACAGGACTCTTGCGCATCCCTCTTGGCCAGCTGGTAAAACAGCTGCTCAACGTCTGGTCGCCGCTTCAGTGCAGCGACGAAACGCTGGAATGCCTCAAAGTTCAGCGCTCCTACACGCTCCCGATCAGCCTCCAGAAACAGTGTGTCAAGCTCGGGCCGACTGATCTGCACACCCATCCGCTGACACAGCCGCGCAAGCGCGCTCTGATCAAGTCGCTTCTCTACATCCCAGGACGCCTGGAGCCATTCACCCTGTGCACGCGATGCTGTCACGCGCCCTGATACAAGCGCATGCCATTGCGCAAGAATGCGCAGGAGCGAATCGCGCCATCTAGCGAGTGATTCATCAGATAACGCCACCATGTGTACAGCCTTGTAAGCCCGCGCCGTCTGGTAGATGATCGAGATCCAGCGTGGCTCATGCTCGTCAGAAATCTGCAACGAGTGACGGTATGAGCGCGCAGATTCGCCAACACGCACATCGCGCACCGCATACAGACGCACAGAATTCCCTCGCTTGCTTTCCCACACGATCGATGCCGACTCAGTGTCGACGCGGAACAAACGCATCGCCACCTTGTTTTGCGTTACTTTCAGCATGCGCTCGCCCTGACGCATCGTAATGGGTATCATGGCATCCAAAGGCTCAAATGCCACAACAGAGGGTACAGGCGAAACACAAACGGGTGGCAGAGTCGTCTGAGCCGATCTGTTGTGTCGCATGGCTTTGAAAGCACGTGTCGATTCTTTCCATGCCGTGTACCTCGCAGGAAGAAAACGAAAAGTCGTCGCTAGTGGCGGCGTCGATGGCGTCGGTAGCGTCGGTGGCGTCGGTGGCGTCGGTGGTGTCGGTGGTGTCGGTGGTGTCGGTGGTGTCGGTGGTGTCGGTGGTGTCGTGGGTCTCGTCGGTGTCGGTGATGTCGGTGATGTCAGCGGTGTCGGTGGCATGGACAATGGCATCGACATCGATACTGGTGACGAAGTCACGGCCATAAGTAGCTGCGGTGATGGTGTTCTTGTCGAACTGGGACACGCTGGACATGGCTCACTGCAGGATCGTCTCGGTTTGGAACCTACAGGGGCCGCCTGCGCAGGTCGCGCGCTTGGCCCCATGCTTGGAACTCGCGCAAAAGTACGCTCCCCGGCCTAACGAATGAGATGTGGTGACACAGGACAGAGCAAACAAAACGACCAGAGGTACAGAAGAAAACCCGTTAGATGTCAGGTAGGCAAGCTAGAAAACGGCGTCGCTTGGTCGGCGGTCGGATGGGATAAGTGGATCAAAGTTTGTGACAGGAAGATGTGACCACGACAGCAAAGATCGGGCCTTGCATAATTTTCGTGCGCGCGTGTGTCTGTGCGTGTCACTCTGTCGTCACAGCAGGGTAGCTCAAGCCGGCGCGCACCGCCGCCCCCCGTTTGCCCCGCATCGGGTCACGGGCAAGTGTCAATTTGCCACCCACTCAAACGACTCTTGTTGGCCCAATCATGGCTGCCTCCACACGAAGACTGGCTGTTGTTCAACACACACTTATCTTCAAACGAGTTGTGGCAAGTCAGTGGCCTCACCAAGGAAGAGGAAGGAGAACGAGTGTTATTCACTTTGGAAGCTCGCGCTCACGGCATTCTTTCCCTGATCTTTCTGGCCCATTCTTGTGAGCACACACAATCGTGGTTCGTCTGCCTCGATGGATGTGCCGCTCGCTGTGGGAATCGGGCTCATTGCGAGCTTCGTGCAAAGCCTTGGCATAACAATCCAACGGCGCTCGCATATCCAGAATGAGCGCTTGCCAGAATCACAGCGACAGCCTGAATGGCTCCGTCCTTTATGGGTGATTGGATTCGTCATATTTCTCGGCGCCAATATTAGTGGCACGCTATTCCAGATCGGCACATTACCAGTCGTTATTCTTGCCCCACTCGGCGCCGTGAGTCTCTTGTACAATGCGCTGCTGGCACGTGTCATGCTTGATGCCTTTTTCTCGTGGCACATGCTCACTGGCACATGCCTCATCGCCATCGGTGCCGTCCTAATCGGCTACTTTGGCACCGTGCCGCATTCACCACGCACACTAGATGAGCTGATCGCCTTGTATGAACGTCCTGCTTTCGTGGCCCTTGCTGTTCTCTATTTATTGGTCTTTGTTAGCCTGCTGACGATGGCGCATCTCACGGAATGGCAGCTCACGTGGCACCCGGTCCAAGCGTTTCAACGGCGTGCCTATCGCCGCCGCCCACGCTTTGGCCTGCGCCGGTACTTGCCAGTGCCCTCTCTGGCAACAGTGGCAGAGGTCAGCGAAAATAGTTCTGGCATCACGTCGCCACTTCTCCAGAACACAGAGGACGACCGCGTCGATAAATTGCTCTCAGGCGATGTTCGAGCCATCAAGCACATGCGCGGCACGCTTCCCGAAAATCCCGCGTCGTCGTCATCGTCATCATCCGCTCATTCTCAGTACGGCGCCATATCGCACCCGGATGGTGCATGTCATGCAAAAGATGTACCAGAAACCACACGTAAGTCGAGACCCTCCCTGATGACATCGCGCTCGGCACCAACATTGCCGGTGTCCTCAGCCGCTGCTGGAACACGGTCTTCCCTTTACGATTCCCCGAGCTTGCGGCCGACGGTCCTTGCTCTCGCTGTCGTATACAGTTCAGCTAGCGGGACGCTCAGTGGCATTTGCCTGCTGATGGCAAAAAGCGGCGTTGACTTGCTCATACTCTCGCTGCAGGGCCGCAATCAGTTTGGTCACTGGAAGAGCTGGCTGCTTGCTATAGCGCTTTTGATTGCTGCGCTTCTTCAACTGTGGTACCTGCACAAGAGTCTTAAGCTGGCCGATCCAGTCTTGATTGCACCTCTGGCATTTTGCTTCTACAATATTTCGTCTATCACACTTGGACTCGTGTACTTTGACGATCTCTCGCGTCTTTCTTGGTTGAGTGTCCTTATGGTAACGACCGGCACGGTGCTTCTTCTCTGGGGCGTTTGGATCATTAGTTTGCATAAACAAAGCTCGACAGAAATGACTTCCGATCCCACTGGAGCCGTGCAAGCGTCGTCATCCCATGCTGGTGACCGGACATCCTGTTCTGGCCATGTGGAAGCGCCGCCTCCCTCATTCTTGGTACCATCTTCGAAACTGTATGTCCATCGGCGTATGCACAGCTCTGCGGCCCAACTTGGCATCAGGACACGTTCGTCATCATCGATCTCCCTCGATCACACACCTCCATTCGGCACTGACCACGCACACGAATCGCCCAGCACTCACCGAACCTCCTGGTTTGCTATGCTGGCGGAGCGCGGTCTCAGTGTAGGATTGAGTCCCAGCTCGCCAGGCTTTCACGTCCAGCCGCATCTGCCTCACCATCGCATGTCGACGCCTTCGTCCGCATTACGGCACGACATCGATGAGCAGCATCCTCACTGAGCCCGATATGCTTCGTGCAGCGAGCGTGTGCCTCTCGAATCCTGCATTGGAACGACGAGATCCACGCTTTCGATATACCCCGCATACATACGACATCTATCAAAGAAAAACACGCCTATGATACGATATGAGAGAGGTCTATGTAGAAATGTAGTTTGTTGTCGCCGTCTCAATTCGTTTCGTCCTTGGATTTGTTTTACATGGGAGCATGCGGATAATTCATGACAATGGGAGGCATGGGACTCGACTGGCCAGCTTGTGTTGAAGTAGGCATCCGGGACGACGTCGACATGGCCGTGGAAGCAGAAGAAGGCACATTCGCGTCAGCCGATTCGCGCTGGTTAGACTCGGGATGCAAGACGGTGTTTGAGCTTGGATTCATGCTCGTAGCTGGGTAATGTCCATGGCCAGATCCCGTCGAAACCACTGAAATTTTGGCGCGCGTCACTGGGGATGCATCCCTTATCGCAGGGATGGGCTTCGGGATCGAGTCTCCTGGGGGAACGTAGTCTGCATCATGAAGCAAGTGCGATGATGTGGTCGAGCTGGGTGCTGGCTCGGGCGTATCACTCAAAAGAGATGTGGTATCCGACAAAGAAACCTGTTGTGTCTGAGGAGCCACACGTTGCGCAAGTGGTTCAGCCGCATTAGATTCGGACGAGGTCGATGGCTCAGAAGCAGGCGAGACTAATGGAGCAGTCGCTCCAGGGGTCTCGTGGTTCGCTGGCTCTGTCACACCGCGTTCAGTCCTAGTCGGTGCAGATGCATCCAAGGCCGTGTTGGACAGTCCCGGAGTCGCTTGAGAAATGGTGGGCGTCGAAGAAGAAGAAGAAGCTGGCACATTTGCTTCGGGAACGGGGTTGGATACCGGTGCCAGACCGCTTGTCGATTCCGTGGTCGCTGCCTCCGTCACAGCAGCCGCTGTAGCTGCCGTCTTGTGGTGCTCCGTCATCGGCACGGGCTTTTCTTGTACCGCTGGCGTCTGGGTGTCATCTTGTGATAGCGAGTCGGGATCACTTCCACCGTCGCGCACATACGTCAAATACAGCCCACGCAACTCACACAATATCAAGAAAATGAACGGCCAAACCCCGCAAGAGAACGCCGTGAGCTGCAAGCTCAACACGACGAGTGTTTTGATCAACGACGCAATGAGTGTCATCAAAGACGAGAACACAGGCATGGCCGAATCGCTCATCCAGCTTTCAGCAGACTCCGACATGATGCCTGAATGCTTCAGTTGACGTGGGGTTCTGCGTGGGCGGATGGATGTGTGGCCTGCCTGCATTCCGTAGGTCGAGAAATTCCGACGCTTTCATCCACACACCCGTGCACGCACACGTTCCAACTCAGCCTATCAGCAAACGGCCTTTGACCAAACGATCAATTCCACATACGCAATGCCGTCACAGGACGCACGGCTCTGAGTCGAGCCCGTAGGCAGATACGACTGGTGCATGACACGACGGCATTCCTTTCATAGTAAGTTCGAGGTGAAGGAATACATGATCAGCGCGGAGAACGGGAAAAGGCGCGGTAAAGAGTTCCTCAAACATAACGAAACTAGCCAACGGTAGTACATACGGGGAGGGAATCTATTGTAGGACGAATGCAATGCCTTAGCCCTTGGAGTGTCCAGAGCAGACACACGCACATGTCGGACAACACAAGCGACGACTACGCGCAAGCATGCGAGCACACCACCATAGAACGCCGACAGGGGCGCAATACCCACCGACGATCAGGATCATGTGCTCGCACCCAAACTCTCACGCGGACAGCGAATCGTGCACCCTTCTAGCTAGATCGGCTGCGAGGACATTTTGATTTTGGGTCAGAGAAGTACAGTATATATGAGATAGCTTGCACTTAGTAGCCGTACTGCTCGAGCTGCTTGTTGATAGGCTCCAACTCGGAAGCAGCAGCCGTGGCAGCAGCGGCACGGCGCTTGATGTTGGCCATCTTGCGCTCGTGGAAGGCCTGCTGCTTGACAACACGCTTGGCCTCCAGCTTGTCGACCGTCTCCTGGTACTTCCAGCCGACCTCGCTCGAGATGCGCTTCAATGTAGCGTACTTACGACCCGGCTTGAGACGCAGCACACGCAGCGCATCCGGAACAACAAACTTCTTCTTGCGGTCGTATGGCGGCGGCATGCCCTCATAGACCTTGAGGCGCTGAAGCGCGGCCGCGCCACGGGCGGTCTTGTGCGGCACCATACCACGGACCGCGCGGAAGAAAATGCGCGAAGGAGCACGGTGGTGGAATGGACCGTTCTTGCATGGGTTCACAAGGTGGCGCTTGTGCATAAACTCAAGGTACTTCAACTGTCAACGTGTTAGCATGGCATGCCTCGTTATGGCCTATTTCTTTCGTAGACAAGTCACGCACCTTGTTGCGGAAGAAGCTGCCCGAGACATTGATGAGATCCGAACGGACCACAACCACCTTCTGGCCCAGCAAGATCTGCTTGGCCACAATCGAGGCAAGACGGCCAAGGAGGTGGCCCTTGCCGTCGACAATGAACGGAGTGCTTTGCATCAGCGACATGGCTCTCGTATGTGCGAACTACGCAGGCAACGTGTGTCAGTACTTGTGTTCTCCCACTTTTCGTTGTCGTCGTCGTCGTCGTCGTCGTGGCCGTTGTCGCTATCGACTGGGCCGACGTCGCCAACTAGACACGTACCTCTGGTCGAGTGGCCGGCAGGTAAGAAAAGCAGAGACGACGTTCTCGCCAGCCCATCTCAATCAGCAGCACGAATGAACGGATGGACCAGGTTGAGATCACGTGCCTTTCTGAAACTATAGTTTGCGATTGGGGCGTGGGATTGCTGTAGGGAGATTCGGCCGAATAGCGTCCACCAGCGCTTTGTCTGCCGCGGCGAGATTCTTGCTACGTTTTGCTCACCACACGGTCGCCCCGTCTGAACTGTACGTCTTTGCCCTGTCTCATTAACAACCACAGCTCAAGATGCCGGCTACGACTATTCCGATCGTGAAGAAGCGGACAAAGAGGTTCGCTCGCCACCAGTCCGACCGCTTCAAGCGCGTGGCGCCAAACTGGCGCAAGCCCACAGGTATTGACAACTGTGTGCGCCGCCGCTTCAAGGGCACCATCGCCATGCCCAAGATCGGATACGGCTCGAACAAGAAGACCCGTCACATTATGCCAAACGGCTTCCGTCGCTTCGTCGTGGCCAACCCAAGTGACATGGATCTTCTTCTTATGCACAACAACACGTTCGCCGCTGAGATCGCCCACAACGTGAGCAGCAAGAAGCGGATCCAGATCCTCGAGAAGTACGTATTGAGCGATGTGCTGAACACATGCTAACTATCACAGGGCCAAGATTCTTGGTGTCCGTGTTACCAACGCCAACGCACGCGTCCGTGCCCAGGAGGCGTAATCGACTTCCATGTCTAGCTGTTTCTATAGGGTCATGTTCAGGCTCATGGGCATGTATGTGCTTGTGCCCCCACAAAAATCGAGACGCATTATCTCTCGCTCATGAAATTGGTCGAAAACGAGTGTGCCTTATTTTTTGCATGTGTCACTGTGTCGTTGATTGTCTCTACGTAGGTGTTTCTTCTTGCTCATTCCAAGGGGTGGGGTGGCTGGTTTTGGGGTATATTCTGCAAACCCAAGTCTGAGTCGTATGCATGGCCGTACATGACTTGTGGTGCCTGTTCGCTCTGACCTTCTGGCGGCAGCGAAGGAAGTGATTTCTCGTGACTTGAGCGCGCGCTTCTTTGCGGCGACGACGTGGTCGAGGATAAACGTGCTAATGAAGCTTTGTGCTGAGCAGCCAAGTTTCGCTGAGTTTCCGACGGCAACGGAATTATGTTCTGGCGTGGCGATGTCACAGGTGGGATGGTTGTCATAGTGGATGCACGGCGCGGATCTGACTTCAGAGGGCTCATTGACATGGACTCTAGGTTGGACGTGAGCCCACTGAATGCATTCTCGTCCATAGACACAGGCAGGGACGCACGGCTACTGCGACTTGTGAGAGGCGGCATGTCCTCAGGTATCCACGCTGACATGTCTTTGAGGGATGCTGTCGTATCACGCAGCCTCTGAGACAAAACATGCCATCCACTGGAAAGTTTGTCGCGAAGCATGTCCGATGAAAGCTCGTCAAGCGACTGAGGGAGCGACGAAAGAGACATCCTCGGCGATGCCGCTGCTTCTGCAGCACCCGCCGTCGTGTCTGGCTTGAGGTTCGCTCCGGCACGCTGTGTACGATCATGCGACGGCGATGATCCCAAAGACGTATCTTCGTCTGCGGTCAAAGAGAGTTGATCCATCACAGCATGCAACTGATTCGACAAATGCGTAGGTATGCGGCGCAGGTCCGACCATGCCGAGTCAGATGACTTGAAAGAGGTGTCGGGCCCAGACGCCGAGGACGATGCGAGCAGAGATGCCTCAGCTTGTGGTGCCGAGACTGATGTCGTTCTTGACGGTGGGTGGTCCGTCGAGGGCCCAGATGATTCCCGCATAGCCTCGTGGGCAGGCGGCATGTGAGATCGCGTAGGTGTTCCTGATGCAGGCGATGGTTGATGACTGGGGCTGTGCGCCATGGACCGCCGACGTGACTGAGTTTGAGAAGGTGTGCTGTGGCGCAGCTGCGGCGGCAATCGAGGTGAAGGCGCGTGTGATCCAATGCGCTGTGTCATGCGCTTCCAAGCAGAGCGAAGCTCTTCCAATTGGGCCTCTTCACGCGCAAGTTCCTCGCGCAGCTCCATGCACACACGCTCCTTTGTTGCGATGGCTCGCGTCGTCTCTGCATGCACGGGCGCCATGCGCTTGATGCGACCCATACTTACATCATGACACATGGCAACGATCCTGTCCACTTGCTCACGCTGGAGTCGAGAAGAGTAGGCAGACGTCAGAGGCGCGGGCGGCGTGTTGGGCGGCTCGCGTGATCGGACGTATCGAACGCGACGACCACGACGCGGTGTCGGCGCGGAATGCGTTGACAGAGCAAAACTGGGAGGCGACGACGATGCACCACGTTCACCTAGCTCGCCCTGCTTGTCGGACGTACGTTGTGTCTGAGGCGTAAGTGGTAACGATGCCGACATATGACTCGCAGCGTCTGATGGCTCGTTGCTATGCTGCATCTGTTGTTCCTGCTGATCTTGCTGGAGCAATGACGCACTCGTATCGAACGATGGATGTGTCATAGAGTCATCCGAGACACTCGACAGCGGGGCATCGCCTAGGCCCTGTGGGTCAGGCACTTCAGCTGTCATTGATTGTTCTTGACCAGGTACATCACGAGCTACGCGTATTTCCTAGCCCCCCTCCCCTCCGCCGCCACCTCTTTCTCCCTTTGGGCGCCGCGGCGCGACGCGCGGCCGACGCGTGAATGACGCCCGGCTTCTGCACGACCCAAGCGCTGGGACAAAGTAAGCAATTCCAAAATTTCGCGTGACCAGCGCGCAAGACCCAACCAACATGAGAACAAGACCCACTCGGCCCTTTGGACCAGCAGGGGCCATGCGGGGCTTTGCAGCAGAGTTGGTTGTCTCGGCCGAACGTAGACGGGTCTATACGGGGGAGGGGCGGGTGCTGGCTGCTCAGTGCGGATGGACCAGAGGTCCTAGCCCTTCTGCCATTACAAGCACACAAGCTGGAAATATGTCGTACACTATTGCAGGTATGTTGAAGAAGGAAACAGGTGGGAGTGCGTGCATGCATCAGAGTGCGTGTGATTGTAGCGAATGCAACATGCTGCATCTCGGCGCTTACGGTGCGAACAAGCACAAACATGTCACGGGGTGTATTACGTCTCCTATACATGCGATCTTGTCGGCGATCGGCCACTGACACTGGATCAGGAATGAAGATCCCAAGTGAGCACCTCGTTTTGGGTGTGTTCGGCACGATCGGTGCTGCTGCGTACGCATCGATGCGCGGTGGCTCGTCAAAGAAGGAAGAAAAGACACCGGCAAGCGTGCCACTGAACGCTGAGAATGCGTACGTGATCACATATGTGCTAACGAACGACAGTGAGGAAGAAGCATTTATTAAACAGTTTTTGGCTGAAGCCATGAAGGAAGAAAAGAATTGATGGTCAACATCTGCGTGACATGCTAGCAGGAACAGAGTAGGGACGCACGAAACCAACTATGAACAGAAAAAAAAAAAAGATGCTAGGAATGATGGGGTCTGCATGTGTGTGTGTGTGTGTTTGTGTGTGTGTGTGTGTTTGTGTGTATGTGTGTGTGTGTATGTGTGTGTATGTGAATGAGCTAGCGAACCAAAGAACGAAAATACACCATCCAGTCATGCTGCCCTTTACATAATAGCACGATAGGATGGTGCTTGTTCTCTTCGCGAGAAAATGTGCTTATGAGGCACTTGGAAGTACAGTATGGCAAGTAGGAACAACAGCACGCGCCGCCGGATATAATGCGACGGATGCTTGCCTGCGGCGATGTGGCCGAGCGATGCCCATGCCCGGCGTGGTCCAAGCACATTCCATACCACGACGTAAATGCTCCTGCGGATCCAGCGGTATAGATGGACTAGGCGTAGGACAAATAGGTATGTGAGTGTGCGAACGAGATCCCGCTTTCGCCGTCGCACATGAAGTTCACGAGAAAATCCCGCTGGCCTTGCGCCACTCTTGCTCATATCGAGACCCATGGAGCCTTGTTCATTCACGTACGAGGCAGGGTATCCAAAATATGGGTTCTCGATGTTGTACGGTGACACATGTCCTTCCATTTCCGCATACATGTGTGCACGCCGCGAAAGGTACCGTGTCACAGAGTTGCTTTCATCCGTTGCATTCACACTGGATGGCGGCATTGTCGCCGCAAAGTTCGTCGATGATGTGAGAGCCTTTGGCGCTGGTGTGGATCCTTCAGAGGGCAGCAATGCAGACGCCTCAGGAGGTGCATGTTCCTCCGCTTTCTTCGAGAATGTACACTTCGAAGAGACGATGCGTGGCTCGGCAGGAATCAAGTCGGTCGCATCCGAAAACGACGTGCCATCAGTGCGCTTGCCGAAGAGCCAAATGGGAAGCCAAGACAAGAGCAACGACGACCACGGCCGTGTGTCGCGAGTATGGTACGCATTCGGTACAGCAGGTGGTTCATGATGTGTCTTTTGTTTCCATTTGTACGCCTCAGGCGACATAGGCAAGTCACGCAGTTGGAGCGATGGACTGGACGGCTGTGGGCGAAGACGCGGCGTCGGCGGCACACTTGTGTGGGGAGTCAACGGTGTCATGGACGTGTACGGAGATCCGTAGCGTGACATGACATCGTAGATGGTGCCAAAGTCCTGGTGCCGAATCCACAGTGACGGCGGCACAGGGTCACCGCGAGCGGATCTAGCAGGCATCTTGGTGGACAAGCAAGCCTCGGACGCGGTTGTCGATGCGATCACGCCCGTAGCATGTTCATTAGGGCGCTCATGAGCCCATACGGCTGCCCGAACAAAGTAATTGAACACATCGCTCGTGTCTGGTGCAATGCTCACGGGCAGTGGGCCCCCTAAGCATTGAGGCACATGGTGGTCAAAGTGAGCGAGCAGTTCAGGAGCGTCGACAAAGAAAAGACGCTCAAGTAGCTTGGGTGGAAGAATTGGGCGGAGCATGCGCCAGAGTCCCGCATGAAACCACGAGTACCGCAGCACATACACAGCACCTGACATGCCCGGGTAGTGGTTCTTGAGCAGATCAATTAGAAAAGGCAGCATATCGAGCTCGACATTGGAAAGGCCAGCTTCCATCACGTCAATGAGCGTCACACATTGGATCACCGGATCACCTTGTTTCGTCCGACGATTCACACGCAGCAGGTAGCGCCGCATAATGTCCAACGCCGCGATGACGGACTTTTTCAGTTCACGCAGTCCGTCCGGCGTCCGTTCCACATGCTGCAAGCGCACGTACAAACACGGTCGACCCAGCCGATCGCGGAAGCGCGAGTGTCCCCAAAGTAAGGGCACGCCATTGGACGTCGCGTCCATGTATGGTGAATGCAGCATGTCTTGCGCGAGCGCATCAATCCCCCCTTCCAATCGCCACTGCACAGTCTTGATCAGCATCGACCGAGCAATGTCCATCTCAAAACCAGCACGCCGTGCGAAGCGGAATGTCATCACAATGTCGTCAAGGAACTCGAGCGCAAGTTTCAGCTCAGCGTCTGTGTACGAGTGAGTCTCTGAGAGCTCCTGAGCAACATGGTTCATCATGTCCGAATGTAGTGCATGTACGAAGTCTTTGTGCTCTTGAAACAGCGACTGAGTCACTTTATAGGCAGACGACACACGCTCTGCGTTTTGTCGCGCGCCTGATGCGCGTGACGACTTGCTGCTCATAGGGAGTCCTTGACGTGACCAGGACGAAGCAATGGACGAAATGTGTGCTTTCACGCGCACGGAAAAAGATGACACAGGTGGATGACTTTTCAATCTCTATCTCTCTTTCTTTCCGGGTGTTCGTCTTCGTCCGTAGCCCCTTCCCCCGCGTTGCTCGAACCACTCACGCCGGCTCGATAACCAACGCACCACACTCGCCCTGGTGTATGGGGAAAGTGCGTGGGGATGTGGATCACGTGATGTACACGTGCAAGCGCGATGCTGTCAGCCGATTGTGCTTGGCGCGCGCGTGCAGGTGGGCAGAAGAAGACGCAAGCAAAAAGCCAGCCAGCCTCATAGGCAGCGGGTGACGTCATTCGTACTTTCGGCTGGACTTGGAGAAGGCGCTCTGTGTTTCGGTGATCGTCCGACCAACCCAGCCAGTAAGACGCCTTTCGCATTGATGCTCCTTCTTACCATGCTACGCCAGCGCTTGCGCATGGCCGCTGCTGCTGCTACTGCTGCTACTGCTGCTACACCGGCACGCGCCGTAGCGCAACTTGTATCCACACCGTCACTGGCATCGTTACGTGCGACAACGCAGCCTCAGGCGCGGCTCGTTCCGTCGATACCTGCATCGTCAAGAGCATTTCACAATTCAGGTTGCGCCCAAGTAGCACCGAAGCGGAAAGGACCACCTGCCCCGAAACTCAAGACGCATTCGGCAGCAAAAAAGCGGTTCTTCCCTGTCGTCGGCTCAGGACGCGGGCACCCTGGGTGTGTCAAGTTCAAACGCTCCAGTTCGAACAAGCAGCATCTGAACTCTGGCATGTCGAGCGTGCGACTCAATCGTTTGCGTGGGACGCAGGTCGTTGCATCAGGCGCTATGTCTCGCATGCTTCGTCGTCTTCTTGCTCCACGTATCTAGAGAAGAACGAACCGCCCAAAAAAAATGAATGGATAGATGGTCGTGATGAAGATACAAAACGCGAATGCTATGGTAAACCTACGCGGAGGTCGTGAGGCAAGGTTGAAAGGAGCCGCTCCATTTGTTCAGCAAGGCGTGCACGCTGTGCCTTCATAGAGCGCGACTGGGCGGCCGGCACACACTTGTCACCGCTCGCTGGCACAGACGCACGCCATCGCTCACTTGGACCTGTCGTCAGCAGCGTGGGCCGCGCAAGTGCCTCGTCCATGGCCTGGAGCTCGTCGCGTAAGCGCAGGTACAGATCCACGGACTCAATCTCTGTGCGCGTGCGGCCGAACGCAACGACATCGCCAATGGCCAGAGCAGACACGCGGCGCCTGCGCTGCTCCTCCTGTGCCGCCTCGACACGTTCGTGCAGCCATATCGCAAAGTTGGGCGACTCCAAAAAATCAGCGTACAAGGATTGGCGCAATACACTCGCTGGCAAGAGCGACCGCTGCCGCATTTTGAGGGGACCTGGATGCGCTTTGAGCCACTGCAAGAACGTCTCGCGGTGGAATGGTTTGATGCGTGGTGCTTCAGCGGGTGAGGACAAATCGAACGATGCGGGAATAAGGGTGGCCAAATGCTGATGTAGAGGCGCAAGGAACCGCTCTGTCAAATCGGCAAAGTACCGCCTCAGGACCACGTTGGCATGAGCGAACTGGTCCGGCGAGCTGCGCCATACCATGAGCTGCTTGATGAGTGCCTGGTCCTTGCTAATGCGACGCTTGCTGGTGGACGTCACTCGTACTGTTTGGTTCGACACGAGCCGCCCGTGCATCTCGTCGTGCCGGCGGCCCAGCTGCACAATGTGCGGCCAATGTGAGCAGGTTTGCAAGAAAAAGGGATTCGTCGTTCCAAGCACCACACCAGGCGGTGGCGTAGGGCGTCCCACGAATGCGCGAAAATCGTAGTCATGAATATGAAAATATGGGCGAAAGTCACCTGCCAAAGACACCGGTCGGATCAGATCCATCAGATGCCACACCGCCTCACTGGTCGTGCGTGGATCGTGGCCGACAATCAGTACGGGCTCAGCTGTGAGCATACATTCCCATAGACGCCAAAGATCTGGCAACAACTCATAAAACACATGCACAAGGCCCGTCGGCGGCACCGATGCAAGAATCGGGTGCTCAGCGTCAGTGCCATCACGTATGCCGTCGCCGTTCTGAGCCTCGTTGCCGTGCGGGAGAGATGCATGAAGAAGCGTGCCAAGGGCCGATAGTTGGATCGTCGCCCCCGGCTCAGGTGCGGGCCATTGCATCACCTCATGTACAAACGACTCGAGCACAGGCAGCCCGAGCTCGAAGAACGCAGGGCCCACACGCCCAATGAGCTGGAGAAAAAGTCCCACATAGGGTAGGTGTGTGAGGATTACGAGCGATTTTTGAAAGTAGCCGCGCCGTACAGATGGATCTCGTCGCTGCAGGAAAAACGTGTAGCCGTACAAGTACGAGGTGCTTCGACTGTGTGAGTGCATAGACTTGGATGAGGACGTGGGGAAGGTGGGGGAGGAAGAAGAGGAAGAGGAAGAAGCGGCATGAGACGCCGTGGACGTGTCACTGGGCGACTTTGCCGGCACCGTATTGGGGCGTCCACGGAGCCACGATATGCGTCGCGACATGGACTGGCGCGCTGACAGTGAGCGCCGCCGAGCTGATGACGACGACGCATGCCTTGAAGAAGACGAGGCTGATAACGATGACGATGGACGATGCGAAGTAGGCTTGTCTGGGATGTGCGGCGCTCGCTCAGCAGAAAAAACCAGCGGCACTTCGCGCACGCGCCACGAAAACGTGAGATTCCCATCGCTGAACACGGATGTATCGGGGAAGGAAGAGAATGCGATGTTGTCCTTCTCTTCTTTGCTGATCTCGAGTGGCGGGTACATAAACTCAACATCAGGGCCCAGCTCTAGATCAAAATTTACACATGCCAAAGACAGCATCCACCGCTGCAACATGGCAAGAGACGTGCCTGTCACTGGTTCCAACTGCATGGAGGCACTGGCCTCCTCCGAAAGTGTCAGCAATGACATGTCGCCGTCCTCGCGCGCGATCCCTGACATGCTTTGACGAGAATACGTGCAACGTCGTCACTTGTTCAGCTTTCTATACCAAGTGACGTCGTCTCGGGATCCGTGGTCGCTCACGACCGTGCGTTCGTGCGCAGCTGCAGCAGCTGTTGCAGCATACGTGAACGACGATCTACAGGGAGGGGTGAGGGTAGCGAGTATGTGCGCTTATGTAAGTTAACATCGAGCACGCGAGCGTCTGAACCATGGTTGTGGCTACGGGGAGGGACGCGATGGAAAGTCTGCTCCGTGGAAGGAAATGGCATGGCAGTCAGCAAGTGCAAGCGAGGGTACACGACAGATGGTGCAATTCGAAACAGGCATGATGCATGAAAGAGAGGAAAGGAAAGCTAAGGGTTCGCATGGCTTTTCAGGGCTAAAAAGTGTCAGTGGTCATGGACATGATCGTCGCTGCATTCAACACATACCTTCTTTGATAGTGGATTCCATCGCTTCCAAGTCATCCGTCTGCACCGGCACAATATGGCAGTGCAATGCACGCTCGATGGATTCCATCTGTCGACGAGACGTATCGTCATGCACAAAGTTGATCGAGACACCTTTCCGGCCAAAACGACCAGTGCGACCAATACGGTGCAGGTACGTCTCGGCATCAGGATCGCCTTGCTGTGTAAGAGGCATGTCATAATTGATGACAAGAGTAACTTGCTGGATATCAATGCCTCGAGCAATCACGTTCGTAGCAATCAGCACCTTGCATTTGCCGGAGCGGAACTCATCGATCGTGCGATCGCGCGCAGCAGTGTCAAGCTTGCCGTGCAGCGAGTCGACACGGTGGCCTTCAGCCGTCATACGCTGTGCAATCTTGTCGGCTGTATCGCGCTTTGCACAGAAGATGATGCTTTGGCCAATGGTCAGTAGGTTGTACAGTTCAACAAGCACCTCGTACTTGTGCTCTTCTGTCTTGCAGTCCATATAGAACTGCCGGATGCTCTCGACACTGAGCTCTTCCTGTTTCAGGCGGATCTCGTTCGCATTCGGTGCAAACTTCACTGCAAATGTCCGTACATGTTCCGGGAACGTCGCAGAGAACAGCACCAGCTGACATGTCTTGGGCATGGTGTTTTTCACGCGAATGCTCTGCTCACCCAGACCCTGTTGGTCGAGCATGTTGTCAGCCTCGTCCAACACAAACACCTTGACGCCCGATGGGTCCAATGCACGCGTCTTGATCAGATCAAATGTTTTGCCTGGTGTGCCTACGACCAAATGTGCCTGTACTTTCTCACCACGCTTCATCGCGTCTGGGATCGCAAAGGCCGTCTTGACGGGCGTGTACTTGCCCATCTCCTGTACCACATCCATGATCTGCCGCGCCAGCTCACGCGACGGTGCAAGAGCAAGGGCTTGTGGCTTTTCAACACTAAAGTCAATACGTGAGAGCATCGTCAGCACAAACGCGGCTGTCTTGCCTGTACCAGACTGTGACTGTCCGATCATGTTTCGCGGTGGGTTTTGCAAGAGCAACGGCAACGCACGTTCCTGGATCTTGGATGGTTTCGTGTATTTCATCGCATAGATTCCTTTCAAGAGATCGGCATGCAGCCCCAAATCATCGAACGACTTGACCGAGTACAGTGGCGAGTTGGGATCAGCCTGCTGATCAGCCAGTGTCACCTGTACATCGTACTTGGACTCATGCAGTGGCCCCTGCGAGCCTGAACCATTCTCTTCCTTCTCGTTCTCCTTTCCACCCTCTTTCACGTTCTTGTCTGTATTGGTGGCGGGCTTCGGTGCGTCTTCTCGATCGTCGTCCGCCCAGTCGGTCGTTTGCGACACGTCAGATA
>ERZ501053.81-NODE-81-length-17783-cov-42.920239_pt1 | contig 17783 bp, 16 predicted proteins | sample MGYA00510862_ERZ501053 | MGnify/ENA primary metagenome ERZ501053 (study PRJEB25958, sample SAMN03398521) | human skin metagenome | study: EMG produced TPA metagenomics assembly of the Human Skin Microbiome Metagenome (human skin metagenome) data set. | reverse complement strand
GCATTCTTCCACGCAACCACTCTAATATCATGTCTACTGCGCCTAATTTTGAGTCCCATCTACATCGCATGCATTCCCATGAAGTGCCATCAAGTCTACCTTGGATTCATCGACTTGCGGACCATCGCCGATTCAGAGACAGACACCCACCGTACTGGAGAGATCGCAGATACGAAAGAATGGAACCTTATAAATATGTGCCTCTGAAAGACAGGTCTAGTGTTGCCCCCGCCCCTTATTTTGACCTCCTGCCCGGCCGTGAGCCATCGTATTCTACACATACCGCGTCAAGGGTACTTCCACCAATTGTTTCAGACATTCGCTCTAGCACAACAAAACTGCCAAGTATCGACGAACTTGTTTCACATTCCGCATCGTAACTGTACGGTTTTTGTATGAGTTTGCTGTATGGTTTTTACATGTATGTGCGGACATCATGAGCCCCTTGGTGGCAACTAGAAAAAACTGACTTTGATGACCCAAACTATAGTAGCGACAAAGCTGCAGATCCCATGGAAACACTCTCCCCTCAATACCATGATTTTGAATAAGTATTCGGTACATTTTGTCTCATGACATCGGTAAACTATCCAAGTTTGCATGACTTTATCGGGAAAATTAATAGGATATGGTTCACGAGCACCGCGCGGGATGCAGCCCAGGTCGGAAGTCTATACAACTATGACTCACTCATAATGTGCTGTTAGTACTTGGTCTCTTGAAAATTGGATCGTCGTCCCAGATAGACGGAACAATGTTATACTCGTCTTGGGACAATTTGTGATAAACAACGCTCATTGTGAAGGGAACGTACATAAATCACCGAAAGGCGAATTGAGACTAGAGACGTGAAAACCGTCAACTTAATTTGAAGTTAGAATCGTAAATCTCGACTAAAGTGACGCTTGCATGCATAAAAGCCGCAAATCAGAATGCTTTCGGAATTTCTGCGAATCGGACTGGTCGCCAGTGCAAAGTTTAATTATTTAACATGCAGCCAAAGACATTTGTCAACAAATTGTGGCAAGTGGATCAAGCCATCAAGCGCAAGTTTGGGCCGACGAATATGCGACTAGCACGCAACCACATTTCCGTGCATTTCAATAATTTCACGCTGACTATTTAAATTGAGCATCCTCAGTGTGTGGACATGTATGTAGACTAGGAGATGACCGTGTCAAACAAACGTTTCTATTTCTGATGTATCTGCTATTCATTGCGTGATCGCATGGCCGAAGAATACCGAACATGAGCGCAGAACAAGCAGTTCTTAGAGATCGTGGTTATAGCACAAGTTTCATCCATTAGATATACATTATGCGCCGAACCCCTGCAACTCCACCGTAACTGCACTATGGTGGCATGATTTTACATTGGCCCGTAAGCATGTAGGCAGACAGCGTTTCACCATGAAAATGTGTGACGACTTATAGAGCAATCCGGCTTGCCGCTCAGCAAAGCAAGCCTAACGGAAAGAAATAGAGGCAACGGGGATCGTGTGGAGGAAGGTGAGGCCGCAACAGCAGTTTGCCAGCGTAAATACCATGTTCCGAGTTGCGAGTCGGCTATCGCGCAATGGCTTGCGGCAACATCATGTGCAAACGAGGTGGTTTCGGACGGAAAACCTAGCCTCAGATGTATTCACTAAATCGACACCGAGTCTGGCCGAAAGAGCTGCGAAATCTGAGAGTTTCCTTGCTGCTCTCAGTCCCGCGGACCGGAAAGCCGTTTCATCGATGCTGCGCGTAGATCATGCGGGAGAGATTGCAGCTAACACCATATATGAAGCACAAGCGGACGTTTTCGGATTCCGTGGAGATCAAGTGACAAAAAGGCTCATGATGGAAATGTGGGACAACGAACGGAAGCATTTATGTGCAGCATCTGCGATGTTGGACGAGTATCGGACACGGCCATCTGCCTTAACGCCTGCGTGGGCATTAGCTGGTCGAATTCTAGGAGGATTTACGGCATTGCTTGGTGAAAAAAGTGCTATGGCATGTACAGAGGCAGTTGAGACTGTTATCGGTGAACACTACGATGAGTACGTGGCCCATACGTTCCTGTATCCAGCTAACCCCTTAGTCAACTTCTTCATCTGGAGCAGATTCGCGAGAAACTAACGCGGGAGTGTGACAGAGACGAAGCGGCTGAATTTGAACAGGTCATCGATCTTCTGAAGAGTGTCTTGATCGAGTTTCGCGATGACGAGCTTGAACATCTTGATACTGCCGTCGATCACGACTCCCAGCAGGCACCTGCCCATGCATTACTCTCGGCTATAGTAGAGTATGGATGCAAAGGCGCGATCGAGGTTGCGAAGCGGATTTAGATGATGTCTGCACCACTTCCGCGTGACCACACACGGACCAAAGCGCGTGTGCCGTCTTCTTGCTTGGGACCCGTACCATCCGGAAGTATGCGGTACAGGTGCTTGGTTGATGCGGGCATGTATCGGTCAAGCAAGAAAGGCTGTAGAGCTTCATTCGAGGATGACGTGGTGGCCGCCGTGGGCCGAACAAGCGCATATACGCCGATTTCGCCATCACAAGCCGCGGCGCGTCCGCTGGGTAGTTCATTTATCGAGACCCAAACATCAGCTGTGCGTAGCAAGTAGCGAAACAGTCGCTCGTCACCTTCGTCCACGGTTCCATGTCCACTTTGCGCAGCGCAAGCGTCAGCGTGCATAAGCGTAATTAGTGATGCGGAATTTGACGCGCAAAGATGACGCAGGTGACGTAGGTGATTGACTAGCTCCATGTAGATTTGTTCTTGAGAGCCATTCATGCACCATTGGAGCGTTGAAAGACTATCGATCAATACGAGCGTTTGCGCTCTTTTGGTCGAGTGTAAAGATGACGAAATGTGTGCACAGTTAGAGGGCAACGTATGTGTTTCGTTGACTGGCACAGCTTGCGAAATAGCATCATAGACTTTTTTCAGGAGATGGTGGGCGTCCTCCAGGAACGCCGCGACATCAATGTAGCGGAATTGTTGTGCAGAGAGAGAAACACCCTGTGGTGAGTACGCAGCGTTACACGTACAGCCTTACGAGCTATATGCATGAGATGTGCTTGGCCATCTGCACGAGCGCTGACCCAAATCACGGTGCCTGACTGCTGGAGTGTCTTGACAGCATACTGAAATAGGATGAACTGGCCATGTGCGTCCAGAGTGTCAGACACGTGGATATGTGCATCAACAGGAGGCAGCATAGTACCGCCGCTGTTTGAGAACTCGAGCATCGAAGACAGACCAGACATGGCCCTGGGGTATAAGGTGAGGTAAGTGACCTGCCTAAGAGAATGCAGGAATCGAGTAACACTAATGCAACGGTTCGTTTATTCGTCGACCTCGACCAAATCGTCCCTTGAATTGCGACCTCCACTGACTCTTCGACGATGAACGACGCTTCGCATCCGCGACGGCGGTTCGTTCGTTCGGACAGTACGAAGGATGAAGGCCCTATGATGGGGGGTATTCCTACTAGTGTTCTGGAAGATCCGCTACTAAATGTTGCGATTGATAGTTTGCTACCGAAGCATTACAATTTTGAAATCCACAAAACAGTACATCAAATCCGCAAGTATGAAGCGACGTGTGTGGCGTTGCAAATGCCCGAAGGCCTCACCATGTTTGCGACGGCTATTGCAGACATCATTGAACGATTTACAGGTGCTGCTTCTGTGATTATGGGTGATGTAACATATGGCGCTTGCTGCGTTGACGACTATACGGCGTTAGCACTGGGATGTGACATGTTGGTCCATTATGGACACAGTTGTTTGATCCCAGTAGATCAGACAATGATCCGTACACTTTATGTTTTCGTGGAGATTCAAGTCGACACAACACATCTTTACCAAACGATCCGGGTGAATTTCCCTGCTGATCGGGCATGTTTCCGTCAGCGAGTCCTCACATCGCCATATGAGCAAGCGACGCATGCGGCATTGCCTGTACAAGCGCAGGAACCAACGACGTCAAAAAAACAGCCTACCCATATCGCACTTGTCGGTACAGTCCAGTTCATCGGGGCAATTCAGGCCATTCGAGAGGCACTTACAACATGTCCGTCAGAGGATGACATTTCTGCGCGCAAAGCCATCGCGCCAAAAGAAGAGAGCGAAATCGCAGGGGCCGAACATGATAACAGTATCTTTGGAACCAGCGGCGCACATGGCGCCTTCAAAGCGAGCGTACCGCAAATTAAGCCGCTAAGCCCTGGCGAAGTCTTAGGATGCACATCGCCGAAACTTGATGCTTCAGATGTTGACGCAATTCTGTACGTGGGAGACGGACGTTTCCATCTCGAGTCTATTATGATTGCAAATCCGCGCATACCTGCATTCCGCTATGATCCATACACGAAGCGGCTGCAACGCGAGTTGTATGATCATGCAGAAATGAGACGGCTTCGGAAAAAAGCAGTTCTCGAAGCACAAGCGACTCTGGAAGATGCATCGCTCCCGCGTGGTAACGGAAATGACTGCAATGCCGCAAATCACACCGCGGGGCCAACCCCTTCATCTCGTGCGTGGGGTCTCATTCTCGGCACACTTGGTCGTCAGGGAAGCACGAAAGTACTCGACTATTTAGGAGAGAGCTTGCACGAGCGCTGTGCTCATATACCTCAAGTGCCGATTCTGCTTTCGGAAGTGTCGCCCCAAAAGGCCCAGCTCTTTGGCGAGCATTTGTCCGTGCTTGTTCAGACCAGTTGTCCAAGACTTTCAATCGACTGGGGCTCAGCATTTCCTCTTCCGCTACTTAGTCCATACGAAGCGGCGGCGGCGCTCGGCCGCGTTGCTTTGTGGGCAGATGCACCGCACGATCTCGGCATGATTCGGTATCCGGCGTCGATGAACTCTACTCCCGTGCAGGCTACTGACTTCCAAGACGTGGAAGGCGTGCAGTGGAACCGAGAAAGTCATATTGATGACTGTCGCCACGAATTGAATGACTATCCCATGGACTTCTATGCGAATGCATCCCTAGGTCCCTGGACTCCGCGCCATGGCCTCGGTGGGATGCGAAAAACTGGCCGCAACAACAAGGCCCTTTTACACTCACTTGGTCTCGCCAAAAAACGCCCTAGCCAAGAAACTCGGTCTTAATGCATACCTGTGTAGCTATATCCATGACACGTTCTTCTGATTGTCCGGAGCCACTCAATCAAGACGGCTGGGTGCATGTGACACCCACAAGCTCGAATAGTAGTACTAAATGGCCTGGCTACTTTCCGTACGTGCATTTGACGTGGGTGGCCAGGGGGAGGGACCATTTGTTAGTGTAGCCCCTTAGGCCCTTAGTCTCCCCTCCCTCTCCGCCCTTCCCTTACTGATTATTACCTACGGCTGCGTTTTCCCCCAGATTGGCACGGAAAAGTGGATCGAGTGGACGGGCGTGTCGTTTGCTTGCTTATCCGAACGAAACAAGGCACACAGCAGTGCTAGGACGCTACCATGTTCGTAGTAGCCAGTGTATGTCGTAACGCAAGGTTGAGCTCTGCGATGCATCGCGTATTTGTGCAGACGGCGCGCTTGAGTACGAGTGCGCCGCGTTTGGCCTTTAAGGAATTCTCAATGCCAGCGATGAGCCCGACGATGGAACACGGGAATCTGGGTCAGTGGAAAGTGAAGGAAGGTGATACATTTGCCGCAGGAGATGTCATTTTGGAAGTCGAGACAGACAAGGCCATGATGGATGTCGAGGCGCCTGACGATGGTCTTATGGCGCGCATTTTGAAGCCTTCAGGCTCGAAGGATATCCCCGTGAATGAAGTGATAGCTATTTTGGCTGACGAAGGCGATGACATATCGCAAGCACCAGGAGCAGAAGATGTGAACAAGGGAAAAAGTGGAACGTCGACATCATCGTCGTCACCGTCGTCCTCCTCTTCCTCCTCTGCCTCACAGCCCACAGAAAGTCATAAACGCGAATCACCGAGCGAAACGGCATCCCATGCCCAACGTAATACACATGTACACGTAACGAAGCCGACCTTCCCATCAGTGTTGCGCCTGGCACACGAAAGGGGAATTTCTGACCCAGAGTCTAAGATTAGTGGCACGGGCCGTCACGGGATGATCACAAAGGGTGATATCCTTGCATATGTGGGCGAAACAGGCTCAGCCTTTGGCACGGCGTCGCCACACCACACGACCATTTCCGAGTTGGGAGATGGCAAAACACGCGAATCGGGAGAAAAGCTGACAAACCAAGCATCCCCTCCGAAGCAACTGCGTGTCGACGAGCAGCGCAGCATGATCATCTCAGGATTGGCGGCCATGGCGGCAGCATCGCGCAAGACCACCAAAGAGACGAAGCAAACGAGGCGCATAGAGTTTGCAGATATCGTCCAGCAATATGTGCCGCGCAAAGACATGGATACTGCTACGCACGATAAGAAGAACCGAGCTGGATCCTCGGCTTCAACGAGCCTACAAACAATTTACGAACAGCTGTGGAAGTAGGCAACTCGTTGGAGGTGGAAACATACACCACAGGACACAGCCCAAACAATGCTCATCACTCACTTAGGGTACATCATAGAGCCGAGTATAGTCGATACCGTCATGCTTGCCACGTGATGCAAAGTCCATCCAGTTCGTTAAGCAGCCATGATCAAAAGGATTGGGAGCGCGTGGTGTAGGAGGCGAGTGTCGCGAGTACAAATCAAGGCCAACGATGGCAAGAAGAGATGAGCCAGATGACAGAATTCGGCCACAGAAACCGCGGCGAACCGGCGAGCGACCATGCAAAACAAGCTTCACCTCATAAGGCGAGAGGCCTTGAGCCAGGAGGTGCTCCGACTGCATTTTGATATAGCCAGCCTGACCTTGACCGAGCATATTTGCATCAGGCCGACCTGCCATGAATCCGTGGCGTTTTAGATTCACGAGTTCGAATGTCGTGACCTGCGTGGAGATCTGGTACAGTTGAAAAGCCAGCAGAATGCCAACCCATATTTGGGTAAGGAGGAGCCACACGGCCGTATAGTATAGCGACCCATTTATAGACACTGCGGCACACAGCCAAGGGAACAGCGGGCAGCGCTGCTGTGCTACAAGGGACGGTGATACAGATGCACGGAAGTACGCCCAGGTGGCCCAGTGAAATGCCGTGATGGCCGCCTGAGCAAAGGCAAGAGCAATCAAGAATGGCGCATGGTTGTTGAGTCCAATGCAGTTCATCACCCATGGGCAGTGATGGTCATGCCGCGCGACGCACGTATTGCAAATGATACAGTGCTTGGCTCGCATGGGCTTACGAGACATACACGTTGCACAGAAGTACAGGCCACTGAGACGGCCTTCGCGCGCGAGCGAGTCAATGGTCCGACGCAGTTCAGCTTTGGACGCTGGTTTGGCGCACTGGCCGGGCACATTGCGTGCAGTAAGGAAGAAGAAATATACCAGAGATGTGGCCAATACGCAAACAGTCACGTCACGGGCGAGGGAAATGCCAGAGAGAAACACACAGTAGTGTGCCACGCCCAGCACCACACTCAAGCACACGAGCGATAGATAGTACGGCGAGGCATGTGCGCCTTTGGCATGGTCAATCTGGAGCAAGTAGGCCGTGGTATATACATGCGTGGCGAAAATGCCCAGCACAAACACTAGCGGTGCCAAGAACCAAGGTGAGCGGCCCGACACGATGAATGTGAGTTCGTACAAGAGGCATGGCATAGTGAATACAAGGCCTAAAATCGCACGCCGAGATAGCAAGAACCGACCAGGCTCGCCATTGTCCTTGCGATCGAGTTCTTTCATAGCCGATCTGTACGCCGCGTAGGTGCCCAATTCGCGCGCCAGTTCACACGGAGTCTGGCCTTTGTGCTCACGCGCCTTCAGGTCACTGCCAGCTTCGATAAGCCGCAGGATACACAGCCGGTTCCCATGCACCACAGCCCAATGCAGGGGCGTAAGTCCGTCCATGTCACTTACATGCACGGCCGCGCCGTGCTTGAGAAGAACGTCCACCGACAATGCATCGCCCTGGAAAGCCGCCCACATCAGCGCCGTATGGCCCTGTGTGTCTTTTCGATCAAGTGCCATTTGTGGTTGGAACTCAGCACGCTGTAGCAGATATACAATGGTCATCACCAAGCTGCTATGTGTAGCGAGGTGCAGCGTGTGAAATCCTTGGCCATCGAGCTGGAGTGGATTGGCGCCATGGTCCAGAAGTAGCGACATGACTTGTACTTGCCCCTGCCGAGTACACCAATGCATCGGCGTCGCGCGCAATGTCCCACCAGTTATGTTCACATCCGCACCCCGGCTAAGCAGCAATTGGCAGCATTCATAATGCCCATTGATAGCTGCCCAATGCAGAGGAGTTACGCCGTCTTGATCACGCGCATGTACATCGGAGCCTTCATCCAGTGCACGGCGCAGACCTTCCAAGTCACCACGCTGCGCACATGCATGGACGATGTTCTCGCTCATATGCCACGTCTTCCTCCCTAGTTCCACCAAGTACAGAGCGTACCAATCCAACGTACGCGCGCGTTTGGTTGACACGCACAACCAACTCTAAGGCGCGCGACTTGCGTGGAAGATGCAAGCCTGCGCCTAATATACCACACCCAGGAAGAGGTAGCGGCAAGAACAACGACCTACTTGGCTGACAGAACAAACTGACACATCTCCACAACCACGCTTTCCTTGTTTGTTGCCAAGTCAACACAGAGCTTCCTGGCATCAGTACGAAAGAGGGCGCGAGTCGTGCGCTCATGTAGCTCCATTCTATCTACACAATCAGAGCTTGGAGGGTCGCGATGCAGAGGTGTCGGGAGAGCTGCTCTCACGCTCAGCGTCTTCCGATCCTTCAACGACGCGGCACACCTCGTTCACGAGTTGTAATGCCCATTGTGCACCGTGTTCGGACGTAAGAAACTCGATACTTTCACGCTCAGCATCCTTGTTCATCTGTTCCAATACGGGCCGCGCACGCAGCAGACCATAGATATGGCTGACGACCTGCGGCGCAACGCCGCCCTGTGCATGCAATGCAGCAATGGCCACCAGACTCATCCGCACACGATTCACTTCCCACACTGGCTCAGACGTGTGCAAATACTGCGAGGCAGGCGCAAAAAGTGGGCCATATTGGAAGTTCAAAATATACTCCCCAAGGTCAGGGTGGTTGTGCGTGAGGACTTGTCGCAGTTTGTGCGACTGCCTCGAGTAAATGTGATCGAATAGGTCTGAACCAGCTTGGAAGCAGTCCTGAAGCTGCTCAGGCGAAAGTCGTCTGCTGTTAGAGTCGCGTCTTTGCTGAAATGACACAGTCCACGAGCTTCGCGCCCGCTTCTCCCATGCCATCATACATACCGACGGGGTTCGTTCGGCATATGACGAGCAAGTTCAGCGTCCGCGTCAACTGATGCACGCAACGCCGCCAAGTTGTTAATGCCCTAGAGAATGCGTTAACGACCCAAAGTAGCACGAGAAAGACGTACCTTTGGCGTGCCGATGAGACCTAATGCTTTAAGCCCAACTTCGCGCATTAGGCACGCACGATTCACCCGCTCTGTAATGGGCCGCAGACTTGGGCCTTGGCGCATCACATACGTATGCATTCTCTGGAGCGAGCTAGGCGCATTCAGCGCGAACAGCGTCGCTGTCAACAATGTCATCCACTCGCCCCAAGCGACGCCATGATGTTGTGAATCGGCTTCTACGCGTTGAAACAGGTCCTGGAGAATAGACGCCTGAGGCGCCGGCTTCGTCGTGCCCACCCGCCCCGCAGGGATGATAACGTCGGGGGATACTTTGGACGTACGCGATGCATAGCGTGGGGAATTCACAAGAGCTAGAATTGGCCGTGGAAGTGGCATGTTCGACGATAGCAGCACTAGCAACTATTTGATAGCACCACGCCGATGTATATATAAAAGAATGTTCTCATGTGGCACATGGCCTAAAGACCAGAATGTCGCGTCTTTGTCCCTGTCGCCGCGACGCGCTCAGGGAAGAACAAGGGTGGAGGGCCGACTGGCTCTCCAAGCCCATGCCTGACCAACTGGCTGTGGCCAAGCCGTACCACGAGAGGAAAGCGTGGAAAACAAGTGGCGCCGGTTATGTCACGTGAATGCGAGCGGATTCGCTCGCTCACTATCTTTGTTCGTTGAACCTGATAGGCCTCGCAGCACCACTGGCTTGATTTGCTTCTTCCACGTCCACATTCGCACCTACGCACGACCGAGAACCTGGCGTCGCGTGTATATCAAAGCATGACGGCTCCGCGGTTCATTGGTCTACGGGCCTTTCGGCATGGACGAATGCCAATTCACCACGCAAACAGCATGCGAAGAAACTCGGCTTGTCGCCCAGCCTCCCACTCGATAACGTGTGCACGCACCACATCCATGCCCATTGCGTATGCACGCACAGCGTCAAGTCTGAGTGCGCGTCTTCGTTCACCATCGCCGATCCTTTCTATGGCACGGCACGCACTTCTGCCTCAGCGACAGATGCCTTTTCATATACCCCAGTTGGGCGGCGTTCGCTTCACAACATATGGCTCAGAGTACCAACCATCGCAGCGTAAGCGCAAGCGCAAACATGGCTTCCTCGCTCGTCTAAGGTCCCGAACTGGTAAAAAGGTACTCGCGCGCCGTCGCGCAAAAGGCAAGACAGCCGTTTCCCACTGAGTTTGCAGACGTAGCTGTTTTGTTTTTTACGACGTATAGCTGAAATAAAGTCCTTTCTTTGTGTACGTGGGATAAGTTCGCATGCTACACGGCAAGTCATTCACATCGCTCCTCCCGCTAGCACTGTTTGTGCGCGGTGCGGTCCGATGTGATGTGCTTCTCCTGTGCTTCTAAACCCTACTTCCGACCGAATTATGGCGCCCTGCCAAATTAGATCTACTCACCGTCGACGCCGTTGCGGTTACTGCGGTTATTTTTTCTCCAACGAATTTGATTATTCGAATTTTTATTATTTTTCCTGTTTCGTCATGAGAACGATCAGAGATGAACCAATCACTCCATAGGTGCCATCCTTGCCACGATCATTACGACAACGACTTTGGGTTGTAACCACCATCAGTATGGCATTGCCAGCGAGTCATGAGCTACTTGTGTTTCTCGCAGATGCGAATCCTCAGGTAAGGCAGCTCGCTATGTCATCCATCGTGTCATTTAGTGGAAAAAACAATCCCAACCGTCGTCTTTTGATCGATCCACTCAAAGATGCGCATGGTAAGCCAGTCTGTACGCCGAAGGGCGAGCCCTTGGACGTCATTGAGCAGCTGAAGAAGCTCTGCAATGACCAGCCCCTCACGGTGCACGATGCACTCAGTGCGCTGATCAACCTGTGTGATACGGCGTCTGTCGCGGCGCGTATTGGCGACGAAGAGTTCTTGGCCTTTCTTGTAACATATATTGGCGACTCGGTCTCGCTCCTAGCTGATCTAGCATGCATGCTGCTATCGAACCTTACCAAGTTTGAGTCAATTGCCTCCCGCCTGCTTACTATGGAGGTGGAAGATCGGCCTTTCTACTCATTTCTCTCGCCGTTGGATCTCCAGGTTGCCCTGCGAGGCTTGGATGCAGACCCCTCGAAGCCCGATTATGAGGAGCAGAAACAAGCCGTCGAGGCTGCATCAAAACGGCTCGCGAATTCAATGCATGCAAATGAGACGGCCAAAGTACCCGCGCTCGTCAAGCTCCTCCGTGCATTTGAAGAGGGCGCTACCGTCGAGACAAGTCGCTCTAGCGATGCAGATATGCGTGCTCGTATCGAGGCAGCGAAGAAAGAGGCCGCTACTGCCTCAGAGGCAAAGCCGGTGGACATGGGACCTGATGGTCGTCCGCGCATCCAGCGCAAGTCGACTTGCAACTTTCTGGCAAGTGTGTTTGCGAACGTGACAGTGTTGCCACGGGGCCGCGAATTCTTTGTTGCTCCCATGGAGGGCACAGATCCACAACTTGTCGATGCTTACCCCGTTGGCCGCATGATGGTGTATACGGAACATGCAGATTTGATTCGTCGCGGTGGCGTCATTAGTGCGTTGAAGAATATTTTTTTCCTCAAGCATGCGCACAAACTTCTTCTCGCTCCTACACCGGCTGCCGCACCCGTCGATCGACCTTCCCTGGATGTCCTGCCGTATTTATTGATGCCGCTGATTGACGGAAAGGAACTCGCAAAAGTTGATATAGAGGATCAGGAGTCGTTGCCAGAGGCGTGCCAGCTGGTGGATGAAAACAAGCCCCGTGAGAAAGACAGCGCATTGCGCCTTATGCTTGTTGAGTGCCTCTTGTTGCTATGTACTTCCCATTATGGTCGTAAGAGTCTGCGTCAGCGAGGTGCTTACATTGTTGTGCGTGAGGCGCACTTGGCTGAAGACAAGGAACAGATTGCAGAGGCCATTGTTCGACTGGTCAATCTACTGAAGCGCGACGAGACAGACGCAACTATGAAAGACGACCAGGACATTCAGCTTCCTGCACAAGACGGCGAGGAGTGCGACCCTGACATGGTGATTGAAGAATTGTGAACTTGTATGAGTATGTGTCGTATTCGTATGTACACTGGAGCAATGGGTCGAGTTGGGTTAATCCTGGCCAAGGATGCGAATGGGCCAAAAAAAAAAAGGGGCCCAATTGGTGGAACTGGTATACGTAGCGTCTCGCTCTCCACCTGAAATGTACATTCGTCCCTGCAGAAGTTCAAACCATTTCTACTTCGGACAACCGTCTAGGGAACAGATCGCCACCAGGCCTTCGACTTATCGTCGCAGCGACCGGGCGCGCGACTTCACGTATAGATCCGCATCATTTGGTGGTAGCGCTTGTGGTTTTAAAGACGCTTGCGCTACTCACCTTCTCCAACATGTCGGTGGGTGAAAAAAAGCACATCAGTGCACCTGCATGGCTCATGGAGTTCACGGCCAATGCATCAGAGTCATTTGTGACTGCATACTACGCTGCGTCTGACTCGCCTCAACGTGGAAACCTCTTACCCTCGCTATACCTACCAAATTCGTCAATTTCATGGAACGGCAATCCCATCAGTGGAGCCACGCAGTACAAGCAATGGCTCGAAACACACCCAGGCTCGCAACACGAAATCCAATCATTTGACTGCCACCCACTAGGCCCATTTGATGCTTATGGTACGTACAATGCCTATGGGTATGAAGCGTGCGCTCGCTCCAACATTTTATGTGAACCAACGTCCACGCCCCTCGTGTCGAGCCTGTGTCTCGAATCTCTGATACCAGTCGCTTGCCACACTGGTATCGAGCTCGCGGGGGCAACAAGAATCTGTGGTCTCGCCGACACTCTGGTTGTCGATGGCGTCACTGCTTCTACAAGGACTCGGTGTGCATGAGGCTAGCTGCGCTGCAAACGAGTAGTATGAGAAGCACACAATACTAACCCGACTACAGATCAAAATGTGGCACCGTCGTTGATGTTGAACGTCTCTGGTACAGTCGCTCACTACACGCCAGAGAGTCTTGCAACGGATCAAAGCAATGCACCAAAATCAGCGACATCGACTGGTGGCGCCAGCGGCCATAGCAGCGGTGGCGCATCATCGAAGCGCAAATTTAATGCCGACGCGCCCATTGAGACGTATCCGAGAGTATTTTCGCAGTCGTTCGTCCTCATCAATGGGGCAGGAACTGGGGCAGAAGGCGGTGTGCCTTTCGTATGGATGCCAAGCAGGAGCAGCAACGGCAGCGGCAAGGGCAGTAAAAATATCGCTAACAGTGACAAGGCGACAGAAACACGAACGGTCGCCAAGTACTTTATACAGGCAGATTGCTTCCGATTTGTAGGCTAATTCTGGGACATATACAAACTCATAGCGGACATCGAAAACGCAGCAGATACAAAAGCGTCATGCCGACGAAACGGCGCCATAGGCAGGATCAGTGTGCCTAAGCAGTCGTGTGCGCTCAGTCGACTCTTCATCATTGTCGTTGGAAGCACCAGCCCCAACTGAAGGCTGCGCGGATGAGGGCGGCGGTAGAGCACTGGGCGTAGAAGTGGACACATCTTCGACAGCTGGATTTTCGTATGGTGCATCCGGAACATGACGCCTGTGAGTATGACATATGACAAGGAATCCATTCTGCAGCATTGCGGGAACAAGCAGTGCAATCGTCCGCAGAAACATTGAGACAAAGAAGATGATTGTGAGGATAAAGGGCCGCGCGTTCGGGCCGATGATGGGCATCTTGTAAAACTTGAGGACAGCAGCGTCGAGGAACATCGAAATCACATATACTGACACATCGCACGTGTACGTGATCCAAACAATGAGCCCAATGCCGGACAAGGTTTGCACGCAAACAGCAAACCAAAATCCCTTAGCCAGTGCGTCTCTTCCAAGGCTGCGGTCCCAGCCCCATGTGAGCATTAGCTGATCCCACAACAAAACTTGGGCTACAAAAAGAAAGACCAGCTTGTTCGGCACATGCACGAGGAGCAACTCTAATGGATGCATCCAACGTGCGCGGTACTTGGCACGCAATACAACACCATTTGTTAGCGTCAGAATTGCAATGCCAACAAGCACACAAGAGCCAATCACCATGGTTGTCGTGCTGTCGATAATACGACACAAAAGCCACATCGACAGCATGTAGTTTGCCAAGGCTAGTCTTGAGCCTGCACCCTGTACAATGCATCGCTGTGTGTGTGGGTTAGGTGTGATGACAGCTAGCAAACAAAAGCCAAACTCGAACAGCAACATAACGATACTGTACGCAAGGAGCATGAGCGGTGCCATACTAAAGTACGTCGGCTGACTCCGGAACACATAGTGAATTGAAGGCACAATCATTGCGGCAAAGAGCGCCGTTGCAATGCAGCACAACAGGCTAATAGGCGTGTTCACCTGAAGAAAGCGTAAAGATGCTTTCTGCCGCGCCGTTAGAGGCGCATGCTGCTCCTCCTCATTGTTGCCGTGCACGTCTTCTCGTTCAGAATGACGTTGCACTCGCCCATCCTCTCGTGCGTGGCGCTGAACATCTGAGGTGGACATTGTTGCCGACAGTTCTCGAGGCCGCTACACAACCTCTGTGGAGCCCAGCCTTGCGTACTTGTCGGCAGACTTGGAAAGCTCCCCGCCACTGGCCTTGTGTGCTGCTCCACTGTGCCATACCGTGGCGCTAAATTTTGTTTGGATGGACCGGCCAGTCACCTGGCCCACCGCGCCCGCATAGATTTGTGCGCCATCCCACGCCGGGCAGAAAACAGACGCTATCAATGGGGATTTAGGCGCGCGCCATGCGCCAGATGGAGAAAAAGAACCACACCCAGGTCCATGTGCGTCTGTATGACTAAAGCTGCACATACAGACTGTTAAGCGACAGAGGTCTAACCTGTGCAGACGCTTGGATTGATCCGCCTGCGTGGACCGTCGTTGTTGTTGTTGTTGGTCGTCCAGTCAAGACGCAAGAATGTCCAACACGACGAAGAGGGACGGTGCAAACGCATCAGCCGATGCGAGAGAGGCGTCCATCTTGTCCGCCGAGCGCGATGCGTCTTCGTATCATCGCCCCACGTCACCTTATGGGGAACTGGAGTCTCATCCCATGCCCGACACAGACAAGGCGATGCACGTCCAGCGCTACTTGGTCACTCCTGATGACCAAAGCACTGGTGCTGATGGGCACGAAGAACCAGATGGTACCGCGTCTGCATTAAGTGCATCGGCTATCTCCGCAGCCAGTGGCCGCTTGTCCACACACGAGGACGAGTACCAGGCACCGCATCATATGCAAGGCGGCGCTATCACCGAGGACGTGTACCGCTGGGCACACCAAAACCGACCGCGCCCTCGTCGTTCAGAAAGCGTGTTTCTTCCACGCACGCGTGACCTCGACTCTGGCATCGACTCTGACATCTTGAAGCAGCCTGGCGGCTTTCGCCGTTCCTATGTCATGACGCATGCAGCTGAACAAGGCAAGCCGCCGCCCCGTGCGCTCAAGAGCTTTGTCGAGTTCCTTATGCTTTACGGTCACTTTGCTGGTGAAGAGCTGAACGACTATGAACTAGACATGGATGATGATGACGATGGGGATGGCAATATGGATGAAGAAGCGCAGACGGCTGCAAGTCCTTCGGAGACGACACCGCTAGTGCGTCGACGCCGGGTGCACGGTGCGATTCCATCGTTCCGTGGACGTCGTCGACACGAACACAAAGGCGAGGCATCCGTGCTAGATGCTGTACTGATGCTTCTCAAGTCGTTTATCGGCACAGGCATTCTGTTCCTCGGCAAGGCGTTTTTCAACGGCGGTCTGCTGTTCTCAACAGTGATCATGTGCTTGATCGCAGGAATTTCTTTGTGGTCGTTTCTCTTACTCGTTCAGACAAATCAAAAGCTGCATGTTGGTTTCGGCGAGATGGGTGGCATTCTGTATGGCTCATACATGCGCAATGCGATCCTTGCTTCTATCGTAGTGTCGCAGTTGGGCTTTGTCGCGGCATATACGGTGTTTGTGGCGGAGAACATGCAGGCACTAATTCTGTCGCTCACGCAATGCCGGACCCTGGTCTCACATGCGACGCTCATTGTGGCCCAGGCGCTTGTATTCCTTCCACTGAGTCTTGTGCGCAAGATTGCCAAGTTATCATCTACCGCATTGATTGCTGACGTGTTTATTCTTGCGGGTATTGTGTACCTATTCTACTATGAGATTGGCTCTCTGGCCACTTACGGGTTCGGCGATGTCGTCATGTTTAACAGCAAAAACTTCCCTCTCTTTATAGGCACAGCTGTGTTCACATTTGAGGGGGTAGGACTTGTGATTCCCATCACGGAAAGTATGAAAGAGCCAAGAAAGTTTCCCGCCACCTTGTCTTGGGTCATGTTGGTTGTCACCGTTCTTTTTGCTGCTTCAGGTGCCCTCTCTTATGCAACCTTCGGCAGCGAGACGCAGACTGTTGTCATTACCAACTTGCCCGGCAATTCGCGTTTCGTGCAGGCCATCCAAGCCTTGTACTCCATTGCTATTTTGCTCTCGATGCCATTGCAGCTATTCCCTGCGCTCACCATTCTTGAATTGGGCTTGTTCAAGCGTAGTGGCAAGTTTAGTCTGCGTACAAAGATGCTTAAGAATTCTTTCCGCTTTGCTACAGTGGTGCTTGCTATGTTTGCTGCTTGGCTCGGCGCAAATGATCTCGACAAGTTCGTGAGCTTGATCGGCTCCGTTGCGTGTGTGCCGCTGTGCTTCATCTACCCTCCGCTCTTGCATTTACGGGCATGTGCATTCACACACCGTGCAAAGGTAATGGATATTCTGTTGTTCACCTTCGGCATTTTTTGTGTCGTATTTGCCGGAAGCCAAACACTCCAGTCGATGTTGTCCGGCTCGAGCCCACCCAAACCCCCTGTTTGCGTGCCCCCTAAATGAGTTGGCGTAGGGGTGTTAAAATCCAACTTGTCAGTGTGAATCTATACGCACGCGTTGCACGCGTTGTTGCATACTGTTTCCCTGCGCTGTGTACACCCATTCGCAATCACCTACCCTCCTCTTGTCCTCTCCTTGGTGTAGATTACGAAAGCACACGGTTCTTGGTTTCTTTCACGGTCACACACACACACGCATAAATATAAATATATATATATATATACAGATACACACATCAGTCTTTACTCTACAAGAACGGGACAAACATGCCCTGCTTCCGTGTATGTACAACGAGACCTTGCGACGGTAGGCATTTGAGAGCACGAACACTCATCATTCCCATCGACGCACCCAGCCCCATCGTCCCGCTCCCAGACATGCCGGGAGAGTATGGTTCT
>ERZ501053.77-NODE-77-length-18245-cov-42.122320_pt1 | contig 18245 bp, 9 predicted proteins | sample MGYA00510862_ERZ501053 | MGnify/ENA primary metagenome ERZ501053 (study PRJEB25958, sample SAMN03398521) | human skin metagenome | study: EMG produced TPA metagenomics assembly of the Human Skin Microbiome Metagenome (human skin metagenome) data set. | reverse complement strand
TTGTAGATATATCACGTTGACGACGTCGATCGCTCTTTGCAGCTTCATGCGCGGCATATTCGGCGTCCAGCTGCATACGGGCGTAGGTGAGCCATTCAGGTATATCGTCAGTGTGCTCGAGTTTGTGAGTGAGTTCTGCCTGTGAAAGCATCGTGACAGGAGTTTCGTCAGCTTCTGCTTCACGGTGATGAAAAGGGGAAGGCTGTGGTGTGGAAACCGGTAGTTCCTGGTACTTTGTTACAGGCACAGCCGGAATATACTGCGCCATGCGTGCATGTCGACTCAATGGGGGCATGATGGTGTGCATCTTGTCGGCAAACTCCTCGACGGTATCAACGCCGAGTGCATATTGCACAGCCCAAGTGACGGCGAGAGCACCCGCTCCGACAATTGCCGTGGCCAGACCGAACGCGCCCAGCGCTAAGAGGGGACCATCGGCACCATTGGTCTCAGGTATCTGGCGCGCGTTTGCTTGAGTCGTCGCACTTGTTTTCTTACTCAGAACTGAAGGCGTCACATTCGTTGCATGGGATGCACCTGAAGCTGGATTAGGAGAAGATCGCGTGAGAGCACCAATTGTTTTAGCTGACGGACTTGTATGGGAAGAGACAAGCACAGCTTTTGCTGCTGGACGTGATGACGTGCGTTTTAATGAAATGGAGGAAAACATAGCCTTATGCACGTCGCGGAATACTTCCCACGCATTTTTTTCAAGCTCTGCATCACTTCCTGGTGGTGGCAGTCTATTCGATGCTGACGCCGGTCGCAGAGAGCGTGCAGATCGCGTAGTCTGTCTTGAGACAACCGGAAGGTCTATACGGCTTGCATCAAGAGGCTTGCGCCGAAAGCCGTAGGCCACAGCACCTACAGCGCCTAGCACAAATGTGGCTGCAGAAGCTGATATCCAGAATGATTTTGGCGATTTGAATCGCGACCGGCCACGCGAATCGTCGACATCTGGCCCTGAATCGTGCAGAGCCTGTGTCATGTAAAGATCCAAATCTAGCGGGGTCAAATGAGTGGAGATGAATTGGGCAGTGTTTCTCTCACGCCGGCTTTGTTGGCGGCACATACGACCGCCAGTTTAGACGCCGACACAGGGGGCAAGCAGACTTGGGTAGAATACAATCCACAGACAGAATCAACCTGTCTATGCGCTACATTTTTGAGCGAGAAGCCAAGTATATTATGAGATGTGATCCCGATAGAGAAATGTCCGTAGGCATCCACAAATGCTGTACACCAGAAAGTTGAGCTAGCGTGTAACAGCGGCACGTTGCCACTCTCGCTCCGATCTCCAGCAAACAAGACAAATGTTCGTGCCTTTTTTTTTTTTTTTTTTTTTTTTAAAAAAAAATCACTATGTGCGTATGAATGAGTCCGGCAGAGGCCCATATTCCAAATGGGAGTCGTCAGACTTGTCCAGCTCACGACGATCCGGGTTGTAATTACATAGCTCCGTCGAGTCAAGATACAGCTGATCACGCAGTGCGATTGTCCATGCTGTTCGTCGGGCTCGGACATAGTACCATATGGCCGTAGAGCCCAGGCAAACTAGAATGGTGTTTTGAGCAGTGCGAACCGCTTGGAGTTGTGTTGTCGCCGGTACGTCCAGTCCACACGTTCCCCACAGACCAACAAGTGCTAGTAGGTACGGAGTCAACAGCAAGGCCAAAAGTCCACCGACGACGGGAGCAAGAATGTGCCTAGACAAAGGACCAACGTTTTCGTTCCATGGACCAACTTGCGACTGCATTTGTTAGTATTGAAGTGGGGGCATTGCATCAGATAATACTCACTAGGGTTTGAATATACCATTGGACATTCTCGACGTGAGGCAACCATATCACTGCCGGAACGATAATCGCATTCAGCACCAGCGCTCCATACGACCATGCATACCATGCTGAAAACTTGGGTACCTGGCCATCTGCACTGGGGAAAGTCAAGTACTGGAACAAGACGATGCCAGTTAAAAGCGGCACAACACCGCCGAGCGTCGCTAGATTATACGTGACGCGCGCAACGCTGCGCAGAAGCGACATGACTTTGGATGCTTGGCTCGTCGGGCGTGCACGTCGTGGCTCTTTCGTCACGTAGAAATACGCTCGGATCACAGCACTCAACACAGCAAGTACCAAAAAGCCGCCGGACCAGGTATATACATCATGCACGCGCGGCCAAGAATTCCAGTATGACAAGATCCGCCCGATCGCAAGGGGGATTCCGATACCCAAAGTGATGAATGTCAAGCTGAGTGCCCACACGAAGCCAACAATGCCAAGAGTTCGAAGTCTCAGGTTCGGTGGCACATACACAATGGTATAAGGCGGCTTTTCCGTCATGGTATCGATGACGGCGCGCTGCTTATCTAGTAGCTCGCGTTGATGCTCATCCACAGGATGACCTTGCGCATCTGTGCGAATGATCATCGGGGTCCGAGGCGCTGGGCGGTCATTGGCTGGTACGCGCACAAACCCACCATCCGCCACTGTCGTCGAGTCGACATGTTGGACAAAAGAACGTGCCCAAGCTGTCCACGAGCCGTAAACAGGATGTTCACGTTCCGCCGGCTGGTCATCCCCCATAATGTAAGCGCTCATGCGCATGCATTTGGCTGTCCATATCCAAAATACACGCAGAAGGCGGCGGGAATAGCGTGGCATGCGAGTGTACTTGACAAAGATCCGCAGACCAAAGTGCAAGAGAATAAGATCGACGGGTGCAAGTATACGTGGTGTGAGTGGCGCCCAGTGCAGTGGAAGCAGGCCCGGGACCTGCTGCAAGAGACGAGTTGATAAGCCAAGCACCAACATTGCGTAGAAACAACAAATCACACTGGACTCGGCCATTTTGCGTAGCTGGGTGGACATTTTATCTTCCACAGCCTCGGTAACTGGCTGGAAGTCAGGATCGCTATTGTCGCGGATCCAGCACATCACGCCAGGACGCACAACAGAGCGGATCGCACTGAGAAACTGTGCAAAGAGAAACATGAACAAAGTCCCTGAGAGCCAATGAGAGAAGGTGAACGATACGGGCGCTGTTTGTGCATAGCCAATGAGCGTCGCGAGTGATGCACCTTCAAACAGAGGCATGAGACACCAGTCAATGAAAATACCGTAGAACAGCGGGCAGCCGACGAGGTCAAGCAGCATGAGAAACAGGCACTTGAGTACAGTTCCATAGTACTTAACAACGACGCCCACAAGTTCCGTTGAACCGCCGTGAAGGAGCGAGCCGAAGCGTGCCTCCAGCTTCAGACCCGCCAAAATGTACAGATGGCCTAGAATAACACAAAGAGCACGTTCCCAGAAATAGCCGCCACGAGTGCATGCATCGACAGCACTGGTCGCCTGCGTGACCAATTGCCTAACAGGGCTCAGATACGCAAACTGCACCGTCGACACACTAGGCGCGGGCGGCGCAGACATATTTTCTGCTGGGAGTAGCCGAAACATGCTGTCAATCATAAGCTCAAACACAGGATCTGTCACGATGCGCAGTGCTCTCGCTGGTAGAAGCAGCATATCGTACACGCGGAAGCCCAGTACACGGCCTATGCCATACGGCACAGCTACACATACCGACATCGTCATGATAATTAGCATTTGAACCAGAACCAAGTTTTGGCCCAGGCTGATCCAGGTCCCACGTAGTCCAATAGCATGCAATAAAGTATCAATGTCTTCGGCCATATGTTCAGGATTGTCATCAATCTCATCGTCCTGCTCGTCGCCTTCAGCATTTTCATCAGCTTCGTCATCAGGATCAGCTGGCGCAGGAAGTGGTGCCAGCTGTTGGTCTTGCTCCTCTGACTCATGTCCATGGTGTTCCTGCTCGTGGCTCGACTCGGCTTCATCGATCCATTCGTCGTTGTCCTCGTTAGGGGGTGCTGCAGGCGTCAATGAGCCCGGCGACCTGCGCCGAGGCTCTAAGTGCATGCGCGTCTCCCACACCATCGGTTCGTGGTTGCGCTCAATCGCATCGTCTTGCTCGTCTTCCCACTCGTCATCGTCACTTTGTGCCGAAGATACGGGCGCGTTGGTGGGGCTAGCCACGTTCCCGTGACCATGCTGCGCTTCATCCTGGCGCACGATCTCATCAACATCGACTTCACGCATCCGTTGCGCACGCTCACGAGCTAGCGCAAGGGCTTCTTGGCCGATCTGTTGCATTTCATCCTCATGCGCGCGCTCGATCACCACGTCATTTTCCCGGTCATTTAGACCAATTTCTGCATTTACGATATACTCGCGCAGGATAAAAACACCGACAAATGCGGAAATAACAAAGATCGTAAGTCCAGCAGCCATGGGCCAGTCCTTCGTAAGCTCACGAACGATGTATCGGCTGACGACCGCGATAGCCGAGTCGGTGGAATGCGCTGCAATATCCGTCTGCTTTAGCTTCATCGATGCAACGGGCTGCTGAAGCACTAGTTCGGCAAACCAGTCGCAGGAATGAATATAGGAGGTCCAGATGCGCAGTGTTGCGTAAGGCACAAAAATGAGCCACGATACTGACACGACAGCGACGCGTATGAGCCATGAGGCAGCAACGACCAGATGCCAAGCGAAGTAACGAAAGTAGAGCCATGTGGAAAGTATACCCTGTGGCATATCCTGGGTATAGTGTTTGTGAAATACGAAATGGAAGCCGCATAGCTCACAATGTTTTTTCTGACTGTGCTGCAGCCATTGTACAAGACAATCTTGGTGACAATACCGGATACTGCCCGTGCACTTGCACGGATGGTATAGGGGGGCATCCGGTTCTTCTTCACTCCGGCATATACGACATGCAGGCACTTCTTCTGTAGCCTCTGTGTCGTCCATCCTGCATAGAGGGCGTCGACGACGGTAATGACGGCGACAATGCTGAGAACAGCAGCGGAGGCGATCATTTTCGGCCGAGTGAGTTTAGAGTACCTGCCTGAGGGTATCGGCGAGGGCGCCGGGTGAATCGCAGGCAAAATTCACAGACTTGGAAATCTCTCGCGAAACGGAACGGAAAGGATCAAACGCGTGGCGCTTGGTGTACACATGCGACTCTTGTCACGGCCGCACACCCTGGCGCACCGAATCAAACGAGCGAACAAATTCATGCCAACCAATATCAGCATTGGTGCGAGCGCAGGTAGAAAATTTCTTGGAGTAGCAGACTCCATGTGTAGCGTCATTTTGCTATGATTCATTGATGACCCTGTCGCCACAACTAAACTACATTGATACCTTAGTTATTGCAACTCACAGTCTCTACACAGTATCATGTAAAGCGTATATGTTATATTGCCAGGGAACTGACATGATGTCATGGCTTTCATTGATTACGCACTTACCCAGTGCCCAGTTCACATCAAGGAATGCCTGCTCAGGTGAAACAGGTTTTGCTAACCGTATGTTGCGGAAAGAAAGCTTGTACTGGGCATGAACAGCTGCAATTCGATATTCTTAGACGACTTGTGGAAGCATTCTGAACATTATTTCTTCACGCTAATGACGTCGATTCTCAAGAGACGCTAGTTCCTGTATCGTAGAAGTATTAGTTAGTCCAGTTCAGTCGCGTATTGATGTAGGAGGTGCACAGCTCGATCTACATGATGCGACTGAACACCAGGAGCTCCGAGCGCCCATCGAAAACAGAATCCCACGCCCGGAATGACTGTAGGAGTGATGAATATGTCGGCTGTATGCAAAGAAAGGATGCGCTGAAACGCACGATTGAGACGGTCGAGTTCATCGTCTGCTTTGTCTGGACGCACTATACGAAACACCACGAGACCCCAGCGTGGGGGGCAGACCGTTTCAAACACGTTGTGCGCGACGATTTGCTTTGCAAAAGATTGGGCAAGAGAGATATGGGTGCGCAAATGTGCCTGGAAGCCCGCTATGCCATAGCTTCGGAGGACAAACCAGACTTTCAGCGCACGGAAGCGACGGCCAAGTGAAATTTGCATGTTGCGTAGGTCCGAAAGTGGGTGCATTCCGCCACCTTGCGTCTTGAGGTATTCGGGAGTGAGAGTGAGAGCGGCGGCCAAATGCATGCGATGGCGTGCAAAGGCCGGCGAGGATTCAAAGGGCACCAAACCCCACTTATGCAAATTGGTCGAGAAGGAATCAAAGTGTTCGTTGATAGCATTAAGCAAGGTAGCTTCACGCATCTCCGGCAGCGCGAGCGTGACACCGCCGTAAGCGGCATCGACGTGCAGCCACAGCTGCGGGTAGTCGTGACCAACGGCGGCGATTTCGTCGAGTCGGTCAACGGCGCATGAATTCGTGGTGCCATACGTAGAAACGAGGTAGAATGGGTAGTAACCGGCTTGCAAATCAGACTCGATAGCTTCGCGAAGCGTAGCGCCACGCAAAGCGTAATCATCCTCGCGTTTCACGCGAAGCGTGTGGCATCGTAAGCCTAGAACGTGCGCTGTCTTGACGCCAGAGGAATGCGCCTGATCCGAACAGTACATGACAAGCTTGGGGAGCCAAGTGTCACGAACAGACTCGACACTGTTGCCCGTGCTTCGACAAAGAGCATGAAGCGCACGCTCGCGAGCTGCAATTGCCATTGTCAGTGTGGACTCACTAGCCGAGCCGAACAAGATCCCGCCGCCATCGTGCGTGGGATCAGCCACGTGGAAGGCTGTCGAGAGCCCAAGCATCTGGGCAACCCAATCCACGACAATAAACTCCAGCTCGGTGACCGCAGGCGATGCATTCCAATTGAATCCCGGGTTCGACGTCATCGCTGCGAACATGTCGGCGAGAATGCCCTCGTACGTCGTGTTCGCAGGGAAGAACCCGAAAAACATCGGATGCTGCCAATGCGTGATGCCTTGCAGAATATGCTGTTCATAGTCGCGCATAATCACATCCCACGACTCTCCTAGCACAGGAGCAGAATTCGGCAGGCGCGATGCAAGGTATCCGCGCTCGACTTGTGCCGTCACGGGGCGCGTCTCGAGGTCTGTGAAGTAGTCACATATTCTGTCAACAGCTTGATGCGCTGCTTTACGAAAGCTGAGTGAATGTACAACATGCGCGTGCACACCTACCTCTCGGTATCCATGCTAGTGCTTGAAACGGTATCGCAGTCACAGCTCGTCCACGCGGACGTCGCTACCGCTATGGATTGATTGCACCGTTCAGCTTGATGGGTGTGAAAGTGGCCGATCACGTTGGCCGATGCGCGCGCGCGACAAACAATCTCGGCCGAGACACGTGATGTAGACGGCGAGGCGGTGGACGGATGATGACGTACGACAAGACATTCAGGTCTGGCAAGTCTGGCGGCAGACTGGCAACGAACACGGCCGGGCGACGAGCGTTGACGAAAGTGAGCCATTGTCGCTGACGTCGACTTACTTGCGAACGACGAAGACGCGGGCTGATTTGTTCGCTGCGCGTGCTGCTGTTGGGATCAGATCCACTAACCTACACGCTCATGGCGTCGGTGGCCGGCGACGTGAATGTGTTTGAACCAGCGCGCTTCGAATCGCTCTATGACACCATACACACTGTGACAACGGTGCCAGATGCTTGTGTACATGACTGGTACTTGAATGTTGAGCGGAATCGGAGTCCTCTCACCAATCTAGGACGTGTGCGTGCGCCAAATGAGGCAGAGCGTCGAGATATCTCGAAGGGTGTGATTGTGCTGGGTGGGCAGTCACAGACGCTGAATGCTGATTTTGTTGCTCAGACGCTTCTCTTGTCTGATGAATTGCATGTGTCGGAGACGTATGCTGCATCCCTTCTGCAGGAGGGAATCGCCGCGCGTGCGCGCTGGGGCCGCTCACCATCAGAAGTTGCGTGTCTATTATACTACCGTGAGCGTCTGGCGCTCCTTGCATGCCTGAAGGAACTCGCTCGTGGCACATATACCCTGTGTGTCGGTGGTGATCTGCGAACAGGCATTCGGATGAGCCGTCTTCTTGACGATCTTGTATCTGGCGATGTGCTCGTGCAGAACCTGCTCGTGGAGCTGGATACGCTCCGTGCAGAGCGCGAGCGCGTGCGTACGTCGATGCAAAAGCCACCATCGGCCAATGCACGACTTAGTGACGAGGTTCAGATGGAGCGCTTGACGTGGATCAGTCAGGCTGAGCAAGAGCTTGGTCATGTTGCATACCTGTTAGCGCTAGCGCGACGACTAGTGCCTAGTGCCATCGAGGCCGTCATGACATTCCTGAGCAAGGCCACACTGCCTCCGGTCGAGTCTGCGGCATCGGTGCCTACGACAAGTGTATACTTGATGACGGCTGTGCTTGCCGTCTTCGACACAGTCCCGGACGAAGCGGGTGAATGGCTCGCACAGCACAGCACAGCGCCGTTGTGCACGGCAGAGGCTTTGTGCGGCGATGTTCGCTGTCTGCAGGCGCTTTTGCGCAGCGTGTCTCAGTCGGCGTGGGCGACGCCTGGACTCCAACATGTGGTCCAACTCCAGCTGGCTTTGTTTCTCACTGACGCGCTAACCTCACATACCACTCTCGCGCCTGCGTTGGGTCAGTCCGCGGACGACGTACAGCTCCTGGCATCGCGGGCCATCACAGCCGATGGCGATGCATCCGCACTCTTGTTCCTCTTGCTACGTGTGCTGTCGTTCCGCCGTGCGCCTGAAGATGAGTTGGATGTGGACGAAGTAGCATCTGCCGCGATGGATGTCGAGTTTCAAGAATATGTGCTTCAACAAGTGGAGCATCTTGTTTTGGGTCTCACTACGACGTGTTTTCCGCTGCTTCGCAAGCTGCAGCGTGCAGAAGAGGACGCAGCGATCTCGGTATTGCGTGCATCCTCACGCCCTGTCACAGGAGCTGGTGTTAGCGCTGGTAGCCTGGGAAGCAGTGGAACCGGTGCGGGTGGCGCGCCACTTGCTCGGCGCTACGACATCGAGGCGTTCTTCGACCTCGTGGCTCTTTTGTGCCGAGGGCGACCAGAATCGGGACTTGCTTTCTGGCAGGGACCTGACCGACGTATATCTCGCTTCCTCCTTTGGGCTGTGGATACTCGCGAGCTGGGACAGCAACGGGCTTTTCTGGGCATGCTAGCGTCGCTCGCTGAGGGCGAGCAGTGTGCTGCCTATGCGCACGCCCTTCTCGAACATGATGCAGGAGCTCCTGCCGGCAGCGAGCGCCGTCTCGTGACGTGGACACGCCTCTTTGAGTGGATGGCACACTACATAGAGGCGTTCCAGCGGCACGCTGTCGCTGTCATGCCACCGGATGAGTTGGTGTTGTTGCGTGCGTTTCTCAACGTACTTGCTACTGTCGTGCGGTACAGCGCAGCCACGCGCGATGCTTTGTTCTGGCACAAGGAGTACATGCCGGTCGATCGCCTGTTCTCGCTATACGCATGTGCCGTGCCAATGGACTTGAAAGCAGCAATTCTTCGTGCTATTGGCGCGTTTGCTGTCCAATCTGGCACCAGCACATCTGCACGCATTGTAACCGTGCTGTGGGAGCGCCTGAATCTGAGCGGTGCTGTCCGCAGCGTTCGTGGTGAGCCGCCGCGTGCCTTGTACGAGCTTGAGAACGTGGAATGCGTGCATGGGCGCTTTCCAAGCACGCATGCCCTCGTCGATCTGCTGAGCGCCATTGTGCCACATGTTGCGCCTGCATCTCAGGCTGACACGCTTGTCGCCTATATGCGTGACGCATCGCTTCCGTGGTGGCATTCAGGACGCAACTCAACCACCGCCTCCAGCACCACCGCGAGCACCAGTCATGGTAGCGGCAACTCCATGTCCACTTCTATGTATGTGGCATACGTCCTGGACCATGTGCTTCTGCCAGCGTCCAATCGCACCTATGCACGACCGGCAGAACGTTGGGCCATCTCTGCGTCATGTTTGGAATTCGCCGAAAAGTGCCTTGCGACGCTTCCTGTTGCGCCTGTTGACACAGCGCACCCAGGCTTTGATGTGCTGCGGCGTCTGTTGAGTGGCACGCCTCTCTTGCGGGAACTGTTCTTTTTCGTGCATCCAGATCCCTCGTGTGCAGGGTATGAAGTCATCAATATGAACCGCGCACAAACATCCGACTTTTCTCGAGCTGTACGAGCAGCATTACGGATTCTCCTCCGCATGCTCGAGGTCCAGAACGATGTGCTCCACAATGTCCCCTCTATCAACGACCACGCTGCAGTGAAGGATCGTGCACTCTTCTTGGCGTTGGACGTTCACCTGTTGCAAGCGCACCAGGTCGTTGTACAGATAGCGCTGTACATCCTGTGTGTCGATACAGAGATTGCTTGGCTTGCTGTGCGCTTACTCGGCGCTCTCGCTCGGACATCAACGTTCCAAGCCACAGATGCTTTTGGACCGCTTCGCGCACGTACCTCCCGCAACCGTTTGGCCGGCCTTCTTGACATGGCAGGTGAGACAGCGCGCGTCACGAGTGGCGTTCTTGCATGGCTTGAGGCGGACACTGGCATGGACGCTGATTCTGATAATCTTAACTATGACGCGGACGTGAATGGAAACTACCATGCCTCCGGCACAACAGCCCACATGGATATGAGCTCGTCGCTCAGCGACGCAGATGGAGTCGCCAGTCTTAACGATACAGCCACAGGCATCCTGCCGGCCAAGATTCAGAAGGAGCTCTTAGATCTGTTTCTCGAGCAGCTCGTACCTGATGCACCTGCGCCCAACGTCGCGCATCTGCTTCTTGGCTTCGACATGGACGCAAGCGATCCGGATCGTCTCGTGCATGAATCGCGGGACGCCATCCTCCTTACTCTAGTGCAGCGAGTAACACCACCCTGTACGTGGCCGCCCACGCTGGCGGAACGGTGCTATGCTGTGCTTCAGCGAGCATGTGTCCACCCGTACACTAGTGCGTCCATGCTGCGCTTCCTACGAACGCATGACTTTGTGGCGACACAGCTGCGGTCGCTGCCACTGGTGCCATTGTCGGTCACGTCGTCTTCTTCGGCGACTGGCCCTTCGTTTGGCACACTCATGTATGCTTCAGGCGAGACGGTTAGCACGCGCACGGAGTGGGCGCTTGCCTTGCTCCGCACACACGCACACATCCTTTCGCTTGTAGCTTTGGAGCTGCATACTCTTGCTGCACATGGCCAGCTGCAGCGTGCTGTGCCGCTCATGACGCTTCTCCTAGGCGAGCCGGTGATGCACGGCACAGGCGGTGGCAGTGGCCGGTGGCGCCCTCTGCTAGAAGCGACGCACGTGACCTGGGAGAACGCAGCGGAGGACAGCGTTTCGGAGCCGAAGTGGGTAGCTGCTCGTCTCGCCCCAGCCCTCGTCCCTGATACCGCCTCTGCGGCCCGTGTATACGACATCCACGAGGTAGCTGCCCTTCTCCTGGAAGAACGTGGCACGCAGGAGCACACGGTTTGGTTTGAGCAGGCACGCCGCATCTTGCTATGGGCCGCTGCGCAGAACACTCGTCGCGCATTCGCTTACGCACGCAGGGAAGCATTTATTGCGTGGCGACAAGTCATGGAAGTCCTCGTTGGGCAGGCACTCACAACCGTTGTTCGAGCCGACGTTCGTGTGCCGATCTTGCTAGACTGTGCGAATGCGCTACTTCCTCGGTTGCAGGACCAAGACGATGCGTTGGTCCCAAGTATTGCGGCCAGTACTATCCTGTCGCTCCTGCATGCTGTACGTGAGCATGAGGATGTGCCGGCTGAACGACTTGTATTGATCGTCCGTGCTATTCTGGACGTTTTGAGTTTCGGCACACAGGCAAGTACTCGCTGCGACTTGTACCTGAGTTTGGTTTGTGCACAACAACTTGTGTGCAGTCGCTCCTCAGTCAGCCATGGTGGCCGTGCAGCTGCCGCTCATCGCGTTTACTCTCTTTTTGCGACCCATGCCGCTCATCTTGTGAATGTTCTCGCACGCGATGCGCTAGATGGCTCGGACGTAGCACAGACCGTATCTCTCACGACGCTGAGTCATCTTGTGGCCTGGGATGGTGCGTCGTCCACGGCATCGTCCCCATCGCCAGCAAGCGCGTCCGTGTTGCCTGCACTGCACATTGGTGAGAAGCTTGCATCAGCTGGCTTCTTGAAGAGTCTTGCCCTCCGTATCCACGAGCTTGATGTGCCGCTGCAAGCAACACTCACGCCCGATCCGCCCTCGCTGAATGCTCTGTATGTCTATGAGGCATTACTGAGTGTATTGGGCCGTCTAGCGCGAAGCAAGGCATCTCTGTTGCTAGAAGCGCGCATCGTTGACGTTCTGGCGCGCGTTGACTTTCCTTCACTGCGGCCTGAGCACACGCTTGATGATATGGATGGATTCCTACCGCCTGTGGCTGAGCGGTACGCTAGCTTGCTGATGCCACTTCTCCAGCTGCTTGTTACGCTCCTCATGTCCGTGCCGCAGGCGCGCGAGAGCGTGCATGCTGTTCTGGTCGCTCACCAGGATGCTTTCCTGGCCGCACTGCACGCTGCCACTCATTCGTCTGCCGGCACAGGCGATGTTGAGCAGGCAGCCCTGCTCGTGCAGATCCTTACATTCATGACGCCTCCGCTGCTACCGACGCCGCCACCATTTCATGCTGCATGTCTTGCTTTGGCCGCAACCTACTTGGTGCCGAATGCGCACGAGGCTCTCAAGCCACTGACACTAGCGGAGCGAGAAGACGCATCCATCTTTGCTCCGACTTATAATGGCTTAGTGCAGACAGCACCAGATGCGCGTCTGACCTTGTTTGATGCATCGGCACGGCGTGTTGTAGACCGCCTCGCACGTGCACTCGTGCAGTACATGGAGCTGGCAAGCAGTCACGGCGAGGCACGCGCCATTCTTGTGCCGTCAATGCATGTCGCTCGTGTGTCAGACCATGCATCGTCCGCCGCGCGAATTGTTGCTGCGCCGTCCTTAGGCGTTGCAATCGCCGCCCTGGGAGAGCAGTGTGCATCAGTCGCACTTGCACTCTCGAGCTTGGATCGGGTCAACGCGCTTCTCCGTGATCCCGAGTCCGTGCATGCTGACGAGTGGACTGACATGGCACAAGATGCAGGACTTCTGTCACTCTCAGCTTCTTCAGCCCTTACAATGCAATGCCGTGCAGCGTGTGAAAAAGCACTAGACTGTGTGTCGAAGGATCTCACTGCGACAGTGTTAGCAAAACTCGACATGATCGAACGCTGGCTTGTGATGCTCGTACGCCACCTAGACCTGTTTATGCGGATCGGTGGCGCCTCGCGTGCCTCTTTCGATGCAGCAGCCTTGCGTTCAAGTGCTAACGCAGCGCTTCTCCCGATTCTAGACGACCAACTTGCGTACTTGACGGTGCCGTCCCATCTTGTGCCTTCTGCTGATGAACACGTCACATTCCTTCATATCAGTGCGCGTCGTGTAGCCGAGCGTCTCTTAGAAACATCACCTTTGTAAACCGTAGTGCTTAAAATGGCTTCTATGCCGCTTTGCTTTTGAACAAGAGGCTCTGGAAAGTATCACTCCTGGAGCTGGGGTTATGAATGACTAGCTCTTCTGAGTGGCTCGTAGGTCGACGTTATTCGTCATCCTCATTTTCATACAACTTCAACATGTGCTTCGCAAAACAAAACAACAAGGACGTAAGGGATAGGGGCTAGCGTAAAGGGATGATCATCATTTTGCTACATAAAACTCGTGGTAGGTAACTCCCTCCTCTAAAAACATAGATTCGTTAAAGGAATGAAACCATTCATACGATGTCGGAATGCATCATCGTTCAAATCCAGGTGGTAAGCGTAAGGTGTTGAGCTGTAATACATCATTAGCCGACCATTATGTCGTGACTTTTTGGCAAGTAGAATAGCACAGTGTTATACGCCCAAACGATAGTACTTTCTTGGGTCAATTTATGTGATGGCTTGCATTGTGTCAACAATTCGGCGGATCTCAACGCCCAAGTTCGGGTATGAAAATCCGATATGTCCAAGAGCTTCGATACACCAATCAGTTTCTTTGATCTTAGCATTTCGTGTAAATGGACCTAGCGTACGCGAAAGTGGCGTTGTGAGTAAGATGTTGATGTTGTCAGGGTCGGCTTCTGCATACTTTGTGCTGCCATGCCGCATTTCCGAAGACCCCTGCCTTATGCCTGAGGGTGCGGACGACCAGGGTTTGGTGCTCGCCAATGCACTCTTTTCATTATCTGGCACAAAAGTGGCAGTACCAGTAGCAAAACGAGGTAAAGCACCAGCAAATGCCGAAACATTATCCGTAGCGTCACCCGACGGATTTAACAATTCGTCGAAAAGCGGTGTTGAGTGAATGGTTTGATCGTTCTGGCCCGGTGTCTCAGATGGCTCATTCATCTCCTCCGACACAGGAGTCGCCCTGGATAGAACCTGGGCAATTCGAAATGTTAAACGGATCAGAGTAGTTCCACGGCATACAAGACCTGTGGGTAGAAGTTTGTGAATATACATGGCAATAGTGCGGCAGATTTTCAGCGTATGTTCCTGACTTTCTCGCATGAGTTCGCGAATCCCACTGATGAGTTCCTCTTTTTCATCAGATGGGTCACTAAACGATAGTATAGATTGGCTCGAACTTGCCCAGTCGTTGATGCGCTTGGAGATGATCTGATATAGCAAAAAGAGAACCGAATACACCATGATAGCACACACCAACATGTTCATCGGTCGTAGACAAGTCACATGAGGAGCCGCATTTCTGAGTAAGACATGCAATGCCCTTTCAACAGTGTATAGGTCGTCCCATACTCGCCTGCATGCATCATACAATGATTTGAATGCCGGCATAGATGGTGGTATCTTATCGCTCGTGGTTGGCACAATGATTTCATCATACAGGGTATGGCCCACAAGGGCTAGCTGATGCGTCAGAAACATCACCATGGCAAGGGACATTTCAGGTGACAGTTGTTCACAAAACTGCAGAAGCTGCGACACGGGCTGTATCCGGATTGGGCCATTGGTTTCGGTGCGGAATCCAACGGCATACCAATCCCGAGGAAACATGGGCTTTCGATGGTATGTCACACAAAGTACGGCGTCACGCACCCAGGCCATGTGCTGCACACGGAAGGCCGACAGAAGCTTAATCTGCTCAAAAAATGGTCCCGATTGCAAGAAAATGCTCAAGTCAAACTCAGTTCCACCAAAGAGTTTCTTGAGATGCTGCACCGCCACACGGTGTGAATCCATTGATAAATCTGGTCGAACATAGTCAAGAAGAGAGCTAAGCATCAGTAGCGCTATAACACTCTGTACAACACACTTGTTTACAAGATCATACTTGTGCACAAGCATCAGGGACCTGTTGATAAAAAAATTGCATGCAGCTTCGCGAGTCGTACCGTGCTCAAGCAGCTCTTGTTGCGATAGTTTCTGCACAGGCAAAGGTTGCTCTTCCATCATCAAAAATTCCTCACGTTTCGGAAGTAGTTGCACGTCAGGTAACGCATGAGTACCACTTGGGTTTTTTAGCATATCTCGCTCGCGTTTCCATTTGATGTACCGGTCGGTACACACTATACGCTTCACCCGGCATCGTGTGCAAGCTTTAGTGCCAGGTGGTTGTTCCATCAAGTCACATCGCACACGCCGAAGACGGCATGTGTCACAAGCAACGCCTTGACGCCGCTTCTGCCGCCGTTTCATCCCTTCGCCTGATGCGCCATTGCATGATAAGCCTGCCGGGTCGGAGCGGCGAAAGCCAAGCCCTGGATCCATTTCGGCCGCTTGAGCAAGTGATTTGTGTCCCATGTGAGAAAAACAGTGTAAATCAATCTGCTCAAAAGGCAGTAGGATGAAATGCGCACCCCATGCACAAATTACTGTCAGGAGCACTTCAATCGTCTCTGGTGTGGCATATACGAAAGAAGCTGGATCCTTTGGATTCAAATCCGCAAGACATTCATGAAAGTATGAACAGGTAGCCTCGTCACCTTCTTGCCCATTCAGGTATTTCGCCATAAGAGTTGGGTCCCCAAATGAACAGTTGAACGCATGAGCGAATCGCTCATACTCAGGCACAGGCACAGTCGTGAAGGCATAGCTGAAGTAACAGTTAATGAGCCGTAAGTAAATCCTGGGCCAAGATAGTTCAATCTGCTGCTTCGCTTGCTCCCGATCGGCATCTGAAGTGTGATTAGACTCGTCCCCATACGCAGTAGAGCCGTGCAGCTGGCGGCCCAACTCGATGCGCCGACCTGTGCGTGTGGGCCGCGGACAAAATTTCGATTGTGGCATAAATACCTGCACGCAGTTAGAATTCCTTTGCTCACAGCGGGAACAGCGAACAGGTCCAGCCAACCCTGACTGGATCAGCAGCTCCTCTTGCTGTGAAAAGTCGCACCGCAAGTGTTGGCGTCGGCACTCCGCACATGTTTTCCCCTGCCGCCTAGAAGGACCTTGCTTCTGCAATTTGTTGGCGCCAAGTCCTTCACTGGATTGTGTCTGGTTTTTGAGTTCGTTGCCATTGTATGACGGAAGCGACTCCGCTGGCACCGGCGTCACAGGTGCATTGTTCAACAAAGACAAGGACGGCAATCGACCATTCATTTCAGCACAATTTTCATGTTTTTCTTCATTATTTTCATCTTGTACCACTACATTATGGAGTAGGGTTGGGTATTGATAAGGAGTGTCCGTCATGCCAACCGAGCGGTAGGGGGAATGAGTCCAAGGGAACAGTGATTGTACTAGATCTGTGTGGGCAAAGGTTACAACACTCAGTGAGTGGAGGCATTTGACAAACACTGTGATTGGTGCGCGAATGTAACGAGGGCGTGTCACGTACATCCATCGAAGGCTTGAGCTCACTCGGAGTCAACGACGGACTCCCTTACCATGCGAACTGGCCAGACACGTATCGAAGTCTAAAGGCATACATATATCTTAGACTCACATATTTTGACTTCTTTTTGCCTAAATTAATCATGCAATTAAGCAACGCTCGTCTAGCGAGTCCTTCGCGATTCCTTGCTCGTATGTACGTGGGGCCTCCAGATCCCATCTCCCACATGCGCCCTGTCGTCTACGATAATGTGGCACAGCACGTAAAACGGCCGAAAAACATCAAAAACCATCCGTATTCGCTTTCTGAGTTCTCTACGCCGCCATCTTTGTCTCGGAGAAGCGGTTTTCTTGCGCATCACTCCGAACAGATGCTAAGTAATTTGGAGTCTCTTCAACTTCATGCGCGTTTGCAAACTATTTCACTCGATCAAATGAATCATCGATTTTGGTCTGACAACAATGCACGGTTTATGCGTGCTAAGCAAGAATACAGTGCTTATGTATCACCAGAAACCCCTGCGTCACTTGAACTAATGTCACCCTTTTACCGTGAATGGCTGCGTACGAATTCGGCCCGCCTGCGCCGATATAACCGCTTACTTTGGGCTACTACCTATAGGGTGATATTTGCACAAATGCACGCAGGTTTGGTTTCTTTGTATACACGTATAATAGTGCGACTTGCAGGGTCCCGATAGTATCAATGGTTGGAATGAGAAACGAACGGATGAGAGAAAGAAGGAAATAGCAGAGTTGAGTGATTTTATAAGAAAACACATGTGTCGATGCATCGGTGTAAACAGGTCTGTACGCCTAGTCGAACGCCGCCTCATCGCCATCGCCGCCGCCATCGCCGCCCATATCATCGTCATCTTCGCCATTATCAAAGTAATTTTGTGCATAATCATCATCTTCCTCGTCCTCATAGTTACCCAAATCATCTTCATCCGAGTCAGGAGGCAATTCATCTTCGCCCTCACCACCTGTTTTCTTTTCTTCCAAATGCAGATTGTCCCAGTCAATGTTGGCAGCACGCACCGACGTCGGCGCCATCTGGCGCGTCATTCGACGCGTTTCGCTACTCGTGAAACTATCCCACAGATGTGGTGGGAATACTGCTTGTTGTAGCCGCACCTGTTGTAGGAACGAAGCAGTGGAAGCAGCTCCACGGCGGTCAGGTTGGTACCGATCCGTATAGCGCAAGAGCGGCTCATCACCAGAATGCTTCGAAGTATACTGTGTCCAATATGGTGAGTCCCATTGACGTCGAATCACATCCAGCTGGAGAGCAGCAATTTCGCGCTCTTCCTCTGTAGGTGGCTCAAACACGGGCGCCGCGCTGATGTCCGACTGTGTATACACTTCATCCAGCTGTGCACCTTCAATGTATGTCAGACCGATCGGTTTGAGCGCTCCCGCACCACCACCGCGGCCACCACGTCCACCACTTGCCATGCACTATCACCTCCCCGGTGCAGCAAAAGCAGCTGTGCGCTTCCTCACGCTAGGCAGGCG
>ERZ501053.75-NODE-75-length-18379-cov-42.095558_pt1 | contig 18379 bp, 10 predicted proteins | sample MGYA00510862_ERZ501053 | MGnify/ENA primary metagenome ERZ501053 (study PRJEB25958, sample SAMN03398521) | human skin metagenome | study: EMG produced TPA metagenomics assembly of the Human Skin Microbiome Metagenome (human skin metagenome) data set. | reverse complement strand
GTGAGATTCAAAAAGGCGGGGAGCAAGAAGAAAACAATACACCATCAAACCAATGTGAAGATATCATACAGGAGTTTGAGAGGTAGAAAGCGACGAGTCAATGGTGAATGGGACAGTGGCGTCAGCAAACATATTCGGTGCCGACTCCGTTGATGGTCCACCTAGCGCAACGGCAGTGATTTGTGCCGTGGTTGGTGGCACAGCAACTTCTGGCTTCTGGTTCATTGGGCACGTGCGGGAATTGTGCCCCTTACCATTACAATGCCCGCACTGATACATGGCGCCGAGTCCACTACCGCGGTGACTGTTAGACCGCACAACACGTGGGCGCCCTCGGCCACGTTTCACCGGTTCTGTGCCTGACGGCGGAAGTAGTGGCAGTTCAGTAGGCATCGTTACGCTGCCAGCGGTTGTGTTGTGCTCGCTCATGAAAGCAGCAGTATTAGGGAGGGTTTCACCTTGCCCCACGAGTGTGCTGGTATTGATTAGCGTCATGCGGCGAGAATAGCACCGCCTCACACTTTCGGTGAAGTAGGACGGGTGAATAAACTGACCCAGACTCACTAAGCGCTCGAGCGGCAAACATCGAATTGCGTGGATGCAAGGAAAGGCATGGTCAGCCCACTGGCCACATGTGCAAGTACGTATGGCCAGGTTCACCTGCTGCTTTTCGTGAGGATTTACGACAAGATAGTCTGAAGGTCCAAACGAAGCGACGTCCCATCCATCGAAGTGCACATTACCACGGCCCAAAAGTTCACCTGGAAACACGCTTCTCTCAGACTCAAGTTCCACATAGCGTGCATACATAAGCACAGCGACTTGAGTGACCCAACCGACAATGATCGAGAAATAGCTGCTCGCGCAAAGGTTTGACATTTGGTTGTAATATTCCTGCAGTGTGCCTGACGCAGTCCAGTCGAAATGAGTGAATTGTAGAACGCTTTGAGACGCTGGAAGCACACTCAACTGCGCCTCGTGAATAGCGAGATCCTTGTCGTGTGAGATCGCGATGCCAGAACAACCGACGATTGGCAACGCGGACAAAAGTTGATGGAAAAGAAAGCGCCAGTTGTCTTCGTCGGCGCGAGGTGTGATGGCAATAGCTAGGGGCAAAGGAGCACCCAGGCCATCTTTCACGTATGCGGCCAACACGAATCCTTCGTAGCACGAGGTAATTGGCATGGATTCCACATGCAAAGCAAAGGGACAATCAGCCAACGCATGTCCCAGTGCACCTGGACACAAGAACGCGCGATAGAACCTACCGTTCGCATGCTGCTCCACAACGGCCGTAGTGTTGGCGTTCGCTTCGCGGAATGCATTGAGAAAGGGAACAATCTTCTTAAAAGAAGCATCGAGCCGCTCACGCTCTTTGCTTTGAAGCATATGCGACGTGCGCCATAGCGTTGAGTACGAGAGCTTCGTGCCAGTGGCCTCATGTACGAATTTGCCAATCTCTCGTGGGGCAATAGTAGATGCACTCTCCTCCATCAGTTGCGACATGTAGGCAGACGTGGCGGACGTCGAGAACGACACGGGCGCAGTGCAGTCTGGAGAATGCATCAGGATTGCGCGCGTTACACAGACGCCACCTTCTTTGCGTCGACGCGCAATGACATGGAAGGGGCATGGTATGGCATGCTCATTCAGGGCTGCCGGCTCGTGGTGTGGCGCCTTGTTCTTTCCTTTACCCCATTCCTTTTTCAGGTCGTTCATAACGGCTGGACAAATGCCAACAAACCGGCTGTTATCGCTGCGTCGCGCACGATAAGGACACTTGTGTGTAATGCCATAAAGCCCAAGCCTTGCACGAAACGATTTCATGTCTGGAAATAAATCGCCCACCTTGATGGAGACGGCATCGAGTGAGGGAGATGGCACGGCCGCCACATGTGGCGCAAGATGTTGTGCATCAGACCCAACACCGCCAACCGAGACGCTCTCGAGGATTGCCGATGATATGGCTGGATTCGTCATGCCATACGCGACTGTGGCTTGTATGTGCGGGTCGCGTTGCTTAGTGATCCAAGAAACGGGGGGCGTGGCGCGAAATAATTTCGAAACGCACGACAGGACCTCGTGTCTTGGTAGGAAGGAGGAGCGATTTGCAAAATTTCCCTCTGCTCCAACGTGCAAATCGCAACATTGGCCCGCCACAATGCACGCCTGAGTGATCACGTGATGTTATGTAAGCATTTGCGCGCAAGTCGCGATGAAAGTGATAGAGCAAGTGAAACGGACACGAGACGACGAGGTTGCGCCTCGGTATGATGGGCGTCAACATCAGACAAGAGCCAAGGGCAAAAGAAGGTTCACAGGTGGCTACGGTAAGGGTGGATGCAGAGATTTGGAATGCATACAAAATGGTAGACAGGGTATGTTGGTAGAAAAGAAGGGGCGAATTCGTACAGAGGACCATGATGCTTGTAATCGTTTTATTGCTTTTTTTTGGCATTTGCAGCGCGTTTTTGGAAAGCCTTGTGGCGTGGTTGGTCATGAGGCAGCGACTTATTCATTGAACGGTTTCGCTCAACATATGACATGTGCTGGGCGCCACCCAATGCATTCAAGCTCCCCATCATTCGCTTGGCACTGGGTGCGGCACTGGCACTCTCGCCAGGTTTGACGTCACTGCCAAAGTCAGCGGCGCTTTCACTCGCAATTAGCACGCTTTGAAGAAGCTCAATCTGTTCAGACTTGCTGGAGTAGACGAGGCCAGGCATATTTTCCTGGCCTACGAGATTCATAATGACGCGGAAAGCATAGCCCTGATCAATGAGGAACTGCTGGCGTTTCGTGGAGTAGAACATTTCGGCCGTGTCCCTGCTAACAAGACTGTAAAAAAAGGCATTAAAACCTTCGTCGTTCCGCCGCTTAGCACGAAGGATACGGCCAAGGCGTTGTGCCTCTTGACGACGCGATCCAAAGTGCGACGATATTTGGATCAGACAAGTAGCCTCTGGCAAGTCGATAGACGTGTCGCCCACTTTGGAGAGGAAAATGGTATTGACAATAGGGTTGTGTTGGAAGTTTTGCAAAATTCGCATACGTTCAATTTGCGGTGTACCGCCATGAATGTACGGTTTGCCCAGCTTGATTGCATACGCCTCGAGTGCATACACATTATCAGAGAAGACGATGATTTTGTCGCCGCGATTTTCATGATAATGGATCAGGTACTGCGCAGCTTGGAATTTTGTCGGATTCATGCAGTACAGGAGCATCTTTTTACGGCTGCGCTCGCGCAGGTATTCGCGATAAAACTCAGCCGTCATGGGGCACCATACTTCTGCACATTGCACGGTGGCGATGTGGCCCTTGGCTGCGAGATCCATCCAGTTTGCCTCATAGAGTTTGGGTCCGACAAGGAAGTTCAATTCGTCGATTTTTTCGTCTTCTCGCACAAGCGTGGCAGTTAAACCAAGCTTGGCATGCGCTTTGATTTTGGTTAGGACACGACGGAACATGGACGCAGGGACGACATGTACTTCATCCAGAAGAATGAAACCCCACTCACGACTTTCAAGGAAATTCATCATTTTTTGCGAGGTATGTGACCGTTTGCCCGTGTTAGCAACCATCGAGTACGTAGACACAACGATGCCTGAAGCGCCAGAAAACTTCTCCTTCTCGTCAGCAGTAAACACACTGATCTGAGAGTCCTGGACATTGCTCCACTGGAGGAATTGCTGTCGCCATTGCATTACACTCACGCTGCTTGTGCACAGCACAAGACAGCTTTTCTTGATAGTGCAGGCGGCTGTAATGCCGACGAGCGTCTTACCTGCACCGCAGGGTAGAACGATAATCCCGCTCCGCGCACGGCTGTTGCCGAACATTTTTGCGAGACTCTTTTCCTGGTAAGGCCGGATATGCGTGATGGGCTTCAAGTCGATCTCCAGATCGGGATTCAGCATGTCGTTGCGGAAGTCATATTCTTCCAGCATCGGAAATCCTAGGTCATTGCATCGCCGCTTGATGGCTTCGATTTGTTCCTCGCGAATTTCAAAACTGTGCACAGCATCATCTTCATCCAGCTCGTCTGCATCGTAAACGCCAATGACAGCGCTAAATAAGTCCTGCTCGCTCTCCTTGGATGCCTCAGGCCCTACAGTCGCTGTTTGCTGTGATCCGCCTCCGCCCGCAGCAGAGGAGGTATGTGCACTTTTCGCCGCGCCATTTGATGCCGATGGATGCTCTACTTCAGTGGACGGCGCAGCCGCAGCTGTCGTGGTGGCGGTATGTGTGGCAATAGGGAGATCGTTCGCGCTCTCGCCAGGGCGAACACGCGCTTCGCTGATCACAGGGTCGCGAAGCAGCATTTGCAGAATCTCTGGGTGTGAGCTCTCAACAAAGTATCGGTTTTGTTTGAGAACCAGCTTGATCTTTCCAAAGCTCATGGTATATTCACGAATAAAGTCCAGTACAGACTTGGGAACAGACACTTTGGAAAGCCGGTTCAACACTTCAATGATATCATCTGGCTCCAATCCCACAGACACTGCTGCATACAGTGAATACGGTGTCAGCTTGTATTCGTGCACAAAGTTGGGCCTGCTCACAGGCTCGGCGATCGCGATTAAAAAGTCTTGAGCCTGTTCGGCGAGGGCATTAAATCCCTCTAGAATAATGTGACCGTCATCTGGCGAGATCCAGAGGGGTCTGCTGTTGTGGTCAAGTTTTAATGGCATGCGCGAAAAGTCGCGCCGTAGAATGGACGACACGCCGGCGCCACCGTCGTCCATGGGTGCCGTATGGGAGCGAGGGTTGCGACAAGATGCTAGGGCTGAGACACGTGTACGTGGGTGCAACCTGGGTGGAGGGTATGCCTTTAGCGGCTGGTCTTGCCGGGGGCCACACTTAGGCTACTTTGAGGTGAGAGTTGGATCGTCGACCAAAGCCAGAAAAACGACCCCATTTTGTGTGAAGCGGCATTGATCGACCAGAAGAGGCGCGACTTGCTCGCAGCTACACTCACTCGCTATTTCTGAACAATACTAGCGGCGTCTCTCCGTTTGACGGAAGTACGGGCCATTCTTACGGAGCGTGCGCATGCTGCGCGGGCATTCAGCAGGTATTGCCGTGTGTGCATGTGTACAACAGCTGTATGGTGCACGGGTGCATGAGTCACCTACATGCATACCCACGCATCCGCTGACACAACTGTACTTTTGTGAAGAATGCTATGCTCTGAGATGCAACGACTGCATTGACTGGGAAATCAGTAGTACGTACTGCCCCAGCTGTCTCTTTGAGGTCCCTGGCACAAGCGTTCGAGCACAAAAGTCGCAGTGTGCGCGGAACTGCTTTACATGCCCTGTATGCACGCACGTACTTTCAATCGTAGGCTCGGATCCACCACGGCGTGAAGCGCTCACGGCGCCGGAAGCAAGTTTGGGCATAGCGCCATTTTTTCTCAGCTGCTCATGCTGCCGCTGGGACTCGAAACGGATAGGTCTTGTTGCGGAGAAAGCGGCTGATCTCAGTGCTGTCTTCCACAGCATGGAGCAAAATGCATGGCCTATGCAAGAGTACGAGCGCCTGATCGAGCACATGGCACCGGAAGTTCAGGCGAATATCTATGAACGCACGCGCAAGACACGTTCTTCCAGGCGTTTCCGCCCAAACTTAGTTAGGCCACCGCCATCGAACTATCACGCAGACTATGAGCCTACGCGATCGCAGGCACTTACAAAATATGCGTCACGACTCTCGAGACAGTGTGGGTTGGTGCAGCGCGACATGATGCAAGTCTCGACTGTTCAGCAGCGATGGACAATGCCGTGCGAGCAGCCATACCAAGTGACTGCACTGCATCCTCGACGTGTGCGACTTCTATGTAAGCTGAGCAAGAGATGCAGTACCTGCCGGCATATCCTAGTGCGCCCGGAGCCGCGCACGAACTCCAATGCGTACAAAATCAAGCTCCTCGCTAGTCAGTTTCTTCCGTCGTGCACGGTGATGCCGAGCGCTAACGGGCTGTGGACACTCACGCTTACGAACCCACTAATGGATGCTATGGACATTACGTTACGATGTGTAGGAGCAGAGCTCTCAATCCGGCACGTGCAGGTGCCGGCCTTCGTGGATGCGTTCGAGATGGACGATGATGACGTGGCGGCTCGGGGACTGGCGCCAGTAACGCCGAATACGGGCTGGGATGCATTTGTGCATGGCACGTATGTGTATCGTCACCACGCGGTGCTAAGTGTGCGAGTTCGAGCCGATATGCAAGTGCTACCATTAGAGATCCAGTGGAGCGTCGCAGAGACCATGCGCTCTCATACATTCTGGTCGCTCGTTCCGTTGAGATGAACTCGATCGATTGATCAAAAATGGAAGGGCAAAGGAAGGGACAATGAACACAAGCCGACTATAACGGCGAGCGCTGCGGCTTTGCCTATGTTCTTGTTGGCAGGCTCACTCCTTCGTTCCCATTTGCGCCTCGCCAGATCCATCAAACATAGCACGCAGTGTCGTTTGGTCGCGTTTCTGACGCACACGCTCAGCCTCAAGGTGTCCTCCAGTACGCCGGAGAGCCTTGTTGTCCACAAAACCGGCCAGTTCGTCTGCGAACTCGTCTGAGCGACCGGCCTTGGCCTTTTCGCGAGATCGTTCAGCTGCTTGAAGGGCACGGAGGCGACGCTCATGGTCGATGGACTGACCACGCACTTCGATCATGACGGATGGCAGGCCCTCGTGCTCGGCATCAGGAGGCGGTGGCACGTAGCGAGTGGGAGCGCGGCCGGGATCGTCGCCACGCGCCTGCCCGACATCACGCAGGCGCACGATTTGCTGGATATGTCCAAAAACATCCTGCACAGCAGTGAGGTCCTGCTTCAGGTCTGTAAGGAGACCTTCTTGGTAGTTCAGGAATTCTTGCTCATCAACAATGAATTGGAGCTCGTTCTCCCATGTTTTTTTCCAGTGTGGTCGTACGGATTGAATGTACTGCTCCAGTTCAGTGAGACGCTGTCGCGCTGTGTTCATGTCATTCGTAACGCGGCGCAGTTCCGTGGCTTTCGGCTTGACACCTCGGTGCGAGACATCCAGCTTGAGATCCTCAATGAGGTCCTGCAGGTCCTCGACATTCGTCAGCACTTGCTGGGACTGTGCATCCAAATGGGCTTTGCCCGACTCAATTAGGTTGCGCCCAGCCGATGGCCCAATTGCCACGACGCGGCTCATTTCTTTTGCTTGCTCGCGAACGCTCGTCATCAAGTGGCGCATGTCTCGTTCGCCCTCATCCTGGATCTGCCGCAGGATCGCAAAGTCATTTCGAAGCTTCTGGAGCGCCTCGTAGTGTGTCTTGAGATCTGCCGCATAGTCGGTACCGTTCTGCAGCGTTGGTGTCGTTGTCATGATTTGTGTCGACATACGATCGCCCGCTTTCTTAAACTCGGTATCGGGGATCGGCGTGGACTCGGCAAGCATCGGTGTATGCCGGGGGGCATCGCGTGTCATGGTATTCTCGCGAAGGAGCGTCTTGAGCTCCGTGAGTTCGCGTGAAAGCGACGCAATCGAAAGATCCACATGCTCTTTCACTTGGTCAAGTGGCTCAATGTTCAGCATGAGGAGCGATCTCGGCTCAATGTCGCTCATGTCTTCAAGCTGGTACGGGACGCCCGTAGCATGGTCCTTGATGTAGATTTCGGGAAAGTCCAGCTTACCGCTCGAGTAAGAAAACTGATCAACAAACTGCATCCGAAGCATAGCCAAGTTCAGTCCACGATCCGGCTGCGTATCGTCGACAGGGAGGGTCACTTTGCGTGTCTGCCGGCCCACCTGCAGGAACACGACGAGCGGCTGCTCCTCACTGTATGTGCTCGCGGCGTCTGACTCGCGCGCTGCCTGTGCGTCTTTGTCGCCTGCTTGCTTCACGTCCCCTGAGCGCAAGGACGTAAGCGATTCCTCTGTCAGATTCTTGGACATGCGATTCTGACGTGTTGGCGTCACATTCTGCAAGGCCTCTTTTACCTCGCGGCCATCTCGACCCTCTTTGACACTGGACAGTGCACTCTGCGGCGTCCGTCGATCTCCGTACGTGTACATCGATGTTGGCGTCGACCCGATCGACGACAAGAGTCCAGCCCCAATTTTGTTGAATGTGTAGGCACTAAAGCGTTTGCTGGCCCGCCTTTCGAGTGTATCACTGTTCCGTAAACGAAGATTTATCTCTTCATTCTTCTCTTGCTCGGTCGGCATGCGGTGAGAGCTTTGTGGTGTGACTGGTATGGCGGCACCACTGATAGGAGGTGCGAGTGTCACAGACTCTGACGCAGCGGCAGGTGCAGGAGGGGGCACTGGTGGCGAGAGCGACACAGGTGGCGAAGCGGTGATAGCGGGCGATGCTTTTGAGGCCGTCGCTGGTTTGGGCAACGGCGGTCTGTCATGAGCCCAAGGCTGTGCGGCAGTCATCGCTGGAGCAGGTTTAGGGACGGAAGACGGTGCATGGGAGGACATAGCCGGTCGGGCTTGGGAATAAGGCTGTGACTGTGGTTGTGGTTGTGGTTGTGGTTGTGGCTGTGGCTGTGGCTGCGACTGAGACTGCTGCTGCTGGTGAGAAGGAAGTGGTGGTTGGGGACGCGCAAGAGGGGGAGGACTAAAGGCTCGAGGCGATCCGGTGGCTTGTCGCAGATCAGGCATAGGTCGAGGAGGTACCTGAGCTGTGGCAGAGGGCCGTGGACTTGACGCGCCCGTCGCGCTCTCAGAACGAGAAGCTGAACGTGCGCCCGGCGTCGGCACACGAGAACCATGCACATTTGGTGGCAAACGTGGCTGCTGCTGCTGCTGCTCCATTTGCAGTTGTTTGTAATAGGCCTGCTTCGTCTTGAGTCCTTGCAGAAGCCGCACGATGATATCGCGAATTTGCGGAAGATGTCGTTCTAACGTAGCTGTGGATGCCTCCTCCGACAAACACGTTTCAAGACACACACGTAGGTCAGCTGGCACAGAGTACAGGTCACTTTCTGGTGTAAGTCAGGGAAGATAACAAATGGGAGAAAAATAGGAGTGGTCCATCTACACACCTCATGTCGATACCAGCGCTCATGAACGCTGTGATGGACGCATTGAAGTCGTTCCCGAGACGCACGTATATCCGCGAGACGTTTGTCTCGGTATCTTTCCGGAGCGCCCACTGCGTTAGTGACTCGAGCAACATCTTGGTTGCAACAAGTAAGCGAGTTACAGACGACTCCATGTGATTCGTCTGGACTGGTGTGCGTGCTTGTTGCTGCATCAACTCATGGCTCCGTTGGTCGTGTGCGCGCATCATCGGACGCGACGGGGACGTCGGTGAACGGGTTTCACCAGACGACATGTCAAGTGACTACGTGTATCGACCGTGTGACACAGGAGGGACGGAGCAAACCAAATTCCTGGGACTCGACGCGTGTATGCCCCGATATATATCAATCGCACTTTCGAGGCTGCTGAACAGAGGCCACGCCTCGCTGCGCTGCCGTCGTGTCCCGCGAGCGAAGAGGAGGATCTTTAGTCAGCGATCGCGAAAGGCACGCATACATTCATAACTTGGATCAACTAGCATATGGTGGAGAAAGACTACTATGGAAATCGAGGCGATGGACAGGGAGGGTGTTGTTGTTCTGAGATGGGTCGGCCGGCGGAAGGGGGGGGGGAGAAGGGAACTGCGTGGTGGTCGGATCGTTTACATGTTCTCGTTACACATGGTATGCTTGGCAGGGCATTACGTGGATTCGTCTTGGAATCGATCCAAGAGATGCTCTAGGTCTTCTGGGCGCAGTTCAAGCAGGTTGGAATGCTCCTGGAAAAGGCGATCATCTTGCCTGTTGGACGAACGAGATGGGCCAGCATCTTTGCTGCCTGCAACGTCTTCCTTCGCCAGTGGGCGTTGGAGCATGTCGGACGCCTCGATCGCAGCGTCGCGAAGCTCATGCTCGCATGTGTCGTGCACGTGTGAACGTGATTGGAAATGGGCCTTTCCTCGAAGTATCGCACGCTCAATGCGGACAAGATGACTGATCATATGTTGCTTCGGGTACGTGACGTAGCAACCGGAATGGATGATCTGGGCGAGCTCGGTAGCATCTGGATCAGTGAGGATGCGTGGCCAGTCTTTCAGGCGTGACTTCGGATAGATCGTGACGGTGCCCTGGAACTTTTGCAGGAATAGGGACGACCAGTCCTGACCCAAAATTTTTGGCAGCAAGGCCAGGTCACGAAGGATGGCCAGATTGGTCAGCAGATTTAGTTTGAGAATGTGTTCGGCAGCCGAGAGCAGGAAGCCACCACGCCATCCGCGCCCCCGCCGAAATGCTGTTGGGCGTCCAGGGGCACCGCGTGAGCCAAAGTGGAAGAGGTGGACGTGTGGATTCACTTGCGATACGATCGGGTGCGTTACGTTGAACATCGAATTGAGGCTTTCCAAAGGAATGTCCACTCGCAGGCTGCCATCGCGGAATTGGTTGCCCCAGCTCCAAGGGATAATCGAGCCGTCGGGAAGTTTCTGCAGAAGGCATACCGGGTTCAAAATCCCCGGCACGGCTGCTGACGCTAGCACAGCTGACCAAACAATGCAGTCCGGCGCCGTCACATGGTTCATAAGCTGTGCGGGCGAATGCTGCTCAAACGGCACCACACTGATGTTGAGGGTCTTGCCCGTTCGCTCGAACGCCTCGCGAAACGTCAACGACCCACGCGTGAAGAATTGTACCTTCCGTGCCCATTTTGATGTATCGAAGCGTGCGCCTGTGCGCCATGCACGTGCAATCCAAACGTGCATAGGGTCATCACAGCCCGTGATGTGCCGAGCCAAGTCAGGCACAAGCAGCTCCTTCAATTCCTCGTTTGTGCGTGTGCACAAGAGAGCGGCGATGAGCCCACCTGCCGAGGTGCCACTCACAATGTTGGGCAGCAGATTCGCATCTAATAGAGCACGTGCCACGCCGATGTGGTAGTAGGCAAAGGCCGCGCCGCCGCTCAGACAGAGTGCGGAGCGGCCAAAGTTTAAGAAGACGGCCCGATAAAAGGCACTCTTGACGGGTGCAGATACATTTGGCGTGCTTTCAAGGTAAGCAAGGGACTCTTCGACTTCATAATAGTACCGCTCAATCAGCTGCTTTGTGCCATAGAACGACTGGCTGTACAGCTCAAGGTTCTCGATACCTGCGAATCCCTGCTTTACACACAACGTCAAAATGCCCATGAGCGCCTGTGCCTGGTCTTGCTCACGGGCTAGGCGCATCGCGCGTACAACGCGCTGGACGAGGCGCCAGTCGTAGAAGGGACTCGCATCGTGCGACTTCCACTCGTCGTAGTTACGATAAGCATCAAAGTCCAAAGCCGCGCGTTTCCAGTCCCGGTACGTGTAGGCCGTCTGCAAACGTCGCCGGAGCTTGCCGCTCATTCCATGCCATGCACTGACTTTTTCTATCACATTCACCGCCTGGCGCACAAGGATGTACAGACAAAAGTCCAAGCTGATCAACCACAGCACGAAAAAGAGCAGCGGGAAACGAAGAGCACCATACGTCCATCCCTCTGGTACACTGCGGTCTTCTTTCGTTTCTTTGTCATCCTTGGGATCATTCCCTACATCGACCATCTCGCAAATGGGCGCAAAATCCGACACGGCTGAAACTGAACGGATCCGAGGGACCTGGCCTGCCTTTTTCGCCTCGTCGATCTGTGCGAGATACGACTCATACGTACGCACATGGTCCTCGTTCAGAAATACCTCGTCTAAGAGGCTTGTTCCGGAGGCATGGCCCGTGGACATGGTCGGCGCAACTGCAGCGACACAGACTCGTGTACGACAGGTGATGCTGTTCCTTGGTGAAAAACCACCGACTTTCCTATGTGCGCACTGACCGAAAGCGGAAATAGGGTATGCATGATAGTGGAGGGTGATGGAAGACATCCCCCCTCACAGGGCTGAAGCCATGCTTACATTCAGCCTGAATTTTTTGGGGGAGGGAAGGCCAAGGCGGCGGGCGGCTTTGCATGCGTGCGTGCCGAGCTCGGCTTCATGCCCACGTGACCTTTCATTCTGCCACGCACGTATGCATGCGCATTCGCGCACGACTCATTCGCGCGCCTCTTTCGGAGGTCGTGGCGTCGAAGGCACAAGCAATTTATTGTTGCAACGTTGCTTCCTTGACTAGTGAGCCTTCGAGGGAGATTCCAAAAAAAATAAATCTCTATTCGTCGTCAAGATGGGTGCGTTGAAGATACTTGGATCACATTAACGAAATCAGGAGTGCCAAAATATTTCAGATGGCTGTCAGAACGGTATCCATGTATGTGCGGTGATGGCGTCGAAGGGGCTATTTTTTCTGCTGGCTTGATATACTAACCATCGCCAGTGATTATGCAGCTCGTGGAAGAAAACCGTATACCCGAATTTGATAATTTGTACTTGGGTACGTGAGCGTCGACGAAGGCGTACCCACGATCGCTTGACTAACCGATCCCTAGATATGAACGGCATTATCCATAACTGGTATGCATTACACGATGTTGTGCGCTGACATGTTGTGACGAAGCTCGCACCCCAACGATGACGAAGCAACATTTCGTATGAAAGAAGAAGATATTTTCCTCGGGATCTTTGCGTATATTGAGCATCTATTCTCCAAGATCCGGCCGCGCAAAGTGTTTTTCCTTGCGATCGACGGTGTTGCTCCGCGCGCCAAGATGAATCAGCAGCGTTCCCGTCGGTTCCGCACTGCACAAGAAGCAAAGGAAAATGTTGAAAAGGCGATCCGACGCGGCGAAGAACTGCCGGAGTCGCCGCCTTTTGATTCCAACTGCATTACTCCAGGCACATCCTTCATGCGCAAACTGTCACAACAACTCGAGTACTTTGTGGCGAAAAAAGTGTCCGAAGACTCGGATTGGCGCGGCGTGGAAGTCATCTTGTCGGGACATGAGGCTTGTGGTGAGGGCGAGCACAAAATCATGGAATTTATTCGCACCATAAAGGCACAGCCGGGCTATAACCCGAACACGCGCCACTGCCTATATGGTCTTGATGCCGATCTCATTATGCTCGGCTTGTTGAGCCACGATCCGCATTTTGCTCTACTGCGTGAGCAAGTCACGTTTGGGCCGCGACGTGCGCGCAGGTCCGTTGGCGTCGAGTCACAGACGTTTTATTTGCTACACATATCGCTTCTACGCGAATACTTGGAGTTGGAATTCGCCTCGCTACGGGACAAGCTGCCGTTTGCTTTTGATTTGGAAAAGATCATTGATGACTACATCCTGCTACACCTATTTGTTGGCAACGATTTCCTCCCGCATCTACCTGGACTGCAGATCAATGACGGAGCGATTGAGCTTTTGTTTCGTGTATATGAGAAAGTGTTGCCCCAAGCGGGAGGCTACCTGAACGAGCAAGGCGTCTTGCGCCCAGAGCGGCTGCAACTTGTGATCAATCAGCTTTTCCAACTGGAACGAGATCGTTTCGTACACCAACACATGCCACAGCTAGAACAAAAAACAAAAGCGAGAAGGACGAGGGAGCTCAAGAATTACAGGGTCGGTGCACCCAAGTACATCCGGCGCGCACACCATAACTTTGTATTGAATGTAAAATCACTTCTGGTCGATTTCTTCGCAGATCCAAAGAATGCACCCTGGGAGTTCATGGTGGTGGTTCGTCCTGAATCTGACCTGGTGCAGTTCGCTCAGGAGCTGGCCGAGAAGCTAGACATGGTGTTTTACTTTGAGAAGGACGAGTCGTACGAGTCACCCACGGACGATGCTGAATGCTATATGTCACTCAAGCCCTCAATGATCAGGCAGGTACGCATTCCTATCCCGGATAGCATAGATGCACTGGAAGAGAAGAAAAAAGGCATGCTGGCGACGCTCGAGTCGCATCTTTCCTTGCCCATCGAAAGAAAGCGACATGACCCCTTCGCTTCAAGCCGTAACCAGACCCTGTCGGAGGAGGAGAGCGAACGGGAGGAACAGATAGCTGAAGAGCGCGAACGTGAGAAGGAGATTGACGACGCATTGAAGGAGTGGAAGGCTGACTACTACCACACGAAAATGGGTATCAAGTACAATGATCCTGATGCCATCCAGGATATTGTGTATAACTACATTGAGGGCATGCAATGGGTCTTGTACTATTACTACGAGGGCAATGCATCGTGGGGCTGGTTCTATCGCTACCACTATGCGCCACAGGTATCGGATCTAAAGAACATATCGGACTTTACATTCCAATTCAACAAGGGTCGGCCATTTTTGCCGTTTGAGCAGCTAATGGGCGTACTGCCGCCGCTCAGCAAAGATTTGATTCCGCCGGCCTTCCAGCCGCTGATGACGGATCCGTCGTCGCCGATCCTTGACTTTTATCCGACCAAGTACGAAAGCGATATGAACGGCAAGAAAAACAGCTGGGAAGCCGTCGTGAAAATTCCCTTCATCGACGAGGAGCGTCTGCTTCACGCGCTGCAGCTCCGTGAGGGCGGCCTTACCGCAGAGGAGCGCCAGCGCAACACGCTTGGCGTGCCACTTAGGTTCTGTTATGACAACACATTTACACGCCATGTGCCTTCAAGCCTGCCTGGTTTCCTGCCAGACATGCCCGACAATCATACGCGCATCCTCACCTATGCTCTGCCGTCCATGGAGGGCAAGTCGTTCGTCAAAACGCTGCCGGAAGGCGTCCACCTTGGCTTAGACGCGATGCCAGGCTTCCCGAGCATCAAGACACTCCCCCACACACACATGCTTCGAAAATATGGCGTCAATGTACATGGTAATGCATCGAATGACGCATCAATGATGCTATCCGTGGGGCGTCGCGACGACCAGCCAGACGACCTAAGATCGCTCGCGGATGCCATGATCGGTCACACAACATACATCCACTGGCCGTACCTGTTTGAGGGCCTCGTCGTGGCTGTGAGCGATGGCTCGCAAGAGTTCCGCGCTCACTGGCAGGATGCTGACGTCGTAACCCGCACGACACCCGCGGCAGACATGAAGACGTCGTTCTCCAAACATGTGCAGTCCGTTCTCCAGTACTACGGCAAGCGTTGTGGCGTGTTGCTGCACGACGTTACGGCGCTGCTGCATGTGCGTCCTCTGAAGGGTCTGAGCCACGGGTACGACGGCTCTATCATGAAGCAGTACGAGCCATCTCCGGAGCATGAGGTCGTGTATCCGCTGCCCCTCATGGTCAACCAGGTGCGCCGTCCTGATTCACGGTTCCTGGAGCGTGCGCCTATGACTGTCAGTGAAGAGTTTCCTGACGGCACGAAAGTGTTTTTCCTGGGTATGCCTGGTTTCGGCTGCCCTGCCCGTGTGATTGGCTCTGCGTCCGAGCTTATCACGGTCGAGCTTGCATTCCTGAGCGACATGGCGCAGGAGCAAGCGATCATCCGCAAGCTCGTGCAGCAACGTGCGACAGACACATACTTTAGTTCGCCTGCGATCGCTCAGCAACTGCACATGTCGTCGCTAGCACTCGCGAAGCTGACAAGCAGCATTACCGTTCTATTCAAAGAGCAGAAGCTGAACATTGGCCTGAACCTCAAGTTCGAGGCCAAGAGCCGCAAGGTGCTTGGCTACTCGCGCCGCACGCACCTCGGCTGGGAATTCAGTGCGCGAGCCGTGCTTTTAATCAAGGATGTGCTAGACCAATTCCCCGAGCTCAAGTCTGCCCTAGCGAGGCGCCTTGGCGACGGTGAGTTTTACAAGGCTGAGGATGTCTTCCCCCGCGATACAGACAAACGCATCGCGGCTGTGCGTGCGTGGCAGAAAGAGCACGGTTTACGTGATCTCGAAGATGTGCCACTCTATGTGGACCGCCTAGAGCGCCCCATCATTTCGACGCTTGAGTCGGCTGTGTCGATCCTGGCGAACCGCCGACTAGAAAGCAGTGGTGCGATCAAACGGCAGATTCTACGCGGACTCCCTCGTGGCGCATTGCTGAAGCCAGAGCAGGCCCGCTACCGTGTGCCAGAGCAGACGTTTGAGCTCGGCGACCGTGTGATCAATGTGCTCGACTTCGGCTCCATTCCCCTTGCGGCCAAGGGCACCGTCGTCGGCATCGGCGCCAAGAGCATCGATGTTGTGTTTGATGCGCCGTTCCTCACAGGCCACTCCCTCGGTGGCATCTGCTCGCCGTACCGTGGTGCGACGCTTGGTCTCGCGTCTGTTCTGAACCTCAGCACACCCCAGATTGCAACACGCTGGGGCGAGCAGAACGAAGGCCAGGCTGATCTTACGCCTTTGCAGCGCACACTCAAAGCACAGATCCACCAGCAGATGACGTCGCCAGCTCCCTCGAAAGGCTCCTTGTTCTACCAGCCTGCTCCGCCACACGCCCAGTCGAAGCCAACGGCTTCTGGGCATGTGTCCCGAGCATCGCGGTCGCGCGCTGGCATTGGGGCCTCCTCTGCGACAACGACAACGACTTTGTCGTCGAAACAAGGGGTTTCTGCTGCAACGTCGCATCTTGCGAGTCTCTCCATCAGACCACCAGCTCCTGCCTCGAACCCATGGCAACGACCACCGCCAAGACCTGCCGTTCCTCGGCCTCATGCTCCTGATGCGGCGCCATCGACGAAAAACGGCACTCGAACTACACCTGGGCAGACGGCTCGTCCTGCGACGAGGGGTCCCTCTGTTCGACCTCCTGCTGGTCCTAGGCCTCCTCGCCCACATGCGCCGAGGCCCCCCAAGGCATGCAGTGGCCCTAAAGGTTCGTCTGGCACGTCAAATCAGCCTGGGCAGCCGGTGCCGCGACCACCAAAACCCCAAAACAAAGGTCCCTCGCAGCGACCACGCAGAGGACCCAAGGGGGCAGCTCGCAAGCCTCCGAACGCTGGACCCTAAAGTTCCGGCGCTCATCGGGACGCTTGAGCGTTGTCACAGAGCAACAACACACATCACCGCAGCGCCCCAGCACAAGAGGCTATAACGAGCAACGGCCGCTTTCCTAATGTTAGCTAGCAACCAGGCACAGTGAGCAAGTTGGCGTTCATATTCACGACGGGTGTATACTTGTCTTATGGCTCGGCCGTACGACTCCTGGTTGTATGGCATCACATGCTTTCATGACGTCTGTGGAGATGTACTATTTGGCAGGCGTCCGAAGCGTTCTTTTGCACCATCGCACAATCGATACGCAGGCTTGTAGCTATTCGTCGAGATGTCAAGTAGCTCAGGGTTGGGTATTGTATTGAAACGATTGCCCAGCGACGTGTAGCCATAGTCGTACAGAATACAGTAGGGCACGCCTACGTCCTGACCTGCCACACATGGTGGAACAACTTCACGTTCATTTGCGCAAAGGACAGGGCATCGGAGAAATGACCAGATATCCGTATAGTTCCAGTCAAGAATGGGATGTACTCGCATTATTGGTGGCCAACTAGGATCGCACGGCGAGCGCACTTGCAGCGATGAGCCATGTGGGTCATCATGCCGGATTCCAATAAACATAGCTCGTACGCCTTCTCCTGCCTTGCCATTTATATAAGTTCCCAGTGCACTTGAAAGTGCACCGTGCGCCGTCTGAAGCTGTAGATTGTACCCTGTCCTTTGCGACGAAGCATACGATATGAATGCTTCAACCTCGGGAAACGGATCCTTGCAAGCCACATATAAGGATCGGATGGGAGGTAGAAGCTTATGATCTTTCTGCACGTTGAGAAACTTCCTTAGTGCTGCGCAGAGAATATGTGCCAGCACCGTGCAATCCTTGCCGCCATTGAAGCTCAATGCACAACCATTCACGCCATAATCATGCAGCGCCGACTCACACGCCTCCAGTGCACTAGCCACTTTCTCTGCCAGGACTGGATATTTAGCACGAATAGCTGGATTTCGCACTAGTTCATATGTCGCGTCGATGGATTGTACCCATCGTGCCATAGACTCATCCGCCATTGGCGTCGTCATTGCCTCGGACCGTGCGCGTTGATACCCTGTTGACGTGGGACCGCCATCATCATACATTACCTATTAGGTCAATATAGCTGTCGCAGTCCAATTGGCAACGCCATCAAGGGCTTGGCGTAGTGGCAATTTTCTGCTCGGCCGATGTGGAGGAATGAGATTTGTCATTTCGTCTTCGTCCGTACCTGCGCTGTTGTGTTAACGTCGAGAGTATGACGGGTCGTCCTGGTTGCGTGCGCGTGCGCGTAAGCACCAAGGAACCTCTTCCGACAGCTCAATTCTGGATAGCAGTGAAAGAGAACTATGATCTTGAAATGCTTCGGACACATGTGGCGCGCACACTTGAATCCCACTATGATACTGTTGTGGATCCTGCCACTCTGAACGTCGCAATCCATGACTTTGACCTGTGTGACGATGTTGGCCAAATACTTCAGGAAGGCGATCTTATTACGTATGTTTTTGGATA
>ERZ501053.74-NODE-74-length-18863-cov-48.364738_pt1 | contig 18863 bp, 11 predicted proteins | sample MGYA00510862_ERZ501053 | MGnify/ENA primary metagenome ERZ501053 (study PRJEB25958, sample SAMN03398521) | human skin metagenome | study: EMG produced TPA metagenomics assembly of the Human Skin Microbiome Metagenome (human skin metagenome) data set. | reverse complement strand
CGTAGCGATGAGCGCTGCCCAATCACAATGGATTCACGTGCGAGAAACGGATCTGCCGAAAGATACGCGAGGGCGGTGATTTCCACATGGAGCGCTATCATTGCATGCATAGATTGGCGCCCTGCTGCACAGTAGAAGGGTCGTAAAAAACACGCACACACATGCACTGCCTCTATGAACTAAGATAGCTGTTTGGGGGAAACCAAGGCCGATTAATACCTCTTGGGTTTATGCCCGTTCTATCAGATCCTGTGCGAAGAATTCTTCATGTTTGGACATGAAAACCACTAGTGCGTGGCATCTGGAACAGTAGCTGGAAGCGCGATGGTGACTATGCACATTTTTCTGGAGCCCAACTGTCTCCTGCGCATTGGCTCCCTCAAAAGGCTGAGAGGCTACTGTGCTAAGCTCACGAAGCCGCATCGGTATAACCAATCGAACTAACCTCGTAAATCGAGCATTTGGGCGGAAGTGTACGGTATGCGAGCGTCTAATTAATGTAGAAGCTCAATAACAAAAGATGCCTCGTATATTTCACGACTGGCTTCACGACCCATACGGCCAGCTAACTAAATCTTCGTTTAATCCGCTTTCTGATGATCGTGTCAGTCACGCGTTGCTCCTAACCACCGCATTATGAATCTGAACACGCTTGGTTCATGAAACGGTACATTTTACTGATTAGTTCCGCTCTCTAAACCTCGTTAGATTTCATTCCACAAAGCTATATGAGATATACAGACGGGTATAGTTGGTGCCATGAGTACTGCCGCTATCCGAAGCGCAGTTTCTGCGTCTTCTGATGTGACGTGCCATGATTACACAATATAGGTGAGGGGCACATTACGTTCAAGCATTCTTGCCCACCTCAGGCGAGTTTATTTACGCTAATATATGACAGTGGGATTCGTGGTATTGACTTACAAGCAAAGAGATGCCGATTTGAAAGGACGGGCACCGAGTCTGTTGGTGTTCGAGACACTGTCATTGCACACATCCATACATATGAACTTTAAAGCAGCGAAAGGGGGCCTGCGTGTTATAGAAGGCCAATTTATTAAGCTTATATGGATGGTCAATTTTAACTATGAATGTTTCCGAAATACAATGGTGAATCGTTCTCATTCGTTTAAGGCAATTCTACTCATACGTTGTCCATGAATTATGTAGTGCATTTCTTTTAGGGTGAGGTTCCAGCATTTGTACGATTCCTATTTTTAGATTAAGTACATCGATTAACTTGCACAAATTAGGTTACTGGCGCCATCGCGTGACCAACTAGCATGTTTAGAACAGATTTACCCCAAGGCACCTGGAATAGTTTGTCCACGAGCTTGTGATGTCCAATAAAACGTACCCTTTTTTGGACCGAGTTCTTACTGTGTTGAAAGTGGGCACCTGCAGACTTGGCGCGCAAATGATATCCGATAGATGCAAAGAGACAAAATGGATTGGCTTTAAATTCACAATACCGGATTGACCTGGCGCATTCGAGCAAACATTGACTGTTTCTCTGCAGCGGGTATGTGCACGAGTAAGTCCAATCGTGAACTTTTGGTTCGGACCAGCCGATGTGCACCGCCTGTTGTTTATTTAAATAAATGAGAGAGTTGAGTATGACATGTCCAGTATCCCAGGCACAATGAAAGGATATGCTATGATCAGGATCGGCGAAACTGGGTGGGTAGAAAAGCCCCGCCCAACATGTGGGCCCATGGACGCGATCTTGCGTCCCCTGGCCGTAGCACCTTGCACCTCAGATACGCATACGGTTTGGAAAGGTTCTATCGGCGAAAGGCACAACATGGTTCTTGGTCACGAGGGCTGTGGCGTTGTAGAGGAAGTTGGCTCTCAAGTCAAAGACTTCAAAGTTGGCGATCGTGTAATGGTTGCGGCCGTCACGCCTGACTGGTGCTCTGTGGAAGCCCAAGGCGGCTACTCGATGCACTCCGGTGGCATGCTTTCAGGGTGCATGTATTCGAACCTGAAAGACGGACTTCTTGCGGAATATGTTCATGTAAACCAAGCGGATGCCAATCTGGCGCACCTTCCGAAGAACATTTCAACAGCTGAGGCCTGCATGCTGTCAGATATGGTGCCTACAGGCTTTCATGGTGTCGAACTAGCGGATGTGCAATTTGGTGACAAAGTTTTAGTCGTCGGTATTGGACCGGTAGGACTTATGTCTGTTGCAGGATGCAAGCTCAGGGGCGCATCACAGATTATTGCTGTCGGATCACGCCCGGTGTGCCGGGAAACGGCCAAATACTATGGAGCGACGGACATCATCTCTTACAAAGAAGGTCCCATTGACAAACATGTCTTGGAGCTGACAAACGGGGAGGGTGTCGATAAAGCGATTGTTGCAGGAGGTGGTGTTGAGACATTTGAGCCAGTGATCAAGTGCCTAAAACCAGGCGGGAAGGTTGGTAACGTGAACTACCTTGCATCGGGTGACTACGTGAACATTCCAAGGGTTGAGTGGGGAGTCGGTATGGGACACAAGCAAATCGTTGGCGGTTTGATGCCGGGAGGCAGGCGCCGTCTCGAAAAGCTTGCAAGCTTGATCACGTATGGAAGACTGGATGTGAAACCCTTGATAACGCATCGGTTCGACGGCTTTGAGCACATGGAGGATGCACTGATGCTTATGAAAGACAAGCCAGAAGATCTCATTAAGCCAGTTGTAATATTATCGGAATAGGCCGAGTAGTCATGACGCATTTCCTTTTATGAATACGACATCCATCTGCTTGTCACTTTCGGGCACTCTCAAGTGTACATAATATGTCTAGATGCGAGTGCTAGATTTTGTCTTCAACGGCGGACAGTCTGTGGCATCTTTGTACCCCTTAGTCTTTCGAACCAATCGTGCGCAGTGACAGTTTTGTCTGCGGGTCAATGTAGGTGCACTTCGCCTGTGGTGGCGTCACAGAATTAGATCTCCACCAGGGCCAAGTGCCATCGTGATTCAGCATCTGAAAGTTCGCTCAGGTGTCACTACATCTCCACTTCCGATACATGCCCAAGGTTAAGCGCGAGGTGAGTGAAGACTCCTCATGTGACAAGCGGCGTCGTGGTAAGGCCCATAAAGGTGGCGACCCCTTCACTTTAATCTCTCAGCATAATCTGAAGTCCCAGGGCGCAATTGATCCACCCTCATTCTACCGGGAACGACTATCTTCATCGCAAGGCGATGGAACAACTTTATCCTCACTCAGATTATTTATGAATGACATGATTTCTCGTGTCGATCTTCCGCATCAATCATTTCTATGGCGCGTAGACTGGAATCCACCCATGGTTCTCTGGGATGCTTGTCCAAATTGGAGCCCGGCAGATTCAGCTCACGAAGCTACTTCTTTAAAACTCTATGTTCAATCATATGAGCAAAAACAAGCTATGTCCTTGCAACCGCTAACATCAACGGCAACGATAGATCCATCAAATCCGTCTCATCTCATTCACATGATCGACGCAGGTGGACACATCTATGATCTTGACTGGGCTCCATGCACAAATTCGTCCATCCAATGGCTTGCAGTTGCCTGCGGAAATAAGGACGCTCACACACGCGTGAAATATGGGTGCTGTGGCTCAATACAGCTCTGGTCATATGATACTAACACCTCTATGAAACTTGTCCACACAATCAAATTAGATGATGGTGAACCTCTTCAAATAAGTTGGAGACCTGGTGCTCCGGCTGCCTCTACAATCGGCACCCTGGCAGCCTCCATGGACAATGGCGATATTGTCATACTAGATGTTCCTAAGACTGAAGCGAGTTGCTTGTATCTCTCTCCGCGTACCACTTTACGCGTCCCAAATTCTCGCTGCTATAGTTTGGCTTGGGGTGGTAATGCCCGCTTGGCCGCGGGATGTTCAAAAGGCCAGGTCGTCGTTTGGGACTTGGATGAAAGTGATTCACCAATGATAAATGTTTCTGTGCATGATACTCTAGTATGTGCTTTAAGTTGGCAAATGCTACCCCCTCTGGATCTCCTTGGCACACCGAATTTGTCCGCTCGCCCGCATATCCTTCTCACTGTTGGTTGGGATGGCTCAGAACATATCACAGACATTTATGACGTTTACTCAACAACTCGTTATGGTCATAGCCGTGAGCCTCGGTACGCTACTGTTTGGGCCCCATGGAATGGCGCATGGATCATGGATTTTGGTGACAATCAGTTTGGAACAGTCTCTCTTCGGACACATGATATTGGCCGTCATCACATGCTTGGGATTCATCACGGACGCATAATCTCTCTTGCGGCATCTGCTTTTCATCCCTACATCGCATCGGGTTCTGCGGATGGATCTGTAAACATCACCAATGCACTGAATGTGTCGAAACGTAAAGCCATGGAAGAAGGTGGTCGTCTTGTTCACAAACGCTTTCGACTCATTCAAAACGATGCTAACACTTACACTATCCGCCACGGATTTTATCCAGAAGGCGTCTTGCCAAGGTCACAGACCCAAAAATCGGCTCCCCTTTCCATCGACCGCTGGGACCCCTCCGTTTGCATAACAAGTGTCGCATGGTGCCCAAACGATGGTCATAGCCTCCTTCTTGCCTCAGGAACAGGCATCGGTCTCGTACGTGTGGAATGGATCGAAGCTCCTTTGTCTATGAACGAGTAATACGTACAACAAATTGAACTGCTCGAATGGCCGCCCGCCATGTCCGTGTTTTAGGAGATACTAGTGGGACGGATGCTGGCACGTATCGTTTCAGCGTTGGGGCGAGAGCATCTAAATGAGTACTGATGCGTTCAGTGAGCCATTGTTGTGATCGCAAGGCTTTCCCCAAGTATGCCTTTTGAAATATCAACGCACGGCATTGTTCTTCAAGAGCCCATATTTTCGGCTCCCACTCTCGAACAATGTCTGCCACGTATGACTTCACCAATTTTGCGCATTCTTGTTCCATATGGCTAGCGCGGTATGCCAGCATATCTTCTTTTTCCTGCAGAGCCTTAACATCTGTGCCATACTGCTCCGTCTCTGCACGCACTTCCCGCAATCTTCGCTCAAACACATTGAGTTGCTCCATAATTTCGCGGCGCTCAGTCCACAGATGGTGCTTTTCTCCTCGAAGCCGCCCTAGTTCGGCATGCTGTTCTGCAAGTAAATGTTTCAACGAAGATAGCTGAGATAGATGCTCGTCAATCTGCGCTTCGCATTCAGTACGCGCTTGCCGTGCTTCGTCCGCAGACGCAGAAGCTTGGTCGCATCGATGGTTTGCTGAGCGAAGCTGTTCTTCTAAGAGCAACTGCTGCTGCTGAGCCTGTTGTTGTAATGCATGTGCTTTTGCTACTTCTTGCTGTGCTTTGAACAGGCTTCGTTCAATTGTTATGTTCGTTTGCGGTATTTCCCTTCGCATAGCTTCGAGTTCTTTGCATTGTTCTGATCGCTGCTGTAAATGCAACTTGACTTGCTCCAATTCATCTATTGTAGATGCAAGTCGCGTTTCAATACGTAACTTACTTGCATTTGCCTCTGAAGATTGCGACAAAGCTGTGTCTAGTTGTACGCGTGCACCGTGAAGTTCTTCTGTCAATGAGCGCACCGTTGTTTGCAGATTTCTGAGGTCAGAGGCTACACTGGACACATCACGTGTTGTTGAGGCAGACGTGATGGACCGTCGCAAAGACTCCATAGTCTGGACTCGACTTGGTGTGGAATGGCGCCAGGACGCATTACTGTGACTGTGCATAAACGACGAATTGGGTCGCGAGGAATCAGGATGAGAAACGTTATTTTGCGGTATATGACTCTGAAGCTCTGTCACACATTCTTGTAGTGCCTGTACATCATGCACACTTAACGCATGCTGAACTTTTTGAATGAATGCATTATGTTCTGAAGGGGTATCGATAAGGGAGGATTCATGTGCGGCATGCTCTTCTGACTGCTTTTGTGCCGCCGATTCCAAGTCGTGGATCCGTTTCATTAGCATTGAACGATCCTTGTTCACACTTTCATCACGTTTTTGAAGAATCTTCATCAGTTCTTCACATTGCATTTTGAGCATTTCATTTTCTTGCGTGAGACGCTCATTGACCTGGTGCTGATAAGTAATCAGCCGTTGCGGATCAATGTGATTTTGTTGCGCATTTGAAGTCGAAGACATTAGCCGCGCTACTGAAGATTCTTCCGTCAAATCAGAAATTGTTGACGCTGGGCGATTTATATCATCTTGAGTCTGTACATCGAGCAATCGCCTCGAAGAATCTTCAGTCGATAGAGAATGTTGAAGATTGGTATGTGATAAAGACTTAGACGCTCGTGCTGCTGTGAACGCTAATCTCCCAGGAGCTGGCGGACGTACAGGCGTCGTAGCACCCGAGACTGAAGGTGGTGATGGCGTGGATACTGTGGTGATAGACTTAGCCGGATTAGGTTGACCTTGCAGCCCAGGGGATAGATTAGGTGCTCGAGAAACCGACGGAGACGTCGGCATAGACATCGATGACGAAGATTGATCCTGTCGTGTGAGCTCCTCATACAACAAGTGTACTTACGCTTTCTAACTCTTTTGTCTCGCATGATGCGAGAACGGGTGCTTTCGATTCTCCCTGAGTCATAAAATCATCATCAGCGCTGGCAAGTTCTCTGTGACTTGACTCTGATATCTCCAACTCTTGTTCGTGTTTGGGTGAAAGTCGAAGAGAGTCTGATTCGTCTAATAAACGTTCATCAAGTTGTTGCAACTCATCAGACACTTGGTCGGTTTGCCGAGTAGAATTGGAAACAGATACATCATTCATGTGGTCCTGGAAACCAGGGTTTGTCTCAACTGGATCATTTGTAGCAGGTGAACGAAGCAGACCTGTTACGTCTGACGTAGAATGGGTCATAGATGCACGCCGGCTCATACCAGGCAGGGAAAGATCGTCAGAATCATCTTGGAAAAGCTCTTGATCAATCCTATTTTCGATTTTAGAGGAGAGGTCAAATGAGATATTCATGGTTCCTCACCTCCGGTGCACACACACTGCACCACGTATTGTTTAGCCTGCTTGAAATTTATCGAAAATGGCGTATTGTTAACAGGCAACGCGCCACAAAGAACACACGACGCGAGTGGAGGTATTAGTCACGTGACAAATCAATCCCTTACTGATTTTATTGAATCTTCGACATGACCGAATTAATATCATGCCCGTTGTCAATTGGAAGGCTGATACTCCTCTGAGAACGACTCCTAGCAGAAGTTCCAAGCACCAAACTAGTAACAGCGACGAAGAAAGTGTAACTTCGAGCGCCGCTAATTACCAAGATAATATTGCTGAAAATTTTCTTTCTCCATGGTCACAATCAAGTATTGAAGCCGCTCGTTGGAATAGTTTGATTATTTGGCAACGAGGAAAGCGTGGCGCACAATGGGATGCAGGTACAGGCGTGTTCGTATTCTGCTTAATACTCACCCGTTCGCAGATGGCAAGTACCGCGAGGCAGCTTCCAATACTACGCTTATGACATGACGCGTCCGTACGGCTAGGATCAGCATCGGGGTCGTGAGGCATTTAAGTTGCAGTATATACCCATTTTATTTAAGTACTTCGAAGAAAAAAAAATTTTCGTCTGAAATGTATTTTGGTCGCAAGCACAAAAGAATGCTTTGCCCGCACCCCGAGTCGAACGAGGGATCTCTCCATGCACTTAACTTATAAGTACAAGTGGAGTGCGTTAACCACTGCGCCATACGGGCCCGCGACGGTTAGAACTTGAAAAATAATTTAAATGAAGACAAAATCCTCATTTCACGGTTTGGCCACGTCTCGTTAAAGGTTTCAGCTGTATGATGGTTCTTTCTTGGGCCATTCAGTCATGGACGAGGCGGCGGCATTTAACGATATTCGTCAAAAAATTCTTTCTCGCGGTTATCACAAAACACCATTATGTTTAGATGGACTGAGTGAACAAAGAAAAATTGTCGTTATCAAGGTCTTAGGGGCTCTGTTGACGGAACGAGATGAGGAAGTAGAGCTGCGTGAAAGGCTGCTCATGCGGAACAAGGAACTAGAGCAATCGTTGGAGCGCACAAAAAAGTCTCTTCGCCGCGACACGTTCTTAACTAGCGAGCTGGAAACAAAACTTCTTGCTTCCCAGTCTGAAACCAAGAATGCTAGAACTATGCTCGCAGATGAACAGCTCGCCCACCGCGGGACAAAAGACCAACTTTTGCGCACACGAAAACAGTTCAATCAAATCCAACAGGCGAGCTCCAAATATCGTGCCGCGACGGAACGTCAGACAGAGCGCCTAAAGGAGCGTATGAGCACATTATCTCATGCAAGTCTAAAAGCTCTTGTTCCTGATATTCGCATTGCTAGTCCGGCATTTGTTGCACGAGCCAACCCTGACCCAGCACATCCGTGGGAAAAGCAGATACTGGAAATTGAGAAATATAACACAGCCTTGCTCGAGACATCAACTGCATTAAAACAGCTTGCGCTCGATGCTTTTACTACATTGTACGAAGTGGATATTCGTCTGAAAGACATCATCGACGTTGAGTGCGGAGTCGAAGATCCACCCTTCGTGCGGGCACCAACAGCACAAAAGCCATACTTGGGTACGTCATGGGATGATTTAGAACTTCATCAAATGTTTCCTCCTCTTCGCCCGCTCGTGACAGATGATACAGAATACACACATCCTGCCCGACGGCATCTGACCAACCTTGCAGAAAACCTGCAATCGCATGTGGAAAGTCTCTCACATTGGGCAGCTATGAAACACTTCAGATCTGAGCGGTTGGACCATGAACATCAAGAAAAACGTCGAAAAATTGACGGCAACATCAGCTAAATACCATATTTTTTCTTATGCCTCAGTTGGGTCATTAAGTGACATGAGCACCGCTTTGTATGTCTTCTGACCAACTTTTCGCGTCCTTTCGTGTTTCCGGCCGCGATGATAAAGCACGCGTTGGATGAATTTTACAAACTGCAACGCCGGTCCCATAAGGTGCGACTCAAAAACGAAACATGCGACTGTGTTCAATACCACAATGACCAAGAGCTTCCAATGGAAAGACGCTGGAAATTCCACTAGCCCCAGCAGATCGAAAAAGAAGCCCTGCTTTACAAATAAGAAGAACAAAGAGAAACAGGTCAATATCGTAAGAGAAGTCAGAAGCATGGGATTTGTATAAATTGGTTGCCGGAAAGGCGGTCCAACGCTGAATACAGCTGCAACTGTAATGTATTGGAATGATGACACCAAGAAAATAGCCGAATTCTCTGCATTCACCACATTGAGTTGATCAGGATCCATTTTCGGCGGGGTATACCAGGGTTGGCGTCGCGTTAGATAAAATGTAAAAGCCTGGAATGCAGAACAGATTATGACTTGGCCAATCATCGACAATAACACCTTCTTAGACAAAAGGTTCGCAGTTGGGCGCTTGGTATGGAGGATAGGATAAGGCAGGGTCCTTGCCATAGCCACAGCCACAGGAAGAATAATGAACAAATCAATGTACAAGAATTGAAAATCGCCGAGTGAGCTTGCAAGGTTGTATAATATGGTAATACTGGTGAACTGGATCAAACTGTACAGTGCCATGTATTTGAAACAGCTGAAGCTTGTGACAAGCGCTGCTCGACCCTCTTTGATTACTTCAATAACACAAGAAATGTCAGGTCTCTGCGATGTAAATGGAGCAGCAACACTTGCTTCTGCTTCCGACAGCGAGATACCAATGTCGGCAGCTTTCAAAGCACCACAGTCATTGGCCCCATCACCGCACATACCCACCGTGTAGCCCAAGTCCTGTAAGCGATCGACCAAATCATGTTTTTCATCAGGCGACATTCGTGCAAAAATTGTGCCTTTTATTAACATGCGTCGTACGAGATCGATAGGGGCATAATCGACCATCCATCGGAAGACATCACCCGTAATCACTAGCTCATAGTCGAGGATATTGTGCTCACCCAAGTCGATGTGCATAGGGTCCGGATTAATTGGTTTCAGAGTGTCCGGATTTAGCTTCATCGCATCGTCATCCGTGCTAGTCCATGTGAGGATAACATCGTTAGGCTGTTCAGGTGATCCTTGCGCAAATGATGGAAGAAATACAGTTGATGAGGCTCCCAAAATGCCACACTCTCGCGCGACGCTTACCGCAGTGCGGGGATTGTCTCCCGTCACCATCTTGCAGCCGATGTGGGCATGTCGAAGAGTGGTAATAGCAGGCAATGATCCAGGCTTCAACTTATTCTCAAAGACAATCAAACCCAAAAACTGGAGCTCACTTTCAGCCCGTTCTCTCGGCATTCGCTGAGCTTCGACCCAGTTTAATCCAGGCAAAGATTTCCCTGCACAAGCAACGACCCGGAATCCATGATGTGTGTAATAAGAGAGCAAATCGTCAAAATCATGCGGAAGGGAATTACGGTCACATATCTCGAGGAGAGACTCTGGCGCTCCTTTGACAAATACCTCCATAGAGGTCGAATGCAATTGTTTGACAATGACACTCATTCGGCGCAAGGCAGACACGAACTCAAATGTTCGAATGACACCAAGCTCCAGCACTTCTTCGGCATCAGGGTCACGGATCACATCCTGAGCATCAAAAACGGGGCCATCACGAGGTCGGACCACCGTCTGCACAAGCGCCGGAGAACGATCATATCCTTTCGCCACAGCGAGTGAGTCTATGCCGTCACCTTCATCAATCGTCCATCCTGTATATTCGAACATTTTCACGTCCAGCGGATCTCCAATGACTTCACCATCGACCACTTTCAAGCTGTGGCAAGTCGTCAGTGCATGCAATAACGATAAAGGATTTTCTGGCGAAGTACTCTGAGCTGGTATTTCGTCTGCAGTTTGATGTAGCTCACTAAATTGATCTGTGTTTGGATCCACAGTTCGAGCGCCAAGTACATCCAGTCCATCTTCAGTAAGCGTGCCTGTCTTATCGAAACAAACGACATTCACTTTCCCACCCATGTTTACACGCGTAGGAGAAATACAAAATATACCAAGCCTTCGTAAACGTACAATTGCGAATGCTGTACCAATACTCATAGTAGCTGGTAAAGCCGGTGGCACCACGACAGTCACCAAGTCCAGTACACGAATTGCCAGCGTCTTCCAAGAAATCCCAATTTGAATGAAATTTACTGTATTAAAGCATAACCCCACAAACGCAATCGCTGCTAAAAACCCAATGAACCGGAAAGAATCGCGATAGAACTTGAATCCCATGGGCTTAGGGAAGAGCATGCCGCGAACCAAAGATCCCTTTGTAGTGTGGAAACCTGTGCAGACGACCATTGCCTTGGCACAAATATCTCCTGGATCAGGCCCACTTACTGCAGGTCGTGTTCTAATAATTTTTGTTCCAGAGAACAAAAAGTGCTTTGCAAGGTGAGACGAAAGATCTGTGCGGGTGGACTGGATAAGATCCACGTCCTGCTCGGATAGTGGCTGCTTACTGATAGGAACGCTTTCTCCAGTAAGCATGCTTTCATTTACGATCGCATCACCACTAAGAAGAATACTGTCAGCAGGAATCATCGTCAAGTTGGGATCAGCCGCATCAAAAATATCACCGGGAACAAGGTTACTGCTGTCCAGGTTGACCCATTGATTATTATGCAACACACGCACAGTGCAGACAAATCTGTTCATTTCTCGCATACGTGCAATAGTCTTCTTCGTTTCAATCAAAGTTGAGAGAATACTTCCCACCGAAATGGCTGCAATACAAAATGCGTAATAATAATAATCATCCAAGCTCCAAAGAATGATAGAAACAATTTGGAAAATGTAAAATGGATGTAAGACTTCGCTCACCAACAAATCCAGCGTCGATTTGTCTGCAATTTCGATAACATTTGATCCAAAAAATATTTGTCGTTCACGCTCCAAATCTGAGCTGATACCTTGTCGCATCACATCTGTCGATGTCCAAGCGGCATCACGCCAGTCTCGAATTGTGCGGAAGCGACCCGAGGGAGGATGGAGTAAGAAGCGTGTGTAACGATATTCGAACATGACCAAATCCACCATGTCCTCTCCATCACCACTGTTCCCATTCTCGTCGGTATCCTCGTACAGCATGCTTTGGGCCTGCGCATGAGTACAGGGCGGCTCTCGAGAGGTAGGAGGAAAAACAGACTTGAGTGGACGTGCGAATGGCACACTAATGAACGACTCTTGACTCAAGTCACCCCACTGATTTTCAACGATCACAAACTCTGCATCGGAAAACTCTGCTTCTTCAAAGACATAGCGAAGACGTGTTCGAGGAAACCACAAACACAAAAGAGCGACCAAACCAAAAGACAAGACACACGCCAAAACGTACAATACATAACGCCCGGGTCGAGTACGATAACCAGAGATTCGAATCAACGTGTCTTCATCTGCCAAATAAATCTGTTGCTTGAAGCGGCAAGATTTATCAAGCCAAGGACTGTTCCTCATGGCTTCTTCTGGATGAGCCTCAGTTTGCAGCATTCCCGACACTGGCGGCAAAGTACTTTCAGGCATTTGATCCACAGCATGTGGAAAATCCATAAGATGGACGGGCTTCGGGCCCATAGCTGGGTCATCAAATGGCATGTCCTGGCCATCCTCTCGAACATCGTGGCGGTGTTCTATAAATGGGTCACTGTCACCAAACACGTTGGGAATCAGACGATTATGTGGTGAACCCTTTGGTTGACTGCTAAGGCTTGATCGGTCACTTGAATCATTTAGCAGATCATCCTCCTCTTCATCCTGATCATCGGCCAAGGCCTCCTCGTCAAGCAAATCCGACGCGTTCTCGTGCCAGACCTCGCTGTTTTCTTGCATGTCCGAGTGAATTGACTCTTGTTCCGCTTGCTCATTACGAAAAGTCGCAAAAAGTGAGCCGATCAAACTCGAAGAAGCAGGCATAGACGTTCCTATGCCATCTTCACTCGCTCGATATGCGCGCCGAGGATATGCGCGTTTCTTATAGCTGATCACACTTGCGGGATGGGATTCAAGAGTATGCGTACTGGTTGGTGAATGGTCACGGGATACATGGCTGTGTGAATGAACGGAGCTGGAAGCCCGTCCGCGACGCGATGAATAAGAGTATGATCTTCGACGGGATTGGCGAGAATGGTAGTGCAAACTGGGTCGGGCCATATTGTGGTGCATACTGGAAACGGAACTTGGAACAAATTCCGCTGAGGGCCCATCAAAAATATTGTTGTGATCGTCGTAACTTCCCAGCTGACTATCTCGTCGCTTCCGCCAGGGCCGTGCATTCTCAGATGAGCGGGACTGCTGTACCCATTGTTCAGCTTCACGTATTTCACGCTCATCAAAAAAAGAAGCTGAGTGTGCAGAGGATGCATCCGTCATAGTGGAATCTCTGCGCTGCATATTATCCATGGCAGAGATTGGTCTGCTACACGGCCTCTGGTCTTGCTTGTCAACGAGTTCCTGAGTTTCTGCTCGGCTCGAAGTGCCATTACCGGCCATGTTATCAAGACAATGGACCAATGAAAAATTGAGTGCGCAATGACATTGACCCTTCTTTTGAATCACGTGTGAACATATTGGTAGGGGCCGATCGCAAATTGGCCTTTCTTGACGACAATGGCACAGCGATCGCGGCAGCTTCTTGCCGAAGTGTACACGCGCTTGATATCTGACGAAGCTTCTCTGAACGCGCTCCGAGCTTCGAACAAGCCACTGCGTACATATGCCCATGAGCTTGCGGCTCTGACGTCGAAACCTGCGGCAGTTCTCGGGGAAACGGACGACGACGTGAAGAACACTGATCAATGGCTCGACCAAGTCGAAGGCATACGCGGGGACCTGGGCTCTCTTGACAAAAAGCTTGAACCAATTACTTTTTTGAGCGGAAATGCTCCAACTGCTGCTGACTACTCGCTCTTTGCCTCATTATATGATGTAGTGTCGACAATGCCCCCAGCAACGCAACATGCGCATCCGTCGCTTGTGCGCTACTTTTCGCACATGTCACACCTGTCAGCTTCAACAAACGTGGAACCACCTTTCAAACCATTTGAGCCTGCTTATGAAGGTTTCCCAAAAATCGAACGTAAGGCTGAGCCGAAGAAAGAGAAGAAGGAGAAGAAAATGAAAGATGAAGGTGGCACGGCTGCAGAGGCCAGTGCACCTACACCATCTAAGAAGGATAAGAAGTCCAAGGACAAGGCAACAGGTGGCAGTGGACCTGGTTCTGGTGTTCCATCGGATTCTGGTCCTTTACCCAGTATGGTCGATCTTCGAGTTGGAAAGATTGTCAAAGTCGATCGGCATCCAGATGCTGATTCTTTGTATCTTGAGCAGGTTGATTTCGGTGAGGCGGATGGGCCTCGTACCATTCTCTCTGGACTTGTAAACTTTGTTCCCATTGAGGAAATGCGTGATCGATGGGTTGTGGGTGTGTGCAACTTGAAACCAGTGTCGATGCGTGGTATCAAGAGTTTCGGGATGATTTTGTGTGCTACGGCAAAAGAAGGCAAAGAAGGTGGCGTCCAGCCAGTTGCTCCTCCCGCAGGCAGCGAGTTGGGTGACCGCGTTTATGTTGAGGGCTACGAGGGTATGGAGCCACTCGAGCAGATGAACCCGAAGAAAAAGGTCTTCGAGGCCATCCAGCCTAACTACCAAACGACCGATGCTAAGGAATGTGTTTGGTTTGGCCCTCTGCCGAATGGCCCAGCTGATGAAAAGGCCCCTCGCCGTCTGTGCACATCTCGTGGCATTTGCACGGCGCCATTCGCTGGCGCTACTTTATCTTAGTGGAAGTTAGCGCCTCTTTCATGGCTTGCAGATGGTATTCTTACTGGTCGTTACATTCTCTTTGATGCAAGTCGAGCTTCTACAACTTTAGCCTTGTGATGTAGCTAGGATTTGCGCCTTGACCAGATGTGTCCTTATACTCGTTAGATATTCCGAACGCGTGCCTTTCTCCACCAACCCGCACGCTATGCACGTGCACAGACACACATCAGTCTCATATCCCGTACAACCATCTATTCATGAGCGGCTTGGAAGATCTTCGAGCCAAGTACGAGGCTGCCGGGCAGTCACATGTTTTTACATACTGGGACCAACTTTCAGCTGATGAGAAAGCGGCATTCGAAAGGCAACTTTGCGGCATCGATCCTGCGCGTCTGAATGCCATGGTGAAGCAAGCGTTAGACGCCGATGAGGCCGCACGACACGAGCAGAATGCCAAAGTAGAACCACCACCAACTGAGAGCCAAGTTTCTACTGTTGGAGATGAAGCGAAGTCAAATTACTTTTACGAGATTGGCATGAAAGCGATTGCCGCAGGTCAAGTCGGCGTACTCCTCCTCGCTGGTGGTCAAGGCACCCGTCTTGGCTCGTCCGCTCCCAAGGGCTGCTATAACATCCAGCTTCCTAGCGGAAAGAGCCTTTTCCAAATCCAAGCAGAGAGGATTGCAAAGTTGCAGGAACTTGCGGCCAATTACGGACGTAAGACTAGCGTTGTGGTGCCATGGTACATCATGACCTCGGGTCCCACACGCGAACCGACAGAGTCATTTTTCCGCGAGCATGGGTTCTTTGGCCTTGACCCGGCTAATGTTGTATTCTTCGAACAAGGCACTCTGCCATGCATTTCGAATGAAGGCAAAATTATGCTGGATGAACGCGGCAAGGTCGCTACAGCACCGGACGGAAATGGTGGGTTGTATGCCGCACTTCGTGTCCCCGTGAAAGATGGCGAACCATCTGTTCTTGACGACCTGCAGCGCCGCGGAATCAAGTACTTGCACGCATACGGTGTGGATAACTGCCTTGTGAAGGTTGGTGACCCTGTCTTTATGGGTGTGTGTGTGGATAAGAATGTCGCAACCGGTGTGAAGGTGGTGAAGAAAACGGACCCAGCTGAGTCGGTCGGTGTTGTGGCGCGCAAAAATGGCGCTTTCAGTGTGGTAGAATACTCCGAGATTCCCCCTTCTTTGAGTGAGGCGCGTGATTCCAATGGAGAGCTTCTTTTCCGTGCCGCCAACATCGCCAATCACTTTTACACAACAGACTTTCTTATGAAAGATGTACCAGCCTTTGAATCTAAAATGGCGTATCACATTGCCCGAAAGAAAATTCCATCGATTGATCTCTCATCGGGTGAACGTGTGAAGCCATCGACACCGAACGGCATCAAGATGGAGCTCTTTATTTTCGACGTTTTCCCATTCTGTGCCGACCTAGTAATCCATGAAGTTGAGCGCAAAGAAGAATTCAGTCCACTCAAGAATGCCAGCGGTACTGCCTCTGACAACCCAGAGACTTCGCGTCGCGATTTGCTTGCACAACAGCGCCGCTGGCTTGAAAAGGCTGGTGCGACTGTCACTAGTGGGGCAGATGTCGAACTAAGTCCAAAGGTAACGTACGGGGGCGAGGGTCTGCAGAACGTCGCTGGTCGTACATTTGATCAAACTAAGAACATCGAGTCGCTCTAAGGGGTATTTGTTCGTGTGTATGCATGTCGCACGTTGTTGCCTCAGTATCTCCGTCGTATACACGCACAAACATCTTTTCTTGCTTGACCTATGTTCGATGTGTAGAATCTCGTAGGGCCTGCCATGCGGGCGACTCTAATCGTAATGGCAGTTCGGCATCACGGGCAAATTCCTCGACATGGGCTGCGAGTGACCTTATGTCCGCTGACAGCTGCGCATATACCCGTTTGTCTGAGGCAGCTTCGTCGGATGCTAAGCCTGGTGTGCCTCGCTTAAGTCGGCGCAAGGACTCGAGATTACGAGTGATTGTATCAATTGCCGTTGTGTACCTTGAGAACACATGGTCAAGTACGTCATTAATCCATGCTACCGTTTGTTCCATCGGAAGCCTTCGTATGGGAGATTGTGAATCACCAACAAATACCTGCCGAAGAGGCAGTACGATCATGGGGATAAATATGCTGGGCTCTGTGCTAGCTTGGGTTTCTAGTGCCCCGCGTGAGAATGCGCGGTACTGTGAATTTGCCGCGCGAACATGACGAAGTGGCTCGGTACATCGTTTTCGCAGTATTTGCAGCATAAAAGCCGAGACACCCGGTAATGTATAATTATATGCACCAAGTGATTCTTCCATTGCTTCTCTAATGACTTTGAGCATATCATCAGCGTCTTCTTTTAATCCTTTCGCATCTCGAACAAGTTTCGGCGAAATGTAAGCGTCAAAAACACCCCGCACACGCTCCTCAAACAAGCGGATATCTGCTAGAAAGCCCACAGCATTACGCAGTGCGTTGACTTCGTCATTTGACAAGCCATTGTTGTTCGGTGCAGTGGATGCGGCTGTGTGTGAGGGTATTTCAATATCAAGCTCACTAACAGACAACGATGTAATTTGGCCTTTGATCCACGAGCGGTATCGACAAAGCACGTGCAAACTTAAGCGCCATTCACGCGCGCTCAAGGTCGGGAAATGCCGCGTCATGTACCAAGGTGCAGCAAATGTGCGCAGAAGACTGCGAAAGCCAGGATGAGAAAACTCCGTCGATATCTTCTGTGCTTCAGTCTCACATGATGGCACATCCCGTGTGCTTGAAAATTGCAGATCTTGTTCTAGCGACGTCACAAGCTCACGCGCGCGTAACTGAAAAAATGCCGAAAAAGCCCAGCGGCGCTGTAATGCCACTGTCTTGGGATGTGCACGAAATGCTTTGGCTGCACGGGGCGAAGGCGCAAGTGACTCAAGCTCATCTAGAAACGCCTGTGTGATGGTATAATTGAGATAAAATTCATCTGCATTTCCAATGAAGAAAAGCTGTGATCCGCGCGACTGCTCGATTGCCGTCGAGACTTTCTCCCACCATAAATGATTAAATGCGTCCATCATACTCCCACCCACACGCTCGGTCGCGTCAAATATATCAGTCGTTTCTTTTGTAGCATCCAAGAGTGCATTGTATGTTCTTATCAGCTCAGACGTTGAATTTGATATTATTGGTTTGTCCCAACTGAGATGCGTGAGAGTCTCAAGCTGTACTGGCTCATTTGCATCAAATGGAAAATACAACTTTGAATGCGTGTGTTCAGGTGGTGCGAAACAACTCTCGATCTTGGGCTCAATGTCATGCGCGGATATGCGGCGGAGCATAGCCTCCACCGCTGATTCACCAAGCTCACAGCTTAATCGGAGCGCAAGAATGAGCGATTCACATGCCTGCTCTTTTGGCTGTTCAAATGATTGTTCATGTAGCAATCTTGTGTGATCAAAAAGCCGCGAGTATATTTTCTTGAGGAAAGGTTCCAATCGTAACAAGTTTCCACACGCCTTTTCCCTATCGACGGTACCTAACAAATGCTGGAGCCACGTGTACCGCTGGTATGCATATGTCATGCTCTGAAACAGCGTCAGAGGATGAGTCTTTATTCCTGCTTCAAATGTTTGTTCGAAATCATCCTGCTCATCGACGTCGAACCCAGCCAGTTCGTCGAGGGTCATGCGTCCTAATGGAACCATGTGATAAGATTCCTCATTGGTCGTTAGACCCAAAAGGTGCCCTAGATCATGAACAGTCCGATCAATATCCAAAAGCATGTTTAGGTAGCGTCTTTCGTGAATGTTTGCCTCCTCTTCGTGTCCAAGTGACACAATATCTGTTTCTGTTTGTCTCATCGTAGCTAGCATGGATTCAAGAGCCATCTGCACTTCTGAAAGCCCGTCTTTGTTACTCAACTCAATAATTCCATCAGTTTCCCTTTGAAGCATGGTTGAAAGTGATACAAAATCTCGATACTTTTCATTTATTATCAGCACGAGATTTTCTTGGAGTGTTTGCCTGTACGTCCGAAGCTCTTTGACAATCGCATGCACATCCTGCCCTATTGTGCGAGAGCACA
>ERZ501053.73-NODE-73-length-18940-cov-46.548266_pt1 | contig 18940 bp, 19 predicted proteins | sample MGYA00510862_ERZ501053 | MGnify/ENA primary metagenome ERZ501053 (study PRJEB25958, sample SAMN03398521) | human skin metagenome | study: EMG produced TPA metagenomics assembly of the Human Skin Microbiome Metagenome (human skin metagenome) data set. | reverse complement strand
CGACGCACCCAGCCCCATCGTCCCGCTCCCAGACATGCCGGGAGAGTATGGTTCTCCGGCTCCTTTACGACCTCACACAATCATGGAATGACGCCCTTGACCCCCAGTGGGAGAAAAGTCCGCCTAGTTCTACTGAAGAGGTGCTTTTATAGAAGTCGGGGTCTATTGCCTTTAGGCAATGTAAGCGTTAAAGAAGAAGATGCGAATGGATTTTTTCCGCGAACTAAAAGACGCTTTCTACCCTGCACGGATGCCACATGGACTTGGCAGCGTCGCCTCCCTTACTCCACACGAGAACAGGAAGTGGCCGCGTGTGCCGATCATATAAGCATCGAGAGTGGTATCACGCGGTTTGTGTCATGCGTGTTGCACGTGGACAGTCCAAAGTGGTGCGATTCTGAATGGCACAAAAGGCGCGATTTGGATCCAAATTTAGGTCGACCTACGGTCGAACGACCCTTGTTCACAATCAACGACCATTCCCCACATGGCGACATTCGCAACATCGTTGAATCATACGCTTGAAAGTCTCACAGGACATCCCACGCCTGCACACGTTCTTTATGCAGACCTTGATACCTCGAAACTCTCTTACGCTGAACAACTTTGGGTGCAATGGTACCAGTACTGGGGTAACCCGGTCATTGCAACAGGTGTGATGAGTTTCCTCCTGCACGAAATTGTATACTTTGGACGATCGATTCCTTGGATGATTATTGATGCGATGCCGTCAATGCGAAAGTACAAATTGCAGCCTGTATGTACTCTGTGTGTGTGAATGCTGGATCTACTGACACGTTGATTTAGAACTATGTGCCAACGCTCGCTGATCAGTGGCGGTGTACGCGTCTTGTGCTTCTTAGTCACTTCACTGTTGAGCTTCCTCAGATCTGGAGTTTTCATCCCATCTGTGAGTACCTCGGCCTGACGACGCACGAGGTGCCATTCCCTAGCTGGACTAAGATGCTGTGGCAAATCGCTCTGTTCTTTGTGTTTGAGGATGCATTCCATTACTGGGCGCACCGTGCAATGCACTATGGTCCTCTGTACAAGCACATTCACAAGATCCACCACGAGTACGTTGCACCTTTCGGTCTTGCGGCCGAGTATGCGCACCCTCTGGAAGTCCTGATCCTGGGTCTCGGCACCATTGGTGGCCCATTCCTGTTGTGTGCCTATACCAAGGACCTGCATATCTTGACCGTGTACATTTGGATTGTGCTCCGTCTGTTCCAGGCGGTCGATGCTCACTCTGGTTACGACTTCCCTATTAGTCTGCACAACTGGATTCCCTTCTGGGCAGGTGCCGACCACCACGACTACCACCACATGGCCTTCCTTGGCTGCTACTCGACAAGTTTCCGTTGGTGGGACCACTTTCTCGGTACGGACCGTGGCTACCAGCGAGTTCGTGCAAAGCAAAATGCTGCCAAGCTCCGCGCCAAGGCAGATGAACTTGACCAAGTTGCTGCCAAGTACAAGATCAAGTAAACTGATTCTTGCTCCTAGCACATTGTATGACCAGGCTTGTTAGTAGATTAGCTCTTCGCCTCGTTTTCCCCGCCCCCCTTTGCATTGGCCACACCACTGTACGGATTCTCTATTCGATTGCGTGTGTGTTTGTGAGTATACATTGTAGCTGCCTTGCCGTGGCTCTGTATTCCGTATTGGGATTTGTTTGGTTGGTGTGTCTAAAGGCTGATGTAATTAGTGGAGAGCTCATGACAATGGGGAAGGGGGCGGCTGCAGGTGAACATGTGGTGGCGTGGCGAAGGAACAGGACCTGATGCCATTTCAGCCAATCCGCTGTGTGTCAATGCGCGTGTGAGACAACGTGTGCTTGCTGTGGCCCACACTTCGTACTCACTGCTCTTGTAACGACCGAGCGCGAATTTGGGCCGTCCAACGACCGGGACACATATCCTATGTCGACGATCGTACATTCCTTGCGAGACTACCGCCCCCCTACGCGGGCGCAACAATTTGCACATGCATTTGGCCTGCCACCTACAGAAGGACCATATGTAGACGAGGCAGGAAACCGAGCGGAGATCCTATCAGCCATCTTGTCCCTCTCAAATCCTGACTCGAATGAAGTTCGAGAGGATCTGGTGTTTGCCGGTCGACTTACGCTGACGCCCTCGTTCTTGTGCTATGCAAGCCAAGGAGATCGTGGCCGTGGCTGCCGTGTTGCCATTCCACTTGCGACTATTCGTCGCGTTGAACGGCTTAATACACGTGATGCTGTCTTTGCGCTGAGCATCACAGTCTGGCACGGCATGCAGCTAGTGTTCCAGCTCAATGCATTACGACCATCTTGCGAGGGATTCTGTAATGCAATGCGCGATCGATTACGCGCACATCTCGGTGAAATGAAGCAGCTGAAGCCATTCCTCGCCACATGCTACAGTGAGGCGCTTTTGCAGGGTGCATTGGACACGCACGTCAGTGCTAAGGGCAAGCACCGTGAAGACGTACAAGAGGGCATGGGTGCGGCGACTTCATCAGAACCATCGTCCTCATTGACACCACCATCAGCCCCCGCAGATGAAACGCCTATGTATCAAATAGGACTCGGTGCATCATTCGGTTTTCCAGGCGATCCGAAAAAGCTCAAGGACAAGAGCAAGACTCGTTTATGGACGGAGTACTTGCGCACGCATGGTCGGAACATCACGATTGTAAGGTATCCACAATTCACTCGGCTCGTACAAGTGGGATTGCCGAACATGCTGCGCGGTGAGCTCTGGGAGGTCGCAAGTGGCTCGATTTTCCAGCGGATGGCGCATAGTGGTGAATATGCTGCTATTTTAAAAGAGCATGAAGGTCAGTCTAATACAAGCATGGAGGAAATTGAAAAAGATCTGAACCGGTCACTTCCTGAATACGCTGCGTACCAAACGCCCGAGGGCATTGAAACACTCCGTCGCGTTCTGGTGGCATACAGCTGGAAAAATCGCGAATTAGGCTATTGCCAAGCAATGAACATTGTTGTGGCTGCTCTACTGATTTACATGTCAGAAGAACAATGTTTCTGGATGCTCGATACGTTGTGCGAGCGCCTTCTGCCCGGCTATTACACTCAGAGCATGTCTGGCACATTGCTCGACCAGAAAGTGTTTGAACACCTCGTTCAACAGACGATGCCCGTGCTGCACGAGCACTTTATTAAGTATGACATGCAATTGAGCATCGTGACACTCCCGTGGCTGCTATCTTTGTATATCAACAGCATGCCGATGGTGTTTGCATTTCGTATTGTCGACTGTTTCATGGCATTTGGCTCGCAGGTGCTCTTCCAAATCGGCCTGGCCATCCTCAAGATCAACGGCGAAGCAATCCTAAGCGTGACGGACGATGGCACTCTCATTGGTCTATTGCGCAACTACTTCCGCACGCTCGGCGATAGTGCCTATCCCGAAAGCCGAGATGAACGCCGGCAACAAATCACGCGGTTCCAGCAACTATTGGTTATTGGCTTCCGCGAGTTTGGCATCATAACGAATGACTTGGTTGACCAAGAACGCAAGCGATTCCGCCAGCAGATTGTGCAAGAAATCGAGGGATTCGCACGCCGCAGTGCCATCCGGAACCTCAAGGACTACGGTCACTTTAGCAAGGCGCAGGTGAGTCTAATTTATGACCATGTCGTCGAGTCTATTTACCGTGCTCGAAATGCGCCCGACTCACTGACCGGTGGTGAAAAACCCGTCACAGTGAGCGATCCGAAGCAGGACCTAAAGGAAATGCGCGTGAACTTCACGACGTTCCGCATTTTCCTCAGTGAGATGGCGACGTGGGCACGCGATGAATATATTGTCATGAATGGGCTTCAAGAACGTATTGAGCGCCGCATACCAGACCAGACGTTTGCTAGACGCCTTTTTGACTTTTGGGATCGTGAACACTGCGGCTCTTTGACGCTGCAAAACATCATCACGGGTCTCGATGAAATCATGTTCCTTGACTGTGATTTGGCAGGTACCACCGCTTGGTTCTTCCGCTTACATGCTGGGGGCAAAGAGAAGCTTTCGAAAAACGATGTGCTTGCATTGTCTGAATCGCTCTTGTTCAGTACGTCTTCTTGACACGCATCCCCTCTTTGTATACCATGTGTACTAACCACGCAGTGTTCCGAAACGAACCTGGTGACGAGCATCTTGGTTCCGTTTCCGCGCTCATCACGCAGGCATTTGAGCTTGGTGACGATGAGTCCAAGACCGCCTAATTACCATAGCCCTCCACAATTTGCCGTGCAATACTTGCACTTACAATTTGACGCAGCTCTTCAGTAGGATCAGTTTGAGTTTCGTCCGCGCGTCGCATAATGTCTTCTATGCGACTCATCAATGCATTTACTCGAGGATCATCATCGTCATCGTCGACATCGCCGTCGTCGCCGTCATTAGTGACGATGGCACTTTCGCTGTTCCTGACACCCACCCCGTCCTCTTCACGTCCTTGCGCCAAAAACTCCAGATCCTCTTCTTCTTCGCCAATCCGTTCGAGAATGGATGCCCTTGGCGCGAGTGACTCGCCTGTCTTCGATGCGAGGTACATTGCGACATCTTCAAGATCATTCACACGTGCGTTCTCTGCTGCAGAGAGACCCGCTTCATTACGGTGCGCAATATCGGCGCCCAGTTCTTCCACAAGTAACCGTGCCATATCCACTGTTTCACAGAAAAATAGGGGCGTTTCACCATCATTGTCTTCCACGTTGATGGATTCTTTTGGTTCTTCTCTGGAATGCAAGAGATACCGCCTGCTGTTAGTTCATACATGACTCTCAGAACATACAAGACACCTTGTTTGTTGTACGACGCTGCCGCGTGCAATGGCGTATACCCTGCTTCGTCTTTGCTTGTTGGCATCATTCCTTGAGCGCTATGTTAGCTTTTTTCCATCCTCATGGATGTTGACGAAGACACACCTTCATGCTCTAATAGATACTTCACACGATCCAGATCACCATCACCTGCAGCGATCCATATATTTGATCCCCTGCTACGAACGAGTGCATCGTCTTTAGGAATCTCTGAAGTCATGCTGAAAATATATATATATATATATTATTCGCTCTGTCCTGTTCTGATGTACGCAGGTAGCAGCTTCAGTCACGACACAAGCTCAGTGGACGAGTCGCACGCGGTGGCCGGTTCACTTTTTACCGACGAAACCTAAAATTTGGTTCGTTTATGGACTGTCCACCTTTGTGTCCATGTACCCATGCCACCCACTCATACTCCACAACGTGTGTTCGCACGTGACATGCATGTGTGCACGCACACCCACATGCTTGCACGACGAGTAGAGGCAAACGTGTGAGCCAACGGGCACGATCCTAGTTGTCGACGCATCCCTGACGCTTCGAGGAAGATGGGCAAACGCAAGAAGTCAACTCGCACACCTGGCGCAGGGCGCAAGAAAATGCCACCGCTTGGTACGTTGCATTGGAATGGACACTAATTTTTTTTTTCAGATACCGTATTCACATGTCTCTTCTGCCATCACGAGCGCGCTGTTTCGTGCAAAATGTAGGTTCCAGTGGCGTCAGCTAGCTGGACGGAGCAAAGAAGAGCTAACATGCAGTGACGAAAAGGCGCGTATTGGGTACTTAAGTTGCAAGATATGTGGGCAAAATTTTTCGGCAGATACAGACACTCTATCTCAGCCGATTGATGTCTATTCACAATGGATTGATGCATGCGAGGACGTAGCCGACAATGATGCGGCAGGAGCCTGAGTTACTTGAGTGGATCAAAGTCTTGCCACTGCGCCTTAGAGGGATTCTTTGGGATTGATGTTGTTGGTTTCTTTGACTCAGGCGTTAACATGCCGCCGCTCCATCCTGGTGGTGGCTGCACAGTCTGCGGCTTATTGAGCTGCGTACTGACTGTCGAAGGTGGAGCTAACATGCGTGTGCTAGAAGGAACAAGCGCATCAAATAAACCTGGAGATTGTGTGCCGGTACATGACGTGGAATTGTGTCCACTCATGTCGGGAGTATTGGACGACTTTGAGCGGGCGGGTGTTTCCGTCTGCAATGTCATATTCACCGATTTGGTCTGTGACGGCGTGGATGTGGTAGTTGTCATGGATGAAGAAGAGGGAAGAAGATTCTCCATGGCTTGCACACTGGTTTCGTAACGAGCGTGCCCCACCAACGCCTCCAAATCGATATCGCCCGTAGATGCGATAGCTGCATTCAAAGGAATGGGCGTAACATTGCTTGCAGACTGTTGCGCTGATTCGTTTGTTTGTACCTCCAGGTGACTTGCCTCACGAATATGTGCAAGCTGTTCCTGTTCGACTGTTTCTCCAAGGCTCTTGATTGTTCGGATAAACCGATGAAATTGGGTCTCATTCAACAACGGACACATCGCCATGACCCAAAGACGAGGTAAAAATACAGTAGCCTTGGTCTCTAAATCCACCTTTTCACACAGTGCCTCATAAACTGCAAGCGATGCTACCATAACGGAGGGCTCGCGTGTCTTGATTCGACCCATAGTCGGCAGCAAGGTATCCATGATACTCACTTTGTCCAGCAAAGGAATCATCGCATGGAAACAGATCTACAAGTCAGGGAATCAACCACGGAATACCATTTACATACCAAGCTGCTCACTTTAACAGATAGTGTTTTAGTTTTTGAGAACACCGTAGTGAGCTTGGGTAGCAGTTTGTCTTTGACGTGCGAAAAATCTAGTATGCCACACAGTTTGGGAATGTGCTGCAAAGCATTCTCCTGCACAGCAACGTTCTCATGATCAAAGGCAGAGTAAAATAACGGCATCACCCGGTCTCGAAATACAACCGGTGTCGTTTTATTGACCATCAAGTCCGTATGATTTAGCAGCAACACTGTGGTCACGTTAGGAAAAAGTCTAGAAAAAACTCAATCACACGCACTCTGGCACTGAGGAGGATCATGCACTCGGAAGTGCGGCTCTAATCGCGGAAGGACGCTGGATGTAAACTCAAGTTGTGCTGTGTAAGTCATGCATCACAACGTACAGAAGTGCTTTGCGATGAAAAAGACATTCGGAAGAATGTAGGGCAACAGTGCCTTGTCCGGGGAGGCTTCCAGCAACTACTGTGAGTCTTTGTGGTACTTACATTAGGTAGAAGCTTCCGTCGCAACAAAGCCATGGAGAATTGCGGCAGCATTTTATACATGCCTCGAAGGAATTGCACTTGCTCCGATCTCGACCGTGTAGAAAAGCTTTCACGTTCCATAAACTTGAGGATGCGCACGAGCATACTATTAAAATATGGAAGCTGTTGAAACATTTTAGCAGAATATCGATCCGTATCTTTTCGCGTAATGAGGTGCATCAAGATATCTTTCATTAGGTCAGTTAACCCCAGTTTCTTTCCCACCCCCTTGCACGTACTTTGAGCATCGCTTCCCAACATATCCCACGTCGATGTGTGGATCCTGCTGGAAAGTTCCTCGACATAGGTGCACATTGCACTGATACTACCATATGTTTGATAAGGTTTTGCACCGTGATGCAACGCCATGAAAAATAAAATGCCGAGCGAGTACATATCGTTACTCGGATCCACTTTGTGGTCCATTACGTACACCGGGTCCATCACATCCACATCACGCCGCATCATCTCAGGCAAAGCATGTTCATCGTCCTCCCATGCCCAGTGCCTGTCGCTCGTGATCTCAGACACATTCGTCAAATAGGCACATCCACAAAGTTTCCAATCGCCCTTGGCATTGATAACCACAGCATTTGATGTTAAATTAGTATGTATGAGCTTAGCATCATGCAAGAACTCTAGCCCTTGAGCAATCTGGAGAAAGCCTTTTTGCACTTCCACTTCGTCTAGTTGCATGTCAGGGTTTGTCGTCTCTTGCATCATGGTATGAGAGCTAGCAATGACTTGCTCTGTTGCGAACATGAAGTTGGAGCGGCTTTCTTCCAATGGTTCCACAACTTCCAGAATACATGGATGCCTCAATCGAGACAGCGTGGTGACCTGGGAAGGTGTCAGCTATTCCGACGTTGCGGACAAACCTACCTCGCGCTTTAGGTGCTCAATTTCTTTCACTCGCATAGCACCTCTCGATACGGGCGAGTACATCCATATAGACACAGTTTGACGCGCCAATGTGTCCATTGCAGATGCAGGCAAGTGCCCAGACGACGCAGTCTTTTTTGTGGCAGACTGTACTTTCCAAGGCCCAATCCAGATCCTAGTAATGTTATTGACGTCATGTCACGTACGGTGGGCGTGTTTCATCCACTGCATATTTGATAGATATATTCGTTCTCCCTCTGAAAATTGTCAATATGGGCCGTTGCACGTACATTAAGGACGATGCCTGAGTCCATAAGGACGTCATCGCTCTTACTACGCTTGTGCGAGGCTGTAGGATTAGGCTTTCTCTGTTTAATGCGCGTTATGCAATGTGAATTACGTAAAAAGGCGTGTGTCGCTTCAACTTTCATCTCGCGAAGATGAACGCTTTGATAGAGGCGCTGCAAGATACCCAGCGATTTCCGAGTGAAAAGCAAGCCAACAACGCTGATGAACTCGCACACGAGCTCATAGCTCTTCAATCTATATACGGGATGGAAGAGGTTGAACTTAAGTCTGGCGCAAACGTGGACGAGCCCACCCTGTTTGTTGTGCGCTTGCCATGGCAGAAATCAGGCGACATTCACGTAAAATTACAAGTCCGACTCCCTAAGGGATATCCAAATTGCGATGAAGCACCAACCTTGGAACTGGTAAATCGAACGCTGGGCTCGTTCCAAATCGATGATGCAATTCGCGATAAACTGAGCCATACCTTCTCACCAGAAGGTTCAGCACCATGGGTTAAAGGTGAACCTGTCCTATTCCAAGGTATAGATAGTGCTTCGGAATCTCTACAAGATTGGTGGGATGAACGATCCAAATCTGTGTCTTATGAAGATGATGAAGCGCCGCGGGACGCGCACCAAAAGCCTCAAACCGCCTCTTCCCGCCAAGCTGATTTGCGATCACTCGTCCACAGCGACACGATACTGGAAAGAAAGTCTGAATTTCTAGGTCACGCGGCAAGAATCTCTCACCCAGATGAAGTAAGTGAGCGGCGGTCATTGTAACTGACATCATGAAGGTCCCTGTCATACTCGCGCATATTCTTGAGTCTGACAAACGAATTCAGCGTGCCACACATCCTGTAATTCATGCATGGGTCTGTCGCACACCTGATGGAATATGTCACCACGGTAGGTTAGCAACGAGGCAGGTAACTTGATTAACGTGTGACAGATTGCGATGACAATGGCGAAACAGCCGCAGGTGGTCGGTTGGCCCATTTACTCACATTACTGGTGCGTATAAGGCGATTACACAAACTTATGCATGTTATAACAGCGCGTCGAGAATGTTTTGGTTGTTGTGACACGTTGGTTTGGCGGTGTTTTACTAGGCCCGGAGCGATTTAAGCACATTAATCGTGCAGCACGAGATGCACTCACTAAAGGTGGCTTCATTGATTGATTGTTTCGTTTCCCATGCAGATTTGGATGTGCTTTTCGAAAACGCTCATTCATGCGTTAAATACGCACACGTATCCAATTAGAGACTTTAGCCACCCAGATGCCAATGATATTTCACTAGTTAAGTCATACTTGGATCCGATTTTGTCCCTGTTTTGAAATCGGGCATTTGCCACATGCGTGGCGGGATTCCAGCGGTGCGCGTCTGTGCATAAACACACGTGTACGAACGCCAATTTTAAGACTAATGCCACCCATATATTTTTAACTTCTTGCTACGTTTGGCTGGAAACACATTCAGCATCAGTGACGATGTTGGGCGTGACGCCATTCTTGCTGGTCCTCGTAGCGCTTGTCGCATCTGCTGTTGTCTCTGCAAGTGATGTCTCCGTTGCTCGTCTTAGCCGCGAGCTTCGTAAACGTGATACGGCTTCAACAGATGCTTCTGAGTTCAATGGGAAAACATTTGACTATGTGATTATTGGTGGTGGTCTCGCCGGTCTTGTGGTCGCGTCGCGCTTGACTGAGAATCCCAATATAACAGTGGCTGTAATTGAAGCTGGTACGTCTGGGACGGCCAAGAACGAGTCCGAGAAGATCTTGCCACCCGCTGCGAACTTGTACAACTCTCCGGGTCAAACGTACATGAACTGGCATTACAAGACGGTTCCGCAACCACAGTTGAATAATAGGGTTGCCCCATGGCCACGCGGGAAAGTTCTCGGTGGAAGCAGTGCTATCAACGGTCTCTATTACGTTCGTCACAGTGTCCACGAGCAGGATGCGTGGGGCGACATGATCGGTGCTAAGGATCTATGGGGCTGGGATAACATGTACAGGGCCATGAAAAAGTCAGAAGCGTTCACCGCACCGCTGGACTCTGTGGCCCAAATTGATCAAATTTCACCCAACCCAGACTCCCATGGAATGAATGGCCCGATCAATTCTACTTGGCCTGCAGTGACATACGACTGTGTCGGTGCGTTTGTTAATGCCAGCTCGAGCGTTGCCACGCCGCATGCCAAGGACCCCTACGGTGGCACTAATCTTGGAACTTACGTGGCAACCTTGAACATCAACCCGTCTAATTGGACGCGTAGCTTTGCCCGCACTGGTTATTATGACCCTTACGTTTATCGCTCGAACCTTCATGTTCTTACTCGCCACCTGGTTACAAAGATCGAATTTGACACAAGTGGTAAGCAGATTAAGGCTACCGATGTGAAGTTCAAGTCGGACCCTAACTCTGACGAATACACCGTCAAAGCTGGTCGCGAGGTTATCGTCAGCGGCGGCGCTATCAATACGCCTCAGATCTTACAGCTGTCTGGTATTGGTGACAAGAACTTCTTGAAATCTAAAGGCATCGATGTTGTGCTCGAATCCCCAGCTGTTGGCTACAACCTTCAGGACCACATCTCTGGAGGTGTCGAATGGCACCCTAAGGATAGCACAAAGATGCCGCCTTCGGATACCAATGAGTCAAAGGAGGTCAACTCTTACACAAACAATGGAGTTGCATATGTGAATGGTTCACAAGTTCTCAAGGATCAATGGAACTCGTATATCGACCAAGTGAAGGGCAACAAATCTAAGGCTGTCGATGCATACAATGGCACGGACGCCGCCAAGAAAGGCTACGACTTGACATACTCGACTGTGCTTGGGGTTATCCAAAAGAACGTCGCAACCATTGAGATGCTTTTCTCTATGGCATTTGGCCAGGTTCAGGTTCAATCGGCTCTACAGCATGCTTTCTCTCGTGGTCATGTGTTAGTGAACTCGAATGATCCATTCCAGGCCCCTGACATTGACCCCCGCTACTTTGAACAAAGTTCGGACTTGGACATGCTTCGAGGTGCATTCAAGCTTGCACGTGAAGTAGGACAGGCGCAGCCTCTGAATTCGTTCTTGGACCAGGAGACTCATCCTGGAACAAACGTGACGTCTGATCAAGACTGGGATAACTTCATTCGTGATCGCGTCGGCACTGAGTATCATCCGAGTGGTACTGCTGCGATGCTTCCTCAGGACAAAGGCGGTGTTGTTGACAAGAACCTTATGGTGTATGGCACGTCGAACTTGCGTGTCATAGATGCCTCTGTGGTGCCTTTTGTGGTCGCATCGCATTTCATGTCTCTTGTATACGGCGTCGCTGAGGTTGGTGCTGAAGTTGTCTTGGATGCTTACAAACAATCAAACTCTGGTGGCGACGGCGAAAAGAAAGATAAGGGCAATGCTAAGGACGCAGATGGCCATTCAGGAGGCGCAGCTAGCGCTGGCGCAAAAAATTCGACTGGCAAAAGTGACTCCGACAACAATGCTCAAGACGCGAGCTCCACGTTGTACACCAGCTCCAAAGTTTACTCTACCATTCTAATGAGCGTTGTTGTTGCATTTTTCACATTTTACATCTCCTTCTAACTTCATATATAAATACTTCCTTCTTATGTTCTTTCCACCGCTGCTACGAGCACTGTTGCATAAAAATAGTACAGTACGCTGCATAGATAATTTAGACAATCGAAGAATTGCTCAATCTTTTGACACTGGGGTTGGATTGAGTTAATAGTGATAGTTCCAACATGATTACGTACACATGAGTAAAATACAGACTTGCCCATGCAAGAACGCCAAAGTGCTTGGAATGGATTGGATGCAAGACATTCTCTGACTTGCCCTAGCCGCCGGAATTCCACGAGTAGAATGCACAGCTACGCATGTTGGCTGAACATGTCAGAGTTTCTTTGCAGACAGGTGCGTCGGCACGCGCCCTGGCAGACTGTTCAATTTCGCCACAGTGGTGTTGTTTATTTCATGGGTATAATAATGCCAAGTAGATTCCAGCGCCGGACATATTCCCGCTCCCTCCCCTCATTGCCTCGAACTGCTGGGTGCTACGATGACTCGATTGTTCAGCTGGGCCGCTGCCCTCTCAGTGGTTTCTGTTTTCTCTATTTCACAAGTATCGGCATATGTCGGCGAGGTCCATAATTACACTAGGCGCGCGACAACTGGTAATGGTTGGGACATCGATGGCAAATCTTTTGACTATGTGATTGTTGGTGGTGGTACAGCCGGTCTGGTACTGGCTAATCGCCTCTCTGCTGATGGTTCTAACTCAGTGGCTGTCATTGAGGCTGGACCCTCTGGCTATGAGGACAACGACAAGTTTATCGTCCCCTCAGCCATGTTGTATGACTCTGCTGTCAACACACAGTACGACTGGCAGTACAAGACAACCTCCCAAAAACATCTGAATGGAAAGGAAAAGTCTTGGCCCCGTGGAAAAGTCCTTGGTGGTAGCAGTGCGATCAACGGTCTTTACTATGTTCGTCCTAGTCGGGAAGAAGCTGACGCTTGGGCCGAGCTCGCCGGCAAAAACGGCTGGAACCACTGGGGTTGGGACAACCTGCTTAATGGTATGAAGAAGAGCGAGAAGCTTCAAACTCCTCTTAAGAGTGTTCGCGAACAAGCCCATATTGAGTATGACGGTAGGTCGCATGGACGGAATGGCCCAATTCACACTACTTGGCCCGCTGTAACGTATGGGCCCGTCGGTGCTTTTATTGAATCTGCGTCTAAAGTAGCTGTCCCCCGAGTCAAGGATGCCTATGACGGCGAGAACCATGGTACATATGTTGCACTCTCGTCTATGAACAAGCGTAACTGGCAGCGCAGCTTCTCGCGTAACGAGTATCTGGATCCAATCTCTGACCGTAACAACCTGCAAGTTCTCACTGGCCACCTGGTAACCCAGGTTATCTTTGACCGTTCTGACAAGAACCACGTTCAAGCCACGGGTGTGCACTACAAAGCGAGTGTAGACGAAGTGGAGCACACAGTACACGCCAACAAGGAAGTTATTCTTTGCGCTGGTGCGATTAACACTCCTCAGATCCTGCAACTCTCAGGTATTGGTTCCTCAGATCTACTGAACCGTCACGGTATTGATGTTGTGGTTGACCTGCCTGGTGTCGGTGAGAATCTTCAGGATCATATTAGTTTCGGCCTGTCTTTCCGTGCTAAGAACGACAAGGACGTTGCACCTCAACAGATCACTGGCAACAAGAAGACTGATTCTTACGTCAACTCTGCTGTGTCGTACGTTAACTTCGAGAGTCTTTTCAAGCACCCTGATCACGTGCGCTCCAAGCTCCAAGCGCGTGCCCGTGAGCTTGCCGGTGAAGGCAAGAAGAATGAGGCTGTGCGCAGGGGCCAGGAGAAGACCTATGAGTCTATGGCTCAGCACGTCTTCGGCGAAGATGTCGTATCACCTGTGGAGATTCTAGGCAATCTTATCTTCGGCAGTATTAACATCCAAGCTGCTCTGCAACACCCTCTGTCGCGTGGCTATGTTCGAATTAAGAACAAGAATCCCTTCGAGTGGCCTCTGATGAACCCGAACTACTTGAAGGAGGATATGGACATGACTGTGTTGCGCCAGTCACTTAAACTGATTCGCAAGATTTCACAAGAGTCTCCTCTCAAGGACCTCATTGCCCACGAGGACTCACCTGGCTCTGACGTGCAGTCGAATGAGGACCTTGAAAACTGGATTCGCGAAAATGCCGGCACCGAATACCATCCAAGTAGCACCTGCTCGATGTTGCCGAGGAGCGAGGGAGGTGTTGTTGCCCCTAATCTTAAGGTACATGGTACAAGCAACTTGCGTGTCGCTGATGCCTCAATTCCACCCCTTTCGATGTCATGCCATTTGGAGTCGGTAGTGTACGGTATTGCCGAAATTGCCGCCGATCTTATCCTTGGCAACTAAGTTTCGTAATGATGAGAGCCACTGTGGCAAGATTTTTATTATTGAACACTATTCCACACATCATTCCTCAGGTAGTTCATGAAAAGGTTATATTTCATGGATTGTAGAAAGAACTGCGACGCTAGATTATGAAGAGACATCTCAGTTGTCTTTCTCAGTTAACTTACACCACGTGGTTGAAAGTTGAGATCTCCACCGTGCCGACGGCGAAGGTAACTAGGACTTTACCGTATTTGACTCACTTATGGGTGCGAACGAGAGCCGTATTGAGTCGGACGGACTAGGTATGCTTCAGTAACGCCAAACTAACTTCTTTTTAGCTCCGAAGCAGGGGTATCATGTTATTCGCGTTGCTCAGAGAAGTCCTGCTCAGTATGCCGGCTTGTACGTTGCATGAATTGAATGAACTGCCAACGCATTACAGTGAGCCGTTTTTTGACTTTTGTATTGGTATTAATGGGCGCCCGCTTGCGGATCTTGGCATTGAATTCCCGCGCGGTATTCCTTCCGATACTAAGCTACCAAATGCTAAATGGTCCACTGTCGAAGAGAATGAAGGCCGCACGATCATTATCAATACGTGGAACTCCAAACATCAGGAATATCGAGGTGCGTCGTCATGACATGTTATTTGACATATACTTCAGACGTCAGCATTGTCCCCTCTCGCACATGGTCTGACGACCAATCTCAAAGTGGGGCACAACCATCTTTACTAGGTCTAACTCTGCGTCTTTGCAACCCGCTCGAGACCGTGAGTCATGTGTGGCATGTCCTGGACGTAATAGAAGGCTCACCTGCTGATTCGGCAGGGCTCGTACCTTATGGTGATTATATTATTGGATGGACAGGTGGCCCACTTCAAAGTGAGGGTGACTTTTTCCAACTTGTGGAACAATATGTGAACCATCAACTTTCTCTCTATGTCTACAACAGTGACTACGACCATACGCGCGAGATCATGATTGTGCCCAATCGTGATTGGGGTGGTGAGGGCCTTCTGGGGTGCGGCATGGGCTACGGACTATTACGTATGTTCCACAGAGCTACTAACGCATAGATCGTATCCCTCAGCCACGCAAGCAATGGGATGAAATGCCATCAGAAGCATCCAAAGGTCACGATGACGAATACGTGAATAACAATGTTGCAACTATGCCAACAACTTCCGACGCCGTGTCTGAAGCTTCTAATTATTATGTACCTCAAGATCCTGATTCTTACAAATACGGCGTAACACTCAATATGCATGAAGAAGAGGAAGAATAAAGGAAGAGATAGTCTTCAAGACAGAACTATTGCAGGCAATAGAAAATGGAAAGAAAACAAGTGCCAAAAATGCGAGTGATGTATAGAAGATTTGTACAAAAAAATGAAAACCAATTGAAATTATGCGGCCATAGCTATCTCAACCGTACAAGGTCCGTCGAAAGGCTTCCAATGCCTGTCTGAAACCGTGTTCAAATTCCCAAGCATTCTTGGGGTCATGGTCCTGTTCGTACGAAGCCAAGCGAAGTTTTGCGAGCTGGTTGGGAAGTCCAACTTCTGCACCCTCTTGCAGAAATTCGAGGGCATCCTTCCAACCCATCTCAAATCCATGCTTGTACTGTTCATGATCATAGTTTCCGCCCTTCGAATCCCAGTACTTGGAGTGTTCCTGGAGGCATCGCTGCGCAAGTTCAACACCCTGCTGATGGAGAGCGTTGAAGTCCACGTGACCTCCATCGAGAGGGTTCAGTGACGGAGGCATTGTACCTTTCTCTACAGCGGTGTAAAAACACCATCCGGGATCAGGGCCCCCTTCCTTCTTTAATGTCCAGTAATAGTAGCCAGCCGTATACGATTCAAACGCATGCCACTGAGCATGTGACCAACTTTTAAGTGCATCCAAGTGGTTGGCACATCCACGTAAAGAACCAGGATTCAAAGCGCCACTCCATTCGCCGATGATAATAGCGCCTTGTGCGTGCTCGGAAATGCCCTTGAGCCACCATGCCGTCTTGCCTTGCTTTCCTACATCAAGATCACAAGCATGCTGCTCGGCAGAAGTTCGATGATCATGCGACGTGAAACAGCGATACATGTGATGGTCCAAGACAAGCGGGTTGCCTATGTCGCTGTGTTTGCCCACGTACTTAGCGTAGTGGTTCGTGTCCCAGCCATCACCGATGTATAAAGGCAACTGGGCGACAGCAGGGCTCGAGCTAGCGCGAATTGCCTTGATCGCATCAACATAAAAGCCCTCCAGACAGCTGTGGTTTTGAGGCTCATTCATGAGCTCAAGACCAATCACATTGTCATATTGACTAACAGCTTCAGCAAGTGCGGTAAGAATTTGGATTGTTAGTTTGCGGTTTGATGACGCATGCAGCCCGTTCCAAAAGCTCACGTTACCGTCGCTCTTACCGCAATGACTGTCACCATTCTGTCCACCAGGTACACCGTGCAAGTCGATTAGCACTCCAATGTCAAGCGAAGCAGCCTTCTCGATGCTTGCGACGATGCGTTGCCAGGCACCCTCATATATAGTTGCGAACGATGCATAGTCTGTCCCCTTTAAGAGTTTGGTGTGCTCTTTATTCCCAGCAAGGAAATGCGCGTACAGAATAGGTATGCGCACGGAGTTGATGCCATGCGCCTTCATCCATTTCCAATCGCCGTCATCGATGAACGAGTCCCAGTGACGCTCGAGAAGCTGTTTTGCTTCCTCTAAGTTCATTCCCTTCACGATATCCATGTCACAGCTACCCGATTCATTCAGTGATTGGAACAAACTGCCCGTAAGCCAGCTTTCGAGTGCAAACCAAGAGCCCAAGTTTACGCCCCGTTGTTTACGAATGGCATATTTTGATCGCTTGCTAATGGGCTCGTTCCATGGCGTCACGTCCTTAGGCACATGTGTCTCAGTTTTGTGAAACACATCGTGAAGCTTGTCCAAGAACTTTGCGTTAGTCATATTATAGCTTCATGACGCACCTTGCCCATCGTGATGTTTGCAAGGGATCGTGAACGGGACTGATCGCTCGTTTGGTACTTTCTTTCCCCGCCCTCTCTTGTCTTGGCGCAGCTGTCACTGGATTGCGTCACCAATTGGCCCGTGCTGTTTAGATAATCTGGATGCCTAATTGAATAGACATGAAGAACATGGAGGTCCTCTTTCACACAAGCATGGCACCTAAGCTACGCATCTCGGCAGGTCCCACGGCGAACAAGCTAGAGCTAGTGGCTGTCAATCATGACGATAAACCTGTTGTGATTGATTCAGACTGCTTCCAAGGTAAATTAACTGTTCGGGTAAAGAATTTCCATGGAGAACTACCTGAGAATGTCGAATACCTCGAGGATGTTAAATATTTCTCCATGCCATATGGCTCACAAATGACATATAGCATTCAAATGCAAGGTCGCTTCCCTGCTGGTGTGAATGCCAACGATCTAGTATTCGGAAATGAGTTCGATGAACCCATTCGCGTACGTCGTTGTCTCTATCTTTCAACTTACGATATACTAGGATTCCCTTCCGTACGGAATGGGACTAGTCTTGCGCTTCGCATCATTCATCGATCCAAATCGTACGTCATTGTGCTAACAATGAATTCAGTCAAGCATGACTTGTATGGAGATAAGCCATGGGCTTTATCACCATTTCTCTCCACAGTATTTCGCGCTAAGGCTGACCGTGCTGTTGAGGGCACGTTCTCATCGTGCGCGTCGGCCAAAGAGTGTTTCGAACGCGATGCTTGGCCCAAATTTCCTCAGCCAAATTCTGAAGAAACGTTTCTAGAAGACGACATATCGTCGCTTTTCTATCACTCCGGTGCTGATGCAAAGGAACCTCAGCTGGACCGTAATATGGAAGTGGACGAAAATGTTGTCAAAACGTTCTCTAACAATGACAAGGCTAGACAGCACCGCATGTCATGGCTCGGTTCCGCTTCGAATCGAAAGAAACTCAACGTAACGCCTGATGATGTTATTACTGCCGATTTTGGCAATGGTTTTGTGCGTAGCGATAAGAAAGTGGCAAGGAGACTAACCGCAGATTGATTTCAACACGTACGTGAATCGTAATCATCTTACCATCGACCAGATTAGAGGCTGTTATTCCTTTAGGAGGAATGCGTATCAGCTGTAAGTGATGAGACGCACAGGAATATGTGCCGTACTAATTTTGCAGTGCAGCGGTACTGGCGCGGTCAGCCTGTCCGCTATGTGTGCAAGAATTTGAAGACGGGGCAAGTGTATTTTGTGGCTCAGTGAGTATTAGTCTGGACTATTGCTGATGCAAATTCAGGTTCGAGATAATTGAGACCGATGTAGACATCTAGCCCGCAAGCTCAGCTTCGTAAAAACATATACCTTGACAGTCGAGCCACGTCCGAAGCCTTGCCCGATTCTTTGTGATAGAGTTGGATAACACACCAGATCGTTGCGCTACGCTCATGAACTCATCTAGGCTTATTGGCTCCATCAACAAAATTCGTCTGTAAAGCTGTTCATCTGATAATATGATCCGGCACATAGGCTCATCCATTGTATTGGCTCGGGGGCTGTACAAATCTGTTTCATATGTGTCGAAGTCGTGTTTGAACTGTGTTGAATCACTAGACAAAGACGATATATCTGATACAGCAGAATCGTCTTCTAA
>ERZ501053.65-NODE-65-length-20605-cov-43.777129_pt1 | contig 20605 bp, 21 predicted proteins | sample MGYA00510862_ERZ501053 | MGnify/ENA primary metagenome ERZ501053 (study PRJEB25958, sample SAMN03398521) | human skin metagenome | study: EMG produced TPA metagenomics assembly of the Human Skin Microbiome Metagenome (human skin metagenome) data set. | reverse complement strand
CACATTCGATTGTGGATTCGCGACGTTGGCTTGTGCTTTCGCAAGATCGTCCGCGGTAGCAATCACATTCTCCTTGGAATCAGACCCCAAAGGATCTCTTTGTTTTACATTATCGCCTGACTCGGACTTTTCCTTGTTTTGCTTGCGTTGTTGGGGGTTCGCGGAGAATTGACGCTGGCCGTCCGGATCTGAAAGGTCTGTATCAAACAAGCGGAAGGATAATGCGCTCTTTTCTTGCTTGTCTAGCATCAGGTTTGCTGAAGCCATCGATCTCCAAACTGGATAGGAAAGTGCAACGCTGAGCTTGTGTCCGTCATGTTCACTTGGCTGGATGTCGAGCACGTAGCTTCCCATTTCAGCACCTCGCAAAAACTCACCGACAGAGCCGGGGATCTTTTCCAGTACAGGATAGTACTCACGAATAAAGAAAGCCAGGTCCGACAACGTAGCCTTGAGTACAATCTTGTCATGGAGATAAGGACGCATCGAATACAAAGAGTCGCTTACGACTCGCCAGCGACATGCCAAAGTGGACGAAACATTTTCGCGACGTAGCGCAGCATCTCCGTTAACTGCCATGGCATTCGGCGCTTGCGTAGATTTGCTTACAGATTCCTGCCGGCCAAACACTTTGACACCGCAATTGAGTAAACGAATCTTAAGCGGGTTGAGCGTGGGATGTACACCGGCGCCTGGGCCACCGCCTGCTACAATTGCACGAACTGTGTTAGATGTCAAGTACACGCTTCGAAGAGGCACGCGCTCGGGATTGCGGACGAGCAAATTGGCTACAGGGAAGTTGTGTAAGCCAAACCACTGCACACACGATTGGATCTCGGGATTCATCGGATGGACATAGACAAAAGGATCTTCTCGATACGGCATGCCTCCTGCACCGATAGGTGCATCCGAGTTTCCACGACGCTTAGCTTCACGATCAGCACGGTGCTTATCCACAGGCACGACATCTGGTACCTTGCTTGGGTTTGATGATGCGTTCTGAGAGTCTTGAGAATCCTGGCCATCTTGTGCTGCCTCTTTGGGGGCATCTGGCTTGACACGCTTTGCTTCATGTTCACTTTCCTCAGAAGGCCGCTTTGTACGTGTGCTTGTTTCGGTAGCATTCGCATGGTCATTGACTGAGCCGGCGCCGGGTGCATTGTTCGTATTGTGGTTGTCTTTGTTGCCATTGGCACTGCTCTCGTCTTGCTCGGCTGCTAACAAATCCTTGGTGATGGCATCCATAGCACGGGACATGCCCGGGGCCATGGAGGCTGACTCTTCTGGGGTCTTGGGCTTCTTCTCGAGCACACATACAAAGAACCCCCCGGTATTCTGCATGTGAGGGTATACACGGATGCAGCGCTCGAGATGAAGTGTTTCTTCATCGCCCTGCGGCCAGAGACTCTTTGGTGTTCTAGAGGCCAGGTCTGCATCCACGGCCTCGAGAGCATCCCAAGAATCAATCCAGGGAATGCGTGGTAGTGGCGTTGTCGTCTCTGGCCTGTCTTGTTCCGCCTGTTGGTCTTGCTCATTGTGCTGCTCTGGTTGAGTATGAACAGGCGGCTGCGCGTCAGAGTCAGCTGTCTTCTCCTTCTCAGTCTTACTACTGGCACTGAACAAGTGAGCGCCCCGCCCCGGCGCTACTTTCCATGATGTCATGCCAGGACGTCGCTTGAGCGCCGGGAGCATGCTGGATGCATCAAACACGGTTACATCGCCCTGGAAATGACGCAAAGCCGCAGCAACGACGGCTTCGTTCTCGATTGGATTAAGAGAGCATGTTGAATACACAAGTCTGCCACCAGGGCGAAGCAGCATAAGACCGCGGATCAAGATGCGCAATTGTAGCGCATGTAGACCGGTGCCATTCATGGGTGTCCAATCCTTCCAGATTGAGAGGTTCTTGCGCAACGTAGCATCGCCTGAACAAGGGACATCGGCAAGGACGCGGTCGTATTTGAGCTCGCGCTGGCAGATGGGGTCAGATGGTTGCTCGCCCTTCCATGCGACTTGAATATTTGCCATGTTACTGGCATCGACATTCGTAACGCACAGACTAGGCGATGGCAAGCGCTGCGCCTGATGGACAAGCATGTGCGCACGCTTGGTGTCTGAATCGTTGGCAACGACAACACCCAGTGGCATGGGATCAAACGCATCTGGCGAAGATGTCAAGGGCGAATGGATGGCCTCGATAAGTTGAGCTGTCTTAGACCCAGGAGCTGCACACAAATCGAGGACGAGGTGCTCAGGCCGCACGTCGAGAAAGAGCGGCGGAAGCATAGAGACAGCTTCTTGACGTGAGATGGAGCCGACCTCTGTTTCGTGGACCAAGAACTGCTGGAACCGCTTAAACTCGGGCGACTTTCGCAGGACATTCTTCCGCACATCGAGGTGCCAGCCTAGTCCCTCGGGGTACCATTCTAGCTGGCGAGGAGGCGTCACCTTCTCGCCTTCGAATTGCACGTTTGAGAGGAACGGCAGGTAGATCTTGTTCATAGCATCCAGCAGCTGGCGCGCAGTGGGCTTTCCAGACGTAATGCGGAATGTCGTTGGCAATGGCGTACGCATCGACTCGATGAACGTGTCCCACTCTTCGTCTGGCACAATGCCCTGGCCCCGATAATACGCTTCGAACTTGGGACTGCGTTGTTCAAAGGTCGTGTATTCGCCATGACGCTCACCACTACCACTACCGCCTGAACGCTTTCCTCCACGCGCGCCTGCACCGCGCCTGTATGCACGACCGCGGCCCATGGTTGAGAGGTTCAATGAGGTCGTTGTCCAAACCGGACGATGCGCTGCTAACGATCGCTGGTTCCTGAGGCGGGTGGCCAAGCCGAGAATATGTCCACGTGACACTGGTTGCGACATTTGAGTCGCGCCCAGTCCAGTTGCGGCGGCGGCAGAGGCGCTGGTGGCAGCGAGAGCAGCAATTGCGCCTCGTGCACGGTTTTGACCCATTTGGTCGAGGCTTGCGTGGATTCTTGGGCAGGTCGACGTTGACGTTCGTGTTTCGGTCAAGCCCATGTTGCGACGCCCACCGACGGCACTCTCACTTACCAAGGAGGACGTGGAGGAACTCCGTCGCACAACACAGCAGCTTGGCTCACAAGACGTTCGTCTCACAGCCAAGCCCCCTCCCCACTCTCGACACGATGTGAATGTGCCGAGTCGGGAGGTTCCGCGAATCATTGACCCAGACGCCATCGCACGAAGCGTGCGTCGCGACTTACATGAATAAGGCGCAACTAGAGAGTAAGCGTTGCGTCCGGGTTCTCGGTGCGCATGGGCCAGCGAAGTAGACGTATACGGCGATATACGACTTTGGATCGATGTCGTGCACGGAAGTGGCACGGCCAACATCCATCACAATCTTGTGCCAATATGAATCAGGTGTGCGCGCAAACAGAACGGTGATGACAAGTCTCTTCTTACGTTGACAAGCACGCTTGTCGTCCATTGGCTCTATGCTAGACGTGTCTCATCACTGCTTGCCACCGACCCCTTGCCCCAACCACTGCGGGGGCATGACCAGCACATGTATATAGCCTACTAGGTACATCTCCACTAGCCTTGCAAGCTGCCTTTAGGGTCATTTGACGCATGTTCTGGTGCGTAGGCTCGACGTTCGTGAGAGATGAGACAGGTGTTCTAGCGTTGGGCTGTGAGTGACGGGGCGATCCAATTCACACGTCACACACACACACACACACATACACATATCGTCGGTTCCTAGACTAGGGAACGACGCAGCGCAGTACACGGCATGGATCCCGGATCAAGTCAACGACTGCGGCCATACCAACGGCCACGTGAGGAATTGACGTTCATGGCAACGGCGCCCCACATAAACACGTCATCATCATATGGGAGATCGTCAGGATCGATGCCAGGCTCAAGCACGGATGGAGGCAGCAGCTCAGCAGTGCAGCTTCCGCGGACGACGAACCGATATTTGTCGGCAGATGCAGATGCTGCTCTTGCGATGCGGTCAGACAAGACGACAGTGGGCGCTGTCGTCACAGGGTTGCTTGTGAGTGGTGCATTGCAGTATACGAGCACGTGTCTTGCGATGCCCTTTGAAGTTGGTAAGCTCTTGCTGCAAGTGCAATGGGTGCCACGGGAAGACGTCTGGAAGCGTGTGCAAGCATCGTCAGGCACGACACTCCCAAGGCGCCGGAAGCGTAGTACGAGCGAGTTGGAGCAGGATCCGTGGAGTGACGCGCGTAGTCGGTCGTCATCTGCTTGGGCTACCGGGACCGACCCGGACAATGACGCTGATCAAGACGGCATGAGTGCTCGTGGTGCAGGCGGTCATGCCGATGGGGATGATGCCTGTGACTATGAGGACGATGAGGACGACGATGCACCCAGTAAGTACTTCCGCGATCCGTCTGATGTCGCGAGCACATCAGCGTCGAGGCGGCGCGTCGACAAGCATGGCTACGTTGTGCCAGAAACACAGGAGGATGCTAGCACACGGCCCGAGTTCCTAATGCCTGTGGTCGTAAAGGGAGGTGTGTGGGAGATGATCAAGGCTGTCGTACGTGGAAAGGAGGGATGGATGGGTCTGTGGAAGGGCGCTTTCACAACGTTTCTCATGGACTTGTCATCCACGACGCTGCAGTCGATCTTGTCGGGCATCATGTCCATCTTTGCACCAACGGCCCTGAATCCTATGCCCATTGCTTTCTCGCCGCAGCCCATCAAGACGCTGACTCTTTTGATGACGTCGCATCTCATGACGGGCATCTTTGTGTCGCCGCTGGATCTGATAAGAACGCGCCTCATTGCGCAGTCGACGCTCCCTCAGCACCGCAAGTACAAGGGTCCGTTCGATGCTCTGCGAACTATTTTCCGCGAGGAGGGTGGCTGGCGCACCACTTACTTCCACCCGAATCTGCTGATTCCGACGATTCTCGACTACCTGTTCCGCCCACTATTTGCGCTGAGCGCGCCACTACTGATTGAGAATGTGTTCCATCTTGATCCAAGCGCATACCCCATTTCCTATGCGCTGGCCGAGCTCGTTATTTCGACGCTGTCGCTAGGCATCACACTCCCAATCGAGACGGTCCGTCGGCGTCTGCAGCTGCAGTACCACGAGCCACTGCGCAATGATCGCGTCGGCGGACTTTTGACCGTGCCGAACACGAGCACGGCACGCCGTGGTCTCCGCACATGTGTCGAGACGCGCCCTGTGCCATACACGGGCGTCGCCGAGACCGTGTACCGCATCGTAACCGAGGAGACTGCAGCTCGATCCGTGGCACCCAAGTCGGACGATGGTGCCATGTCCGACGACGAGGCACCCACTGTCGCTGCCAGCACACATACCCGACTTAGCGGCCTGCGTGGTCTGTATCGTGGCTTGAGCATGGGCGTGACAGCCAACTTGTTGGTGTTTGTACTGACCTTGTTAACCGGCGAGCGGCAGACACAGACGACCGGTTGGGCCGAATTGTAGCTCATGCCCATCCTAGTGGGCGCAGGTGCCCGTCTTACAGTGAACGTAGCACAACATAGACCGCCACGACATGCATAAGCACGAGAGCAAGCATGGTCCCGAGGATCTGCAATCGCTCTGCTTGCGGCACGGCCTGCATGCCGATCTTGTGCAGATGCTCTTCGAGCTCTGCACCCATGGAACGCACCGAAAACCGCTCTGATACCCACCGCTTTGCTGTTGCTGCGACCTGGGCACGAGTTCCCTCGTCCCATGCAAGTATTGTGCTGCATGCAGCTGCCCAGGCGTCCGCACTCGGCGGCCGTAGAAAGCCCGTCATCGCACTCGTATCCATGATCTGTGTCTTGCCATGGAGACTGACGGACGTTAACGATGCATCTAAGACCGTCTCGAGTGGCCCACCCGTATCTGTAGCGACGACGGGGACGCCACATACCATAGCCTCGAGCGGCACGATGCCAAAGTGCTCGTTGGTCGGTGTGTAAAGCAGGGCTCGCAAACTCGGGGCATGCAGGAGAGCATGAAGTAATGCACTCGGCAAAGACGGTAGGAAAATCACATCAGCCTTTAGTACCTGCTCGGCCTTGGGTGGCAGCACGTCGTTTGTGCGCGACGGGGGCGCTCGGTTCCATAGCGTAACATGCGTGAGGCCTAGTGTATCGGCCAGAGACTGGAGCGAGTGGAGAGTCTCGATGTTATCGCGAATCCGTGCATCGTAGCCACCTGCACAAACGAGACGCACACGTGTCTCGCGCTGAGCTTGCTGCCGCAGACGTGCGACAGTGTGAAGGGCTAAGGGGATGTTTTTCTTCGCCTCAAAGCGGTTGATGGAGAAAAACATCGGGCAGTCATTCGCATGAATCACACGCTGAACCAGCTCCAAATGCTCGCGGGCATACGAGCCAACCTCTCCTACCTGCATTGTGCACGTGCTTACATAGGTGGCCATCTCACGCTCAACGTGCTGCGCCGTGTACATAGCCTCGTCGACGGCCGGGTACACGACGGAAGGACGTTTCGCAATCCGAGGGAAAACGCGGTGGAAGTGTGTGGCCGTGAAGCGAGAATTGGCGACAATCAAATCGGCCCATTGCGTCGTAGCTTCCTCAAGCACATCGAGTGGGAAGCGGTATATCGCACGCACAAGCGCACGGAGACCTCGCGTGCCTCGCTGTCGCGCCAGAGCAGCGCTGATTTCTTTGTCAGGGAAGTGACAGTAGTACATGACGCGCCGCCCACACAAGAGTTTGATTAAGGGTATCGCTGTTGGTAGTTGGTCAATAACAAACACGTCTGGGAGCGAGTTGGTCGGCACATGCGTTAGTGACCTGTACACATGTGGCAAGTGGCGTGCGAGTGACGATCCATACGCTGCTACCACGACCTGCATCACAAGAGACAACTGCTGCAGAATGGCCATCGGCAGATGCAGCATGTGAAATAAGGAGCGCGGGATCCATGTCTTCGCGTGGATGACCTCAAGTGTGCCATCGCGTGTGGGCTCAAACGCGTGCGACGCGTCGAAATGTGATGTCAAGATGTACACCGTGTGGCCGCGGTCTTGCAGGCTTTCTGCCGCGTCGACCACCAGACGCTCGGCTCCCCCGATGCCTAGATCAGGATGCACAAACGCCACGCGTAGCGGCGCGCGAGCTGCGCCCGTTCCCTTGGTCGGCCTTTTCTCGCATGTGCCCTTTGCTTTCCCTTGTTGCATGCCAGTCGTGTGTGCCCACTCGTGCGACTAGGTGTTGGCGTCCGTCCCGACCGCCTTACTCCGGCACACTCTCACGCAGAATGGCCAAAATCCAAAGGCATGTTGTCACACCCTCTTCCCTCTCTTGGCCGAAGCGCGTCACTCCAGTGGCCACGTAAGCCCACCTACCTGGACTGCATTCTTTTCCCCCATACGCGCGGATAGCTTCTTCCAGCCATCCACAGGGCCAAGGGACGCACGTTGTAGGGTGGAGGGATTGGGTGGACATGGACTGCTCCGCACCGGCGGCCCCCTTTTTTTCCCCTAGCTGGGCCAGGTTGAGCGCATGCATGCCTCTCTGAGCGGGTATAGCGCACGTGACTCTAGACGCGCACACGCGATTATGCGCGTGTGCATATCTCCATGGGTGTGGTGGAACACAGGCTTTGAACGCAAGTCACACGCGTGTGTCTTGGGCCCTCAAATTGGCAGGTGTGTGTCTGTGTATATATTTTGTCTGGACATTCCTACCGTCGTGACTGGCCGCAAAGCTGGTGGGGCATTTTCACGCGCGCGCCAAAACACACATTTCCGGACATACACACACCCACAACCACACACGTACTGCAGCGTGGGAGGGTTTGTTGCCTGCTATGCGTACATCGACGATGGACGTACCTGGATCATTTGAGGAGCAGGTACGACGTGTAGTAGAAAAGGAATTGAAACTGCCGATGCACGCACCGAGTCACATTCCAAGCTCTTCGTTTCTATCGCCAGCACCGGCAACATCTCGTAGGTATGCATCGTCGGCCACGAGGCATCGGCGGCGCAATCCATATGCGTTGGAAGACTCAGATGAGAGCGGCTCCGATGAAGATATTGCTGCTCGCATGTACTCGCCTGGCAACCATAGTGTGTTCCTGGCAACACCCAATCGGCGCTCTTGGTCGTCATCAGCACGTCGACCTTTCGCCAGCCATGTCCGCCCACATGAGCGTCCATCGTTGAGTGAGCAAGTTCAATCGCGCCTGAACATATCGCGCCTTGCGGGCACGGGCAACGAAGATGAAGATATCGATTCAACCGTCTTGCCTTCGGACCGGACTTCACGAGTGCCACGGCAGGACCGGCCATCGTCGCCTGACTCACCGTACTCCTCATATGCGTCGCAGGCACCACAGGCACCACAGGCATTGCACAGATCATCGTATCCTGGCTTGTACACTCGGCGTCCTAGTCCTCTGCAGCACAGGTCTCCGACGATGGCCAGCCGTCATTCAAGCTCAGATACGGCTGTGAACAGCGATGCAAATGAGAAGGAGTCGATGAAGTCGCATGCATCTCGCATGTATGCTAATCTTCCTTCGACACTTCCATCGGATATCCAACGTGCCGATCAACAGCTCCATGTGCTCACACAGTGTATTCAATCGATGGATCAAGAAATGCAGCACCTGCGTGAGGAGCAAGGCACCTCTGAGGCTCTTGAGCGGATTCGCCAGCGCCTCGATGCTCTGGAATCACGGGTCACTAAGCATAGTGCGATGTTGGAAGAACAACGACGCATGATTCTTGATCAGCGCCAGACACGCATGAACAGAGAAGGTACATCAGCAGGAGAAGCAACTGGAGCTCCCGTTGCAGCTTCGCCTTTGCCTAGGACCAAATCAGCCACGCCTACACGGCCTGTCTTTGATGCAAATAGAAATGCGTCATCGCCCACACGTGAGGCAGCAGACACCGGTCGAACGGCCCACCCGATGCCATCCTACACTCCTGCACCGACATCTGCTTCCACGGCCATTCCCACCTCACCGACCGTTCCCGCTGCTACCTTTTCTACATCAACAGCGCCAGCAGCGTCACGCACTGAATCCATGAGGACCGTCGAAACTGTCGTAAAGCGGATGTACGATGAACTGCAGCGGCTGGCACGCGCCATTGATGGAATGTATTGTCAGCCACAGCCTGAGCCGCCGTTAACACCGCCACATGATGTTGACTCGCCAAAACAAGCGTCATCCCTCTCTACGGATGAGCCATCTGACTCAGCATGTAGCGCACAGGAGCGTTACGAAAAAATTTGCCAAACCGTGGCTGATGCATTGGGCATTCCATCGCCTCCAGGCAAGACCTCATCATCATCGTCATCACGCAAAGAGCGCATTCGCGCGAATCTTCGGCAGCGCGAAGCTGATGATGCGGCAACAGAGTCGCTCTTGAGCCGCTTGCATCATACAAAGTCGCCGCTTCTCTCCATGTCCGAAGTTCGGATGCTCGAACACCTATTTGAGCAGCATCGTCGTGAGTTTTTACATCAGAAGCAGCTATATTGTGAACTGGCCGATGAGCTCAAATGCATGGAGCCATCTATGGATGCAACGAAACGCCGCATCCTTGCTGAGCATGTTCATGAGTCGATCGAATCCCTGGAGGCGGAGGCCACGCGCATCAATGGACTTCATGCACATCTCGTTCGTCATGGTCGTGCTACGTTAGTTTAGAGCTCGTCACAAGTTAGTGCGGCTTCTTCAGCTACTGTACAATATTTTAGATAGTCTCTGCATCATTATCATTCTCATCAACTTTTTTTTTTTTTCAAATCGCATGCACCACCCGCTATGTTCCCGCAGTGGTTGCCTTTTTTGCCCTCGTGCAAGCTTCACGACGTGCGTTGGATTTTATCAAGCATGACTTGCATGCGAGCGCCCAGATCTGGTTGACCACGCTGCTTTCCCAGCCGACTGGGACTTGTGCGGTGCCAGAGTGCCCTTCGCGCATTGCGCTCCTCCAGCGCCTGCTCTCGCGTCCGAGATGGTTTCGTCACTTCACGTGGTTGTGACTCGGTGTGAGTCGATGATGGTCGGTAAAAGTATGGCAGCTTCTTCTTTCGCTTTCCTGTACCATCTGATGCTTGCGCAGAGGTGCTAGTAGTTGGATACATCGTCTCGCCGCTTTGCTTACCATTCGTTTGGTCCTCTGAAGCAAAGCGGCCCAGGTCGTGTGGCTCGTCCGTCTCCAAATGTGTCGAAGAGGTAGGCTCGTCTTTCTGTAACATCTTGAAATACGCCCTTTTTACTTTCGCCTTGTGAATCAATTCAGCCTTATGCTTTTTCGCTGACGTGTGAGATCCATCTGGGCTACACCGTTCCAACAAACATACCTCGACCAATGTACGCGCCATATGGGGCGTTTCTCGCACCAACGTGAAACCCCTCTTTAGTTTTTTGAGGATTTGGACCTCCTCGAGTACGGTGCTTCACGACACTCCGCTTGTCCTGCCGGCCCATGTGTGCGTGCGGGTATGTTTAGAGTGACGTGAGCGGAGTGAGCGGAGTACGCTCGCGGTGTTTCGAGCCGTGTCAAAAGTCAGTGCGCCAGCTGTTTTGAAAAAAACCAAAAAAAATCCACAATTCATATCCTGCGGACCCAGGCCTGTTGGCGAACATTTCATCGCGCAGATTTCTTACTCAATGATGAGACGAACAATGCACATGTCACGTGACATGACAGGAAGGCTGAGGCGCGAGCCGTCAACTGCGCGCCACCTTTCTCTTACGCTTTCGACCAAAAAAACAGAAGGACATTGGCATCAGCAAGCGTATGAGCATTCAGAACCTGGCCAGTTACGACCCTTTTGCGGACGTTGGTGACGAGCTTGCCCCCAAAGAACTCGCTGAGGAAACGAAGAAGACGTCGCAGGTGAACAGCTACGTCCACATTCGTATCCAACAGCGCAATGGTCGCAAGACTCTGACGACTCTTCAGGGCCTTCCCAAAGAATACGACCCGAAGAAGCTTCTCAAGGCGTTCAAAAAGGAGTTTGCTTGCAATGGCACCCTTGTCGATGACGAGGAACTTGGCCAGGTCATCCAACTTCAAGGCGATCAACGTCAAAAGATTTCGATGTTCTTGATTGAGGAAGGCATTCCCAAGCAAGATGTCAAGGTGCACGGTTTCTAAGCGTACGTGCTTTCAGATGGACATCCCTATGAACGGATGAATGTGTGTGCATCTTTGTCTCTGGTATGATTTCTTTGTGTGATATACGGTTCATTATGTCGCACGCGCCAAGCGTGCTTCCCTTGTTCTATGATGTACTTTGCAATCTTCCATTGGATTGTTTGGACAGCAACAGTAAGATGCCGAGGAAGAAGCCCTCCGTCATCTCGACGACGAGTTCATCGATATTGTTCTCCCCTATACTTGCTTTGGGAATATGATGAAATGAATGCGTTGAAATGCAATTGTCTATATAGTTGTAAAGTACACGCTTTTTCAATGATACTAGTTTTGTCACCATGCTGCTTGTTTCCACCAAGAGATATTTTCCAGAGGAATAATGTCGACCTAATTTTACGATGGTAGCTCAATTGGGAGTCCCTTCACTTATCGCTCTTAGTGGGAATGGGGAGTTTGACCCGGAGAATTGTGTGTGTGTGTGTGTGCCACGGAATCCTGTCAAGATTGAACGCCACTCTCGCATAACGCAGCTTAGCTTGGTTTGCGCCCCAGTCCCTCCAACGTGCTGGAGTCTTCACGACCCAAGCGGCCCAGGTCCATGTCCTTTGCATCACGTGCAGATTCGGTCTTTTTTTACCTGCTTAGCAAGCAAAATTTTTCGACAATTTTACGGAGTCGAGTGCAGCTTACTGGGAAAGAGTGGAGACAGAGCAAGTAAGGCGAGTGTCAAGTTCACTACCACACAACGACGGACATGGGCAAAAAGAAGCAAGTGCGTAAATTTGGCGAAGTCAAGCGGATGTTGAATCCCAAAGATACTCGACTGTACGTACTTTCTTATCAGAAGATCGCATGGATCTAATGAGACAGGAAGCACAACCAAAAAGAGCAGGCTGTTGCTCAAGCACAGAAAGAAGAGGGAAAAAAAAAGTATAAAGAGATGGCTGCTTCGTCTATGTTTTTTCAGCACAATTCTGCGCTGGGACCACCATACCGTGTTCTTGTTGATACCAACTTTATTAACTTTAGCTTGCAAAACAAAATTGAGCTTGTGCAGGGTATGATGGATTGTCTGTACGCGAAGACAATTCCTTGCATAACTACATGCGTTCTTTCCGAGCTAGAAAAGCTTGGACCTAAATACCGTATCGCGCTTCGTGTTGCACGCGATCCGCGCTTCGAGCGGCTAGAGTGCACACACAAAGGAACGTACGCAGATGACTGCATCATCGAACGCATCAAAAGCCATAAATGTTACATTGTGGCTACATGTGATCGAGAACTCCGTCGTCGGGTTCGTCAAGTACCTGGTATACCCCTTATGTACATTGCTCGACACAGGTACCGTATTGAGCGTCTTCCTGATCAAGGTGCACCAACGTGAGGCTACACGGAATATATGTGTGCATCTTTTGCTACGACCTCGCGTCCGCTTTTTTTTTTTTTTTTACTGTCTTGCTTAGCTCGCTAGCCTAGAGCGATACGATACATATCATCTCCAATCAAATACTTCACAGGAAGCAAGTGCTTGTGCAACCATGCACGCACTGTGTCTGTTTCTGTGCCTGCCACGCGCAAGATCAAGCCCTTGTCAACACTGGATCCTGTCTTCATGTTCCCACCAGGCACGGGCGCTCCCGAGCACAACGGACTAAGACTCCAAAGAACTTCCGGTGGACTCACACGAGACGAGCCTAACGTGCCTCCAGATCGTAGCAGTGGTTGGGGCTGCTGGATTTGATCGTATTCTTCTGATAACGACCGGCATAGTGCCTCACATTCGATCCCGTAGAGAATTACGATTCCAAAACACGTATACGGCTCACAGCGTTGAGCCAAGTCTGTTCTAGTGTCTTCTTGGAGTTGGTCTGGCAGGTCTTGCGCAAGGTGTTGACGGTCGCGTACAATGACGTCGCCATTCACGCGCACCTCGTTGCGACTGTGGTACATGTAGAAATGCCACAATTCAGGGATCCGATAGTCAGTCTTGTTAACGGCAAGTCGTCCCGAAGTAAACCAATCAAGTAGAATCAATGAAGATGACGCGCCGCAATGTAAGTCAAAGCGCTGCGTCTGGGCGTATCGAGATCGTGCAAAGCATGTCACAGGCGCAGGCAGCAAGACAAGAGTGGCATTTTTTCTCACATGGTACCTGGTATGCTGGCGCGAGACTTCGTTGGGGCCCTGCGCACGCATGATTGATGCGACGGGATCACCCCCGCGACGTACTCGATACACATTCGTATTACCTTGGGTAAGCATAAGTAGGCGAGTATGCTCGCCTACATCGATCTCGAGGTTCACACTATCGCCGCTTATAAGACCGCCACCAAAACCTAGGGTAAACAAGATACCAACGCTCTTGATGGGGGCGGATCGATCAGCCGTGTCCACATATTTTGCTGCGTTGACCGTAGCATCATTCGCCGCTTGGACAGGTGCAAGTAGACGAAAAGGGAATTTGCATTCTAAATGCGAGAAACGTGGTGCACCTACTTCGTCGAGGGGTACAGCCCGCCGAAGCACTGCCCTTCCTTCTGCATGTTGGATATGTACCATACAAACGGGATGCAGCACGAATACCTTGGACTATGAGCGCTCACAGTACGGGGGAAGGGGGAGCCGAGGCAATGACATAGCGCCTCCACGCCCACAAAGCTAATCGAGCCCAGGCGCCGACAGGAATCAAGGTTGGACGGGGCTGCATGGCCGAGCCTACGACGGGCGACTGCGACAGTTCATGGACACATTCACGTGCGCAAAAGAAGCCGGGCACCAGGATTATATCGGCTCTCGTGTGCATGTGTTGGCCCTGCACTTCGGCCGAATTGCCCCACGCTGTGTCCCCACGCGCGGGAGACACGCACACCCTGCTTCGCTTGCTGATTAACCGAGTGAATCGCTCTGTCCAAGCCTCAATCTGTGTGCACTACACGCTGAGTCCGGACTTGACATCGGGCTCGCAGCTGTCCGCTACGATTGGATAGTGAGTGCACTTTCATCATGAATGGTATCAAGCTTCAAGGTATGTTCGTGAACCCTATGAGGACAACAGGGGTGAGGGAGGGGTGAGAGTGGACAGGATGCTTACATTGGAAATAGGAATGGACGACCCAAACAAGATCGTCAAGGTGCTAGCCTCTGATGGCAAAAGTGGTGAGCAGCGAGAAATTGCGTATACAAGTTGCCGCATGATTGGCAATGGAAGCTTCGGTGTAGTGTTCCAGGCTCGTCTCGTGCATTTCCAGCCAGATGGCAGTGAAGTCCCTGCGTCCGAATCGTCAGATGAGAGTAATAATGTCGCGATCAAGAAGGTGCTGCAAGACAAACGATTCAAGGTACGTTTCGCGTACACACACTAACAGCAGAACCGCGAACTCCAAATCATGCGTGTGCTTTCGCACCCGAACGTAGTGGATCTGCGTGCCTTCTTTTATACAAGCGGAGAAAAGGTATGTCGAGTCTAGGCGCACTTAGTCGATGTTGTACGTGTGCTAACATGTATTAGAAAGACGAAGTGTACCTCAACTTGGTGCTGGAATACGTGCCAGAAACCGTGTATCGCGCGACGCGGCATTATACCAAGATGAAGCAGACGATGCCCATGCTTCTTGTGAAGCTTTATATGTACCAGATCATGAGAAGTCTTGCGTATATTCATTCGATGGGAATCTGCCACCGTGACATCAAGCCTCAAAACCTACTCTTGGACCCGCGTACAGGGGTGCTGAAACTGTGTGATTTTGGATCGGCCAAAGTGCTCGTGCCTGGCGAACCCAATGTCAGCTATATCTGCTCGCGGTACTATCGCGCGCCCGAGCTCATTTTCGGCGCAACGAACTATACGACAAATATCGATATTTGGTCAACAGGATGTGTTATGGCAGAACTTATGCAGGGACTGCCGTTGTTCCCGGGCGAAAGCGGTATCGACCAGCTGGTCGAGATCATCAAAGTTCTGGGTACGCCGTCGCGTGAGCAGATCAAGACTATGAATCCAAACTACATGGAACACAAATTCCCACAAATTCGACCACATCCATTTCCAAAGATCTTCCGTCCACGTACACCGGCAGATGCGATTGACCTAATCACCCAGCTGCTCCAATACACACCTCACGCGCGTTTAACTGCCGTCGAGGCCTTGTGCCATCCATTCTTTGATGAGCTTCGCGAGGAAGACGTCATTCTCTCGAATGGACGGCCAATGCCTGATCTCTTCAACTTTACCCGAGAGGAATTGTCCGTTCGACCAGACCTTATCAAGCATCTCGTCCCTCCACGTGCTCAAGAGGGTCTACGCCGCCAAGGTATTGACATCAATCATTTTGAGCCATTGCCTGCGGAATCTCTACGGGCCAAGCTCGAGTAGGCGTTGCTCATGTCTCTCATGCCTCTTGATTTGTCTTGCCGCTCAGCTACCATTCCTTTCTATTTCATACAGTTTCTTACTGATCACGTAGATGACTAGTTTCAGGCATGCATTGGATCATGCGATGCTCATGCCTTTTTTTCTGCGATTTCCAACTCAACAGCTCTTTCGTACCATCAGCAAGCACCGCGTCGTCGACTAACCAGGCACGAAATCTGTATTCAAATGAGCCTCTCTCCCCATGTCTTCGCTCCTTCAACTTGATGGGCTTCATCTCGGCCGAAATTCAGGCTCTCGTGAACCCCCGGGGCCTATGCATGCGCGTGTGAGGTGTGTGTGTGCGTGTGTGTGCTAGCCACCCGAGTGAAATACGGTTTGATTCAATTGTTGATTCAGGTCTCACCTCACACGCTGTTGTTGTGAACAAAAGAGGCTTGTCAAAGCATGTTTATTATCAATTGGTTCTGGGTACGTACGATAGTTACGCATGTGTAATCCATCATGGAGAAGCTGTAGGAATACACAGTGAATGTGGCCACTAACACAACATAGGACATTTTGGCTCAGCTGGGTATGTGCGCACGATGTGCCATTTAGCAGCTTGAACTGACGCTGCATTTCTTCGTTGATCTTTGTTTGGTATGGCAGGTCTGACTCACAAGAATGCCAAGATTCTTTTCCTTGGACTTGATAATGCCGGAAAGACTGTATGTGGATATTGTGCACGCTAACGCATCGTAGACGCTGTTGCATATGCTGAAGAACGACCGCCTCGCAACACTACAGCCCACACTTCACCCAAGTATGTAATGCATCGCCCTGTGCGGGAGTTTCGCATGTGATGCTAACCCAAGTTCAGCTTCGGAAGAGTTGGCAATTGGGCTTGTCAAGTTCACTACGTACGATTTGGGTGGTCACCAGCAGGGTACGTTCACGAAGACCATCGACAAATTCTAACGACATCAAGCTCGTCGTCTTTGGAAGGACTACTTCCCTGAGGTCGACGGCATTGTCTTCCTCGTCGACTCACAGGACGTAGAGCGCTTCCCCGAGGCCCGTGCAGAGCTTGACTCGCTTCTTTCGATTGAGGAGCTGAGCAAGGTGCCTTTCTTGGTCCTTGGTAACAAGATTGATGCTCCTGGCGCCGTTTCTGAAGAGGAGCTGCGTCAATCGCTCGGCCTGTTCCAGACGACAGGCAAGGGCTCTGTCCCGCTCAAGGATGTTCGTCCTATTGAATTGTTCATGTGCTCGGTTGTGATGCGCCAAGGCTATGGTGACGGCTTCCGGTGGCTTTCTAACTACGTATGTAACCAAACGTCTATAAGACGATGCTACGATGATGCTAACTTAGATGCAACTGACAGATCTAACAACGACGCGACCAGTCGTTATCATGAGCATATTGTTTGTGGGCCGAAATCCTACCGCGCTCACTTCCATGTCGCGTGAGTCGAGCACGTTACGTTGCATGTGGATTGAGTAAGCATGGGTCATCAACGCTTCCCCCCGTGACCATGAACGGCCCCGGCCTTTTTCTGGTCCGTCCACATGTTCAGGGTGTCTAGTCTCAAGTAGAGGATGAGAATTAATCACGTGAAATATTACAAGCGCATCAACGAGCCGAGTGTTCCAAGCACTCGATACCGCCCTCCAGCGTGCTTTACGACCTACGTCTCTAAGGTGTATCATGGTCAGCTCTCTGCGTCGCGTCAACCGCAAGGCCCACTTTGATGCCCCGGGTCATATTAGGCGAAAGATCATGTCGGCTCCTGTGAGCAAGGAGTTGCGCTCGCAGCACGGTGTACGTATCTAACTTGGACAAATGCCGGCGAGAGAGAGATTAGGCGGAGGCGCTGCATTGTCGCGGTCTTTCGTCGAAACAGGTCTGGATGCACACACCAGCGCGTCTAGCGTATAGTGCAGCGATTTGCTTTGGCTTGAGTACATTACGCCAAGACCAACCTTTGGCCTCGAGCGATTTTTTAGTGAATTGTTCGATCGCTGGCTACAGCTGCTCCTCGTGTCGGGCCTCGCGATATTCATTGACTCTTGCCACAGGATGCGGGCATTGGAAGGTGAATTCGCACTACGTACAGGTTGTGTGAACTCTCGCCGGCATATCGTCTCCAAGCGACTGAAAGTGGCATGTACTAACCCAATAGATCCGCGCCCTTCCTATCCGCAAGGATGATGAGGTGGTCGTTGCGCGTGGTGCATCGCGTGGCGCTGAGGGCCGCGTTGTGCAGGTGTACCGTAAGAAGTGGGTCGTGCATCTTGAGCGCCTCCAGAAGGAGAAGTCGAACGGCGCGACCGTGCCGATCCCTATCCACCCATCGAACGTGGTAGTGACCAAAATCAAGATGGACAAGGACCGGTACGTTATTTCTTTCATGCATTTTGGCCATAGCCCACTGACACCTATCAGCAAGACGATGATTGCACGCAAGTCGGGCAAGAGCGTTGAGGAGATCCAGGCCTAAGTGTTCCCTTCTCTCGTGGTTGATTCCCTGCACTGTAGTATTCCTGCCTGCTTGCCTTTGAAAGAGTTAGGCGCCACTCTATGGCACATATTCCCGCTATAGTTGTGTGAAAAAATGAGCATCCTGATTGCTGATCCTCAGAGACGTGCGATGATGTGATCAGTGTGCCATTATCATGACATGTGGCACAAACCATGACACAAAATGAACCATATTGATTAGTCAGCCGTAATCGAGGGAGTTTCCAGCAAATCGCGCGTGGGTCAGAAGAAAGCCATAAGGGCAGTCTCAATGATTCGCTGTATGTCCCCCCTAATTGACCGACCGCACTTGGCGCCACCGTGGAGCCCTTTAAAAGCTACATCCACTCTCGGCAATCGTTTGCGAATAACAACGTAGGCGTGGCGGCCCCTACGTTGTTGAGGAAGATCTGGAAGAATGCAAGTTTCCGATACCAGTGAGAAATGCTTATGCGTGCCGCCGTCTAACGCGGGTAACGCGTCGCTATCACCAATGGACGTGGTTGCGGTGACAGACCATGAGAATGTCGCTTCTGTTGCACCTGTACGACCGACTGATGCAGCCAGTGTGCCGCTGCGCCTTCATGGATACAGCATGCAAGAGGATGAAGAATTGATGCCCAAACTGGATGAACATGCATCAGATGTTTCGGCCTCCAATGACGTTGTGCCACTGCTGTCACGTTCGGAAAACCTTTGTGTTCGCCACCAGCGAATGGCCGATGAAGGTGCAAACGCACGTCTGCAAAAGGTACGTTTATTTGATCCCTCTCCGTCCCACAACATGTGTACCCAATTCTTTCATACACGCATGCACCGCCCTCAGCTTGCTGTCAGTTCTGTCGCGGTAAGCTGCTGAGGCGGGGACTGGCTGCACCACAGCCGTTCAGGAGAATATGCATGCAAGAATATACTATCCGCGTGGTTTGAGGCACTGGTCCGTGAAGAAAGATGGGCCTGTTGTTATAGATACGTCGGGACATGCACATATGGACGAATACGTTGGACTGAATGACTAACGCATACCCTGCAGTCGATTGATGGACTTTCTTATGACGAAAAGAAAGCTGTTAATACAGTTTGGTCGCTTTTCTCTTCATCGCCACATTCCAGGCGAGCCTTGATCTTGCGCGGGATTCTTACCATGTGTTGTTTCAGCCAATTGTCACTGCTGTCGTCTGAGTTGGCCATGGCCATTCGCATTGATCCATTCACTCTCTTCCCACGCGAGGTGTCGTTGCGTGTGTTGGGCTTTTTGGATGCGATCAGCCTCGGACGTGCAGCACAAGTAAGTCGCTTGTGGCGCTCGCTCGCTGATAACGACTTGCTTTGGCGCAACATGTGTGAGCAGCACATTGAGCGAAAATGTGAGAAATGCGGCTGGGGTCTTCCACGCCTTGTTGACAGTCGTGCCCATGGACAGGATCATTCCATGTCGCTATCAAGGAACTTGACCCCCGGTGACGAGGAGCTCCGACAAGCAGCCTCGGCCGTATCTGACGGCAGTCTGCGCCGAAGTGTGACGGCAGCGGCCAATGCGGCAGCGCTCGAACGACGCCGAACACACACAAGCAACGAAGATACCCCAAATATACCGTCGCATCTGCAGTCTCTAGAAGAGTCACCTCAGCGAAAACGCGTTCGCACCGACGGGCAAGGCGCTGGAGCCGGTGTTTCTGGAAGGAATGGCTCGATCCGACCATGGAAGGCGGTGTATTGTGAGAGATTTGCTATTGAGCGCAATTGGCGGTATGGTCGCTACTGTGTGCGAGTTCTTCGCGGACACACCGAAGGCATCATGTGCTTAGCATTCCGGGAGAAGATCAGTCAGCTGTCTCATCCCATCCTTATTACCGGCGGTTATGATCGCACAGTCCGCGTGTGGAACTTACAAACCGGTGAGACGCTGCGTGTGCTGACAGGCCATGCACGCGGTGTGCGTTGTCTGCAGTTTGACGATTGCAAGCTGATTACAGGGTCCATGGACCGCACCCTCAAGATCTGGAATTGGCGGACCGGTGAGCTGCTTCGCACTCTGGAAGGTCACACGGAGGGCATCGTAAGCCTGACCTTCAAAGACCTTATTCTCGCGAGTGGTAGTGCCGACAGCAGTATTCGAGTATGGAACTGCCAAACGGGCGAGTGCTTCCCCTTGAATGGGCACAGAGATTGGGTGAATGCCTTGCAGCTCTGGTCCGGCTCAAGCTCGTCGAACTCAAGCGACAGCATGTTTTTGTTTTCTGCATCGGACGACTTTACGATCCGACTGTGGGACCTGCGGCACCGAGAATGCCTCATGGTTTTCCAGGGCCATGTCGGACAAGTCCAGTCGCTGAAACTTGTCATGATGGACCAGTCGACCGTGCGCAAACTTGCTCGTGGATCCATGAAAGTATCGGGCGAGACAGAGGGCGATGCTGCTGATGAAGAAGGCTTGTCTATGTCTATGGCGTCGTCCACGTCGTCGCCAGACAATGGGCTGTTATCCAACACGCTTACAGGCCGCAATGCACACATGCCAGGGTCTGGCAGTGCGCGCCGAATCCCTGCGCGGCTATTGCGGATGCATGAGCGGCTTTGTGCGGCAAACCTGGTCCCTCC
>ERZ501053.59-NODE-59-length-22403-cov-46.899812_pt1 | contig 22403 bp, 21 predicted proteins | sample MGYA00510862_ERZ501053 | MGnify/ENA primary metagenome ERZ501053 (study PRJEB25958, sample SAMN03398521) | human skin metagenome | study: EMG produced TPA metagenomics assembly of the Human Skin Microbiome Metagenome (human skin metagenome) data set. | reverse complement strand
GGGGGCCCGCACCCGACTCCCATCGGTACGAATATTGGAATTATTTCTCTCAAATAGCTTCTAGCTCGAGACTCCATCATCCAACCATACTACAGTTTGTATAATTAGTAATTTGTGCTATGGCTTTCGAGGAACGTGTCTGGGCCCGGGCCAGAATCCGAAAGACTGAGTCAAATTCCTGTTGGCTCATTGGTGACCCATGATCCCAGCAATTGCGCAATAGTTACGGCCTCGGTCACAGTTCGTATAAATATCGCTTGCCTGCCTATGCGGCTCGCTCAATAGACATGTCCCAGCCCCTGCCTATCCCGCGAATACCTGGAGATCGTATCCTTGGTAGCGAAATTTCGCGTGACCTAGAACATCGGCTTTGCGATGTATGTGGGTTAAAGTCGAAAAGATTCACACCATCGCTTCCTGTCGCTTTTAGATTGCAATCTCTTAAATCGATTTTGAACGAGGATTATTGGGTATGCGAGAAATCAGATGGAGTGCGTGTGGTCGTGTTTCTTACCACGTCGCTTACGTCGCACGAGCAAGAATTGTATTTAGTGGATCGCAAAAATACCTTCTTCCGTGTCGATCTGCGCATGAGCGATGAAATTGACCGTCTGAGCAACAATCTTCACGATACAGTCTTGGATGGTGAGCTCGTATATGAGACAAGCGAGGAGGGTGTCAATAAAACCAAGTTGCTGTTATTTGATTGCTTGGCAATCAACAACGAAAATGTGACGAAGCTCCCTTTTCAATGGCGCTATGCGTGTCTTCAAAATCAAGTACTTCCCATCATTGAAGCATTTCTTCGAAGACATACGGACATTCATTCGACCTTGGGTTTTGAACCTTTACTCAAACCCATGTCGCGAGCATATGACGTTGCCAGTATACTGCAAAAAATGCCTAATCTACAGCACCGCACGGACGGCTTGATTTTCACGTGTCTCCACAGCCCCTATACATTCGGGTCTAATTTCAAGATACTGAAATGGAAACCGCCTGGGTATGTGACCATTGATTTTCTTCTTCGATTCAAACAAAATATGTCAGAAAAATCTACCTGCCGGAATACAATGGATAAAATGATCGAGAAGCCTTCACTAGAGCTTCATTTACGAACAAATGACAACTCACACGTATATTTTGATGATATTGCAATTGATGACGATGAATGGACGAGATGGAAACAATGCGGCACTTGTCTTGATGGTCGAATTGTTGAATGTGCGCCAATTTTTGTCACTTCTTGCACCGGCAAAATCCGTGAGAATTGGAAAATAATCCGTCTTCGTGAAGACAAAATTGTCGCAAATCACTACTCTATCATAACTCGGACCCTTGAAAGTATTCATCATGGTGTATCAGAGAGCAAGCTGGTCAAATCTGTTCCTGGTATAGCTCGGAACTGGTTTCATCCTAAACGTCGTGCTAAAAGAATCCGATTTGAAAGCACCATGCCCTCTATCCTCCCATCCAAATAATTCATGTGTACTATATTTTGCAGTCTTTCCGTTACGGATCACATCCCTTAATGACACACTACTCAAATTTCCTATATGTAGAGAAACTGACTGTGTTACACTTATTCGAGATAGCGAACGCAAAATTATTTTTCACAGCTGGGTGATCAGAATAAATTCGACATGCACGGCGCACATTAACAAACCGCAGATAGATAGTGAGCTAAAAAAAGTGGAGCCCCGCGTAGAAACATTTGTTTTCACTAAGCTCACGATCATTTCAGACTCTGTGTGTTTTCGGGTGAGCGAATCAACCGCAGAATGGTAGAAGCGTCACATAAAATTTATATACTGTTATTTTAAGTTTAACGCGACTAGATCTTATCTTGTTCCTGCAAAGAGAGAAAACAGGTTGGCATGAATAATCTATGGACCTAGTAGGTCGCTTGAGCTCCGTTGAAGACTGCATGGTTTGGCGACATACATAGCACATCAAATTATGCCGCAAGCTTGATGTTCAACTTGTTTCTTGTCTCGAGGAATTACAGGCCTGTGTTTTCATAAATTTAGTACATGCTGAATTCTATGTGGGATTTTGGTACTTCGTTCGCACTGAATGTATCAGGCCACATTCGCTAAATGTATAAGCAAGATCTTATCTGAGAAGAATTATCCATCATTTTCGAAGTTTTCTTTACATTCTATGTGATGTAATGTCTTTCTCGTACGATCGTAGCTCGCTTCCTCTTCACAGATATCGGGTTTACCGCGTCTATCCCCAAGCGACTCCACCACAAGGCCTTAATATTCCCCTTAAACGGCACTAACATGAGTATATTACATTCATTAAAAGCATAAACCAGGTTTGATCATGTTTGCCGCAAAAACAAATCGAGTTCAAGTGATCAGGCATTACAAAAGTCTTGCTTCTGTCGTAAATAGGGATCAGATGCACACACGCGGGCCTCTTTGCAAGTCCTTTCAGAAATCTTCATGAATCGCGTAGTTGATAATCAGTAGTAGACTTTTGAGGCATGTTTCAATGAATATTGTCCCTCAATTTTGTGAAGCAGCTTACAGGAATATGATGCCGTCCCTTTGACATCAAGGCCTTGATAATAGGTTCTTGGTGAAATCCATATGTCGAATTTGAGCACATATTCGCGTAATAGATAATTCGCTAGTAACAACAACATATTAATCTGTCAAGAAATTTGAGATCGAGTTTTCTAACTTTTTAGCTAGTATGATCTCATAGCTTCTCAAAGAGATAGTGGCTTCGCTCGACTTAATTGAAAAAGCTTGATTGCGTCCATTTCCCTACAACCATATCGAAGATAGTTTTCAGTTGGCTCATGACTTGGACGCCAATATGACATGAAAATATTTGAAAAAATCACATTAGAGTCCTTGCACTAGATTCAATACCATAAATCACCCTAAGTATACATTAAAAGAATCCCCAGACAACCTATACGTCTTCTGGAGCCACTGCAGGAGGAGGGCACGGTCAAAGTACTTTGTCACGCGTCCCTGAACAATTTATGGATGGGGAATTTCATGGAGCAGGATCGATCACGTTGGAGGCCAACAAACATTTCGCCCGAGTCGTAAAACCCTGGACACATTCATGGCATGAAACTGGAACTTTAGAGTGTTGCCTTTCTTGGATATGCGTAGTTTTGGTACTCCAATTCTATAGCATGCAAGTGATAGTACGCAAAGTCTGGTCTGCTATCCACATGACCTCCAAATTCGAGCTCTATTGTTTCTCGGATGAAAGTTGTCAGAATTACTAACACATCATACATTGTACACCATTTGAGAGTCATAATTTACAGATTAAGCACATAGGCAAAAATGTATGCTAGTAGTCTGGTGTGCAAGGTACCTCATGCAGGTTTGTGAAAATTGGCATCTGTCCAAGCAAGATGCAACTTGTGTCAACACAAACGTTTCACTGATGGTGATGATGCATGACAAAATTCCGTTTGGAGAGACAGTGACGAATTCGAACTCACAGAAATGATTTACTTTGGGTAATGCTTGTGTTAACGTAACTCATTATGGAGATCGCACATTAAGCATTCAAAAAACCCATGCGGTTGCCAAAATACATGCGCATGTGGGAAGTTTTGATAATCGTACCTCTCACAAGACTATAGTTCATTTCTTCAGGTTGAGCTTTACGAAATACACAGCTGCAAAGTTGATTCGTGCTTTGTTTTCGATCTCTATGGAGAAGCTGGGAGACGAATTCCTTCGTTGCCAACAGATTAACTACTTGTTGGCTTCGCGAATACATGGTATCAAATATAGGGATGATTTGATTTCACATTTATACAACATGTAGGACCGGTATGGGCTACGTTGAAGAGAACGCAAAGTATGTGTAAGAGAACATGTCCGAGACATGTAACAACTAAGATCGAATTGATACGCTATCCATGCGTTATGAATTGTTGAATAGCGTACATCTTGACGCTAGCCCTTCATCTCAGGCACACCCTTCTTCCAGCCATCTTGACTCAACGTTTTTCAGGTTCATGGCCAATCATAGAGCAAAAGTGAATGAACGCGAACTTGTCGTGATCTATACCCCTGCTTCGGAGAGGAGCATTGTCCTATCCCCGGGACAGATTCTTTGCCAAAAGGTTCCTGGGGGTCTCGCTAGTTCGAATGTACGGAGTCATTGTTACAAAGACAATGCCGTTCATCAAAAACAACTTCGACCCCTTCCCCTCGAAACTCATACAACACCGCGAAGATCCCCTTTAGCCATTCGCCTAACCCTAACAACTTCATGATAGTCAGCAAATCCCACAGTGATTTGCACACGAGCAGTAAAAATTCATCACTTTCCACCCCGATCGATTTTGACACTGAGCTAACACTAACAACCAATCACCCATATCCTCGACCAAGCCATTTAACTACGTTCGTAATTCTTGGAGGGTGGCCGAATCGTACGATTGAGAAGCTTGAGCGGAAATCCGAAGCCTAAACCAACACGAGATTTGTACCAGCAAATCGAAATAGAACGTGCAACATGCTATGTCATATTCGGAAAGACGTTAGTTCACTGTAATGCTTGCCGCAGCGATCTGAAAACACCGACACTGGTATACCCTCAAGTCCACACATCTTTTGCATACATTGAATGCCAAGACAATTGTCACAGTGTCATGAATTTTGAAAATAAATTTCAGTATACTATCCAACTCGGAAACCCATTGCCCAATCACATCACAATTTAATATAGTTTACTAATTGCATGACGGAGTTCCGTAAACGTGCCAAGACCTCAAGCCAAATCCGAGAGGCCGACTGAGAAACCTGCTTATTTGTTAGTGGCTCACTTCGTATTACTGATGCTTGAAACAATTAACTTTGTCGTGGCTTAAATATATATGGATCTCATTGCGTGCTACCCTAGCATCATCGGCACGCATGCCCCAACTCCCGCCCTATCCGCAAATTCCTGGCGAACGGATTGATGATAGAGAAGTGTCACGCGAGCTAGAATGTCGAATGTGCAACGTATGCGGGATCAGACCAGGAACTTTCATACCCTCACTACCTGCGAGTTTCACGCAAAAGTCATTCAAATCCATTCTAAATGAGGATTACTGGGTATGCGAGAAATCAGATGGCATTCGCGTTGTAGTATTCCTCACCAAACGACCCAATACACAAGAACAAGAGCTATATCTGATGGATCGCAAAAAAACATTCTTTCGCATTGACATGTACGCAAGCGGAGATTCCAGCAACCAAATCGGTATTTTCAGCGATACTGTTCTTGATGGTGAACTTATATTCGAGTCAAATAAAGACAAAATCAATACAACCGTATTGTTATTGTTTGATTGCCTTGCGATAAAGAATGAAAATGTGACCCGGCTCCCTTTCCAATGGCGTTATGCATGTCTCCAAAACCAAATACGTCCAAGCATTCACTCTTTCCTTGAAAAAAGGATACATACCGATGCAACATTAGGGTTTGAGTTTCGAATCAAACGCATGATGCGTGCATTTCAAATTAGAGACGTACTGCAAAGCATGCAACAATCACCTCGCTGCACAGACGGCTTAATTTTCACATGTCTCAGCAGTCGCTATTCGTTTGGGACGAACGTTAAGATCCTTAAGTGGAAACCCTCGCAGTCGCTCACGGTCGATTTTCTTATTCGAGTCAGACCGGAAGTATATGAAGGAATTGGTTCCAAGAGGAGAGCAGAAGCAGCTAATGAGAAGCCCGTGTTTGAACTATATGCTCGAACAAATGATGATTCACACGTATATTTCGATGATATGAGACTCAACGACGACGAATGGGCTCGTTGGATGCAATTTGGAAATGCCCTTGACGGACGGATTGTAGAATGCGCACCATTTCTCGTCTCTTCGGGCACGGGCATAAGCCATACATCTTGGAGACCCGTTCGTCTTAGGGACGACAAAATTGTCGCAAACCATCAGTCTGTGGTTACCTCGACCCTTGAAAGTATCCATCATGGCGTATCAGAGGAGAAGCTCTCGGATTCTGCTCCTAGTGTTGCTGAAAATTGGTTTAACCCCAACCGTTGGGCTCGTAGAGTCCAGTTCGAGAAGAACCAGTCACGCGTCTTCTCCGACTTGCATTTGTATAGTTAAACTTGCATTCTATTTATACAACATCGTGACTCTCGATGAAGTTTGGACATCTTCAAATAATGAATTTTTTGTAGTATAATAGTTATTTAAGCAGGGACGAAGGATATGAACAGTTTCAAATCGCAGGTAAGGAATAAGAAAAGATTTAAACATGCATGGTGCATTTAAACGCCATTTTTGACGATCATGAAAAATGGAAGGCCCTGAGAGAAATTTATATTTTTCTCATCCTAATAGATGTCGCATCAGGACTATTCCCGCCACCGTTACACTTCAGACCACACATGAGCGTATTGGACGCTCAAAATGCCATCGTAGTTATGGCAGCAGCAAATGAACGACAAATAAACGGGTTTGTATCTTCGTTAGTAGTGCATGGCAACAAGGTCACGTACTACTTTCATTATGAAGAGACTAAAATGACAATTCTAGTATCTGTGCTAAGATAGTAGACTCGGCATTAATCAAAGGCTGTATTGTTCTGGTACATACTTGTACATAGTGTAGGAGAGTTTATCCCTCGTTTCCCTTACGAGTCGCTGCCTTTCTGGAGATATGTGGGCTGCCTGTTGGCTAAGCATAATCTTGGGTGTAGACCATTAAACACCAAGGGTTATCCCACACATGAAGAACGATGCCCTCGCCTGGCCACCTACCAATAAGTCCAAATTTTCAACCGAGCACAGTTTAATCAATTCGCTAGACTCATTTCCATAGAATCACCCTAACTACATGTACAATAAAAGAATCCCAAAACAACCTATGCGTCCTCTGGAGCCACTCCATTTGCGTTTGAATCTTCAATTTTGTGGCCATGACTCTGCACGTAACCTTTCTTAATGCGACCTTTAGCATCGTACCGACGTGGGAAATCTCTCTCGACGCACACAACATCGAATGGATTCCAAATGCTGGCACGTGCAAATATCTCGTCCATTTCCTCCAAACTGCGACCAGCCGTCTCAGGGAAAATCCACCACGATGCTGGAGCCATCAACAAGTTGATAACGCAGAAAATCAGGTAGGTATAGTTTCGAATGTTGTGGAATGCAACAGGAGTTATCATGACGACCATGAAATTGAAGAGCCAGTTAGCACTCGTTGAAATGCCATTGGCTTGAGCTCGAATACTGAGCGGAGTGCATTCTGCCGGGTACAGCCAAGTCATACCCAGCCAACCAATCCCAAAGAAGGTGTTAAACACAAACAGCATGACACAGGCACCGTACGCATATCCTTTATTCTGGGCCTCACCAGGTTTCATTTCACAGTAACCTGCTATGCCTGTCGTTGCGCAAAGTTCCGGATCAACTTGGACGTCTTGATATTGAAGGGCGCTCTTGCTCATCAAACCAGTCAGCACGGCCATCGTGAACGACATGCCAAGAGCACAAAAGATCATAAGCTTTCGCCGACCTATGCGTTCGACAGTGAAAATTGCAACGATGGATGCCAGGAAGTACTCTGTACCATTGCAAGCTGCAAGGATGCGAGACACAACGTCAGTCATACCGATATTGTTTTGGAAAATGGTCCCTGCGTAATACGTGATCAAGTTGATGCCGCTAATTTGTTGGAACATCTGGATCACGAATGCTAGTGCCGTTCGATGGAAGTTGTGACTTTTTCCTTGTTTGAACAAGTCGCTCAGCCTGGCCTTGCCTGAAATTTCTAGACCCTCACGGATCTCGTCCAACAGAGTGTCAATGATTGGATCACCGCGTGGGCGCTCGTTCAGCGCCGAAAGTACGCTCCGTGCTTCGTCTTCACGACCAACAAGCACAAGCCAACGCGGGCTTTCTGGAAGCCAAATCGTGATGAAGGTGGGAAGAATTAACAGCAGCTGAAATGCGATAGGGAAGCGCCAAGCAACAGAGTCTATGCTAGTGGCAGCTTTGAAGCCCGCCTGCGCAGGATGAATACCACTTGACTTGTCGGCCCAGAATAATGCGAAATCGACCCAGTAAGATACCATGATACCAAAGGCAATCAGCGACCCTTCGATCATGATAAGCATGCCACGAAGGTGTGGTGCGGAGCATTCGGATTGCCATACAGGAATGGTGGAAGTATGTTGACCATTACCGATTCCGGCGATGATACGTCCTACCCAGAGCATGGCTATGTGCTCGCCAATAACCTGGATGACTGCACCCACTGCCATCAACACGCTGCCAATCCAAATCATTGCACGACGACCGAGCAAGTTTCCCCAAAGCAAGCACGAGATGGAGCCAAGAAAACAGCCAATCTCGTATATGCCAATTACAGCGCCTTGCATTCTTGAGTGCGTGTCAGCGTTCATGTCGGGAAATTTTTGAAGAAACGATGGTAGAGTGAGAAGACTGCCCATGACACCTTGATCGTAACCGAACAAAACGAACCCCACACCTGCGGCAATAGCAATCAAGAAATTGAGCTTTGAACCCGAGAGACCGACGAATTTGACATGTTTATTTGGGTCAAGGATGGATTGGGTAGATGGAGTGATGGAACGCTCCACAACTTTGATGTCAGACGTGAGCTTTTCTTTGTCCTCAAGCTCTTGCATAGCGAATCCTTCTAAGGCGACAAGTTGTGCCTGAAGAAGCAGAAATAGTATGGAGAGGGGATCCAAACTTTTCTTCTTTATTTATGCTGCCACAAAGCACTCGTCGGTCTCGCGCCATAGTTTCCCCATTGCGAAGAGTATCCATATTAGACAGCTTTTGTGGGGAAACCCTTTGGCTTGCATATGCTAAAGCCATGAGTTAGCTACATATAGCCTATGAAACCCTCCATTTAACAAGTAATTCTTGGGCGAGCCCTTCAACAAGAAACAAGGACGAATGAGATTGGCCCCTATCGTATGCATATGCAATCCGTGCCGGAAAACGACGTGTCGAACCACGCCTGCGCACGTGAACAAAGATGCAATCACATCATTGGTCCAACCATCTCCCTATACACGTCAGAATCATCACAGGAAGAAGCTAATGGCAAATTGACTGGACAGCTATGATGTGCCGAAGCAACTCAATGCCATTTAAGAACTATAGACCACGTGCAAAGGTGGGGCGCCAAACCTAATGGACAACGAGTAGGCCAAGGCTTTGTGACTCCAGTTTTACATCGGCGCGGCAAGCATTTTTTTTTGCGCCATCCAACCGAGAGACGTATCACCTGTACGCCCACAAGAATGATGTAAATATTGATGGGCTTAATCAGACTCATTCCTGGTGAGATGTACGCTTGTAAACTGTTTCACAATATCACTCGCACAAATCCGATTGCTGTTCTTTGATAGATGCGGCGAGTGGTAGTATACTACAAAGTTTTGAGTTCAGTTTCATCTCTGTTCAATATCCCTTGTGTCGCTAATAACCATGCATGTTTTTTGGCATATCATTTACATGCTGTCGCGGATGGGGCAAACTAGAACCATGTTCGATCTTGCTCTATGATCCCCTGTGGCCGATCGATGATCATCACATGCGTTAATTATACAATGCATGTGCCTCGTTAAATGTACAGATATGCATGATACCGCAACGAAAAAAAAATATTACTAAAGAATATTGAGTCCTTTCAGGCAGATTATCTGATTCCAGACATGGACATTTTCGTTGACGCCCACATAACCAAGAAGACTCGGATGATTAGCTTGTAGGCCTTTAGACCACAGCATTCATTATGGACAGCATCTATGGCTTCATCAGTCATGTATGGCGGGTATACTATCCCGAATTTGAAAAGCCAACTGAGACTGGTGAATTAACGGACAAGCCGGAGGCCAGACTGCCTGATGAACATGAAATAGTTGAGTATGACGCAAAGCACAATTTGAGTGAAGATGATGTTAAGCAAGTCGGTGTTGCAATTGCAGAAGCGACATATGCTGTGACTGGGTATACATGGTACTTACTCGTGATTTTCCTATGGATCGCGTATTTCGTGTTTGCACTTGATAACCAAACGGCGCTCAATTTTGCATACAATGCAACAAGTCAACTGGAGAGTGATCAGGGGCGGGCGATGGAGACATACTCACAATCATATACGGCCCAGTCATTGTTTGTGGCTATTTCTAAGCTTTTTATCGCCAAACTTGCTGATATTTTTGGTCGGTCTGTCGCAATGATGGTTACGATTTTCTGTTATACACTAGGATTCTTGATTATGACTGTTTCACAGTCTGGTAACAATTACACTGGTGGATCTGTATTTTATGGTATCGGAAATTCCGGTCTCCAAATGGTTATTTGGATTATCTTGGCTGACATTTTGTCGGCAAGATTCCGTGTACTTGGCTACGGTTTTGTGACGCTCCCGATTTTTATAACTTTCGTGGTGGGTGCCAAGATATTGAAAGCTCTCATCGCTTCGAATTGGCGATGGGTGCCGGGGATGTTTTGCATATTGGCGCCCGCAGTATTGACGCCAATCTTGTGTATGCTGTTGTATCTGGAGCACAAGGCGAAGCGAAGTGGGATTGTACCTCGTCACCCGTATTTGAGGAAAGGCTTCCATCACGCACTTTGGGAATTTTTCCTGGATGTTGACCTGGTTGGCTTGGTGCTTCTTGTCGGAGGCTTTGCCATGATTGTTGTGGCTCTCATCCGTGCCAGTAGCCCGTCCATTGTTGAGTCTACTTGGTCGAGTGCCTGGGTGATTGGATGCTTGACGGTTGGTCCGATTATTCTGGTGATTCTTCTTCCGCTATATGAATGGTTTATCTCACCACGTCCTTTCCTGCGCCTATCTTGGATGAACTCTGATGTCTTGATTGCGTTTGTGGTGGGCTTTTTCGACAACATGGCATTTATGTGTGGCTTCCAAGTGGCATACAACTGGGTCTATATTTCTTATGGTTATAAGGCTTCGGATGTTGATCTGGCTAACTATTTCACGAATTCAGATAATCTTGCATTAACGTTCTTCGGTGTGGTGGCTGGCGTTATTATTCTGTTTACGCGACGATTCAAGTGGTTTTTGGTGGCTGGCGCTGCGATTCGAACGATCGGTTTTGGCCTTCAGATCAAATACCGCACGCTAGACACCTCCATGACCCAAGCTGTGTGGGCACAGATTGTTCAGGGTATTGGAGGTGCTTTCTTGGGTGAAGTAACAACATTACTAAGCCAAATAACTGTGCGGCACCAAGACGTGGCCATGGTCACTAGTGTATACCTTACGTTGTTTTCCCTGGGCAGTACGATCGGCCTTGCTATATACAATGCTCTTCTGGATTCTCATTTTCCCGCGGCTTTGGACAAGTATGCAACTCTACTTTCTCCGGTGCATAGAGCTTTTGTAGCGGCTAGTGGGCCGTACAGTGCACTTACCTCCGGACCAAATTTAGATCAGCATCCAGAGATGAAAAGGCAAGTTGGCATGGCATACAATGAATCAGCAAAGCACGTTTTGTACTTCTGTATTGGCATTTCAGCAGCACTCATTGTCATTACGCTCTTTGTTCGCGACTGGGTCCTCCCTCGCTCCCACAACGTCGTGAGTAACGAACTGCCAGAGAAGAACCCCTTGCATATGGCATCAGATACGACCTATGATCAGGCAATCCATGATGCAGAACAATCGAACATGGACTCGCCGACATGCTCATCCCCTACAGAAAAGACGACGGAAGAGCATGTACATGAGCATGATATGTCGCAACAGCGTGACATAGTCAACATGGGTGCTTCTACGCAGGATGTGGTCGTCACCGGGAATTAGGGGAATGTAAGCCCGATGAGAGGATAGTGTCGGCGCTTAGTACGATGCATTTGCACAACTCGAGCGCGTATGAAAAATGTGCCTATGGAACATCATGATTGACGTAAGAGATGCCACTCCGCTCGGGCGTAACAAGTATCTCACAACGCATGGGTCCACCAAATGACCATGGGCATTTGGCTTTTTTGTGGGCACGCAAAATGCAGCTGTTTTTCCCACCTCGATGTGGCAAACTTGGCAATGTCTACGAAGTATATGCTCATACGCGTACATTTTTCAGCTTGAGTTTGAGGTCGCAAGAGCCATTTCATAGTGTAGGGAATAGAGTGAAGCGTTAATACGGGTACGTTGGAATAGGAATTATGAAGAAGAGGACGAGGGCGCATGCTTTGCATTATCTGCTTTAGCCAGCTGAGCCCATGTACGCCGAGCCATGCTCAGCAGGGAAGCCTGAGCTGAGCCAGGCGCGTCGCTATGTGGACGAAGTACTTCAGGTATGCCCTGGTCACTACCGTAGCACATATGCATTTCGAGAGGGATGCGGCCAAGAACAGGAACATTGAGTCGATGCGCGAGAGCTTCAAAAGAATGTGCGGACCCAAAAATGGGATATGTTTTTCCTGTGTCGGGTGCAAGAAAATGCGCCATATTGAGGACAAGCCCCAAAATCGGGACTTGAACTTTTTGAAACATAGTGATGCCCTTACGCGCGTCGACAAGAGCAACTTCTTGCGGTGTGCTTACAATCACCGCGCCGTCGACCAGCACGAGTTGGCTCAAACTCAGTGCGACGTCGCCAGTGCCCGGTGGCATGTCGATCACAAGCACATCGAGCGACTCGTGTCCGGGTGCCATGGGATCTGAATCAGGCGTCATACCAGCGCGCCAATCGACGTCGAACAGCAGTTGCTGGACCGCCTTCATGACCATAAGTCCGCGCCACACGACCGGAGTATCAGCATTGGATCCTGATGACTGCGGTGGAAGGAGGAATCCCATTGACATGCACGGAATTGAGTAGTTCGTCAGAGGGAGAAGCGCATTTTCTGCAGTAAACGTCAGTCGATGCTAATTGTCCACAAGCAGAGACGTACGTTTGGTCAGCTCAGGCTCGCCGAGGTCTTCGAGGTGCATGAGTTTTGGCACGCTTGGGCCGAACAGATCCAAATCCAAAAGTCCAACGCGAGCGCGACGCCCTAGTACGTCATTTGATGTGGCTGCGAGTCCCAGTGCGAGGTTCGCTGCGATTGTACTTTTCCCTACACCACCTTTGCCACTTGCTACGGCAATCACCCGTTTTACGTGGGGGATAGGCCGTTTTGGTTGCGGACCGCTCCCACGACGAGGCATGATTGGCGGGTACTTAGCATCGTTTCGTGGAAGGCCCTGGCGCGATGAGTTAGCGAGCTTGGGTGCCAGCGTGTGCCTGTATGCTCACGTACCAGTGGATTTTCATGGGCGCTCCAAATGGACGTACCAAAACGCCGTTGCCACATACCTAAGGGTTGGGCGCAATGGTGTGCACGAAACGATTTGACATTGCCCCACCGACGAGGAGTGTGGCACTAATCATGTCCATGTCGCATTATCGCCGGGCGTGACGCGTGTGGAGGAGATTCGCCTGGCCTTGTTGCCGCCCGGCTGGCGTCAAGAAAAGCGCTTCGATGTTCATGCCGACCAGGCCGGGGCATGCGCGAGATTCCGTAAGTTCGTATCATACGTCTGCATGGCTGCCATTTATACTTGTCTATATAGTTGATGGGATGTGGGGAGCATGAGCGGGTGTAGATGTGTATGGAAGGCCACCCATCCCATGTACATCGATACCTGGCTCAAACATGAATTGAGCGAAAACCCTGAAAAAAGGCCAAATTCTCGGATTTTATGGATTTTTAGTGTTTATCAGGGTTCCACATCCACTCATGCGTGCAGGCCGGCAACAACAAATATTCGCGTGACTTCAGCAGGTCATATTGTAGCTATCACACTACGCATCGCGTACGCACAGTCCTCTACGATACACACTCTATACTTAGTACGTACGCTTGAACGGCGGCACACTCTTGCACTCGCTTTCATCAAGTGTGTCGCTGATCACATTACGGTACTTGAGGCTCACCTTGCCCGACTCCTCATCGAACCATGATAGCGTGTGCCTCATCCAGTTCTCGTCATCACGCTCAGTGAAGTCTTCGCGTGCATGCGCACCTCGCGACTCCTTACGAGCCTCTGCCGAGTGCATTGTCTGGGCTGCACTGCTCAGCAGGTTGCGAAGCTCCAGCGTCTCGGTCAGATCCGTGTTCCAGATCATGCCACGGTCCTTCACAGCGACCTTCGGGAACTCGCTCACCACCTTGTCAATCTTCTCCACACCCTCCTCAAGCGTCTTTTGCGTACGGAACACGGCGGCATCTGACTGCATGACGCGCTGCATCTCCAGACGGATGTCGGCTGTCGTGCGGGGGCCGTCGGCCGTGCGGATCGCATCCAGATCATTAATGGCCTGTTGACCATTGTCTCCCTTAAGTTCCTTGTGCGGCTTACCAGGCTCGAGGTTCTCGCGGATGTGACTGGCACAAGCACGACCAAACACCACAATGTCCAGCAAAGAGTTCGCACCCAGGCGATTGGCGCCGTGCACCGATACACACGCTGTCTCACCAGCAGCGTACAGACCAGGAACAACCTTGTCGTTGCCGTTCTCGTCCTGTGTGAGTACCTCACCCGTGTAACGCGTCGGGATACCACCCATTGTGTAGTGTACGGTCGGCAACACTGGGATAGGCTCTTTTGTCACGTCGACACCCGCAAAGATACTGGCAGTCTCAGAAATACCTGGCAGACGCTCATGCAGCACCGAAGCAGGCAAGTGGGAGAGCTGCAAGTAAATGTGGTCCTTCATAGGACCGACACCACGGCCATCGCGGATCTCCATTGTCATGGAACGCGACACGACGTCACGCGAGGCCAGGTCCTTCGCCGTTGGGGCGTATCGCTCCATGAACCGCTCCCCTTCTGAGTTGAGAAGATAGCCACCTTCACCGCGCGAGCCTTCCGTGATGAGACAGCCCGCACCATAAATGCCTGTTGGGTGGAACTGCACGAATTCGAGGTCCTGAAGGGGCAGACCGGCACGCGACACCATAGCAAGACCATCACCTGTGCAAGTGTGCGCACTTGTAGCACTGAAGTATGCCTTTCCATATCCACCCGTGGCAAGGACCGTGCGGTGAGCACGGAATCGGTGGATGGTGCCATCTTCCAGGTTGAGCGCCATCACACCCACACACTCGCCATCTTCCATGATCAGATCCAGGGCAAAGTACTCAATAAAGTATGTGGTATTGTGACGCAGCGACTGGCCGTACAGAGTGTGAAGCATAGCATGTCCCGTGCGGTCTGCAGCGGCAGCGCAACGGTAGGCCTGGCCACCCTTGCCGTAGTGGAGGGATTGACCACCGAACGCACGCTGGTAAATCTTGCCCTCCTTAGTACGCGAGAATGGTAGACCGTAGTGTTCAAGCTCTAGCACCGTGTTCGGCGCTTCACGGCACATGTAATGAATGGCGTCCTGGTCACCAAGCCAGTCAGAACCCTTGACTGTGTCATACATGTGCCAGCGCCAGTCATCCTCTGTCATGTTACCCAGCGCAGCATTGATACCGCCCTGAGCAGCGACTGTGTGAGAGCGCGTGGGAAACAGCTTTGTAATACACGCCGTGTTCAGACCACCCTCGGCAAGACCGAAGGCAGCGCGCAAACCGGCACCACCAGCACCGACGACAATAGCATCGTACTCGTGCTCGATCACAGGGTAGCCTTTTGTCAAGTCCGGCATACCTGGTGTGTTCGACATGGCTTTCGCACGAAGGGGTTGTGTGCCAACGACACGCGAAGCCTGTGCTGATGCATGGAATGCATTCGCACGAACAGATAGACGCAACGAATGAGCGCGAGGCACGGACGTGCGCGACACAGTGCGCATCAACGCACTACCAGCAATCATCCTCGGGAGTCTCGTCGGCCTGTGTCAGAGAAGGAGAGTGGCTGGAGGTGACTGAGAAAAAAAGAGGGAATTACGTCGGCTCGCCGTGTGGCTTCAGGCGGACGAGATTGGGGGCTAAGAGGTGCGGTTGACTGTGTAATACCAATGTTGGCCGGACCCCTGCAGCCAATCATACACGCCGCATTGGATACCAAAAGGCCGCCCACCTATGCACCCGAAGTTGTCCGGTCCGCGGGCGATGGCTGTTCGGCCGATTGGGATAGCGTCAAACCGACTGTGTGCGACTGGCGTTGTGGGCGTGCGCGACGGCACTTCCAGCGTGTCGTCGTTGGTAAGACGACTTGCGCAAGTGTCCATGCACATGTAGGCGTGTCAACATCGCTATGGTTCATGTTTATTCGAGCCATGATGATGCCACAATCCAGGGTTTCTCTCACTCTCATCTTCTTTTCTACATGTATTATTACTTCCAAGCAGCCATCACGTTCTAGATAGATGAGTCTCTGGTACTTCGAGGCTTTCCATACACATACCTTTTCGGCAGTAGCAAAAGCTTTTTTGAATTCCTCGACTTCTCGATAGCAGTCGAGTGTCCGGGATGGGTTTTCTCTGGGACACTTGTTAGTACTTAATCTTGGCGTGCAAGTGAGGCAGGTGTGCAAGCATGCTTGTATGTGGACGCACGTACCGGTAGCATTGAACGACCGCTTCACGAGCTTTTTGCAAGTCTGGGAATGACGACATGTCACGCCGTTTGTACTTTTCGACTTGTGCTTTGATACGATCCAGCTCCTGCTGCATCACATGGCTGCTCTGACCTTTGTCTTTGCGACCAAACCATGGCTTGTCCTCACGGTCCAAGTTCTCCTTTTCCAGGGCCAAGTTAATTTGCATCTGCACCTCTTTCTCCTGCTTTCGCAATTTCGCGAGCTCCTCACTCAGTTTCTTTTGCACATTCTCATCCAGCACACTCTGTCGCGATGCTTCTGGCCCAGGCGCCGATGAATCCGGTTGTGCGGCCTCGAGCTTGTTCAACAAGGTGCGGCCAATCTAAAGGGGAGAAAGCATCAGCCACCGGTCTGAATGAAAGCCTCGAATCCAGTACATACCTCAAACGTATCAACTGACTCGTCTTGTGCTTTTGAGGCATCAGTGAACGAAGAAAAGAAACCCATTTCGCCGCGGTAATGCACCAAAAGCACTCAAAAGCACTAGTCAGGTAGCGTTGCGGACAGACGAACGGACCCGCGACGCTCCGCATGTCATCACGTGACCATAATCTGGAGGAGCACCACGGCGCTCAGGCGGGCGCAGTCATGACACGACAATGTGTTTCTTGCTCCACACATTGGAGAACACCAGTTGCCGAGCGCGTACATATCGAGCGCACTACTTACCAGAGCGCCGCCGACGTCCTGGCTTGCCAGTCTTGCGCCCCTGACTACGGGAAAGAGCCTCGGCCGTGGCGCTTTGCCTGTTCCGATGGCGTGAATCCGATGCACTTCCTGGCGGTCTGCGTTGAAGCAGTGAATCGAGCTCAGGCACCTCGGTCAATTCTTCAGTCTCAAAAGTAGGTAAAGGCATGTCGCGTGTGTTTGAAGGCATATAGGTACATGTGATAGAGGAGGCAGGCACATCTGACCAGTGCCGGCCGAATGATTTGATCGCTTGATGAGACAAGGCGTTGCCAAAGCGGAACCTGAATCCATCGTCATCGAAATTGTAGATGAGTGGGGAGCCATCTTCGGCTGTCGAGGGCATATCTTCACTATGACCTTCGTTTCTTTTTGAAGTGTGGGTGTTAGACGTCTCTGATGCACTTGCACTTGACTTGGGTCGAGACTTGGAGACGGTGACTTTGTGTGTTTTCAGATCAAGATGTAGCGTCCGACTGCGCGGCACCTTACCTTGCATCGTAGGTGTAGGTCTTGCTAGACTGGACGGACGTTCATTCAATGCAGGGAATGCCTGCTCTGGAAACTGTCCACTAAGTCGCTGAGCCGTCCACTCAGCATGTCGCCGCGATTCCTGCTCTGCTTGCTCTTGCGCCAAGTGCTCGCGTAGTCCAGCCATTTCACTCAGCAAGCGCATGCGATCCTTGGTAGAAACAATAGGACTGGTTTGACACGACGGGCATATAGATGTGGGTGCAATAGGGACGGGACGGAGCGCGTTGCATAGCACCAAGCCACATGCTACGCACAGTGGCGCCCATTTGGCCAATTCATGTTGCTGGCCTTGGCATAAACACATGTATCTTTGTGTCGGCGCATATGAAAATGCATTCACTGAGGAAGGCTCCGTGGAAAGCATTGTCAATTCAGCATCCAGAGCCTTCATCTCCGGTGTAGGCTCCAAATGTCGTGGTTTCGCGCGCTGATCAGCTTCTGCAAGCGCGCTTTTCAATGTGCTTGGAGTTAAACGGATGGGTTTCGCATCACGACGAGACGCAGATTCTTCCTCTTTCGGAAAATGCAAGTGTACAAATCGCTCAGTCAATGACATAGCTTCAGGTGAAGATCCGATCAAGTCGCGAAGGTATACATGCAAGGCTTTGGGAGTTTTGTGGGATGAAATGATTGGTAAGACTTGTTCAGACACTGTCGCATCATCGAGGCCCAGGAATTTACCGAGATCTTTTTCGGGAGCAGCATTCATTGCTGTTTTTACAGATGCTGCGCAAATGGAGGGCACAGTGACAGGCTAAGGAATAAATGTATGCTTAGTGTATATAGCGGAGATGTTGATGTCAAGCATACGAGAGTGCGTCGAAGTGGAGGTCCGTTCCAACCACACGCATTGATGGAAGCGTTCTTTTCCCCACAGCATGAGGCATAGCAGGACTGAGGAGCTCGACACTCAGGCTACATGTGAGAGTCAGACGTGTCCAGCATGTTCTGAAGCTGACTTTGACACACCCAAGGTTGTTTGGGTTGCTTGCTCACATTGCAACACATGGTATCATGTAGCATGTATCCGCTTGAAAAATGTCGAGGACTATGAGAAATGGTACTGTGCTTCATGCCTTGCCAATACGCATTTAGGCCTTGCACCCAAAATGCGTCCACCACTCCGCAGGTCAAATCGAGAAAAGCCAGCAACTGATTATGCTGCAATCCAGGACGGCAAGCCATCGGATCCTCTGGCCCGATGGTCTTTGTTGCTCTCGCAGTATGACGATTGGCCTGAACGTGTAAGGCGTGTTTCAGGCGCGTGTTGGACGACAGATTGGCTAGCTAATACAAATAATGCCCTGGAATCACCAGTACTTGCGCCTGCGCATGCTGAAGATCGCATGAACCCAGGTTCTCATATTCCAGGCATGCGAATGCCACCGCGCCACACAACAATCCGTGATGTTGCTCGGCTTGTGGGGCCAAATACTCATGTGGAAGTAATTGATGTTGGAACACAGATGTCTTCACGCGCGTGGACATTGGCAATGTGGGCTGATTACTTCGAGACACCTGCATCGAGACGGGAAAAGCTATTGAATGTGATTAGTTTGGAAATCACCGGTACACCTCTCCAAGCGATGGTTGAAGCGCCATTGATGGTGCGAGAAAATGATTGGGTAGAAAGAGATTGGCCATTGAATCGACGACCTTGCCATGAAGATGCGAATAAATGGCCCAAAGTTCAACGGTATGTCTTGATGGGGGTTCAAGGGGCTTTTACCGATTTTCACATTGATTTTGCTGCCACACTCGTGTATTACCATGTTGTATGGGGCCATAAACGTTTCTTGTTCGCGCCTCCCACATCAGCTAATCTTGCTGCGTACAGAGCATGGACATCGTCAGCGCGACAGGAAAGTGAATGGCTCGGCTATGCGCTGCAGAACTTGACGAGAGTTGATATTCACACTGGTGAAACTATGCTCATTCCTGCCGGCTGGATCCATGCTGTTTCGACGCTAGAAGATACACTTGTAATAGGCGGCAACTTTCTCACTGACTATCAAGTCTCGATGCACTGGCGCATCGAGGAAATGGAAGTAGCTACTCATGTGCCTCGCAAGTTTCGATTCCCTCACCTGATGCGCCTCGCGTGGTATGTCGCTCATGGTTGGTATGAGCGTCTTGAGTCTGTCGTCAAGGGCGAAGATCATCAGGAGGATGTGCATGATCACAAGCACACGTCGAATGCCTGTGCGGTGGTGTTAACCCCACGTGTTATCGACGGCATTCAACAATTGTGTAAGCGACTGGGGGCGGAAATCCATAAGCTCGAGACACAAGCGCCATCTTCGAAGGGTTACAAGGCGGCTCACGAAGCCGTACCACGTGATGTCGTGAAGGACCCCAAAGCCCTGCTGGAGGCACTCCGTGCACAGCTCGAGGCACGTACATCGATGCGGAAACGCCGTCGCCGACGTTAACCTACGCGTCTAAGTCATGTGACCATCATGACCTGGGGCTGTCATGAAAGTGGCATCAGCATCCGCGTCAACGGATGACGAAAGTGGGGATGAAGATGAGGACGATAGCGAGGATGAGCGTTCGCGATGGTGGGAAGGCGGCGCATCATCGCCATTGGTAGGGATCATGTCGTCGTGACTTTGTGATACTGGCGCGGCCTCGACGTAACTGGATGTTGGCGTGGTATCGGCTGAGTGATCAGCAGGCGGGGGCGACGATGGGGATTCGCGCCTAGCTTCAGGTGAACGAATGCCGGACACAGAAGACTTCGTCTGATTCTCAGTGGAAGAGTGTGGATAATTGTCGACGTTGCCTTGGCTCGAAGGGGCAATCTGCTCTGCAGAGTCGTCCACATCGATCGCGTCTACGTCGGCATGTTGGTGCTCATTATCGTAATCCTCTGTGCTCGGTTCCTCACCAATAATGCTAACCTCGTAAGGAACATCATTGTGCTCATCGTCGATGGCCTGCACTAGGCTGGGGATATCATCGAGCGCCCGCATGCTTGCAAATACATGCAGATGCTCAAGGCTCGCACATCGCAATGCACGCCATGACAAACTCTGAGCTTGATCGGGGTCTGTACAATGCTCTATCGCACGACACAGCGAGCGCAAAGACGGCGGTGCACGAGGAAATTCTAGCTCTTCCCAACCATCCGTGCGAATGGTCTTGTCATGGCCTTCTTCGTCATTCACGTGCATTTCTGAAGGTTCAGCCACGTGGAATCCATCTTCCCACAGTCGCGAAAGTTCTGGTGTGCCGAGGGCATGCGGAAACCAGGGCTCTTGCTGGGCAAAGGTGGTGCGGATCTTGTCGGACCAGGCCTGCAGAGTGTCCGGATTCATTGCATCCTTGTGGAAAGACGGCGCGCTAGCCGCCTTCCACCGGATCCAACTGCTTTCCCGGCGCAGTAGCATCAGCACAGCATCCAGAAACACTCTGCCTTCCTGGCTGGACTCCCGCAGAACAGTTTGGATTTGGCGCCACGTCTTACGGAGCCATTGCTCTTCCTCTTGTTTCAGGGTATGCATAGGAACGAGCAACTTGTTTTTCCATTCCTTCGATTGTTCGTGAGTTGCACTCGTTTGTCCAAGCAAGTACTGAAACGTGATGAGACATTGCACGAGATATTGTTGCTGAAATGCCAAGTTGTGAAGCTCGTATCCAAAAAGTGTTTGTGTGCAGCGGTATCGTGGATACGTGGGTGATGAAGCGCTCGTTTCGAAGCGGGCGCGCTTCGTCTTAGGTGGAGAATCACTCTTCTTGTTTAACCAGCGCATCACATCCAAGACACACTGGATTCCCGTCTGGAATGTGTGCATAGGCGTTGATGCCTGCCTCTCTTGCAGTCCAAGAGCTTCAGCCGCTTTGGCGCCTGGCGCGTCTGACTCACTAAATAATAGGGTAGGGTTGGTGAAGTAGCGTTGTAAGGACCAAAACAGCACGTAGAACTGGGGATGATGAATCAGAATCTCAGGCTTCGTCTCACTGGGCGGCTCACAATGTTCATTTACGGCCTCAATGTCAATGGTCTGATTCGTGTCAAATTCGCCTTTCAAGTTCACACCGCTCCGCTCACTGATAGCGAATGTCGACGAGAGAAGCAGAAAGATACGTCCTGCAAGCATAGTATGCTGTGGATGGGTTTTTGACAGACGTCGAAGAAGCTCATTGCACAGCCGCAAGAGCACTAGTCCTTTTCCAGATGTGGGAACCATGTTCTTTGCATTAGAAGTCATGTCATGGACGCATGCTTACCTCTTTCAAGAGCGGTAACCGAGCCTCTGCGTAAGTGAAGAGGTCCGTGCAAGTGATTATAGTGGATTGCTCCATTAGGTCTTCAAGCGCTGCTAATGGAAGGCTTGGGTCTGCTATATCTGCGGTTCGAGTTAGCTGGTGATTCGCAACATAGGAACCACTTACTGGATCGAACCAGGCACAAAGCCACGTCCAAGCGATCAAACGCATCGTCTACACTATCATGTGCCAGAATGTAGGAGTGTACAAGCGTCCAAATACTAGAGCTTAGAAGTTCGTCCCACAGACCAGGTTTCGTCACATTGGACCGTGCATTCGTGCATGCCGCGTTGGCCTCGTGGAAAGCGTGCGCAAGTTCGTCACGGATGTGTGGAACGAGCTCAG
>ERZ501053.55-NODE-55-length-23738-cov-41.879280_pt1 | contig 23738 bp, 15 predicted proteins | sample MGYA00510862_ERZ501053 | MGnify/ENA primary metagenome ERZ501053 (study PRJEB25958, sample SAMN03398521) | human skin metagenome | study: EMG produced TPA metagenomics assembly of the Human Skin Microbiome Metagenome (human skin metagenome) data set. | reverse complement strand
ACGAAAAGTAGGCCCTTCGCCTCGATCTCTTTGCATCGGCGCTCCGTGTCAGGGTAGTGTGAGTTGCCACCGTCAATAATAATATCACCCTTCTCAAGGTGAGGCACAAGCTGTTCGATGAATGCATCAACAGCAGGACCAGCCTTGACAAGCAAGATGACCTTGCGTGGACGTTTGAGCAGCGAAACAAACTCCTCAATCGAGTGTGCGCCAACCACATTCGTGCCCTTTGCTTCGTTCGCAAGGAAATCGTCCACCTTGCTTGTGGTCCGGTTGTATGCAGCCACAGTGAATCCCTTGTCTTATGCGTAAGATCAGTGCCATGCATACATACCGTTCATATTCAGGATGAGGTTCTGACCCATCACAGCAAGGCCTGTTTGTGTGTTAGAGTCTTTGCATTGGGTGGCCACTAGCCATCGCGCCGCTGCATCGTCCATGGCCCTAGTACATACCAATCAGACCAATGTCCGCTCTGCAATCAACCCGAACATGGCGTGTGAGTAATTCCAGCCTGTCTACTATCGGTCGTCGTACATACACTGCTTCTCTCGACATGGTTTGTACGTCTTGTTAATGTCAGTCGACGATGTGAAGATTCCGGCTAGCGTAGACTTCAGCGACTTAGACACGGACGGTATCTTACGTTTATTCGCTTTTCGCCCATTCGCTCGGGCCAAACACGTGATATGTGTATTGTGCGCCTCTATTCTACCGACCGAATCACATAGCCCCTACGTGTGGGCGTTGCAACCGCGCGACGGAAATCTACGGAGTTAGAGTGCGTTATTTGGTGGAATCGATCATGCCATCATGCAGGTGTGCCTTCTCTAACTCGCTGCTTGACTATCGGACTGATTGCATGTTACGGGTGCGCAGCACGCACGCATTTAATGACGGGGTGCACCACCGCCCATACCACCCATAAACTGCTGGGCCATCCTGTCTCTGTTAGCTTGCGGCGCGCACACTTTTCATCTGAACACGTACTGACGGAGTTGTGGGTTGTTCATCATTGCTCGAACATCGGGCATCTGACCACTGGATCCAAAGTTCTCCGCCATCTGGCGCAACATAGGGTTGTTCATTAGTTGCTCAAGGCCGCCATTTTGCATCCTGGGTTACGTTAGTACGTAAAACGCATGTGGTGAGCACGTACATCTGCTGTGCCATCTGAGCAACCATAGGGTTGTTCATCAGAGTGCTGAGATCGGGCATGCCACCAGCACCAGCACCAGTGCCAGTGCCAGCACCAGCGAGAGGATCCGCATTCGAGCCATTCGATGGCGCTTGCGTCGCAAGCGCATCCTTGTTCCCACTGCTGGAGTCCGAGAGCTTAGCCTTCGATGCCTCCAAGCCTGACTTCATCAGCTTGTTCGATGGGTCCACTTCGACACCCTTTTCATAAGCCTTGACAGCCTCGGCAAACTGCCCCGAAGCAAACAGCGCATGTCCCAAACGACTATACGCCTTGCCAAACGTAGGATTGATTTCAGCAGCCTTCCTCGCATCAGCAATAGCCTCATCATGCTGGCCAATTTGGCTATAGGCAGCAGCGCGATTCGAATAAAATACGGGCGAATATGGGTTTAGTTCAATGGCCTTTGTATACGAATCCAGAGCGGCTCCGTAATCCTTGGCGGACATGTATTTGTTGCCGTCATTCTTCAAGGACTCCGCCTTGCTCGAATCCTCCTCAGACACGTGTTTGGTATCAACATTCGCACCAGAGTCCGACACAGCTCCTGAATCCTTAGTGTTGTTCATTTTCTGCTGCGTCTTGACAAACACATCAAAGATGGCCTGCAAACCTGGCGAGTTCTTAGCGTACTTATCCTTGTCAGCTGAAGAGGACGTGTCAAAGCCACATGCTTCGCACACAGAGTCTGCTGCCTTCTTCAGTTGTGCATCTTCCTGACTATGAAGCCAAGATGCCACGGCAAATGCGAGAGGCTTCGACGATTCAGAGACGACCATGCTAAGACAAACTGTGTAATATGGTTCCAATCCGGGCCCCCGATCCACGAATCACCCTCCCACCCTCGCCCTTAGCACCAGCCTGGAAGCCACAGTGAAGGTGTGGATGAATCACGTGATTATATCGGCCGGCGCACCTGACAAGCCCCGCACAGGCAGTCCCAGTGGAGTGCGAGCAGTGCCTAGTGGGGTGTGGGTACACTGCGGCGGGCTCAGCTGGCCCATGTTGGGGGAAGAGATGGGGGCCGCGGTGGTTGGGGTCTGCTCGCTATTAGGCGTGCTTGCTCATTGTTCGTCAAACGAACCAATCCCCACACAGGCACTTTTCATTCGCCACTGCTCCAATTTTCGCGCATATTATCTCTCTTTTTTCCTGCTAGCCCTCCGCTCACGGTTCAAGAGACTGAACGAATGTGTCGTGAGAGATGTTGAAACGTCTAAAACGACGCAATGACGGCCCAAGTCGTGCATCCATCGAGCTTCATGAATGGACACAACGCTACAGTGCGTCGCTTCCAGTTGGTGACAATGCACCAGGGCCAGTGGCGTCAGAACATCGAGCACATGTCCCATGGCGCGCAGGTACATGGGGTCGTGTACGTGATCACTTGACAAGAGTGTATGCTCGCGTGCAATTCTCATTTTCAGAGTTTTTTGCATGGCATGGCAATTGGATCTCACATCACCAGCGGCGAATGGTACTTTTGTGCAACTTGGTCATTGCGTCGTTGTTCTACCCGGCTGTCGTCATATACTTGTTGACCACATCTGACGACCCAGACTCGAGCATGAATGCTCCTGTTTGTGTGTTGCGTGATCGGATACATCCTGGAATGGAGCCGCCCTGTGTGACAGGCGCTTGGACGCCGACAAACATTTGGGATATGGCAAAAGCATCTCTCCAAGACCTCACCGGCTCTGTGCGGGCACATGCTCTTTCCGACGATTACCCGGTGCATGACTTGCGCTTGCTTTGGGATGAGACGCCCACACTTGCTGTTGTAAGCAATGAACAGCGTGAAATGCCTGCCGTCGTTCATGTGGCTCAAGTGCTTTTGTCTTCAGACGCTATACGGCACGGCGGCGGTGCCCCATACGGTGTGCTGCATCCACAATTCCTACTTATGGCTCTTCAGCTGCAAAATGAGTTAGACAAACGCCTCACATCAGACTCTCAGACTCCGGGTCCCTCTTGCATACGGCGGAATGAGACGAATGAATGTCTCGTGCTCTCGCCTCTGGAGTTCTGGCATCGAGACGAGCAAGTCTTGCTAGCCGACCCACATCCAGCCAAATCATATACGGGGAGTCCTGTGCGTGCTGTAGTAACGCCCCCTGTGGCGCCTACTGTGATGCAGAGCCCACTTCCCCTTTTGTACTCAACGACTCTGTCGGGGCGGTGGCCCTTCCTACCCCTCTTTTCCCGCGCAGAATACTTGGTACTCACGTATTTCCTGCATGAGACAAACATGCACGCGTGGCCGGATGTCGTGCGTGACGCGGTCGATCATGTGGTTCCAGCACACGTTCTGATGCCTCAAAACATTACAGCAGGCTCAACAACTCTTCAGTTCAAGCCAGAATCGCTCAGAGCGCGGCCAACATTGGACTACAAAATTGTGATTGCTGGGTATTTGCTGCTTCTAACATTCATTTTTCGCGGCCTTGTCCAGATGCGCCGACTTCACTCGCGCTTCGGAATTGCCTTCACTGGTAGTGCACAGCTGGTCATGGACTTGATTATGAGCCGCAGTCTTTGCGCACTTCTGGGTATCCACCTAACGGCTGTGCCGTGGCCCATCCTTCCGTTTGTCGTCGTTGTTGTTGGCAGTGAGACGATGCTTTTTATGATTCGAGTCGTCACTAACACCCCACTTTCGCTCACAGTAAATTCGCGTGTTGCGTATGGCTTATCACAAGTAGCAGGTCCCATTACGCTCTCCACAGCGACGGACGTGCTGCTTCTTTTGCTACTCAGCTCTCTCCTACGGATAGAGGCTGTAACGCAGTTTGTCTTGTTCACAATTTGCGCACTTGTCGTGGATTATTTCATGCAAATGACGTTCTTTATCACCGTGCTGAGTATTGATATTCAACGCTTGGAGCTGGCTGAAGTCTTGCTGCAGGGTACTCGCGCCCCATCGACGGCTGTGACGCCGCATCCTGATCTGCCGCATGAACCGGTCCTGTACGGCCCTCGCGCGGGTGCGGCCCATTTTTTTTCTCTGCTATATCACTTATGGCGCATCCGGACGGCTCGAGGTATCAGTGTAGCGATCACTATATTGGCCGCATGTGCTGCACTCGTCGCATATGGGCCTAAACTCGTGTCGTCCAACGCAGTCCAGCACGTGTTGCATGAGCGCACAATTTCGCAGATGCCTATGGATGCCGAACTTGACAAGAGCCCATACGGCGCCTTCTGGCGTGCAATAAACCCGACGGGCGAATCGTTCGTACGGATGGTGCTGGAGCCATGGACTCTAGTTACGACGACGGGGCCCAATTGGTATGCTGCATCAGTGGCAGGGGATGTGCCTGGGCCATGGCTCGAGCATCTATTTTTTGACAGGCGCAGCACGACAGTATTTCTGTTCTTCCTGTTTGTCATTGCGCCGATCGCACTCTCGATGGTGATCCTGTCGATGATTTTGAACTATTTGCTCTTGCATTCAGACAAACTCGAGGCATCTGCACACCACGACAGCGAAAACATTGAGCTGCGTCGCTTGCTCGAAGCCCACTTGGTCCCGTCCCCATCAGATACCATGTCGATCCACATGAGTGTACATGCTGACGAGCTTCACCCCGCGCCAATTCTTGTGACAGCCGCCACCGAAGACCTGGTTGTCAGCGCTGACACGCATCATACCCTACGCATTGACTATCGTTCACGCACGTCGCTTCATGTGCTGCCGATTGTGCGTGCCAAACACAGGCTGATGGCGGATGCATCCCAAATCACAGCACTTGCCACCGAAGCTGGCCGGATTGCGATTGGACAAGTGTCCGGCCGCATCTCGCTGTGGGATTTGGATGGCCAAACTTTCACTGATGTTTCCGTCACGCTAAGCGACGCTTCTGCGGATAGTGTGGATGCTAATGGCATGCGCGACAGTCTTCATTCGGTCCAGAAACTTGTATTCTGCGCTGAGTCCATCTTGTCACTCCATGGTGACGGCTCGATGTATGCGTGGCCCTCAATGCTAGGCGATTCCATGAGTCGTGCACGCGTTCTGGTTGAATCGCAGAACGAGCTCGCCCCCTCATGGACAGCCGCGTCTCTATCGACGAATGAGCCAGGGACTTGGATAGGCGCCTCGTCGTCGCGTGGGCATCTTGCCATATATCATGTGTCAAAAGACTTGCGCGTCGTCCAAATGTACACGGTCCAAAATCCTGCCAACGTGCCGATCCGCTGTGCTGTGCTTGTTCCTCAATGTTCTAATGGACAGAACCGGCAAGATCTTTCTATACGTCCTACACCACCACGGAATCCTGGGATTTTGTCGCCATCCGCCACTAGCGCGACTCCTAAAACGGTAACAGCACCAACAGCCACTTCATCGTCTTCATCTTCTTGCTTGGCATCTCCTGCACATAGGCACAATCTTGTCGCGGGTGATGAAAAGGGAATCTTGCACGTATGGAAACTACTGGATAAAGGGAGCTCATCAATTGACATGGATCTTGCGTTAGACATGCCTTTTGATGGGCCTGTGCGAGCTATGCAAATCATGCCAGGCACAACGCTATTACTCGTACAGACATCCAACCGCGTTTGGCTTATTGAGTGGCTTGATACACGACGTCTACCGCTTCAACCTCTCGACAGTATTCCGAATCCACGTGGCTCGGTCGATATTGTTCCCATGCCTAGAGTTGAGTGGCTGTTAGGCATATGTCGTGCAGGTGAAGCAAGTTCTCGCTGGGAAATTTGGCGGGCCCGCATTCCTTCATCGTTGGTGCAACATGTCACTCCAAGCACGACAGCTGCAGTTACAGCTTTAGCCTCTACATCCAACCCAGCCTTCAAGTCGGCATCTTCACCAGAATCGACCACCGTGTCGGCATTGACAGCAAGTTCCTCAACGAGCGGTAATTTTTTCCAGGTTGAGCGGATTCCCATCGACATTGAGTCCCTGATACGTACAGCCGTGCGCAATTCCGTTGTACAAGGTCTGCACCCACCGTCTCGTCTGCCTTTGCTCACGACACGCATCGACCGGATGTTTCGTGTCGGCAATACATGGCAATGGATCATTCCATTTGGAAGCACTATACTTGCTTTTTCTGCTGAGCAGGGAACTACATAATCTATGTACTATAAAAGGGCGAGAGATTTGGTCACTGCGTTCAACTCTCCAAGTGCCTATACATAATAAACATATAAATATATATATATAGATGTGTGCGTAATTTTTTTACATACCCCACAATGCCTCCTTCGCGTGGATGTCCATGTTGCCGTATGGCGTATCTTGTTCTAAGCGCACACAGTTATGCGTGCCGAGAACAAGCATTTCGAAAAAGAAGCCGGCGGCCGCACGCCGCGACCCTTTCGAAGCAAGAGCATCGAACGATACATGCGAGTCGCCATCCATCGTCGTACGAAGCACATGTGCCGCTCGTTTCGTCCGAATATTGTAGCCATCCACTGATGTCTCCCGCACCCGCATGTCGAATGCAGCAATGGGATTCGTCGTCGGCACATTGACCTCTACTTCATCCGTATCGTCCAAGTCTGGAGTTGACATGCGCGAGAGAGGTGGAAGTCGGGTATTGGCTTCATCGCTGTTGACAGCCTCACGGTGCTGGTGTCGAGATGATCGACGCAAAGGGACAGGAGACGACATATAATGGTCGTCAGCCTGTCGCATCGAAGTTGGCGATGACAGATTTGTTGGTTCTTGTGGCTCGTCGATAGGAGGAAGATCAGGTAGGTCAGGCGCTGGTGGCATTTCTGTATCGAGGGGCGCATCGGTAACGTCAGAAATGTCGAAACCATCCATGCCGTTACGTTTGGACATGTCTTGCCTACCGGTGCCCAAGTCCATACTAGAATCGATGTCCATGAAATCCGGCTGGTGATGAGGTTCCGCCTCATGAGCGAGCCAGGCCGGGAGTTCAGGCGCACGTCGACCGACTTCCATAGGAAATTCATCGTCAGCACTCAACTCGCATGCTTGCTCATGGATAGCTCGAAGCCAATGTTGCATGTCATTCTCTCGTTCGGCCGTCTGTGTCGCGAGCCAAGCGCGCCTTGTATCCCATGTCAGAGGCATGATGGTATCGATCAAAGGGCCTTGGAGCACAGCACCCCATGACATGCCAAGACTACGAGGCAAGGCGGGCTTGGCACCGCGTGCATGTGAAGCAAGAATGGCTAGTTGAATCCGTGAGTCGGGAAGGCAATGTTGCTCATGCGGTTGTTTGTTCATCGTTTTCGCCACAGAGGCAGCGCGTGCTTGCAAGGAACGCGCGCGTGCGGGAAACAGCTCAGTTACGTCGTCCTGGATAGGCCGTTTGCGTGGAGCTTTCGTTGATGGTGCACCCAACGCACGATGCTCTGCCGCCGTGCGAAGCTTTGCTGCAGTATGCGGCGTGAGGTGAGCATGCGCCACGTCATCAAGCGTTAGATGACGAGCAGGTGTCGTACTTGATGCACGTGGGCGGGGAAGAAGCGGTGGTGTCGGGAGCGCAGGAGCCGATGGCAAATGATCCCATCGTTGCCGTGCTGGTGGTGGCGTCGCTGCCGCTGGCGGCTCCACTGGTAGTTCTGACACGTCAAATCCAATCGAGTCGGTGCTAATATCTGCAGCAGAAATTGGGTTTATACCAACACCGCCATCATCAAAGGTTTCGTTCGTTAAAGGCACTGGTGATATGTGAGAAAGCGGATCCAAAGGCATGTCTGAGGCGCTCAAATCCAAGTCACCCACAAGTTCGTGTACATGACGGGAAGCAGCTGCCTCCGCCTCAGAAACAAGAGATCCCTCATTTTGTGGTGCACGACGTGCTACACCCACACTCGCAAACGAGTCGTCGAAGTCCGCATCCGGTAAAGTGTGCCGTGTTGTATCACGCCGCGGTTCGCGCCGTGTTCGCTTCGTTGGAGGTGCAGTAAAGAATTGAGCACCGTTGTTCGTATTTGTATCAACGAGGCCCAAATCGAATTCATGCAAAGAAGTTTCCAGCTGCGCTTCATCTGTATGTATGGGCATGTCATTATCTTCAGGCACAGTGAATTGAGTATCGGGGAGAGTGATGTCAGAGTGACGTGCAATGTGGCGGGATGGGAGTGAGGATTTCGCCGAGGGTACAGTTGTGATGCCCCAGTCACTTAGAGATGGCTCTGGCATGAGCAGATCAATCGGTGAATACACGTCAGGAAGAGTGAGTGCAGTGCGTGAGACGTGTAGTTGTTCATGGGAAAGGTCAATGACGGCGGTGCCCCGGAACGCCACCTTGATGCGCAAAAGCGCATCTGAACAATCATCTTGAAGATACTTAGCCTTGCGTGAATAGATCCGAGCAAACCCCAAGAGCAGCTGGCCACTGAGACGAAGAGCAACATGGCCCTCATCCTCCTCAACGATCATGTCGACATTCGATGGAATAGGTGTCTGAAGGAACTGAGACTTGCTCAGTTTGCGCTCCCAGTGTGCTGCAATCCATACACGCGCCAAAGGTCCTTGCTTGTGAAGAAATGCATCGTTCGATATCATAGTGTGAGGGTCGTGACTCCCACACGAACGGTGGCAATAGGAGTGAAAAGCAGTTTCGCACACACTCGCTTCGCCCTGACGCGTCAAAAGCGAGTCCAAGTCACTAACACGAACACGCCGCGCGTCCTCGCATTACCTCGTACGACGCGAGGACGCGCGTCGCGCACCGCGTGTGCATGTGTCACGTGATTTACATTGTATTCGCGCACAGCCAGCCCGCGTTTGCAGGGGTGATGGAGGTGGGACGAAAGAAAGGCGCCAAACGGAGAATGGCCTGAAACCACGTGAGCCTAGGAGTGCGTGTTCAAGTGGAGGCGTATCAATACTACGGTCTTGGTCAATTGCACTGATGTACGGCGCCAGCGCGTCCGCTCCAGGCATCGCTGATGGCGGTACCAACTGTGAAAGAAAGGTGTTAGTAAGTGCTTTGTGGAGACAAAGGAATATGGAGATGCGCACATACCTGATACCACAAGTACAAGTGCGCCAAAGAAGGCACACGCCACACTGAGAAGTTTGGTGGACTCCCACCACTTGAAAGCCTGTTGAGGCTGGCGCATTGCTGCATTGGCGCCAGGACGAAGTGGCAAGGCAATGTTCTCGGCCATGACACGCTCTGGACCTTCTTCCACAGTGTCTTGTTCCTCTTCCTGGCTAGGTACAGCAAAGTACAATGCAGAGCGATCAATTTGCTTGGCATCGTGGCTGAGCTTCAAGTAGCATACACTGGGAAAGAAGAAAGCTAGCGCAGTTGCGCTCAAACCGCCTGTTATTTCAAGAACGATACCTAGATCACAGGTCAATAAAGAAATGAGCATAGCACTCGTTACCAGACTCGTCGTAAGGATGAGATGCCGGCGATGATCGTATTCACCGCGGAAAAAATACGTTTCGAGGACTTCGCGGCAAACGAAGCACTCAAGTGGGAGTGTCGTAAACATGTTGAGGCCGAAGCAGAAACGAGCCACATTGACAACGGTGTCGGTGCGCGGGAAATTGTTCAGGATATTGGAGAGTGTCTTGTCTTCGAACGACCAGTAGCCAGCAATAGACATAGCAATGGCTGCGATAGCAGAAATGAACGTCGAGTAGTGTGTTACCATGCGAAATTTGTCCATGGAAGGCTCCTTTAGACTGCCGTAAATTAGAAGTGAGTTGTGGTGGCACACGAAGGCAAAGCTAATCACCGCGACAGAACGAATCAAGTTCGACGGGTGAACAACGGAGAACTGCAGCGCAAACAAGCGTGTTAGTAACGGGAAAGAAAAAAATCGTGCAGGCAAATGCCTACGCTGTTGTAGTAAATATACATACGCGAAGGGAGGGGTCGCCTTTCAAGATCGAAGGCATAGCAGGCCCACGCACAATGACAGCGACAATAATAAACACCATCGACAACAGAGCAACAGCACTAGCCTTGCTGAGTTTCTCGATATTCCGATACAGCGAAAGTGGATAGCTGATGGCCATGATACACACAAAGATGACGACGCGGCGGTTGCTGAGGAAAGAGCCGCGCAGAAACGGAAAAATACTCAAAATGACATTAGGGATGGTATCGCCAACGACAACACAAAATGCGCACATGCCACCAAATGCAAACACAAACTGAAAGATCGACACGGCCATACGCCCGTGCTTGCCGAAGCAATGGCCCATAATATCGATATATGTAGCACGGCCGCTGAGTTTGGCATTCAGTACGATCAGACGAATCGTCCAGTCTGTCAAAAGAGCAATACCAATGAGAAGAACGAGACCAGCGACAAAGCCTGACTCGCGCATGGAATAAGGTAGGCCGACGATACCAGCGCCCAAAATGCTATTAGCCATATTTACCGTGCCCTCGAATACGCCAGCACCACGCCGAAGCCAGTCTGGCAGCTGCTCTGAATCCCAAGATGGCGGAAGACTTTGGCTGATTTGCCGCACGCTCTGTCCGAGTAGATCAAGTGATGTGCGAGACTCTGAGGCACTTTGGCTCGTTTTCCTGTTGGGTTTGGTTGGCGATCTGTTTGTTATGGATGGAACGTAGCGTGGATCTGGCATTGACAAGACATCGTCCATGTCGTCGGAGTCCACATCGAACATGGCTTCTTTCGATGCACTCAGCGAGCGCATGGGCGGTGCAAATTTCCGGCTCTCTGGCGCGGGTCGCGACATGTAATCACGCTCGAAATCACGCTCCGAGGACATGAGGTCGAATATATGTATTTATGCGCGCAAATGTGCGTGAGGGGAGGGGAATAGGGTGAGCGGAACACCAGACTCACAGAGAGAGAGCTATACAGTTATCGTCGTAGTTGTCGTAGTTGTCGTCTTCGTCGTCGTCGTCCTCCTTCCAGTTAAGGCTCAACCTATTAAATGTAGTACGGTTAAATCATAGGCGAGTTTCCCTCGCATATCTCCTCCCTTTTGCTTCACTTTGCACCCAATTTAGAGTGCCCCCTCAAAATCTCTGTGCGACGCACCCACATATTTTGCAGGGTTCAGCCTAATTATGTGTTACAACGGGACACGTGTGCAATAATTTTGAGGGTCCGCCGACATGGACGAGTCGCACGGGTTTTGAGTCTGTTTCGAACATGGAGGCGTGCCTGGTAGGTCAGGACCAGACAACACACACACACACACGACGGGCTTGCAAAGCCTATCAGGAGGACTTCGTCGACCGCCACACACCGACAAGAGCAGCGTTTACGTCGGCGATGGATCACCGCGCGGCGCCAAGTCGCATGGTGGACTATGCCCCTAGTGTGCAGAATGCGATGCATTCTGACAAGGGGGTGAGTGCGGCGGCTCCGCATAGGCGCTCGACGTCATCGCAGAGGCATGCTTCGATGAGACGAACAGGAACGTCACCAGCGACGCCTAACACGACAGTGACGCCGACCACGAGCAATAGTGTGCCGAATGCAACTGAAGCAGCAGAACTCAATGCTGCAGGGATCATGTTGGGACCTGGTGTTCGCATGGAAGAAGAACGAGAGCGACACGTGCGCAAGGACCAAGTGTGTGTGAAATGTAGTGAGGTCATCACAGGGCAGTTTGTTCGTGCACTGTCGGGCGTGTATCACTTGGACTGTTTTACTTGTGCGGACTGTGGTCGCAATGTAGCGTCAAAGTTCTTTTCAGCAACGGAGGAGATGGTGAAGGCCGCGGGCGGTGAGCAATTTCCACTGTGTGAGACGGATTACTTTCGGCGCCTCGACTTGTTGTGTGCAAAATGTGGGCGTGCACTGCGTGGCAGCTATATCACGGCGCTTGGTTCCAAGTATCATGTCGATCATTTTACGTGTTCATTGTGCTCAACGCCGTTTGGTCCCGAGGACAGCTACTACGAGCACGAGGGGCAGGTGTATTGCCATTTCCACTACAGCACACTCTTTGCAATTCAATGCACGGGCTGCCAAACAGCGATTCTTAAACAGTTTGTCGAGATCAATCGGAACAATGCTGACGAGCATTGGCATCCGGAATGCTATATGATCCACCGGTATTGGAAAATCAAATTGGCGCCTGCAGGCCCAGCGCCATCAGACACGTTGCCGGATGAGGTCCCACTCTCTATGCCAGGCGGCTTGACGCTTACGCCCAGCAGCTCGGAGGAACAGCTTGTCCAGACGCGGCGTACACATGAAGAAACTCCCACATCTGTTTTGCAGAAGCAGCGAGCGATGGAGATACGTGTATTTACGATTTGGCGTGTGCTCTCGTCGTTTGAAGAGTCTTCCGCCGGCTGCATCTCTGACATGCTGAGACACGTCAGCAATGGTAAGTATGTGGGCGGTGTCCGATTTGCTGCGCGCTTCGTTTTGCATGTAGAAGTGCTGTTCTCTGCCATTGATGAGCTTGCGGTCTACTTCCAGAAGGCGCATGCAAGCACGATTCAATATGTGCGTGAAGCACGCATGCTATGCAAAAAAATTGTGAACTTTTTCTCGCTCCTCTCTCACACGCAGGAAATGGGCGTACAGCGCATGCACATAACGCAGGAGCTGCTCTCGCTTGTGACGGGTCTCGCGCACTACCTCAAGATCCTAATCCGAATTTCACTCACAGGCGCACTGCGCCTTGATCAAGAGCATGGCGTGCCGACGGCATTGGAGTCATTCCTGGCCCGCCTGGATGAGCTTGTGACACTCCAGGGTGGTGACACAGATACGGTACATGGCTACACAAGTTTGCCCCAGGTATGTATTCCGACGTACGACACGGAGAGTGCGTCGGATCTGTGCGTAACATGCGGCAAGACTGTCGAAGATGAGTGCTTGCGAGTGGGTATTACGATGCGTTGGCACTGGAGCTGTATCCGCTGCACAAACTGCCAACGAGTTGTGGTCAAGCCCGATGGCACAATCCCCGTGCGGCAGGACAACGAAGACATAGAACCGACCCCGGCGCCGGGAGCGATCACACACTTTGTCGTGCACAGCATGGGGCGACACGATCGCCCATCTACGTTTTGTACAACATGCATGCCCAGCGATGCGAATGGCCACTTTTTGCCTGTAACTCGCCTCGAACAGTATGCGTTCCTGTTGTGCGTGGCACTGAATCGACTGGATGCGTTGCTAAAGCGACGCGCGCGCTTGCAGGTGCCCTCGTCGGCCAATACATCATCTTCGGACGAGCCAGATGTGGGCGAACTGACCGATGCCGAATCAAGCACGTACCGCAAGTCACCAGAAACCAAGCGGCTCGAAAACCAGTACTTGAACCGTCACATGTCGAACAAGGCACGTGTTCCACGGATTTCGACAGTCGTCAACGAGCCCACCGTAACCGACGACTCTGGGACATCCGCAGCCGCCGCTGAGGTTGCTGGGACTGCCACTACTGTTTTGGCGTCTGCAGACCCCTCGCCCTTGACGCGTGAGCGGGCCATTGTACCTACACACGAGGAGGTGGTAGTTAGGGAACGAGATCGCATTCGCGAGCGCTCTCGTGAACGTGAACGAACACCCATTCCGTCGCGAACTGACATCGACTTGACACATGATGAGGGAATAACGCTGGCGGACATTCCCATGATCTTGCAGGCTGAACAGGACCGTGAACAGCGCGAGCAGTTGGGTGTGCACGTGCGCCGGCCCATTAGCTCGCTTTCGGCGGAGGAAATGCAAGTATCAAAATGCGTTGCAATTCTTCGCCTCCAAAAGTCAGCACTGGCGGAACTTGTTGATACCGACGAGCTCCTAGACCTTGTGGAGACTCGCAAAAATACATTCTGGGGCAAAATTCTATTCCGTGGAAGCAGCCGGCGTAGCGACGTGCGGAAGAAAGGCGTGTTTGGTGTGTCGCTCGATTATCTAGTCGAGCGGCATGGCGCAGATTCTGTGCTGGGCGCTACGCCGACGCCGATGCGCGTGCCGGCATTTGTCGACGATGTTGTGTCGGCTATGCGGCAGATGGACGTATCTGTTGAGGGTATCTTCCGAAAGAACGGGAGCGTCCGGCGACTCAAGGAACTGTCAGATGCACTGGACCGCGAAGTCGAGGCAATTAACATGCTGGATGACCATCCAGTTCAGTTAGCCGCGTTATTGAAAAAGTTCCTTCGAGAGCTCCCTGAGCCTTTGCTGACGTCGCGCTTATATCGCCTGTTTTTGCAGACACAAACCATCGATTCTGCAAAAGAGAGGCACCGCCTCGTTGGGCTGATCGCCATGCTATTGCCTCGAGCACACCGCGACACGCTCGAAGTCTTGTTTGTGTTCCTCCGCTGGGTTGCCACGTTTGCGTACGTGGACGATGAGGCTGGAAGCCGCATGGATTTGCATAATCTTGCAACAGTGATGGCGCCTAGTCTACTCTACTCACGCAATTCAGAGCCGTCGCATGGCGAGGCAATTCTGGCGCAGGCCGTTGTGTGCCACATGCTAGAATACCAGGACGATCTCTGGTTCGTCCAGCACGACATGGATGCAGCTCTTCGTGATCGCTCCCTTATTGCCGCTGTTCCTGAACTGACGCCACATGAACTGCTGAAGCGTTGTGCTTTGTACGCATAGTAAGGGGCCAGCTGTGACCCAACCTAGCCCAGCCAGACAAGCTCTGTCCTCTGTATATCTACCTTTTTGTTCATTCATGAGTCCACTGATTTGTCCCTCTTTCACTCATGCCCAATTTGTTTCTATTTGTCTATATATATTTATATTCATATATATATATATATATATAAGCTTTAGATTTTCATGCATCAAACACCATAGCCAAGGACGCGTGAGAATATAAATGGCCGTGCATGCTTGTGTGGGATCGGCAAGACCTCGCCTGTGCGTAGGTTCAGCGACGCATACTCCAGCATATCAAGCCTGTGCCAGCGGCCAGGGGACGGTCGCATATGCAATGTCATTTGAAATGTGTAGCCCGGAAGTGTAGGGTCATGCAGATCGTGCATAACGATCGTGGCCCCCCGACGGGCAGGTGCTTCTCCCTCTTCACTTAGGCATTGCCAACGGCCTGTAGCGCACCCCTTAGCACGTAGACCTGGCTCAAGGCGATGTACGACATCAGCTGGCCGTTCTGTTGTAAGCCAGCTTATACACCGCCCATTCGGGAAGAAGCGAAGGTAGCGGAAGAATTCAACCACATGTAGCACATGCACCCAAACATTCTCTTCAGACATGCCCTGCTGAATATACTGACACGTCGCAATGTAGGTGCCATTCATACGCACTCGTGGCTCGTGAACGAATGCATCGCGCCAGCTGCATGCGAGTCGTGCATCAAGCTCGGGTAAGGGTGGTATGTATGTCTCTTGCACAATCGCACGCCACAACCGCGGATGCGCCGTTAATCGCCGAAGCCGCCAGCACACCCGGCCCAGACGCTCAATGGAGATGTAATCAGCACCAGTGGCGCGGCGCCATGGCTCAGGCGGAGGATCGAATGACATGTTCTCAGGCAGCATGGGTGGCCATGCCTGCATGACAGGCCGGGGTAGCAAGACATGCCAAAGAATAGAGTGCCAGATTTCATCAGGCATGCGCTGCACTGGGAGTGCCTGCTCGGGATCAGCCGCGTACATGGTCGTGATACTCGACCCTACATGCTCCGGCCATACAGTATGTTCTTCAATATTTTGTGCCTTGAGTTCTTGTACCTGGCTATGATGTGTCTCTGCGAGGGCGTGAAGCAAGGACGACAGGGCATCTTGTCGAGCATTTGCATGTATTCGTAGGTTTCCGTCCGTCCATGTGAATCGATCATGAAAAATAGCTTCGTCATGTTTTCGAAGGTCCGTGTCTTGTTCTTCAGGCTGCTCGTGGGGCTGTGACAATTGGTCCGTACGAGACGCAGCTGCTTTAGTTAGGGCCGCTGAGCTATGCAGCCGAGCTGCCACATCGCGACGCCATGCATCGCGGAATGCATGCAGCTCATCCTCCATAGGCGCACGCGCAATATTGGAGGAGCTTTCTGGATGCGTGATGACCCGATGCGTTGCTCAGAAGTAGCAAATGCAATGCTAGAATGGCAAATCAATCGTGGGTCGCCCCTACTCTCCTTACGAGAGAAGTATGATTACTACTTCCTTGGCAGTCTCCACACCATGATACAAAAATGACAGGCACCTTGGACCTTGCCGTAGGGCACACATGCCTTGCTCCACAAGCAATGCTCCAGTCCGTGGAGGAGGAGTTTGCTTCAAACGAAAGACAAACGAAGGCAGTGCGGCCTGGCGCTACCACAAAGAAAGCCCTGCACACGGGCGCATGCATTGCGGGAATCACAAGAAGAACTGATCATAGTCTCTTTTACGTCACGATTATTATAGATACGCGAACATGACTTGGGCTCCTACGTCGCTTGACAGCCCTTGGGGTCCGTTGCTTCAATTCGTACGCACGTCAATCTCTGGGGTTGCTATTCACACTGTAGAAATGCGTCTCAAACGTTGCGCTGCCGTAGCTCATTCATCGCCTGCATCCATTGTTCCACAGGGTAGGCAACAGCAAATCCCGGTCGCTTAGGAGCTCTGAGGCGCTGGCGGTATGATGGTTTGCGGAGGCAACAAGGGCGGTGGCGTTTGTGGCGTGTCGACAGCGATACCAGACGCCGCCGCACCATCCTTGTTCATAGACTGTGCACGACCAACCTTGTCCATAAAACTTGCAACAGAGCTCGTATCGACATCAGAGCCAATCGATTCAACGGCTGCCAGGAGCTCATCCAAGAGCCCATCGACCTTATCGGGTGGCACTTGCGCACACAACGCGACGACTCGATGGTATTGTGCTTGTTGGGCAGCAACCTGATCTTGTCGCTCTTGTATATTGGCGCGCAAACTTTTCATGGCCTCGTCGCAATGCATAAGGAGCCACCGCAGTCGCACGATGGCGGCGACCTGCGCACTCTCACTCGCATCCTGTGCGAGTGCTGCATCGGCTTCTGCAAGTGGTGCATCGAACCAAGCGGACGGTGGGACGCGATCTTGCAAATCAAGAGTATGTCCGTCACCCTGACTGTCCTGGTTCTTCTGGTCATTGTCACGACCAGCACTCTGATGGTCGGCGGCAGGGAATAAGGCGAGCGCTCGCTGAAGGTTCTCACACCGCTGCCGCACTTCTTCTCGCTCCGTCACGGCTGCCTGTGCTGCTTGGATATCTCGGCGACGCGCAGCCAGTTCACGCGTCGCCGCTTGAAGGTGTGTTTGAGTGGTCTCGATCGCATTCTGCTTCACGTTCACTTCGCGATCGAAGATGACTTGCAGCTCATCAAGTGTCTGTACGAGTTTCTCACGCACATCCTGGCTCTTTTTGACAGGACCTGGCGATGGCTTCATAAGCGAGCGAACCACATCAGCGGGCCGGTAGGAGCCCAGTTCTTGCAACACGCCACCATCAGGCGACGCATTTGAAATGCCCCAGTCCAATGGCGTAATGCCCAGATAGTTCGGCAGATCTTTACGCGCGCCAGCGTCCAAGAGCATTTTGATCATATTCGTATTGCCGAGCCGCGCAGCAATACTCAGTGCTGTCTCGCCTTCGTCGTCCTGCGCGTCTAGCAAACTGGCCTTGGTGCTTGCATCCTTCGATATCCGATCAAGCACACAGCTCAAGTAGTAACGCGCTGGCGCCGCACGTCCTTTGAGTCCAGCGACAAGCGCAATGTGGTGGAGCACAGTCCGCTTCCGGTGGTCGCGTGTCTCGAGACTCGCGGCGAGGATATCGAGCAGTTCAGGGAGCTGAGATAGTTCGTAGGCATTCGTCACGAGCACAGAGCGATGGAGAGCTGTCTCACCTGCATAGTTGCCCACAAATACGTTGGCTCCGCCACATGAAGGAGGCAGGGCAGTCAGCATGCGTACGAGCGAGAGACGGCACAGCGCTGCAGCCCAGTGCAAGGCTGTATGGCCATGGTCGTCGATGACCAGATTCAGTGGCGAGCGATGCTGCCGTCGAGATGGATCCACGCCTAGCTCATGAAGCAGGGCATGCAGCTGATCTAGCGGAGCGTCGGACGAAGATGCCGCTGTGGCACCTGTCGATGCAACAGGTGATTTGGACGTGGCCGAAGCCGACGCAGCTCCTGCATGAACCGACTCATGCACAAAAAGACCCGTCAGTACCTCGCGAGCACGGCGCTCGCGCTCATCGCCCAGATGTGGCGGCACAGCCTTGTCAGCAAAACGTGGCCCTTTCACCTCCGCAGGCTCATCGACCGACGTCGATGGAGGCGCAGCACTGTGCAATGGTGTCGCGCTGAGCACATTGAGATCATGGACGTGTGCATTTGCATCAGACGATCGCAGCGGCTCTGACCCAGCGCCTGCAGCCGAAGCAGCATTCTCGGCTGGCGGAAGCGGCACGCCCTGTGGTGTGTATCCATGTGTAGCATAGGACTCGAGAGCTGTGCGTTGCGTGGGATGAGAGCCTGGTGGCACACCCTCAGAAGCGTGCATGGCGGGCAGATCATCGTCCCGGGGAAGGGTATGAACAAGACCACCAGCAGTGGCACCCAGTGTGCTGGAGCGTGGCGGGCGCAATGTGAGGAAACGGGGTTGCTGATGCGGCGCCCGCATGGGCGTGATGGAAGAGCTGCTGCTGCCGCCTGATGAGCCAGGAACGACGCTGGGCGCTGAGCCTGGCATTCCTGCAACGAGCCCTGGTCCAACGCCAGCGCCTGCACCTGCGCCTACCGCCACGGCTCCCGTCGTATGCGCAGCCGCTCCCGAGCTCTCGGCCTTGCGTTTCGCACCTTGTTGCTGTGCAGTAACAGCGCGAGATGCAGTGGGATCAAAGTCCAGCAGCGGTCGGATCAAATGGTACACATTGTAGCTGATTGCAAGCTCTTGCGCACGTTGAAGAGGGATCCATGTGCCTTGAAACGTGCCGTAGCCGCCCTGCACTTTGTCGTGCTCGCCTGTGAGGATTTCCTTCTCGAGAATACGTGTGCGCCGCGCCTTTTCAATGCCGGCAATCTTGAGGATTTGCGTCGCATTCAAATACCCATCCGAGCGACGACGCATGAGCGCAATGCCACGCACGGTAATTTCATACACCGGCACAGACGAGTAGGTGGCTAGGTAGACGGTCGGTGTGGGCCCGCTAGTAGGCACAACAGGCGCAGGGCGTGCCGCGAATGCCACAGCCCCAGGTTGGCCTTGTGGCAAAAGAGCCGGCTGTGGTGGTGGCGGTGGAGGGGGTTGGGGCTGTGCATAAGCATGAGGATGGGTATGAGCGTGAGCATGAGGATGGGTATGAATGGAAGACTGTGATGGTACAGAATGCATATGCACGGGAGCATGCATGACCGGCGGAGGTGCTCCCGATGCAGCTGCCGCTGCCGCAGCAGCAGCAACACTCCCTGACGGCGGCTGGGCAGAAGGGGGTACTGCAGTGTATGGTGTTGGTGGCTGCGGCGGTGGCAGTGGCTGAGGCATCGTTGAGGATGGCATTCCATGCACATCGTGGGGCACAGGCTGCACTGAAGCATCATACATGGAGTTGGGATGTGCATGAGGACCATGCTGCGGGGGTATTTCCATCATATGCGGCATGTAGCCAGGAGTAGGCGCATAATGATACGGCATAGGGAATGCCCCTTCAGCTTGTGAACGAGCTGGACGACGCGACGCATTATTTACCGGATACCGAGGAGGTATTCCGCCGTAGATATCGCGCTGCATCATACCTTGTACACCATTCTGCATGTGCATGGGGTGCTGAGACGCGTGAGCATCTGCAACTATACGTACCATACGCGAGGTCGATGTTTGTGACAAAAATAGACCTTGTTCGCTTGTTCTCTTTGTCTTGTGTGTGTCCTGCGTGTCGTTACTCACTCAATGTGTGTGTCTCCTCGACACGTCGCGCGTCGTTTCCAAGAAACACACGCACACGCACGACCCGCGACGCGACGAGACACCTCGTTCCACTCGCAACCCACCCGCCCGCCTTTCCTTGCTTGGCGCCTCCCGCCCCTAGCCACATGACATGGTCACGTGATATGCGTGCGCGTCTTGCATGTGCGACTTGTGTCTGTGTGGGTGTGTGCGTGCTTGTGGAAGCAGGCGTCGGTGGAACAAGCGTAACTGTTCGCTGCTCCGTCAGTGGAGACAGGCAGCAATTGGCGTGCGCCGCCGACCACGTCCAGTTCGTCCGCGATAGCGCCAATTGCCTCCACGTCCGAGCGTTGGCTTTCCCACCGACATCGCCAGGCCATGAGATGCCTCGGTATTGCAGAAGCTCTTTATGACTACGCGGCGCAAGCCGATGACGAACTCACGATAGCCGAAGGCGACAAACTGTATTTGGATGAGCTAGTAGATGAGGCATGGTACAAAGCCCGGCCACGCAGTGGCGACCGTCAAGGACAAGGCCTTGTGCCTGCGAACTATGTGGAAATTTGTGCGCCAGAGCAGGTCGTTGTGGCCTTATATGACTATGAAGCACAAGGAGATGATGAGCTCACTTTCACAGAAGGTCAGGTGCTAGATGTTTTGGAGCGAGATGGGGAGTGGCTTTTAGCTCGTAAGCAAAGCACACCCGAGGTTGGTCTTATCCCCTCCAACTATGTGGAAATGCAAGGGGATGGCCAGGCAGATGAGGGAGCAGCAGCATTGACCGCGAGCTCTGTCGATCCGAACGCTGGGTCGACGGCGGCAGAGCCGAAGCCTGAACCAGAGCCCGAACTCGAGCCCGAACCGGAACGTCTACCAGCATCGACAACCACATCTAGCCCGTCGGCTGCTGCTGCTGCTGCTGCTGCTACTACTACTACTACGGCGGCGGCTTCGGCGGCGCCTGCTAACGCCACTAGCGAGTCGCAGCCCAAGCGTACTCGCACGGTCGCTCCCCCACCACCATTTCCCACTTCTGCGCCATCTGCGCCGTCTGCACCGGCTGTGACTGCAGCTTCAGCGTCTGCGCCCGCGCCAGCAGCAAGTGTACCACTTCCGTCAGAGATTGTGCCGCAAGTCACAGGCATCGATGATGAGATGGACGAGACAGATGGGCAAACATCGACCGTGGCACCTCGTGCCGTTCCAGCTTCATGGACATCATCAGACTCATCGAAGGACGAGATCCAAATGTGGTCCGTCACAGAAGTGGATCCCAAGAAGCGCAAGCGTAAGAATAAAGGCACACTAGGCGTGGGAAACGCGTGCATGTTTTTTGCAACAGATGCAGATGGCGCAGCTGTGCCGCGTGTCGACATTCGACACGTCAAAAGCACGACGCTCGAGAAAAACAAATACTTGCTCGTCACGCTGGACCCGGCAGCCAACATAGACGGCGATACTTGGGCTTTTCATGTTGGCTCACGCACGGCGTATCAGGCGATTTCTGCTCGCATTGGCGAGTCCAAGTCACTCGCTATGTCGTCATCAACTGCCTCCTCAGCACGGAATCAGCCATCCTCTTCTGTGTCGCGGATGCCGACAGCGACAACAGCTGGCAGCGTTTCGTCATCCGCGGCCGTTGCTTCTCCTAGACCGGCACAGGAAATGGTTGTGGTTTTGTACGACTTTGATGCGCAGGCCGACGACGAGTTAAGTGTGTCGGAACACGACCAGCTGGTGCTCGTTGAGCGTGAAAACCACGAGTGGTGGAAGCTGCAAAATGCGAGTGGGCAAGTTGGCGTCGTACCTGCTGCCTATGTCCAATTGCTTCAAGAACACAATACACCCGACATGCGTGCGCTGAACGAAAAGTACTCCACGATGCGTGACCCACGGCGCTCAGCCCCCCGGCTGCCGGTCGATCGACGTGATCGTGCACACGATCAACGAGGTATGCCTGATCCCCGCGCGACACAAGCACCACTGCAAGCTCTGCCACCTGCGCACTCAGCCGGGCGCATGCGCACATGGGTCGACGCAACGGGCAAGTTCCGTGTGGATGCTGAGCTGATTGGCGTGCGCAGGGAAAGCGTTCGTCTGCTGAAAGGGAATGGTGCGCTGATCGATGTGCCGCTCGCCAAGATGTCTCTCCCAGACCTGCGCTTCCTCGAAGGGATCACGGGACGCGATCTTGTGAGTCCGCCGCCGGCACGAGCAAGTGGTGGACATGATCCCCACGACGCCCTGCGACACGAGCGGCATGTGCATCACCGGGCACACGAACGTGAGCGGGAACGCGAACGCGAAGCCCGGCGCCTTTTGCAGCACCAGTACCGACCCGATATTGACTGGTTCGAGTTCTTCTTGGAGGCGGGTGTAGATATGAATTACTGTTCCCGCTACGCCGATACATTTGAGCGCGATCACATGGACAGGTCTGTGCTCACGGAACTCGAGCCCGATACCTTGCGCAGGCTCGGACTACGAGAAGGCGACATATTGCGGGTGCGGCGCCACATCCATCAAAAGTACGCAAACAAGACAACGTCCCAGAGTATGTCGGCGCGGTCCTCGAGCGGTGCGCCGGTGTCCGAAGAGGATCAAGCAAGGCAAGCCAGGGAAGATGAGGCACTTGCTCGTCGCTTGCAAGCGCAAGAAATCGCTGCTCAACGCCGCGCAGCCCCACGGCAGCCACGCTCAAAGGATACAGATTCCCAGCAGTCGCCACAACCCCTCCCACCTCGCGCATCTGAAGACAAACAGTCGTCTGATGCAGCAACGATCGCTTCTACAAAGGACACTTCAGCCGCACCTTTGCAGCCAGCCCAGACCGGTGTGGATCCCGAGACAATTGCGGCGGCCGTGGAAATCATTCGCCGCCGCGAGCGTGAAGAGGCGGAGGAACGCGAGAAGGCAGCTAAGAAAGACGAACGTCCGGCCGACCCGAACTCAGCATTATTTGATCAGCTCGAACGTCTCAAACCGAACGCTAAACCAACAACAGCTTCGGCCCCGTCGCCAAGTACGCCTGATCCAAATGCGCCTCGGGCCCCGTTCGCGCCTGTACCTGTGAATCAAAGTCTTCTGCAACCGCTCATTCCTTTGCAAGGTACTGGGAACTATGTGCCCACGGGCGGTTTTGCATCGCAGCCTACAGGTATGATGGCGCCGCAAATGACATCTCCTTTCAGCATGAGCTCGCAACCGGCTGGGATGTATGGCGTGCCGCAGCCAATGCTGTTTGGTGCCACTGGCACTGCGCCAATACCGTCCTCGATGCAGCCGCCCCAGCCGACGCTAGGCGCAGCCACAGAAGACACGACCAGCCCAATAAAGCAACAAGATCGGTTCAGTGCCGCAAATGTGTTTGAGCAAATGAAAACTGGGACAGGCGCTTTTGCCAGTGACAACAAGCCTCCTTCTGCGCCGCAAAGTAGTAGCAGGTACGATGCTCTCCGCGCGCAACCAACAGGTTTTGCACCTGGCGGCATCGTAGATCCTTCCCCGTTCGGTGGTGGAATGATGATGTCCCAAGGGATGCCATCAAATATGATGAACATGCAACCCATTAGCAGCATGCCGACGGGCGGTGGAATGATGATGGGAATGACGGGTCCTGGGCCAAGTCAACAACAATCAGCTGCATTTATGCCTATGCATGGCTTCTATCCTTCATAGTAGTATGATCACACAGTTCATTCTGTACAAAGTACATATATATAACAAGAGTCTTTACGCGCCTA
>ERZ501053.51-NODE-51-length-24854-cov-44.647687_pt1 | contig 24854 bp, 16 predicted proteins | sample MGYA00510862_ERZ501053 | MGnify/ENA primary metagenome ERZ501053 (study PRJEB25958, sample SAMN03398521) | human skin metagenome | study: EMG produced TPA metagenomics assembly of the Human Skin Microbiome Metagenome (human skin metagenome) data set. | reverse complement strand
ACAAGTGGGACATGGACGTGGACTTTCTGAGTGATGACCCGTTGGATGATATCCGGTCTTTTAATGAAACGAATGTTTGCATGAATTTTGTGAGCGAGCGGACTGTCCCGGCATCTGTTCAATGCTTACCATACCGGTGTCAAACACAGACTGAGTATGAATCGTTGTTGGAGCAGGCAACAAAAAACATTTGTACATGTATAGACCGTGGGATTTGGGGTTCGACTATGCTGGAGTGGTGTCAGCACATCCGATATCTTTTCGCACTGAAATATCCAATTTCGCGCTCGCTTCGAGTGCGGATGGCACGACTGTTTTATGAGATAGCTGTGATGCCAAAGTTAGACGCGTCACTGACAGACATGGCCGCCACTCTATGTGTACACCTGCTTCGACCGAAAAAAGAAATCAGCTACCACGATTTGGAGTTGCCATGGCGCTCGTTATATGATGCGTTGGATCGCGAGGTACATCAAAAATACCGAAAGATCGGCACCTCAGCTGTGGCTGGCGTCCTGCTAGACCTAGCAGAAGCAAGTCAACGATTTTTTCCTTCCTCTGAAGCAACGGCTATGTTGGAGACAATGCTTCCCCATTTTGACGGACATGACCTGAATTCTGTGATATCGACGCAGGCGCTCCTTGTCCACTTTCTTCCCCTGTCACACCCAGACGCATGGCTCCCTACACTGTTCAGGCTTTGGGAAACATTCAAATCAGCTCTATTCGACGATCAGATGCTCGATTTGCTAGCGCGACTTGCCGAGCTCCATGTTACAGATCCACAGCCAACTACGCACAGATCTGACACGGGCGTATTCACCGACGAGCAGTTTGCCTTGATTATGACAAAGTGTTTGCGCTCTGCTGGACTCCCGGTGAGTGTAAATAAGACGGCCAAAGCTGCGCTTATGGCGCAATCGTCGTCGGTACGTACAGGTGCAGATGCGACGGCATCGCAGAAGACGTTGCGCATGAAAAAGCCAAGTGATCGGTTGCATTCGTTTGCAGTGATTATCGTTTACAGCATAGCGTACGATGGAGATGATGCGAACTTGGTCGGCGGTTCCAAAGCGCTAACGCAGTTGGCTCAGTTCGTCCAGGCGACAGAGACATTCTTCCACCCATCCAACTGGGGGCCATGGCAAGCGCAGCTGTCGAGTTTTGTGCAGCATTTAACCTGGGAATATGCGCGACGCCAAAAAGCGGAGGAGCGCCAAGATTGTCGCACACCGGTCGAGTGGCGTCTCACGCCTGCGAACCGAAGAGAGTTTGTCAAGATGCTCCGCACCGTAAGCTTACTGGGTATGTTTTCCAAAGATGCAGTGACGTCTTTATCCTCGCAATCGAGTCTGAAACGCATGGCATTTTTGCAGCCAGAATTGGTTCTGCCGGCAATTCTGCAACGCGGCTACAATTCACTCGAGTCGTTAGAAACGACACAGCGGACGGGCGCAGTCATCTCTGCGCTCGCTACCACGTCGCAGCCTCTGCTCTCACGCACGTTGTATCCCGCTGGTGCCAAGCACATGGCACCCATACTGCACCTGTGTCTACCGGGTATTGATCTGAACGACCCGATCAAGACCATGGGCACGTGCATGCTGATTCTCAGCGCTAGTGTCTCGTTGATCATCTCGGACGCCTCTATGAACGAGCCTGATCAGCTGGAGAGCGAGAGCAAGAGCGAAAGCGAAGGTCAGAGGCGGGTGCAGGTTGACGAAAACACAGAGTCAACGGTAGCGGCGGAAGAGTATGCGGCGCGTCTCTCGACAGCTGATATCGACTCATGGAGTGTCGAGTTTGTGCATCGTGTCTTGGCACTTATAACAGCGCTACCGGACGAGGGGAAAGGAGGCAAAATCGGCGAAAAGAACGAAGAGGCCGTGCTCAATATGCTGATCGCGACATGTGATGCATTCTGCAGTGCATTGGGAGAAGAGGCGTTTGGCCGGTGCTTGGAAATTGTGCTGGACTATGTGCGCACAACGACGGCAGCGAATGGCGTCAAGGTCATCGGTTCATTGGTGGGCTGCTTTGCGCGGGCCAATAGTGAGAAAGTACTAGCGCAGGTTGTGCCCATGTCGTGCAAGCGGATTGAACACGAGCTGCAGCATGGAGCCTCGTCGATCCGCACGACGAGCACGAGTGTGCCACGAGCAGAAGACACAGCTTTGCACTGGCACATCAATGTATTGAGTAGCGCGGTGATGTTCGCTGGGCCGGCACTTCTGCAATACCGCACAGAGATCCTGGCTACGATGACGCAGCTGATCCATGCATGCAAGACGGAGCGAGCGTACGTGCTGCATGCAAAGTTTGTACAGCGTGTGCTTTCGGCGCTTGTCAACGTGTATGCTGCTGAGCAGCGGTGCCTGAACCCACGTGAGTGGGACTCGGACATGCGCCGGCACCACCCGCACCGCCTGTTTGGGAGAGTGTATGAGCTGGAGGACGTCGAGATCACGTGGCATGTGCCTTCCAGCGCCGAAATCGACATGGCGCTGGATGTGCTGACGCTAGTGGTCGGGCCGGTGCTCGACGCACTGGATGCTTTGCTGTCGGCGACGCAGCATGACGACGCTTGGCACAATGACGTCTGCCGCTATTTGCACGTTATGCGCTACGCACTCGCAGGACAAAGTGCCATGATCACAGACCAGAGCCGCCGTCACCTCCCACAAGACCACTGCGTCTACGACGATCTTGGCGACATAGATGCATCTGCCTGCGCGCCTCCTCTCGACATGAACACGGGCGCAGCGGTTACACCGGATGATCCGCGGTATGCGCATGTCGTTGCGTTCCGCGAGCGAGTGGGCACTGTGCTGGAGCGAGCGGCGGAAGTCGTTTCGCACCTGTCGGCGGATCATGTGGATGCTGTGAAGCAGGTTGTGCGTGCATTGCGAACATACTTGGTGCCACACAGTGCGCATACCGACGAGGTGCAAGGCCTGTCGAAGTCGGTGGGGTTCTTCCGGACGATTGGTCGCCGATTCGCCAAGCAGCGACGATTCCCACGCATCTTGTGGATCCGGCGTGCCATGCTGTACCATGTGACTCGGCAGCGGCTCCAGTCTGTGCATCTCGCACACACGGCGCGCGATCGTACGCTCATGATGCAGCTGGAGCGCCTATGCACATCGCACTACATCCCTGTCCGACGACTCGCCCAGTCGGCGCTGGAAAGTGTGTTTGGCATGTACCGCGGCACACGGTGGCTCTGCTTGCCGACGCTGCTCGAGCAGCTGGCGCCCTCGGCGAGTGACGAGCAAGTCAAAGGTGCGCTGTATGTGCTGGGGATGAAGTCGTTCCTCCGCACCTGTGCACGAAATCCACGGTTCACGCGCCCAGTGCTCATGGCCATGTTCCGCCTACAGAGCCGGGCACGACCGTCGATCCAAAAGCTTGTGCGTGGTGTGCTCTCGGAGCTTGTGGCCAGAATGAGCGATCCATGTGTGCATGAGGCGTACTTTTGCACGGACGCGCTTCGTGAATTAGCAGCGTCTTTCGGGAGCGATCTGGAGTCCGGCTATGTCGACACGACGGCTGCCAAACTCCAGAGCTCCTGGCTCGAGCTTGTGCGTACGTCGAACGAAGCTCTGCAAAGTGACCTGCTTGCTATGCTTGACGCGCCCCAGACACATTGGGCATTTGCTCAACTTGCGCTGCGTGCGCTGCGTGCGGTCCTTCGACGCGATACGCCCGTGCGTGCGGACATCGCCGAGCGTGTGGCGCAGCTAGCGATCTCTGACGACCCAGATCTTCGAGTCTACGCGCAGTCGACTCTCGTGCGCATGCTGTACCTGGCTAAGCTGCAGACGTTTAGTCGCGGACAGGATCTGTATCTGGAATGCATGCACCAGCCACTGAAGCGGCAGGAGCGGACGGCAGCCTCGGCCACCGCGTCAATGACGAAACCGGAGCGTGCTGCGATGTTCCACGAGCCACTCACGGCGTCGTCGCACCTGTATGACAAAGACACAGATGCCTGGCTCGTGCAGCCTACCGTCGATACGTACTACGTGGTGGGCCCTGCACCGCCGCTGTGTGCGACGTCGCAGCGCACGGTAGATGCCATGGCTCGCGTCGTAAGCACGCCCGCTTGGTGGGACGCGTTCGCAAGGCATGTGTCGCTGGAAATGGATCGCGACTACATGGCCGCTGACACGACACTGCTGGTCAAGAGTCTCTTCCAAGCGATCGGCCCTGCACTCTTGGAGCATGTGAAGCCAGTCATCGAGGCGCACCTCGTGAGCGAGCGCGATCGGCACAAGCACCGGGCAGCGGCAGAGATCTCTGGTGGCATTGTGCGTGGTGCGAAGCATTGGTCTCTGGCATCGCATGAGGCTCTGCATGCGTGGCTCGACAGTTGGCTTGCTCGCGCTATGTGTGAGTGCACGATGGACAGTCAGCCAGCATGGCAGATGTGGGTTGAGTACGTGTTTCAGTACCGGGATCCACGACGCATGCACGCTCTCCTTACGTTCGTATGGTCCCACGCATGTGAGGCTCTGAGGGATGAGCGCCGCGGGCCCGGACAGCAAGCACATGCGCAGCAGCTACTGGCCAGTGCGCTGCATGCTTTGCAGTCGAAGGCGCATGGTTGGGATGTGAAGGATGCCGCGGACATGCCGCAGCATCCTCCGAACCACGGCACAACAGCAGCAGGCCAAGCCGTTCGCATGAAGCCAGCGAATCTTGCAGATACCCTGCAAAAGCACTTTGCGCACGACTACCAAGAAGTACGCAAGGCTGTGTGTGAGACGCTCGTCGAGTGGGAATGGACCTTTGCTCGCCCGGCACTGCCAAGCACAACAGCACTGCTAGAACAATGCCGGTGCACGACGCGCGGCTCGCTTCTCGCACACAACGAAGCCATGCGCCGCCGGTGCAAGTCGCTGCAAGCACAGCTTCGCTCAGCACGCCTAGAACGCAAGCCGTCGGCGCAAGGCGCTTCCACGTACGATCTTGCAGCATCGACCATGGCTCTTTGGGTGTGTCTGAACCTCGATGACCACCGACTAGGTCCCATGTCGACATACGTACTGGAGCTTGTGCCCGACCTCTTTGATGCCTTCCAACTGCGCGATAATGAAGAGCTGTCGAGCACAGCGCATGATGTGCTGGTGCAGGTCGCTTCGTTTCCCTTCAGCGAGGTCCAAGTGCCAGCGCTCGTCGACTGTCTGCTGCGAATTGCGCGCAGCTCCAACTCATGGCATTCGCGTCTCGACGCTTTGCCGTTCCTGCAAATCGTGTATTTCCAAAAGTACGTGTGCACACTCTTGATCTCTGGCAGCTTACCTATCTAACACGCAGTCTCTTTTACTTGTCGCAATCCATGAAGGAAGAGATCCTCCATGTGCTGCACACCCTACTGAGTGATCCGCATATCGAAGTGCGCGACATGGCTGCAGCGACCCTATCGGGTATTGTGCGATGCTCACAGCGTGCTCACATCACCGACCTATCACAGCGCTTTGCCGTCATGGCCGCAACGCCACTTCCTCGTCGTGGCACGCCGGGCATTGAGGAAGCCATCACGCGTGTGCACGCTGGCGTGCTGGGTGCATCGGCTCTGATCGCTGCATTCCCGTACGAAGTGCCCGACTGGATGCCTGCACTAGTGCTTGATACCGTCGCCATCCACTCAGAAAGCCCTGTGCCTATCTCGACGACCGCTCGGCGCTGTGCGGCCGATTTCCGGCGCACGCATCAGGACACGTGGGCCGATGACCAGCACAAGTTTGGCGAACGTGTTCAGGAGCTGCACGACTTTACACTTGGACGCAGTGACTATTTCGTGTAGGCAATCATGCGGACGCGAATGTCTAGTGAATCATTCCGTCTCTTGAGCAGCGTAACCACACACACGCTGGGCTTTGGTCGATGCATGGTGGCAACCTTAATGTATATAGTAGGTCATGAGAGTTGACGAATGCGCTTGCGGCTTTCAGGCAGTACTTGTGTACTTGCTTCGGTCCTGAATCTCCGTAGAACGTGACGTATCTGTAGGAGTCGTCCTAGTCCCACACGCTTGATCAGGGCCAACCGCAGCACCAGAAATTACGCTCTCAAGACGAACATGAAGGCGTGTTGGTGCGGAGAAGCCGCCCGACCGTGCACAGCTCAGCATCTTCTTCATGTGCATAGTTCTCAAATGGGTTAGCGCACATCGTTCGCACACGCTCCAAGAATGCTGTGTCTGGTGCATTCGACTCGAGTCTCTCAGCGACGTCGTCCGTGATCCAGTTGCGTAGGACAAAGCGTGGATTCACGCGTTTCATCGCATTCGTAATCTCGGAGGCCGGACGCGCCTCGGCATCGAGCCAAGTTTTGAATTGATGGAGCCAAGCCGCCACATCTGCCTGACTCGCACAATCTGGTACACCCGCTGCAGCGTCTTGGACGAGACTCGCAGCGAACGCTTCGATATCATTCGTGCGTCCAGGAAAGTCGCACAGCATGCGTAAAGATCGTGTCATATCGAGCCCATAGAACGCCTTGAAGAACGGGTCGACTATCTCACTCTTGATGCGGTCAACACCGATACGGCGCTGGGATGCAATACCAAGCCGAGTTGTCCACGCTGTAGCCCAGGCGTCCAGAAGCGTCGTCTGAACCAGCATGCGCACATCGTCATACAGAACCTCTTCGGCCTGATCAGCCCACATCTGACGCTCTTCTTTCGTCGATGCTAAGAGCTCACCTGGTCTTAGTGCACGTCCATGTACATGCTCAAAGCCCAGGACGGGCGCGAGTGCATCCATCAGACGATCTATCGCATAGACCAACATGGTCGGCTGCATCTTGAATGAATACCTGCCCATCATGTCAGAGTGGTTGCATATTTCGTCCTCATTGATGGCGTCCATGAACGCATATGGTCCGTAATCAATCGTATCGCCCATGAGCGAGATATTGTCCGTGTTGAGAACGCCATGCATAAACCCATACGTTTGCCAGAGAGCAAAAGTCTTAGCATTGCGCTTCGCCACTTCCTTCACAAGGCGAGCGGCCCATGGCGGGCGTGGCTCCCCTTCGCATCCAGCGCGCGCCTCGGCATCAGCCCACGTCTCACCGCCTTTCACCACATCTGTCCAGCCATACATCTCTCGGGCAACATACTCGCCCAGCACACGCACACTTTCCCACTCTCCACGTATGCTGTGCAGCTCAAAGTTGCCGATCCGGAGCCATGATGGGGCGATCCGCATGTTCACTGCAGCTGTCGTGCTAGTTTCACGAAGCACGGGCAAGTCCGGTAGGGACACCACACATAGCGAGTAGCTCGTGGGAATACCCAGGGCCGCCATATACTCGGACACCAGGAACTCTCGCACTGAGCTTTTGAGGGTAGCCAGTCCATCACCGAAACGCGAGTATGGCGTGCGGCCAGCGCCTTTCAGCTGCACCTCATGTCGTGCACCGGTCTCGGGATGCAGAGTCTCCAAGATCGATACAGTCCGGCCATCGCCCAGCTGGCCAGCCCATTGCCCAAACTGGTGCCCACCGTATCGGAGCGACCAAGGCCCATATGATGTGCGTGTGTGCAAGGCAGCGAGTGCTTGCTTCGTGTTCTGCACATCGTCCTCGTGCCGAGCCAGGAAGTGTACGCCAGTGCCATGTTCATCGTTGATGGGTTCGCTCTCTTGGATATTTACGCGGAGCGCCCGGCCTGAGGCCCAGTCGCTCAGGGCCTGCCGAGCCGTCGCAGTATCAGATCGGTCTTGACCATAAAGGTGCGACGGCTCGGCAGCACCTGTGGCTGCGCTGTCCATTGGACCGGTACTCGTCTGCGATTCAATGCTCGGTCCTGAGCTGTAGACCTTTTGCACACCAGACGTCTGCTGGAGCCATGCATGCGTGTCGCCCACATCCAAGTGTGGCAAACATGTTGCGTGCGCTTGTGGCGAGAATGCCACTAGACGTGCCGACGGAAAGGGCGGCGAGTGCTGCCGCGCGGGAGGAAATGCTGCGCCTGGATTAGTCCTCTGTGGTTCAAAGTCTCGCAAGTAACGCTCTACACTCTCCGCATCCGATACGCTATCATTGGACGGAGGTGGAAACTCGTATGGAAAGGCGAGTGGCAATGGCGTTACGAAGGAGAAATGCGCACCATCCCGAACAACACGCGCACGACGGAGAAGCGATGGATACGATGTTGCTGTTGCTACGAGTGCGCGTGCATCAGGCGTGACGGGATCTGGAATCAAGTTCGCCGTCAGCTGTTGCCCCAATGGCACGGTTGGCAATGACAGGGGCCGAAATCGTGGCATTTCCCCAACCCCGACAAGGTTACAACATAGGCTTGGATGTGCCCGCCACCAATCGTCCCCTCCCCCTTCATCCCCCCATTCCCCCGATTATTTCCCCTAATTTTCGAGACCCATCCACTCACCAAACTCATACCAATTCATGATTGCGGGTTATTGCTCGAAACCAACATGAGCCATATGAGCCGCTGGCGCTGGACATATGTGGTGCTGGGGCTCACTCTGCGAATTGCCCTGTTGTTCTGGGGAACATACCAGGACAAGCACGCCTCGCTGCCATATACAGATGTCGACTATGCCGTGTACAACGACGGCGCACGTGCGCTGTGGACCTCATGTCCCCTCTCAGCGACGATCGACTCCAAGCTGTACGAAGACGAAGAGGACCTGCTCAATGTGCCTGAGCTTGCAGAGAATGTCCACTGTGCGCGCGGCTTGATACCAGCCGTTTCGCGCTTCGTCCTGAAGAATGACCCTGCCCGCTCCGACACAGCAACGATGGAATGGGACCCCGTATGGACTCCGTATTTGATCTTCAGCTATGCTTGGACACGGCCGCTTTTCCGCTTCCTCGGATCTCTGGGCGATCCATTCGTTCGCACGACTTACCGCTACACGCCTTTGTTAGCGATGCTCCTTGGCCCTGGTCACGTTCAAGACGGCGCCGATGGTGACGGCATGTGGCCATGGTTGGGGAAACTTATCTTTGCGCTTGCTGACGTCGGCTGTGGCATATTGATGTGGGCGATTCTCGATGAGCGACAAGCTATGCATGCATACGAAGCCCCTGCATTGCGTCATGCAAAGCTCCTTACACACTTGCCTGGCACCCTGTGGCTAGTGAATCCATTTCCGGCACAAATCGCCACGCGGGGAAGTTCCGACAGTCTTGTGGGTTTGCTTGTTCTCGCATTCTTGTATTTATTGATTCGTGCGACACCTGAGATGTCGCTTGTGCGTACGCCGGTTCTTGAGTCCGACAAGCTCCCGCCACGGCACGACCCAAGCGACTTGCGCGTCGCTAGTACGTCCTGTTTCTATGGCGCAGCTTTTTGCCTGGCTCTGGCCGTGCATGTCAAAATATACCCAGTCATCTACGGAGCAAGTGTCCTTGCGCACTTGGCCAACTACCAGCACTATGCGCTGGTGATGTTGTGTGGCATACCGAAGCCGAAACGCTGGGATGTGCTGCGCCTCGGCTTGAGATTTGGTGTGTGCGCTGCTGCATTCTGCGCAGTGCTCACCGCTTTTGCTTGGGGAATCTGGGGCGAGCCGTATATCCGACATGCCCTGCTCTACCATGTGGTACGCCAGGATCACCGCCACAACTTTAGCGTGTACTTTTTGCCGACATACTTGTCCTTGGACCACAGTGCGTTATCACATCTAGCTCCCCTGGCTCCCTGGCTCAGACAAGCCGCAGAGCTTCTCAGCTTTGTCCCACAGCTTCTGACGGTCGGCTTTGCAGGCTTTGCTCTCGGCGGCAAAGACCTCGTGATGGCTTGCACCGTGCAGACAATAGTATTTGTCGCGTGGAACAAAGTGTATACTAGCCAGGTATGTTGGCACCGTCTCTTCATTGTGTAAACGGCCTTCACTAACTAGCATGGCAGTACTTTTTGTGGTATCTGTGGTTCATCCCTGTCACTGGTATCACGATGCACTTTTCATCCGCACGCCGCGTCGTGGGCCTCATCATCTTGTGGGTTGGAGCGCAGGCGCTTTGGCTATCGCAGGCATATCAACTCGAGTTTCTTGCACGGGACAGATTCGTCGCTCTGTGGCTCAGCAGTATAGCCTTGCTCCTAGTGCATGTAATATGCACGCAGCAGTGCTTGAAGGCTTGGGTGGAGTGGCGTCACCGGCAAGTAATAACCGTCACGAAAGCACAATAAGACACAACTACATACAATTCTACGTGGCACATAGTATCCAACAATCTAAGGGGGGAGAAACTAACGGCTGCCCAAATAGCGCACAGTGGTGATGTAGCCTGTAACAGCAATAACAACCATTACGGCACAGATGCCACCGAACCAGTTTAGGTTATCTACGTTTTGACCAGGCACTTGGACGTTCATACCCCAAAGACCCGTGATCACATTCATAGGCACAATCACAGTACCGAGAGCCGTCAGCTTGCTCAGCACATCGTTGATCTGGTTGTTTGCATCAGTCATCTCTATACTGATTTGCGCGAGATAGTTGCTGTGCGAGCGAGAGAGAATCAACTCGTAATGATTCAGATTTTGCGTCATGGTAATCAGATGATCTTGGATATCGGAGAGGTACATGCCAATATCTGATTTGGGCGCAATGGACCAATACTCGTTGCAGCGCTTTGCAAGACCCTTGATGACATCGGCCTTGTTGCCCATCAACCGCAAGAGGCCCATGACCTTCTTTCGACACGTTCCAATACGCCGGAGCATGTCAGACTGCTCAGCTTCCTTCAAAATCAGCACAAGCTCGTCAATACTGTCGACCTCAAACTCAATGCTTTGAATCAAAGGTGCAAATGCATCAGTAATGTCATCAATCAGCGCATACGAGATCCAGTCAGATGTCACGTTAATATAATCCTTTAGCTGCTTGATACGCCGGCGCACATTGTGGGGGTGAGGTGTCTGCCGGAAGTGGAACGAGAGCGTGCCCTCCCTGAACACGACAATATACATGTTCAAAGGCTCCAAGTACGTCGGGCTGTAGGGATCCTGGTCAAACGAGCGGAAACACAGTAGATAATAGTTGCGAAACAGCTCGATCTTCTCGCGCGTTTCTTCCATGAGAATGTCTTCGGTCGTCAGCGGATGAATCCCGAATGTGCGTGCAAGGATCTTCATCTCCTGGTCCGTCGGGCACAGCACATCGAGCCACCACGTATTCGCTTCAGACTCCGTGGCGTCGCGCGCATGGCCCATAAGTGGAATCTGTGGTAAAGGCTGAGATCCAGCCGAAGTACCAGTTGTTCTTGGTTTCTCAGGCGGGTCGTCCGACGGCACTCCTCGGATCAGATCCTCGAACGTCTGACCTGGCCCTGGCAATTCCGACAAGAAACGAGCATGCAAGGATGTTGGGAAAGCATTCGAGTAGAATGTGAATCGATACGGCTTGTCGTGCAGCGCCCCAGGAATAGGAATGGTTGACCGAGGCGCACGAGGGATCGTTTGGGCACGAGACAAAGTCGACGGACGTGCTTCCGACCCCGGCACGCCTTGATACGATGTCTTTGCTGATCCTTGCAGCAATGGCTGGACAGATTCATTCTTGCTGTCGATGCCCGATGTTAAGGCCGACACTTCCTTGGAGTCCGGTGCACGGCCGAACGATTGCCCGCCCTCAAACATGGCAAGTTTCTTCTGGTACTTGCTGCCCCCTGCACTGGTCTCCATACCAGATGTTTGCGCACGGCGTGGACGACGGCTGTACAACATGCTATCGCCATTGGTCGCACCAGAGAACGGAAACGTCGTATATCCGAACTGTCCACCCTGTCCTGGGCGTGCGGAGCTACCAAACGACGACGCAGGCGGCCATGAACTAGCATTACCGAAGTTTTCGCGCTCTTCTTTCGCAAACTCTTCCAATATCGACAGATCAAATGTGTACGGAAATCCTGGCTTTTCTCCCTTATACTTCGATGATTCATGCTTCGAGTCAACTGCCGGCTGATCCACTTGAGTAGGTGGTGGGAAACACACATCGTCCTCCAGTGGTCGACTAGAGTCTGTTATAGTGGATTGTGCAAGATTGTTCAACCCATCAACCCGTGGTTCCCATGAAGAGGCGGCAGAGTCAATGTTCACCAGCGGTACTGGCGTATTGGACGGCGGCATGTTCTCTACCGGTTGGTTACACAGCGCTGGCGCGGGCTTCGTAGCATACGGCGAGTTCTCTGTCGGATGGTCATGCATACTCGATGTACCCTGCATCGCACGCGCAGCCAGTGGTGAATGTGGGTTGACTGATAATGAGTGCGACTGATTGCGATGATCAATAAAGTGATTTTGGCTGTCAACACTAGTGGAAGAGCCCGCATTCTGCTGGTAGAACTGTCTGGATGCTGCGGCCGCCGCGGCCACCGCATGATTCCTAGATACTTTCTGTGCTGCAGCGTGTGGCGTAGATAGTTTGGCTTCCTCGTCATCCATCCACGCAATGTCAGCATTCGCTTGGCTCATGAGACGCGCAGCATCCAAGTCTTGCTCTCGCTGCGCGTCCTCGTTAAATATGCTCTCAGCAGTCCCGCCCCAGTTCAGATCAACATCCTTCAAGGATGTTCTGCGTTTTTGCTCAGGCGGTTCGTCCTGATACCGTTGAGGAGGCAACGACATTTGAATGAATCCGAGTTCACGTCAATGGCCGCTAGTCATAAATTGTAGCTCTATGAACGAAGGGTTTTTTTCACTTTCTGCAAAATAATTTCCGTTATACCCTGATGGACGGCATCTCTGGTTCGCGGACTGGGATCGGCACTGCATATTTGGCCGACACGTTATGTGCGCAGCACGAGACACGGGCAATGGACTTGCTCGCGGTCGTTAGCACAAAATATGTGCGAGAGACGATGACTCGGCGTTATTCTGCGATGCTGCTATTTAGCTTGCAAGGTGCAATTTCGTGTCTATATTCGTGTCTCAAGCACTCGAGTGGTTCAGTTTCGGGATATGGCGTCGACATTAGATAGGACTCAAATCTTGACGATCGGGAATTTTTGAAATGTCCTCTGGATCTGTGGAGTTTAATTCACGCAAGAACATGCGCCAACATTGATATCGACGTAATTAAATAGCGCATGTTTGGAGCTTGCTTTGCGAAGGGGGGCCAATTTGTCAATTGCGTCGTATTTTGGAACAACCTCCCCACATACGCGCACATTCCTATTCACCATGCAAATCCTCTTTGCGATATTTGGTATGTTCTCGCAGCGCGCATGAGGGCACCTAACATACACTGTAGCACAATTTCTTTTGTTTTGCGCAACAGCACTGGTCATTCTTGCCAATATGGGCCAGCTCACACACAACATAGTGGCGCGTAACATCCGCATGCTATCTGCCGAATTTCAAAGCTCTATAATTGCAGAAAATGGCGTATTTAATAGCGAGTTGGCCAAAACACTGCGCGAGCCTATTGCAGAGCATCTTGGGATTCGACCTCTATACGCATGGGGTCTGTACAATTACTGCGGAGGTTCATCGGACTATGAACAACTCGAGTGCAATACATCAAAATTTGGACATCAAGTAAATATCCCACAAGCCATAAGTGACGATTTGCCAATCAGTTCTTCCAGTGGCACTGTGGCACCGTATCAAAACCAACACGATATCGACGTGTACACACGGGCAGGCTTCTACCTTCTTTTTGTTGGCACCATTCTAGTGGGAGTAGCCTTTCTTCTTTCCTTGCTCACGATCCCACCTGCGCTTACGATCGCCTCTCTCTTGGCGTTGCTTGGCTTCGCCCTCCTTGTTTGTGGAGCCACCATGTACACATATTTTATTTCTCGGATGAAGGATCTAGCGAGCGCTGGCATCGATATTTCATACGGCAATGCGCTGTGGATGTTTTGGGCTGCGATCGGCGCTGCTTTATTTGCCATACCTGCCTTGGTTATAGGTGCCACTGACAGGTCATCGAGGTTCGATTATTAAGGGCCCGAGCCACAGCGCCTGAATCGTACCCATATCTTTCCTCACTCGGACACATGGGAACTCCATTTGATGTGATGGTGTGAAGGGTATTAATCAGTGTACCTCCAATTATGTATAATGTCCAAATGCACGTATGGAGCCCATTGTCAAATCATTCTGCTTCATGTGTTATCTATCATAGTCATTCTTATCCCAGTACATCTAAGAGAATCGAAATAATTCACTACCTGTCCAATGCGCGATGGTCACATACAAGGACATTGGAATGAGTAAGACGCATAAGTACAACAGGCATGTGGGGAACGTAAGCCAGCTTGAGGCAATGCCTTCCCAGCCACCTAGCAAACCGTATGTACTGGCGAGCAAGCAGGCTGTGACAATACATTCTAATACAATAAACATTCGCGACGTAGGCTTTATGCTTGGCGAAACCATATTCTGAAGTGATGGCTTGGCCGTGTTAGCATAGCCTTGGGCGCCACATGCAAGGTACGTGAAGTCAAATTGATGGTAGATGGGGGATGCACATGTACTGGAATGAATTGGTAGGTGTTGTTTCAACCATGGAATGCAAAATGTCCCAATAATGTGTCGCAAGTAGAGTTTGGCCGAGCTTTAAGCTATCCCTTACAGCACTCTCAAATACTATTGGTTCCTTCTCTCCACACAGCCCGATTTCGTGACAAGTTCTACAAGGAAAGCATGTGGCAACGCCTACATATATCATGTGTGTTACTGCTCCATTGCCATCCTTCTTCAGGACACTGCTTCTCGATTGACAATGGTTCGCTTCGCGTCGCTGGCTGTTTCGCTTGTCACTCTTATCGCTGCTGCTATGCCAAGCACGGCATTTGATGCTCGCAGCGACCTCAACGCGCGAATGGTTTATGACCCGAAGATTCTCTACCCGACGCACGATACTGTGTGGAAGGTGGGCGACAAGGTCAACGTGACCTGGCGTGCTGCTGACATGCCTCGCGAATTTAGGGAATACACGGGTAAGGTTATTCTTGGACACATTGAGCCTGGCTCAATGAATGAACATCTGGCGAACACGCTCGCCGAAGACTTCAAGATGGCCGATGGTAACGTGACCTTTACAGTGCCGCACGTAAAGGAACGCGATGACTACGTGGTAGTGCTGATGGGAGACTCTGGCAACCACTCACCTAAGTTTACCATCCGCTCCGCTTAATTTTTAATACAGCATGTTTCACTTACTGCAGCTGGTCTGTAGAGAAGGTTTGTGTTTTATTTTGTTTCTTGTTTTTCTTTTCTTGTAGTTGATAAAATTGATAGAACGTTCGAACGTGCATATGCTTTTAAATGACAATGGACGGATCGGCAGCTTAACTTAGCGTGGCCACTGGTCGTATAAGAAAACGTATGTGTCGTATATCCGTACGATCGACTCAGTCTTTGTCCCGTGACATCGCTGGTCATGCTTCCTAGCGTGGTCAAGTTCACAACGAACGCGGCAGTGCGTAACCCGTATTCTGTCTTTAGAGTTTTAAGGCTCTATGATCGCGAAGAGCGGTATATTCCACATCGAGTTGACCAAACCCTTGCTTGAGCCGCAGGTCAGTGTGGGACCTGTCGTTTCTACAGAATCCTCGAATACCATTGGCCCCTTCTCTCCACATAGCCTATTTTTGCAACAGGTTCCGCACAGAGAACGAGTGGCATCTTCCGCTTGGATCAAGTGGGGGTACTTCACAAACGACTTGATTCTCCAGGACACTGTTTATCGATCGGAATGGTTCGCATTGCCTCGTTGGCTATTTCGCTTGTTACTATCATCTAGGCTGCCATACCAACCTTGTCATCTAAAGATCGTAGCGATCTCAATGCGCGGATGGTTCATAATGCCATGATTTTCTACCCGACTAAAGACACTGTGTGGAAAGTGGGCAACGAGGTCAATGTGACTTGGCAGACAGTTCATATGCCGTATGGAATGAGTCAGCGCTTAGGTAGGGTCTTTTTTGAATACCAAGAGAACGGCATGCTGCATGCACTCCAAGACTATAGGCTTGCCGTGAACGTTCGCCTGGGAGACGGTAACGTGACCTTTACCGTGCCACAAGTAGAAGAACGCGATGAATATGTGATCGTGATGAACGCCTCAGGAAAGAAGTCGCATCCGTTCACAATTCGCTCTGCTTAGTTTTGATACAGCATTGCACACCCGCTGCAACTAGTCTAGAGGGAAGATGAACACGGTTCAATTATTTTGTTGTATGAAGTATTTGATAGCAACTTATAATGCGCGCATGCTTTATGAAGAAAATTGATGACTTTGATACTAACTTAAATTATGTGGCGCGATGCATGAAGAGTCGCTGAGTTGTGCGGGTCGTGTTAAGTACAGAAAGCGAGTGCGAGCATTCCGCTCTGCCATCACCCGGCCAGCAAATTATCGGCTGGAAGTTCGGCCGATACAACCGGTAATTACTCGTAGAGCCTCTATGTGTATGTGTGTAGCCCCGGGTTTTTGCATCTCCCGTTTCATCCAGATGTCGTTCCTAGCGTCTCGTTCATTCTCCTCTTCTAAGGGATTCCTCAGTGCTGGAGCCCGTGCGATTGCTCCTGCTTCAAGCCGGCTTTTTTCGCAGTCGGCTGCTGCCAAGAATGTGAACTTCGGCCTCTCTGAAGATCAACAGGCGTACCAGGACCTAGCTCGCAAGTTTACGCGTGACAATATTATTCCAGTGGCTCGTCACCACGATGAAACTATGGAATACCCATGGGATGTGATCAAGAAGGCGCACAGTGTTGGTCTTTTGAATACGCATGTGCCTGAGAAGTATGGTGGACCGGGCCTTGGTTTGATGGAGTGCTCGCTGATCACGGAAGAGCTTGCGTACGGTTGCACTGGTATTCAGACAGCTATTGAGGCCAACGGTCTTGCTGAGGCGCCTTTGATTGTGGCTGGCAACGATCAACAAATGTCCAAGTACCTCGGCCGCATGACAGAGGAGCCGCTCGTGGCTTCCTACTGTGTCACAGAGCCCGGTGCTGGCTCTGATGTCGCCAACATTTCGACGCGTGCTGAAAAACGTGGCGACAAGTGGGTGTTGAATGGTACTAAGATGTGGATCACCAACGGTGGACATGCGAACTGGTACTTTGTATTGGCCCGCACGAACCCAGAAGAGCGCCCACACAAGGCCCTCTCTGGCTTCATCGTCGATGGTGACGCGCCAGGTGTTCTCCGTGGCAAGAAGGAGATTAATATGGGCCAGCGTTGCTCGGACACACGTATGATCACGTTCGAGGACGTGGAGGTGCCTGAGGAGAACTTGCTCGGTAAGCCGGGTGACGGTTTCAAGATTGCTATGGGTGCCTTTGACATTACGCGCCCACTAGTGGCTTCAGGTGCTGTTGGTCTTGCTCAGCGTGCTCTCTACGAGGCAACTGTGTACGCAAAGGAGCGCAAGACCATGGGCAAGCCTATCATCGACCACCAGGCCGTCGCCTTCATGCTTGCTGATATGCAGATGGCCGTCGAGTCATCTCGCAACCTTGTGTGGAAGGCTTGCTGGTACAAGGACCAGGGCATGCGCAACAGCTTCTATGCTAGTATGGCCAAGTGCCTTGCCTCGCGTGCCGCCGTATCGAATGCTGACCAGGCTGTGCAAATTTATGGTGGTTTGGGCTTTAACAGCGAAAGTGCTGTGGAGAAGCTGTACCGCGATGCTAAGATTTTCGAGCTTTATGAGGGTACCTCGCAGATCCAGCGCCTTATCATTTCGCGCCAGCTCGCTGATCTGTACAATGCTTAAGAACCTTCCGAGTATGCGTTTGCATCCGATGCATATGGAAGGTTCATCTCATAGAACTAGCTCGATAAATGCTGCCATCGTTAACACGTGTCTCATTATGCGTTAAAGTCTACCTGCGAATGAAAAAATAGAAGAGCAAGCGGTCTCTACTCTCTTGCTCTCTTTGCATGAATCCGCTCAGTCAATTTGCTGCGCAGTCGTGCCATCACTTGGTCGCGCGAACTTGTAGCTGTATCGGTCGTGACAGGTGCTTCTGAGAACAAATTCGTCTCTTTTTGTGTAGATAAAGGCGATGTGGAGTCGGGGACTTGAACTGGCGTTGGAGTCATTGACTCTGACGTTGGATGAATCAAGTTCGAGATAGATAAAGGAGAGTCGTTCGAATGAGATTCGGACGGAACACCAGTCTGATTGCGTGCGTAGTTTGGTTGTGATACATTGGCCAAGTCAGTATGTGTGGGCATAGAAGCAGCCCGATGCATATAGAAGCTGGGTCTCGCCGGCGTTGTTCCAACACGAGATAAACCTGTGTCAGCTGCAGGCGCGTTAGAGTATCTTGCTTCCGAGGATACAGGTATGTGTTGACCCAGATGGATTGGCGAATCACCGTAAATCGGTGCATTCGAAGGTGGCGGACGTGCTGAGGAAGAGGCGGATACGGGTATGGTATGTTGAGTGGACCTCATATGTGCATGACTGCGAGGGAAGAGCCAAGGCGGGTGGTGTTCATGAACCTGAGGTTTTGTAAATGAAGGACGAATGAAGGAACGATGAGAAATCGGATGTGTTCGTTGTTGCTCAGCCGCTTTATAAGAAGGGCTTGGTTCTCTGGGAGCGATAGGACAAGGCTCCCTCGGCGGTTCAAGAGCATACGGCGACCATCTGGCCCGTCTTCGCGAAGGAGAAGATTGATCCTGTAAGGATGGCTTGACATCCTTCGATGGACGGTTGTTCATTCAATGACGGCAGGGTATCAACCGACGACGTTGTCAGTTCAGCAAAGAGATACGTTTCGTGTATCAGATGTTTGAAATAGGGGCACACTCATCTCGCATTAGGGCGGCACGTTTAGCGTTACTTTAGTGTGCCCACTCAAGTCAATCACTACGAAGGTACTTAAAGTTAGGAGAAACTGTGCGTTGGGATTTGTTCCGTAACCAAGTGGAGCGTTGTCATACGACAATTTATTTTTTCAAGGCCAAATAAGATGATGGCTTGCTCATTTTCAACATGTAGAATTGATGGCGAAAGTAACCGACCCTAGTGCGTAAAAATCGAACGCGCCAATAGAAAAAGGAACATGAATCGAGGTACAGCGGTCATGCGTCCAAACATAGTGTATTTACATGAGCACCAATCATATGGCGAGCTTGGATGAACGTTGTGTAATGAATCCCAAGTTTACGCCCCGGCATCGGAGAGAAATTGTTAGGCGGACAAGGAAATTGAGTATGTCTCAGACGACCATTTTAAACCACGACGATGAAAAGTGAGGAGACCCTACAACAAAATAATATAAAAAACTATTTACCGCGGTCATGTTTCAGAGACGACCGAATTTCATTATGCAAGCTGCGGCTATGCCAGCCACACTTGCAAATCCAATAGCAGCGGGTAGTGCCATATCACGAGGAATAATTCCAAAGAGCGGTTCGTGTGTGCCAGATGGAGACGCACGATGGTTGACCGAAGCATTCTCGGCCCTTTGCACCTGAGCATCTGCCAGCTCACGCTGGCGCCTGCGATTGGCTGCAGTGGCCGACGACGCTGTAGCGTAGTCGCCATACAGTCCGTCACGCGCCACGGCTTCGTCCCACGTCTTCCCTCCTTGAAGGACCAGAAGTACACGATCGCGGCCCTGGTGGCGCGCTACTTTGACAGAATCGCACACATCGCTGTCGCTAGTCATCAGGACAAGGTCATCATCATCATCCTTGAATGCGAGTGTGAAATCGCGCACGTCTGGTGGGTTTACTTGAGTGCCAGATGGCATGGGCGGCGTAAATATCTGCAGAGGAAGCCGACCATCTTCGTCCAGCTCCGAACGCACTGGCTCGACTGGTTCGACGATTTGTGTATTGCTTGGTTTCGCAAAAAATGGGTCGCTTGAAAGCTTGATCAATACGATTTCATGAATAATATCGAAAGAATCATACCGTGCCTGGAAGCGATGGACGCGTCCACTTGGCGTGACAAACTTGAATAGATATGTACCATCGTCTGTCTCAAAGGGTGCAGAACCTCCCAGCGCCGATCCACCTTCATGAGTGCTTTCTCCTACGGCACTTGCGCTGTCGTTGGGATGCACGTCCGAGCTAAGGTCGACGCACCCTGGCGCAGGTGGCGACATGAGCGAGTCATTTCCAATCCGCTGAGAGCCACTCATGGCACTCATGGACTCTTCGCCAAAGGCACTGCCAGTGCCTTGGCCAAAACTGTTCCAAAAGCGGTTCCACATGGGCCCTCCATCGCTCTCATCGCCACTGTTCATGCTGTTGATCTGCTCCAGCGTCGCATAAGTCAGCTTTAGTACATCCACGACGCCCACAAGCCGCGCGTCGACGTCAACAACTGGAAGGTTCAAATACCGACCATCGTGCATCTTACGCAATGCTTCTTGGATTGACAAAGACGGCGAAGCGGTGTCAGGATGTGGCGTCATGACGCGTACGACGCTGCATCGCTCAGGATCTAAGCCAGCTGCAATCACACGCAGCACCACATCTTTAGAAGTGAAAATTCCTGCAATTTTGCCTGTTGCTATGCCTCGCTCGCCCTGTGCGCCTGATGCATTCTCCATCACGCAGACAGCAGTCGTGCGATGCTGCTTCATCAAGCGAGCTGCATCTCGCACTGTTGTACGCACGCCAACGGTACACGGCATCGTTCGTGAATCTAGAATGCTCGCGAGCTCTGGCATACTCATCCGCTCACGTAGCGACTGGACATACTGCATCATAGCCTGCTGGGGTCCCCCACCCCACTCATTTTGCACACCTTCCAGCGCATGGTACAGCTTTTGAGAGGATCCATGTGCGCGTTCGAGCTTCTCCAATGCCTCGTAAAACACTTTCGCAATATCCAACAGACCTACAACATCGCCGTCTTCGTTGCAAACTGGTAGGTGACGAAATCCACGCGTCACCATCGTACTTAATGCTTCTGTTGCGGAAGTTGTGTCGCGCGTGACCATGGGTGAGACTGTCATAATTGAGCTCACGGGCGTCATGCGCGGATCGATCCCACCTGCAACGATCCTGTAGGCCAAGTCCTTAGCTGTAAAGATCCCGGCAAGATGCTCTTCGTCATCGACAACAAGTACACAATCTGTACGCTTGGCAGCACAAAGCTGACTGGCATCTGTGATGCTCATAGTTTGCGGCACTGTGAGCGCTGGCAAGGGCCGAAGTGCCGAGACGGTGCCAGCCTGGACCTGGTTCCGTCGCCGACCTGGCTGCGGCGTAGATGGCTTGCCTGTTTTACGGCTGAGTTCTGTCTCTATACGTTTTCTGATTGCCTCATCACGTCGCGACTGTCGTTTCCGTGTATCGCTGCCGTGTGGCGAGTTCCGATACGACGACGTGCTCATCCTCCTGGTGGGGAAAGGTGGGCCCAAGAGTGTTTGGACAACACGAGCGGCGTGTCGTGTCACGTGCACATTCCCCCCTTCCCAGTGAATCAATCCCTCATCCCAGCGCCAAGAAGGTCTATCTGCCCACAGACTCTTTGCGTTGACAGCTCGATTGAACAACGCCCGCAGTTGCGTAAAGAGCCGGACAAGAAATTGAGCAAGTGAGTGAGTACCAGCCGGATACAAGCATTCGTACATAAATATTCCCATTCATCTGCCTAGCAATCGAATCAACGCTCCAGGAGCACTCGCAAGATGGGTGTAGCGGAAAAAATCAAGGAAGTCGAGGCGGAAATGGCCCGAACGCAGAAAAACAAGGCCACAGAGTATCATATTGGATTGCTTCGTGCAAAGCTCGCAAAGCTGCGCATGCAGTTGCTGGAGCCTGATAAGAAAGGTGGGAAGTCTGGCGAAGGCTTTGATGTGATGAAGTCCGGGAATGCGCGTGTTGTGTTGATAGGATTTCCATCCGTGGGCAAGTCGACACTCCTTTCTTCTATTACAGAAACAGAGAGTGAGACGGCGGCATATGAATATACGACACTGACGGCCATTCCGGGGGTGTTGGAGTATGAGGGAGCGCGGATTCAGCTGCTCGATTTACCAGGTATTATTGAAGGTGCTGCACAGGGTCGCGGTCGAGGACGCCAGGTCGTGAGTGTAGCCAAGACGGCCGATCTGGTAATGATGATGCTCGATGCAACCAAATCAGCACAACAGCGGCCATTGCTGGAGAAGGAGCTCGAGGACGTCGGGATTCGTCTGAACCAGAACAAGCCGGACGTGGTACTGAAGAAAAAGTCTGGCGGTGGCATTGTTGTGACAAAGGCGATGGGTCTGACACTTACGAAGATTGACGAAAAGATGATCCGCTCTATTCTCCAAGGCTACAAGATTCATAATTGTGATGTGATGATTCGCGAAGATATCACAGTGGACCAGTTCATTGACGTGCTTTTGGGCAATCGTAAATATGTCCCCTGCTTGTACGTGTACAACAAGATCGATGGAATCAGTATGGAAGAGATGGACCGACTTGCCAACGAGCCACGCAGTGTCGTGATCAGTTGCAATTTGAATCTGAATTTGGACTATCTGATTGAGCGTCTGTGGGAGGAACTGAACCTGAACCGCATATATACCAAGAAGCGTGGGCAGCACCCGGATCTGAAAGACCCGATTGTTGTCCGTCGCGGTGCCACTATTGAGCACGTGTGTCATGGAGTGCATCGTGCTCTGGTTGACAAGTTTGCCTATGCAATGGTATATGGCAAATCCAGCAAGTTCCCATTGGCACAGAAGGTCGGTCTGAACCATCTAGTAGCCAATGACGATGTTGTTACGATCTTCACGCGCTGAGATAACATCTGAGTTGGCTGTCTTGTCTTTGCGCATGGTATGTGTGGCTATTTCGCTCACTATTAGCCTCAAGTCCGTGTTCCAAAACTCGCGAGAGATAGGCAGGCAGCAAATGTAATGTAGGGGCCATAATGAACGAGTCCATGATGCACCATCCCACACCCATCGAGTATATTTTTTCGTCCCTTTTTGCGATGCCTCCACTCCCATGGCGTTGTTTGTTCTTGTCCCTGGCACGTTTCTTCTAGGCTAACAGCAAGACAACACATGTCTAACTTGGAAAGCAGAGGGCAGCGCCCGTACAAAGCATGGTGGATTGCCGGCGTAGCTGTGCTTGTAGCAGTTGTATCTTTGATCGTTGCGCGCCGCGCGGAGTTTTCAAACCACATTGATCTGTTGCTCGATTCCATGGATGAGCCATTGAACCGGCTCAAGCAGACAGGTCTTCCGTACGGGAATATCATGCCACCCGATATCCGTGAGCAAATGGAAAAAATGTTGGGAAGTGCGCGTAAGTGGTATGAGACGCAGGACTTTAAAGTCGGGCGTGAACTTGCGAAGAAAGGAGCAGAACCACATCATCCTGTTGTGCTGCTGCCAGGGATCGTCAGCACAGGCCTCGAGTCATGGAGCACAAGTGAGGAGCAGTCGCCATTTTTCCGGAAAAGACTGTGGGGGTCGACTTCGATGATCCAGCGTGCGTTGTTCGATAAGGACCACTGGGTACGCAACTTGATGCTCGATCCGGCCACGGGTTTAGACCCTGAAGGCACTCGGGTTCGCGCCGCTCAGGGACTCGATGCTGCCAGCTATTTTGCAGCTGGCTACTGGGTATGGAGCAAGATCATTGAGAACCTTGCAGCGGTAGGCTATGACATCAACCAGCTGTACTTGGCAAGCTACGACTGGCGTCTTAGTATGTTCAACTTGGAGGAGCGTGACCGGTTCTTTTCTCGCATCATGTCACAAATTGAGTTTCATACATTAGCTTATGGAAAAAAGACTGTGCTTATCAGTCATAGCATGGGCGGAACAGTGGCACTGTATTTCCTCAAGTGGGTTGAAAGGAAGCGCGGATCGTCGTGGATCGACGAGCATCTAGAGGCGTTTGTCAATCTATCTGGCACGCTGCTTGGCGTGCCAAAGGCGATGCCTGCGCTCATGACAGGTGAAATGCGCGATACGGTCCAAGCACCGGCCATGTTGGCATACCTGTTGGAGCGTTTTTTTAGTGCACAGGAACGTGCCGAGCTATTCCGCAGCTGGGCAGGCAGTGCAAGTCTGATTCCAAAAGGCGGGAATGCCGTGTGGGGCGACGAGCATGGCGCGCCAGATGATTTGGCCAATGCGACCAAGACGCATGGGATTATGATGGAATATGCTGAGCGGCATTCGCACGGGAATGAGACACGGCCCTCTAGGAAACTGAGTGTGGATGAGGTCTACCCATGGCTTCGCATGCATAGTGACAAACACTTCCAGAAGATGCTGCACTCGAACTACTCATTCGGGATCGAGCGTGATCCAGCGCAGATCCAGGCGAATAATGCTGATCCAACAAAGTGGACGAACCCACTGGAAGTGGCGCTTCCTTATGCGCCGAACATGAAGATATATTGCGTGTATGGATGGAATCAGCCGACGGAAAGGTCGTATTGGATGCGTGATGTCGTTCCAGAAACAGATGTCTCCTCTCCAGAACTGTTTGAATCGTCACGGTCACAAACGATGATGATGCAAAATACGTCGGTGACCTCGACGTCTGTCCCGATGAGTAGGATTGATGGCACCATGTCTGATCACGAAGCCGTCCCGTCCATTGATTCTGGCGTGCGTGTCGGCGAGGGTGATGGCACTGTCCCGCTCTTGTCTCTGGGCTCTATGTGCGCGCGCGGCTGGAAGATGGACCGATACAATCCCGCTCGCATGAGGGTTGTAACCCACGAAGTGAAGCACGATCCCGATGCTTTTGACCTGCGCGGTGGCGACTCAAGTGGCGATCACATTGACATTCTTGGTTCACATGACTTGAACGAGGCTGTTGTGAAGATTGCCACAGGTTTAGGCGACTCGGTTCCAGAGCGGATCTTTTCACCGATTCAATCGTACGCTGACAAGATCCAGTGGTGAATGGTGCGTGCGTAAT